>Ga0207828_100190_pt1 | contig 44982 bp, 43 predicted proteins | sample TtaePargueraPR_11_FD_187276 | JGI IMG/M metagenome (GOLD analysis project Ga0207828, IMG submission 187276) | Aerobic enrichment media microbial communities from Bioluminiscent Bay, La Parguera, Puerto Rico - Tt and P2 (3) (SPAdes) | ecosystem: Environmental > Aquatic > Marine > Unclassified ...
TCCAAAACAACAATGTACGAAATGGTACGCTCAGTCAATATATGGCATACTAGACCAAAGACGATCATGATAATAAAGGCCCTCTCGATGACCGCCACATCCAACGCTTCTTCGTCCTCTTCTCCACGGCGCGGCCGTAAAAACGATCCCGAGTCTGTCCAGGCCGATATCCTGGCCGTCGCCACGCGCGAGTTCTCGGAAAAAGGCTTGTCAGGGGCGCGCATAGACGAAATCGCCGAAAAGACGCGTGCCTCCAAGCGCATGATTTACTACTACTTCAAAGACAAAGAGACGCTCTACTTGCATACGCTGGAAGCGGCGTATCAAAAAGTGCGTTTACAAGAAACGGAGCTGCAGCTAAACCATTTGGCTCCGGTAGAGGCGCTGAGCCGATTGGTGCGGTTTACGTTCTGCCATCACGCCAAAAATCCCGACTTCATTCGCCTGGTGATGATCGAGAACATTCATCATGGCCGCTATCTGGCGCAATCGAAACTGATCCAATCGCTGAACGCAGGCGTGATCGATGCGCTTACCAACGTCTACAGCCGCGGTGTCGAGGCAGGCTGTTTTCGTGAAGGGCTCGACCCCCGCGAGCTTCATTGGCTGATTAGCGCACTCTCATTTTTCAACGTCTCCAATCAGCACACGTTTTCGCGCATTTTCGACTGGCAACAAATGACGCCGGAGAATCAGCGCAAATTGGAAGACCATGTCACGGACATGGTGATGCGATACGTGCTGCCGGATGAACCCGCGATGGCAACCCACTAGCAACGTCATCGTGAGCAGCGCAGCGCCTATTGTTAAATTTTGGTTGCTTGATGGGTAGCGGTCTCTTTAGCCTATAGTTCGAAGAGCGAACATAAGTACAAATGTGTGCGTGCGCTCAGGACCCTTGCCTCTTGGTACGCAGTTGCCAAGGCGTTGCTAACGGAGACGTCGTTGCCATGCCCGCCATCTTTACCCAACACCCCTTCATGAGCCAGCCTGCCTTGGACGCCTGTGATGAGCAGGCCATGGTGAAGGCCATGCTGGCCTTCGAGCTCGCCCTGGCGGAAGTGCAGGAAGCCAGTGGAGCCGTACCTGCCGGGGTGAGCCAGCAAATACGCGACCAGTTAGAAAAGGCCACCTTCAGCGTCGATGCCTTGGCAGAGGGCATTGCCAGTGGTGGCAATGTGGCGATTCCCTTCGTGAAGCAGGGGCGATCACTGCTTCCGAACGAGCTGAAACGCTACTGGCACCAAGGAGCGACCAGCCAGGATGTCGTCGATTCGGCGCTGATGCTGCTACTGACACCGCGCTTGGCCGCGCTGAACGACCTACTGCTGCGCTGTCGTGCGGCGGCACTGGCGTTGATGAACGCGCATGGGGATACCGTGATGGTGGGGCGGACGCTGATGCAGCAGGCGCTGCCGATCACCTTCGGGGTGAAGGTGGCCCACTGGGCGATTGGCCTAGAGCAGAGTCGACGCCGCTTGATGGACGTGGCGCTGCCCGTACAGTTCGGCGGCGCAGTGGGCGTGCACTCGGGCTGGGGTCATTTGGGGCTCGACTGGATGGACGCACTGGCCGAGCGGCTAGGGTTGGCGTCGCCGGTGCTCCCCTGGCATACCGATCGCTACCCGATCCATGCGCTCAGTACGGCATTGGATGCCGTCGCGGGCGCCGCTGAAAAAATCGCCCTGGATGTGTCGCTACTGACGCAAACCGAAGTGGGCGAAGTGGCGGAGCCCTCCGCGCCCGGCATGGGCGAGTCGTCGTCGATGCCGCATAAGCGCAATCCGGTTCGTAGCGCACTGATCAAGGGAGCCGCGCGGCTCGTGCATGGCCACACCAGCGTCGTGATGAGCGCTGCGGCGCAACCTCTCGAGCGTGGACTGGGCGAATGGCATGCCGAGTGGGCGCCGTTGATCGAAAGCGCTCTACTGGTAGAAGGCGCCTTGGGGCAGGTCGCCGTGCTGCTGGAGGGGCTCGACGTGAACGCCGAGAACATGGCGCGCAATTTGACGGCCACGGGCGGGGGCATCATGGCCGAACCGGTCGCCCGATTGTTGGCTCCCACGTTAGGCACCGAGAAGGCCAAAGCCGTCAGTGCCGACGCGGCGGAGACCGCGCGTCGAGAAGCCCGCGCCTACGCAGACGTGCTCTCGAGCCATCCTGACGTGAAAGACGTCATCGACGCCGATGCGCTGCGGAAGGCCTGCGATCCAGCTTTATACCTTGGTAGCAGCAAGGAGCAGATGAAGCGTGCCCGTGCCTGGCTGATGTCGGATTAAGCGTCTGTTTATCCATGTTTTTTTGATTCAATCGGTTTGTCCGTGCCGTTCGCTCGCTGTCTGGGAAACGCCACCGCCATTTGACCCGATAGGTGTTCGGAAGTAACTTGTTCGTATTGAGAATCTGTGTTCGTCTGACGAACAAATACCAACAAGTATGGCAACGACCAGCTAAGAGGCACCCATCATGGCCGAGTTTCTCAGCTTGCATGACGCGGTAGCGCGCTTCGTCGAAGACGGCGCTACCGTGGCCATGGAAGGCTTTACCCACCTGATTCCTTTTGCGGCAGGTCACGAAGTGATCCGTCAGAAAAAGCGTGACCTGACGCTGATTCGCATGACCCCCGATATCATTTACGACCAAATGATCGGCGCGGGCTGTGCCAAAAAAGTCATCTTCTCCTGGGGCGGTAACCCTGGTGTCGGCTCGCTGCACCGCCTGCGTGATGCCGTCGAGAAAGGCTGGCCATGCAAGATCGAGATTCTGGAGCATAGCCACGCGGCGATGGCCTGCGCCTTCGAAGCGGGGGCGGCCGGGTTGCCGCTGGCGGTGTTCCGCGGCTACATCGGCAGCGAGCTGCCCAGCGTCAACGACCAGATCAAGTTCATCGACTGCCCGTTCACCGGCGAGCGGTTAGCCGCCGTTCCTTCGGTGCGACCGGATGTGTCGATCATTCACGCCCAGCGGGCGGATCGTCAGGGCAACGTGCTGGTCGAGGGGATCGTCGGGGTACAAAAAGAAGCGGTACTGGCCGCCAAGCACAGCATCGTTACGGTGGAAGAGATTGTCGATGACCTGGGGGCGACTCCCAACGCCTGCGTGATTCCCAGCTGGGCCATTAGCGCCATCGCCGTCGCCGAAAAAGGGGCCCTGCCTTCTTATACCCACGGCTACTACGGCCGCAGCAACCGCTTCTACAAAGAGTGGGATGCCATCGCACGCGACCGCGACACCTTTACCCAGTGGCTCGACGACAACGTCTTTAATGCAGGAGGCCAAGCCTGATGAGTCTGGAATACACCTCTTCTGAAATGATGTCGGTCACCGCGGCGCGGGCGCTCGAAAACGGCATGACCTGCTTCGTCGGCATCGGCCTGCCTTCTGAAGCCGCGAATTTGGCGCGTCTCACCCATGCGCCGGACGTGGTGCTGATTTACGAATCCGGCACGCTGCAAACCAAGCCCGATACCCTACCGCTCTCGATAGGCGATGGCGAGCTGTGCGAGTCGGCGCTGACCACCGTGGCGGTGCCGGAGATGTTCCGCTACTGGCTGCAGGGCGGCAAAGTGAGCGTGGGCTTTTTGGGCACCGCGCAAATCGACCGCTTTGCCAATCTGAATACCACGCTGATCGGCGATTACAAAGCGCCCAAGGTTCGCCTGCCGGGCGGCGGCGGCGCGCCGGAAATCGCCACCAACGCCGGCGAGGTGTTCATCACACTGAAACACTCCAAGCGCGCCTTTGTAAAAGACGTCGATTTCGTGACCACGCTAGGCTTTGGCCGCGACGGCAAAGGTCGCGACAACGTCCCCAACATCGGCAAAGGCCCGACTCGGGTGATCACCGACCTGTGCGTGATGAAGCCTGACCCCGACACTAAGGAGCTGGTGGTCGTCTCGCTGCATCCTGGCGCTAGCCGCGAAGACGTCATCGATGCGACCGGCTGGGACATCCGTTTTGCCGAGCAGCTCGAAAGCACTCCCGAGCCCAGTGCCCACGAGCTGACCATTTTGCGCGAGCTAAAAGCCCGCACCGAGCAAGCCCACGCGGGCGCATGAGGAGTTTGCCATGAGTGACGTTTATCTATGTCATCCCCGCCGCACCGCGATTGGCCGCTTTGGCGGCACGTTGGCGAGCGTGCGTCCGGATGATGTCGCCGCCACGATTTTTAAAGCGGTATTAGCGGAAGCGCCGGGTCTCGACCCCGCCGCCATCGAAGAAGTGTTCATGGGCTGTGCCAACCAGGCCGGCGAAGATAACCGCAACGTGGCGCGGATGTCGTCGCTGCTGGCGGGCATTCCCACCTCGGTGCCCGGCACCACGATGAACCGCCTGTGCGGTTCGGGCATGGATGCGGTGGGCACGGCGTTTCGCGCGGTCAAAGCCGGTGAGATGGCGCTGGCGCTGGCAGGCGGCGTGGAATCCATGTCTCGCGCGCCCTACGTGATGGGCAAGGCCGACAGCGCCTTTTCCCGCGGCCAGAAAATCGAAGACACCACCATCGGCTGGCGCTTGGTCAACCCGCTGATGAAGAAAACCTTTGGCATCGACTCCATGCCGGAAACGGCAGAAAACGTCGCCGAACAGTTCAATATCTCTAGGGAAGACCAGGATGCGTTTGCCCTGCGCTCCCAGCAGAAAGCCTCGGCGGCCCAAAAAGCCGGGCGTTTTGCCCAAGAGATTACCGCCATCGAGATTCCCCGCCGCAAGCAGGAACCGCTGATCTTCGATCAGGACGAGCACCTGCGGGAAACCACGTTGGAAAAACTAGCGGCGCTGCCGACGCCGTTCCGTGATGGCGGCAGCGTCACTGCTGGCAACGCCTCCGGTGTGAACGACGGCGCGGCAGCCATGCTGGTCGCCAGCGAGGCGGCGGTCAAACAGCACGGCCTCAAGCCGATGGCGAAAATCATCGGCATGGCCACGGCGGGCGTCGAGCCGCGCATCATGGGCTACGGCCCGGTACCAGCGGTGCAGAAACTGCTCGAACGCACCGGTATCTCGATGGATGAGATCGATGTATTCGAGTTCAACGAAGCGTTTGCCGCCCAGGCGCTGGCCTGTATGCGCGACTTGGGCCTTGAAGACGACGACCCCCGTGTGAACCCCAACGGCGGCGCGATTGCGCTGGGCCACCCGCTGGGTATGTCCGGTGCGCGCTTGTTGATGACCGCGGCTCATGAGCTGCACAACAGCGGCAAGCGCTACGCGCTGTGCACCATGTGCGTGGGTGTGGGGCAGGGAATTGCTACCCTGATCGAACGCGCTTAACGGAGGCCGTCATGGCATTTCTTACCATCAATGGCCGCGGCGTGGCTTACCGCCTGCTCGGCGCAGAAGGCAACCCGCTGGTCGTACTGGCGCACCCGTTGGGCATGAGCCAAGCGGTGTGGGATGACGTCATTCCCGCACTGCTGCCCCGCTATCGGGTGCTGACCTGGGATCTCCCCGGCCACGGGGCCAGCCAAGCGGTGAGTGGGGATCGCATCGCCCCTGCTGATCTCGCGGCGGAGGCATTGGCGCTGGTAGACCTGGCGGGCGCGCAGCGCTTTCACTTTGCCGGTACCTCCATTGGAGGGGTAGTGGGCCAGCAGCTGATTGCCGAACATGCCGACCGCCTGCTTTCCGCGACGTTGACCAACACTGGCGCCGTGATCGGCAATCCGGATCTCTGGAACACGCGCGCCGGTCGCGTTCGCCAGGAAGGCCTGGCGGCGATGTCTGAAGAGATCGTGCCGCGCTGGTTTGCCAAAGCGGCGTTCGAGGCAAGCCCCGCGCTGAAAGCGGGCTGGTGTACCCAGATGGGCCGTGGCGACGATGAATCCTACGCCCAGCTGTGCGAAATGCTGGGTCGCGATACCTTTACTGGCAAGCTCTCAGGCAAGAGCACGAAAGTGCAGCTGTTTGGCGGCAGTGAAGACATGGCCACGCCCCCCGCGACGCTGGACGCCCTGGCGGAAGAGCTCGATGGCGCACCGCTAGAGATTTTTGACGGCGTTGGCCATGTGCCTTCGGTGGAAGCCCCGGCGCTGTTTGCGGAGAAACTCCTCGCCGTACTAATGAGGGATTTAGGCGACGTGGCCAACCACGGCGTAGCTTATGCGACCGGCTTGGAGACGCGCAAGCAGGTATTGGGCGAGGAGCACGTCGCGCGCTCCACCGCCAACGCCAACCGCCTGGATGCGCCCTTCCAGCAGATGATTACCCGCTTGGCCTGGGGCGAGCTGTGGAGCAACGACGATCTCACCCGTCGTGAGCGCAGCATGATCACCACCGGCATTCTCGCCGCCCTGGGTCGTGAGGAGCTCACGCTGCACCTGAAAACCGCCAAGCGGATTGGTCTAACCGACGCCGAGCTGCGCCAAGTGTTGATGCACGTGGCGATTTACGGCGGCGTTCCGGCGGCCAACCACGCCTTTGCCCTCGCCAAAGAGCTGGGGTGGGGCGAGTAGCGAATCAACGACATGGACAAGAGGTAAGGGCGATGACCCACGACAACAAACGCTTTGTGGCACGCGACCGCAACTGGCATCCGCCCGCCTATGCGCCGGGCTATAAAACCTCGGTGGCGCGTTCGCCACAGCAGGCGCTGGTGAGTATGCAGCAACCCACGGCCTCCGAACTGACCGGCCCGGACTTTAGCCACCTGCGCATGGGGCCCCACGATAACGACCTGCTGCTGAACTTCCGTCAGGATTCAGGTCAAGGCGGGCTGCCCCAGGGCGAGCGTATCATCATGTTTGGCCGCGTGGTCGATCAGTTTGGCAAGCCGGTGCCACATACGCTGGTAGAAATGTGGCAGGCCAACGCCGGTGGGCGCTACCGTCATAAGAACGATAAGTACCTAGCACCGCTGGACCCTAATTTCGGCGGTGTAGGGCGCTGTTTGACCGACGAGCAGGGCTTTTATCGTTTTCGCACCATCAAGCCCGGCCCCTACCCGTGGCCCAACGATATGAATAGCTGGCGGCCCGCGCATATTCACGTCTCGGTCACCGGGCCTTCGATCTCGACGCGGCTGATCACCCAGATGTACTTCGAGGGTGACCCGCTGATTCCCCTGTGCCCCATCGTGCACACGCTCAGAGATCCCGACGCAGTGGACACCATGATCGGCCGACTCGACATGGCCCATAGCAAACCGATGGACTGTCTGGCCTACCGTTTTGACATCGTGGTGCGCGGTGAGCTGCAAACCTATTTCGAAAACCAGTAAGGCTAGGGGAATCTCATGAAACAGCCCGCTATTCAGCCCAATACCCAGCCGACAAGCGATCTGATGCTGCGGGAAACCGCCTCGCAAACGGCCGGCCCCTACGTGCATATCGGCCTTGCCCTCGCCGCGGCGGGTAACCCCGTGCGCGACGAAGAAATCTGGAACGAGATGGCCAAGCCCGACGCCGAGGGCGAGCATATCGAGGTCGTCGGCACCGTGATCGACGGCAACGGCGACCTGGTGCGCGATGCGTTTTTAGAAGCGTGGCAAGCCGATACTCACGGCGACTACCAAGCCGATTATGACCTTAAAAAACCGTTCAACAGCTTTGGCCGCACCGCGACCACCTTCGATCACGGCAGCGAGTGGTCGCTGACCACCATCAAGCCCGGCGCGGTGAAACACCCCAGTGGGCAGTTGATGGCGCCACACATCAACCTGACGCTCTTTGCCCGTGGAGTGAACATCCACCTGCAAACGCGCCTCTACTTCGACGATGAGGCCGAAGCGAACGCTCAGTGCCCGGTGCTTTCGCGCATCGAGTCACCGACGCGCCGCCAAACGCTGATCGCCCAGCGCGAAGAGGTGTGTGGCAAGGTGCGTTACCGGCTGGATATCCGCTTACAGGGTGAGGGTGAGACGGTGTTTTTTGATTTCTGAGCCTATGGGCATGAAAAGCCCTTCACGAACAAAAAAGCGTTGCTGATGCGTCAGCAACGCTTTTTTGTGTTGATCCGACCTTAGTCGATAATGAATGTTGGAAAAGTCCAATTTTAGCCTGACATTGTATCTTTTAATAACGCTATCTTGTCAGTGCTACGGGAAAGGTTTATCGAAAAAGGAAAGCACGCTTCTGGTGGCGTTTGACCATAGACGAATGTCGATTAGCCTTACGCCTGATAGTGGACTAATGTGATCCCTTAAAGCGAACTAGTATTCGCTCTGCGAACTTACAATAATCCAAATAAGCCTGGAGTCCCCCATGAAAAATACCTTTGCTCGGTGCGTGCTGGCAGCCGCCATTGCAGGACTTTCCATTAGCGCTGCGCAGGCAGAAACCACTCTACGTATGGCCCACTTCTGGCCTGGCCCGTCGGGCGTCAACCAGGATGTGTTGCAGGCCTGGGCCGATACCATTGCCGAAGAGTCCAACGGCGAGCTGACCATTCAGATGTTTCCCGCCGGTACGTTAGCCAAACCGGACTCCATCTACGAAGCCGCCGCCAATGGGATTGCCGATATCGGCGCTACCGCCCAGGGCTATACGGCGGGCCGTTTCCCGCTCTCGCAAATCGTTGAGCTACCGGGCGTCGCCAGCACCGCGACCCAAGGGGCCTGTGTGCTGCAGACGCTCTACGACGACGGCCATTTGGACAGCGAATACGAAGATACTCGTCCGCTTTTCATGTTTACCACGGGCCCGGGTGGCATCCACACCATCGATACCGACGTGCAAACCCCCGCCGATCTGCAGGGTCTGCGCATTCGTCGCCCCACCGCAGTGGCGGGTGAGATGCTGGAAAATATGGGGGCGAGTCCGGTAGGCATGCCTGCACCCGACATTTATACCTCCATGCAGCGCGGCGTGATCGAGGGCCTGAGCTTTCCGTGGGAGGGTTTGAAAGGCTTCCGTATCAACGAACTCGTCAACTACCACACCGAGGTGCCGTTCTACACGCTGATTTTCGTGGCCACCATGAATCAGCGCAGCTACGACAGCCTGACCCCCGAGCAGCAGGCGGTGATCGACAATAACTCCGGTATGAAGTGGGCTGAAAACGCCGGTGCAGTGTTTGACCGACTCGACGTAGAAGGCAAGCAAGAGGCCGTCGAAGCGGGCCACACGATTCGCGAAATCGAAAATCCGCTGGAGCATCCCGACTGGCAGGCGCCGCTTCAAACAGGTATTGAAAACTACCTGACGCAGTTGGAAGAGCGTGGTCTCGATCAGGCGCGCGACGTCTATCAGGCGGCGTTGGCAGCCAGCGAGTCTTGCAGCGCCCAATAGGGGTAATGTGTCATGCAGTCTACTTTTTATCGGGCCAGCCATTGGCTGGCCCTCATTTGTCGTTTAGTGGCCGGGGTCGCTTTGATTGGCCTGCTGGGGGTCACCATGGCCGATGTCAGCACACGCTATCTTTCCCGGTTGACCGAGGGCGCGATTGCGCTGCGTGTCTCCGGAAGTGTGGAGCTGGTGAGCTACTTGATGCTGTTCGCACTACTGGCCGCGATGGCGGCCAATGTCGAAAAAAGCCAAGTAGTGGTGGAGGCGTTCTCTCACCGCTTGCCACAAGCCATCAAGAATCGTGTGCAAGGCGTCTTTTTGCTCGGTTTCATGGCGCTGGGGTTGGTCCTGTTCGTTGGGCTGCTGGATTCTGCTGCCGCCGCGACGCGTCACGGGGAGGTCACCCAAGACCTGCGATTGCCCATGGGGCCGATTTACCAATTGGCAGCGGTGCTGAGTTTGCTATTGGGATTGCGCAGCGCCATTCACGCCTTGCTAGGCATGATCTATGCGGCCGGTGAGGAGGCAGCTCATGGGGAGTGAAGCGATTGGTGCCATTGGGCTAGGGCTGTTATTGGTACTGATGATTCTGCGCGTCCCGGTCGCGTTGACCATGCTGATCGTCGGTGTGGTGGGGTTTGCTCAGATCATCAGTTGGGACGCCGCCGTTGCACAGTTGAAAACCGTACCGGTCGAGGTGCTCTCCAACTACAGCTTCAGCGCCGTACCCATGTTCATTTTAATGGGCGTACTCGCGGCTCACTCGGGGATGGCCGGTAAGCTGTTTGATTCGACTCGGATCATTTGCGGTGGCTGGAAAGGCGGCTTGGCCATTGCAGCGGTGGGCTCTTGCGGCATCTTTTCCGCCATCTCCGGTTCATCGCTGGCGACGGCGAGCACCATGACGCGAGTGGCACTGCCCGAAATGGAGCGCTACGGCTATAACCGTGGCTTGGCGACCGGTGCGCTGGCCGCTGGCGGCACACTGGGCATCATGATTCCGCCCAGTATCGCGCTGCTGATTTACGCCATTCTTACCGAACAGTCCGTGGGCGATATGTTCATGGCGGGGCTGATTCCCGGCCTGCTGGGACTGGTGATGTACTCGCTGACCATTACCGTGGTGATGTATCTGCGCCCCTCCCTGGCGGTAGCGGGTCAACCCACTGCCTGGAAAGAGAAGTTGCTCTCGCTGACCGGTTTGGTACCGTTCTTTGGCGTCTTCCTGGTGATGATTCTAGGGATCTATTTCGGTGCCTTTACGCCCACCGAGGGGGCCAGTGTCGGCGCCTTCGCCACGCTGCTCTACGCCTTGGCGAAGGGCATGCGCGGTGCCCAGCTATGGCACAGCGTACAGGAGACGCTGGCGCTTTCTGCGGTGGTGTTCTTCATGCTGGTCGGGGCGGAAACGCTGGGTTACTTCATCTCCGTATCGCGCATTTCGTTCTCCATCACGGATCTGCTCTACGGCATGGACCTCACGCCCATCGTCGTGGTGCTGTGCATCCTGGCGCTCTACTTCGTGCTGGGGATGTTCATGGACTCCATCGCCATGCTGGTGATCACCGTGCCGGTGGTCTACCCGATCATTCAGGCAATGGGCATCGACCCGGTGTGGTTCGGTATCTTGACCGTACTGACCGTTGAGCTGGGCCTCATGACCCCGCCGGTGGGGATGAACGTGTTCGTCATCAAAGCGATGGCACCGCATGTCGGGCTAGGGGAGATCTTCAAGGGCGTGACACCCTTTGTCGTGTCTGATTTGCTCCGCTTGACGCTGTTGATCCTCTTTCCGGTGCTGTCGACCTTCTTTTTGCTCTAAGGCGGGTTAACGCCCTTGCGATTGACGCGTTCTGAAATCGCGAGGTGACAGCGCCGTATTACGTTTGAAAAAGCGCGTGAAGTAGGCCGGTTCGGAGAAGCCCAAGCTGTCAGAAACTTGCCCAATGGTCATGTTGGTGTAGGTAAGCTGGCGCTTGGCCTCTAGCAGTAGCCGTTCGTGTAGCAACTGTAGGGCGCTGCGCCCGGCGAGTTGGCGGCAGAGCATGTTCAAATGTGCACTGCTCACCCCCACTTGCCCGGCCAGCCACTCGATGCTGGGCTGCTCACGGTAATGCGTTTCGATGAGCGTTTGAAACTGCTCGACATGTTGCTGCCCCTTGTCATTTTGGCGAGGGGTATAGCGCCTTTTAGGGCTACCGACCGCATGGCCAAGCCGCGAAAGCTCGACGACGAGTGCCTGGATCAGCGCTTCGAGTAGCAGGCTGCGTCCAGGCGCTGGCTGGCGATACTCGCGATCGATCTGGGTCACGAGCGTGGTAATGCGCGTTTGCTCATGAGCCAGCGATAGGTGAAAGAAATCGGCCTTTTTAAGGGTGCTGCTTTCGCCCAGCAGGGTATGCAAGTGTTCGGCCAGCGGCTTGGCTAGCGTAATGATGTGTCCTTGTACGTCGGGTGAAAAGTGAAAGCCGTGAATCGCCATGGCGGGAACGACAATGGCGGCCACGCTCTGCAGCTCATGACGCGTACCCTCCAACTCCAGCGATACGCTCCCCTGATTGATCAATAAAATATGCACCAAGTCGGCATGGCGATGGGGACGGATACGCCAGTCATGCAGGCGGCTGCGCTCGGGAATGGACTCACAGTGGAGCAAGTCGGGCGTCGGCCAGTGCTGCGTTTCGCCATAGAGCTTGAAGACGGGAACGGGAGCGTTCGACGAGGGCGTCATGGGGGCTCTCCTTTACGACTAAGGTTGAGTGATGCAATGTCGAATGTCCAATAATTGATCTAGATCATGCCTTATTAAGCGACGTGTTTCATTGAAAAATACAAGTTATCTGATTTTGACAATGACAACGACGAGGCATCTCTATGAAAACGCAGGTCGCCATTATTGGGGCCGGGCCGTCAGGCCTACTGCTGGGGCAACTGCTCCAGCGTCAAGGTATCGATAACGTGATTGTCGAGCGGCGCAGCGGTGAGTATGTGTTGAGCCGTATCCGCGCAGGTGTGCTCGAGCAGGGCATGGTCGATCTGTTGCGTGAAGCAGGTGTGGACCGGCGCATGGATGAAGAGGGCCTGCCCCACGACGGTTTCGAGCTCGTGTTCGATAACCGCCGCGTGCGCATTGCGCTGGACGAGCTGACCGGCGGCAGCAAGGTCATGGTCTATGGTCAAACCGAGGTCACGCGGGATCTGATGGAGGCCCGCGCCGCCGCTGGTGCGACTACGCTCTATGAGGCAGAAAACGTCCAGCCCCACGATCTGGAGAGCGATAGTCCGTACCTTACCTTCGAGCACCAAGGCAAAACCGTCAGACTCGACTGCGACTACATCGCGGGCTGCGATGGCTACCACGGTGTCTCTCGCCAAGCGATTCCCCAGGGCCGCATCCAAGAGTTCGAAAAGGTGTATCCCTTCGGCTGGTTAGGGCTACTCTCGGATACGCCGCCGGTGTCCGATGAGCTGATCTACGCGCGCCATGCGCGTGGCTTTAGCCTATGCAGCATGCGCTCCGCCACTCGCAGCCGTTACTACCTGCAAGTACCGCTGGATGAAAAAGTAGAAGACTGGTCGGACGAGCGTTTTTGGGAGGAACTCAAGCGGCGCTTGCCGGACGATGTGGCGCAAAAGCTCGTGACAGGGCCCTCCATCGAGAAGAGTATCGCGCCGCTGCGTAGCTATGTGGTGGAACCGATGCAGTATGGGCGGCTATTCCTCGTGGGCGATGCCGCCCATATCGTGCCTCCCACGGGCGCCAAGGGACTCAATCTGGCCGCCAGCGATGTGAATACGCTCTATCGCTTACTGGTCAAGGTCTATCAGGAAGGGCGCACGGATCTGATAGAGCGCTATTCGCAAACCTGTTTGAAGCGTATCTGGAAAGCAGAGCGTTTTTCCTGGTGGATGACCTCCATGCTGCACAACTTCTCTGATGAGGAGGATTTCAATAGTCGCATGCAGCTGGCCGAACTGGACTACGTGACCAGCTCAGCGGCAGGGCTGACGACCATCGCAGAAAACTATGTGGGGCTGCCTTACGAATCGCTCGAATAAGCGACGCTGGCGCTCTTCCTCCTTGCCCAAACCCCACGGTTTGGGTTTTTTTATCTGACCGCTGCCTCTTGCCGCTCTGTTGGCCTTGGCCCATTCTTCTTTCTGGGCAGTGTCGCCCTTGAGCGTTTCATTAGCTGGGTGAGGAGAGAGGGCGTATGGCTAAGTTTTTTCGGGAGTTCCGCGAGTTTGCCGTCAAGGGCAACGTCATCGACATGGCGGTGGGCATCATCATTGGCGGAGCGTTTACGCTGATCGTGCAAAGCCTCGTCAAAGACGTCATGAACCCCCTGATTGGTTTACTGGTGGGCGGTATCGATTTTTCGAACCTGTTTGTCGTGTTACGGGAGGGCGTGGCGGAGGCCCCTTATGCCACTTTGGCGGACGCCCAGGCGGCGGGAGCGGTGACGCTGAACGTGGGATTGTTCATTAACGCGGTGGTGAGCTTCTCCATCGTCGCGTTCGTGGTGTTCTTGCTGGTGCGCACCATCAACCGTTTGAAGCGTGAAGAGGCGGTGGCGCCCGCTGATCCGACTGAAAAACCGTGCCCCTACTGTTTGATGGTGGTACCGATCAAGGCCGTTCGCTGCGGGCATTGCACCTCTGAGCTACAGGTAGCGACGCCAGAGAAACCGATGGAATCCGTGTGATTCGCGGTCAGCTTTACCTGGCGAGTCGCCATCAAAAAAGGTGCCCAATGGGCACCCTTTTTGACGTTGAAGAGGGCCGTTAAGCCGTCTTTTTCGCCGCTTTCTTATCCGTTTGCTTACTATCACTGGCATCGCTCGGCTGTGGCAGCGACGGCAATGATTTCGCCAGCATATCGACGCTGTGGCGATAGTAGAGCTGGCTCTTGTTATGCTCGCCTAGGCTTGCGTAAAGGCGCGCAAGCTCGGCGCATACTTCGCCGTTGGGGCGCTGGCGCTGACTGGCTTCGAAGTACTCCAGCGCTTTCTCCCACTGTCCCACACGCAGCGACAGGCGGCCACAGGCGAGCAGCAGTTCGGGGTCGTTGGGGCGCTCTTGCAGCCATTTCTCTGCCTTGGCGAGCTGACGTGCGGCGTCCACGTTGAGCAAACCGTAGCGTTTGACCAAGCGTGCATCCCAGTGATGATCCAGCGAGTGGTTCAGCAGGCGTTCGGCAATCGGCTCTTCGTTGGCGTGCAGCAGTGCTTCGGTGTAGAGCACGATCAGCTCGGTATTGCCGCGCAGGTAGTCAGGCATATCGGCCCACAGCCCGCGAACCCGTTCGATGTTGGTGGGGTTTTGCGCTTCGAAGATGATCAGCTCACGATACGCCTTGAACTCCAGCTGTTCACGCTCTTGTTGCGTAATCAGCTTTTGCGCTGCCAGGCGTGGAATCAAGCGGCGCAGGCCCTCCCAGTCGTTGACACTCAGGTGGACCTGTTTCAGCAGCTTCAGCACCTGGGGATGATTGGTGAGCTGCTTGTCCAAGCGGTTGAGGATGGCCAGCGCCTCTTCCGGCTGCTGACGGTCGATCATCAGCTGCGCCTGCATCAAGCCGATGGCGGTATCCGCGCCGTCGGTAGTCAACTGGGCCTGGTTCAGGTGCTCTTGGGACTTCTCATGATGGCCCTGGTAGTGCGCGGCCAACGCTGCCGAGAGGTAGTTAACGAGCGGCGTGCTAGAGTCGTCCGCGGCGCGAACCAAGGTTTTCTCCGCTTTCTTCCAGCGGCCCTCGGTAAGTGCCACCAAACCACGCACGGTACGTTTCATGGCGCGGCGGTTGCGAGCACGGCTATTCCAGGTACGGAAGCGGCCCACCGGACGAATGATGCCAGTGAGCAGGCGCAGCGCGAAGTGCAGGACGATAAAGGCACCCAGTAGCAGCACTAGCCCAAACCAGAACGAGGTTTGTACCGACGTGTCGCCCACTCGAATCAGCCAGTAACCGGGCACCGACATCATCAGATGCCCAAAGAGCGCGCCAACCGCAAGGCCCGCGACGATCAGCAGGATGAGTTTTCTCATGCATCACCTCCATCCTGACGACGCGACTCGAAACGGTTGTCGATGAAGCTGGCCAGCGCTTGCTGTGAGGCGCTGATATCCGGCAGCTCGGGCTTTACTTCGGCCTGCTTCAGCTCTTGAAGGCGGGCTATGACGCTCTGGGTCTCTTCACGCTCGGTGTCGTAGTAGCCGTTCAGCAGCTCCAGGGCTTTGTCGATGCTCGCTTCGTACAGCTCGGGCTCCTCTTTGAGCAGCGCCAGCTGAGACTGCTCGAGAATCAGGCGCAGGCTCTGGCGCAGGTAGGACTCCTGCTCCGGCGTGATCAGCGCTTCCAGGGCTTCATCGTGCTGGCGAATGACCACGAGATCTTTTAGCTCTTCACCGAAGCGGGCGAGCTGGCGCTGGAAGGTGCCGGTAGGCGGCTGCTCAATGCTCGACGTCACGGCGCGCTCTTCGATCTCTTGAGATAGGCGCAGACCCGCTACGCGCTCTTGCTGGGCATTCAGAGCTAAGTAAATGCCTGTGCGGTCCACTTGAGGAACGGCGTCCAGCGCGGCGAGCTCGTTGGCAATTTCACGACGCACGGGCGTTAGCGCCGGGTTATCGGCATCGGCCAGACGGGCATCGGCGGTGCGCAGCAGAGCGGCGGCACCTTCCACATCACCCTCCAGCTGCAGGCGCTGATTCGCCAAACGCAGCAAGTAGGCCGCTTCGGCGTGAAGCCAATCGCGCTCGTCGGTGTCCTGCTCTTGTGAGAGCTGCGTCAGCACCTCGTCCAGCGTGCTGTTGACGTCGCTGCGATAGCTATCCAGCTCGCTGCGCAGTTCGCTCACGGTACTCTCCAGCGCTTGGCTTCGTTCGGCTTCGCCCTCTTCGATCCGTGACTCAAGCTCGCTGACCGCTTGCTGGGAAGCGCTGTTTTGCGCTTGCTGGGCCAATTCGTCCAGGCGCTGCTGCTGACTATCCAGGCGCTGCCAGCCTTGCCAAGTGATCAGGCCCAGGGCGAGTGCCAGGATAATCACCAACGCGATGGCAAGACCGCCGCCTTTGCTGCCGCCACTACCGGCTGTAGAGGCGGGCGGGATTGGCTTACCGGCATTGCCCGACGAAGCGGCTGGCTTGGTGTCGGCGGCGCTGTTCTTGGCGTCCTTAGTGTCCTTCGTGTCTTTCGTGTCCTTGGTGTTGCTAGCGGCGGACGTTTTAGCCGAGTCAGACACCGGCCCGTTATGGCTCGCCGTGCCGGTTTGCGGTGCCGAAGAGGCACTGTTGCCACTCTTATGGCGGCGGCGCGAACGGCTATTTTTGGCCGCATAAGACGAGGAGGCGCTGCTAGCAGTCGACTCGCTTTTCGACGATGATGCCGCAGTATCGCTCGACGGCGTGTTCGCTTGGGATGTATCGGCAGACGTATTGTTGACGCCTTCCTGCTCGTTTGGTTGTTTGCTCATCTGTCGCTAGCCCTTATTAAGTTCCTTGATCGACATCGGCACCCTATGGGTTGCAGGACCGATCCAACGCGGCCACCAGCGCAGCCGGCGTTGCTCCCGACGCCACCTTGAGGTCACAAAAACCCAGTTTACCGGCCAGTGTAGCTAAACGGTGACTGGAAACGATTAGCGGTTGGTTCAACGCTGCTGGACCACACCATTTTGCCAGATATTCAAGCAGTTCGCCGCTGGTGACGATGAGCGCCCGGTAGTCACCACCGTGAAGGCGCTCGCGCAGGGCGGGGAGCGGCGGTTGATACACACGCCGATAGACTGCTAGACGCGTCACCTGGGCGCCGCGTGCTGTCAGCGTGTCGGCGATGAGCGTGCGACCGCCTTCACCGGCCACCAGCAGCACCCGCTGGTGCGCCAATTGGCGAAGCGACGCCAACGAGAGCAGCGCTTCACTGGTGTCTTCACCCCGATGGGGCGGGGGTATACGAACCTTAACCCCGAGCTGGTCGGACAGTATGCTGGCAGTGGCCCGCCCAACGCTATAGTAATCGATGCCAACGGGCAGCTGTGGCCAGTAGCGATCCAATGCCTCGCTCAAACAGTGTGCGGCAAAGGGGCTGACCACTACTATCTTATGGTACTGATCGATATCCAACCATATTTGGCGTTGGGCCGCCGCTTCGGGCAAAGCCTCCAAGCGCATGACGTCAAGGGACTCTACCCAATCGTGGCGTTCGCGCAGGGCATCCGCCAGGGCTTGTCCACGCTCTCCTGGGCGGCAAATCAGAACCGGTTGGTTCATACGTGGCGACCGTAGACCTCTGCCAAGATATCGCCAGCGCCTTGATCTAGAAGCTCTTCGGCAATTCGGATGCCGAGCGCTTCCGGCTCGTGAATCGAGCCACGCCCCTCGGCTCGCAGCACTTCTGTGCCTTCTGGGTTGCCGACGAGCCCGCGAAGCCACAGCGTTTCGTTGCCTTTATCCAGAATGGCGTGTCCGGCTATCGGCACTTGGCAGCCGCCTTCCAGGCGCGTGTTCATGGCGCGCTCGGCGCGCACGCGGGTGGCGGTATCCTGATCGTCCAAGGGGGCCAGTAGCGCAATCAATTCGGGGTCGTGCAAGCGACATTCAATGCCTAGTGCGCCCTGGCCGCAGGCGGGCAGGCAGATTTCGGGGGGCAGTGCTTGGGCGATTCGAGCGTCGAGCCCCAGGCGCTGCAGGCCAGAGGTGGCCAGAATGATAGCGTCGAACTCGCCATCGTCGAGCTTACCAAGGCGAGTCTGGACGTTGCCGCGCAGGTTGAGGATTTGCAGGTCCGGGCGGGCTTCACGCATTTGTAGGCCACGGCGTAGGCTGGCGGTACCGATGCGCGCACCTTCGGGCAGCTCGTCGATGCTGTTATAGTGGTTGGAGACGAACGCATCGGTGGGGTCTGCTCCCTCTAAAATCACCGATAGCCCCAAGCCTTCGGGGAAGTGCATGGGTACGTCTTTCATGGAGTGCACGGCAATATCGGCGCGACCATCCAGCATGGCGTCTTCGAGCTCCTTGACGAATAGCCCTTTGCCACCAATTTTGGAAAGGGGCGTATCGAGGATTTTGTCGCCTTTGGTGGAGAGGGGGACAAGCTCGACGTCCAGTCCACTATGGGCCGCCATCAAGCGGTCGCGGACGTACTCGGCCTGCCACATGGCCAACTGACTTTTACGTGTGGCAATGCGCAATTTAGTGATGGATGACACCTGATTCTCCCTTTGCCGCTGACACGGCGCGTCGAACTGTGATAATTCTCATCATAAAGCACCCAGCCACACAGTAAAAATAACCGGCCATATTTAGGGCCAGCGCTGACCGCGTTTAACGCCTGCTAGGAAACGCCATGCCCTCTGTCGAACCGCAAGGCAAGCTAGACCAATTCTTCCTGTTATCGCAGGATTTGCTCTGCTGCATTGACTTTGCGGGCACGCTGCTGAGCGTCAATCCTACCTTCGAGTCGTTGCTCGGTTACCCAGCACATGCGCTATTGGGTAAGCCTTGTGGTGTCGTCGTCGAGCCACGCGATCATCCCGTGATCGAAGCGGCACTAGCGAGCTTGTGCCGTGGTGAGAAGGTAAATACCTTCGACGTATGCGCGCGGACGGTCGAGGGCCAGCGTATTTGGCTTGAGGTATCGGCCTCCAGCGGCGACCAAGTCATTTATGTCATCGCACGGGACGTTACGCGGCGAAAAGCGGTCGAAAAGCAGTTGAGGCGCAACCAGCGGTTGTTTCGCATTGCCGGTGAAACGGCCCATATCGGGGGCTGGTACATGGACCTGGCCGTAGGGCTACCCATATGGTCCGAAGAAGTGTGCCGTCTGCACGACATGCCGGTGGGGCACCAACCCACCCTCGACGAAGCGCTCGGCTTCTACACGCCTCGTGTGCAGCCGCGTATTCGTTCCGTCTTTACTGCTTGCTGCGAGCAGGGCGTGAGCTTTGACGAAGAGCTCGAGATCGTGACCCGAGACGGGCGGCGACGTTGGGTGCGCGTGATTGGCCGCGCGGTGCGTGACGAGCTGGGCCAGATCATTCAGGTGCAGGGCTCGACTCAAGACATCACCGAACGTAAAGACACCGAGCGGCAGCTCACCTTGCTGGAGCGCAGCGTCGAGTCCAGCACCAACGGCGTGGTGATCGTGGATGCCCAGCGCCCCGATTTGCCCATGGTCTACGTCAATGCCGCTTTCGAGCGCATCACCGGCTACTCGCGTGACGATGTGCTGGGCCGCAACTGCCGCTTCTTACAGGGCGTCGACACCGATCCCGCCACCCTGGCGCAGCTTCGCAAAGGCATCGAAGCGCAGCGCGATGTGCATGTGGTGATTCGCAACTACCGTCGCAGTGGCGAACCGTTTTGGAACGATCTTTATATTTCGCCAGTGCGCGACGAAGAGGGCGTGGTGACGCACTTCATTGGCGCGCAAAACGACATCACCGCCCAGCGTGAGTACCAGGCTCAACTCAGCCATAACGCCAACCACGACGCGCTGACGGGGCTGCCCAATCGGCTCATGCTCGATCAGCGCTTGGCCCAAGGGTGCCTGCTCGCCAGACGCTATCATCGCTATTTGGCCGTACTGTTCATCGATCTGGATGACTTCAAACCAATCAACGACACTCTTGGCCATGAGGTCGGTGACTTTATCCTGCGCGAAGTGGCCAAGCGCCTAGAAGAAGAGCTGCGGCCTTGGGACACCGTGGCGCGCTTTGGTGGCGACGAATTCATCGTCTTGCTCCCGGACTTGGCGCAAGAGGATGACGTGCTACAGGTCGTCGAGCGGCTGCTGACGCGAGTGTCTGCTCCCTACTGGTATCGCGGCAGCGAGCTGCGCATTACCGCCAGTATCGGTATCGCCACCGACGACGGCACGATTCGAGCGCCGCGCCAGCTGATCCAGCAGGCCGACCTGGCCATGTACAAGGCCAAGCGGCGAGGGCGTAATACCTTCCAGTGGTACACCGACGAGCTCAATCGCAAGGTCACCGAGCGGGTGAGCTTACGCCATGCGCTGCAGCAGGCCATCGAACAGCGGCAGTTCGAACTACATTATCAGCCGCAAATTCATCACAGCGGTCGAGTCGCCGGGGTCGAAGCGCTCATTCGTTGGCACCACCCCGAGCGTGGCAACATCCCGCCGGGGCAGTTCATTTCGCTAGCCGAGGATACCGGTCAAATCATTCCAATCAGCGAGTGGGTGCTAGAGACGGCCTGTCGCGATGCGATGGTGCTCAATGCGCAGAGTGCGACGCCCATGACCATGGCGATCAACGTCTCGCCCATGCAGTTTCAGCGTCCCGGCTTTTTGGACTCGGTTAAGAACGTGTTGGCGCGCAGCGGTTTGCCACCGGCCTTGCTGGAGCTTGAACTGACCGAGGGCGTGCTCATGGATAGCGCCGAGCACACCATTCAAGCGCTCAAAGCACTGCGCCAGCTCGGTGTGCATATCGCCCTCGATGACTTCGGCACCGGCTTTTCCAGCCTGAGCTACCTGAAACGGTTGCCCATCAACAAATTGAAGGTCGACCGCTCGTTCGTACGCGACGTGGCGACCGACTCCCGTGATGCGGCCATCGTCGAGGGGGTCGTCACCATGGCCGACAAGTTGGGACTAGAAGTCCTCATCGAAGGTGTCGAAACGGCCGAGCAGTTTCATCATCTGCGCATGCTGCAGTGCGATCACTTCCAAGGCTACTACTTCGCTCGCCCAATGGCGTTGAGCGTGCTCAAGCACTTCTTGGACTCGCCATCCGCCGCCACGGCCAGCGCCGCTGATCCCATCTCCTGAGCGTGACGGCTGCAAAACGGCATGCCGTTCCAGGCGGTGACTCTGGTACACTTTCTTTTAACGACTCCATTAGATTTGTCAGCAGGATATCTCTCCGATGAGCCAAGCTACGAACCAGTCTTGGGGCGGTCGCTTCAGCGAGCCCACCGATGCCTTTGTTGCGCGTTTCACCGCGTCCGTGACGTTTGATCAGCGCCTAGCGCGCCAGGATATTCAGGGCTCGATCGCCCATGCCACCATGCTGGCGCGGGTAGGCGTGCTGACCGACGACGAGCGCGATGCGATCATCAACGGTTTGACCGAGATCCAGGGCGAGATCGAACGCGGCGAGTTCGACTGGTCGGTGCCGCTGGAAGACGTGCACATGAACATCGAAGCACGCCTGACCGACAAAATCGGCATTACCGGCAAGAAGCTGCACACCGGACGCTCGCGCAACGACCAGGTGGCCACCGACATTCGTCTGTTCATGCGCGATGAGATCGACGTGATCGAAGCGGAGCTGACACGCCTGCGCGACGGCATGATCGAACTGGCCGAGCGCGAAGCCGACACCATCATGCCAGGCTTCACCCACCTGCAAACCGCGCAGCCGGTCACCTTCGGCCATCATCTGCTGGCGTGGCAGGAAATGCTGGCCCGCGACCATGAGCGGCTTTTGGACTGTCGTAAGCGCGTAAACGTGATGCCGCTGGGCGCCGCGGCCCTGGCGGGCACGACTTACCCAATCGACCGCCACGTCACCGCGGACCTGCTCGGCTTCGACCGCCCGGCGGAAAACTCGCTGGATGCGGTGTCGGATCGCGATTTCGCCATCGAATTCACCAGTTTTGCCAGTATCTTGCTGATGCATCTCTCCCGCATGAGCGAAGAGCTGGTGCTGTGGACCAGCGCCCAGTTCGACTTCATCGACCTGCCCGACCGCTTCTGCACCGGTTCCTCCATCATGCCGCAGAAGAAGAATCCCGACGTGCCCGAGCTGGTGCGCGGTAAAACCGGGCGTGTCTATGGCCACCTGATGGCGCTGCTGACGCTAATGAAATCGCAGCCGTTGGCCTACAACAAGGACAACCAGGAAGACAAAGAGCCGCTGTTCGACGCCGTCGACACCGTGCGCGACTGTCTGAAAGCCTTTGCGGACATGGTGCCCGCCATTGAGCCCAAGAAAGAGAGCATGTACGAAGCGGCGCGTCGCGGCTTCTCCACCGCGACCGATCTGGCGGATTATCTGGTACGTAAAGGCGTCGCGTTCCGCGATGCTCACGAGATCGTGGGGCTGTCCGTCGCCTACGGTCTAAAAACCAAGAAAGACCTCTCAGAAATGAGCCTGGAAGAGCTTCAGCAGTTCTCCGATACCATCGAGCAGGACGTGTTCGAGGTGCTGACCCTGGAAGGTTCGGTGGCGGCCCGTAACCACATTGGTGGCACGGCCCCCGACCAAGTACGCGCGGCCGCAAGCCGTGCCCGTGAAGCGCTGGCGGCGCTCAAGGGGACGTCATGAAGCGCTATACGATCACACTCGGCGCGCTGCTGCTGGCCTCGCTGCTACTCGTCGGCTGTGGCCAGAAAGGGCCGCTCTATTTGCCTGACGACACATCCGATTCGGCCGCCGAGCAGGAGGGGTAATGGATCACTTTAACTACCGCGACGGCGTGCTCTACGCCGAAGACGTTCCGCTAACGCAACTGGCGGACAAGCTGGGCACGCCCTGCTACGTCTACTCCAAAGCGACGTTGGAGCGCCACTTTCGCGCTTACACCGAAGCGCTGGGCGGCCATCCGCACCTGATCTGCTACGCGGTGAAAGCCAACTCCAACCTAGCCGTGCTGGGCCTGCTGGCCCGCCTAGGCGCCGGTTTCGATATCGTCTCCGTGGGCGAGCTGGAACGGGTGCTAAAAGCCGGTGGTGACCCCAGCAAAGTCGTGTTTTCCGGGGTCGCCAAGCAGCCCCAGGAAATGGCGCGGGCGCTGGAGGTCGGCATCAAGTGCTTCAACGTCGAGTCGCGCCCCGAGCTCGAGCGCTTGAACGCCGTGGCAGGGGAGCTGGGCCAAGTCGCCTCGGTATCCCTGCGCGTCAATCCCGACGTGGACGCGGGTACCCACCCGTACATCTCCACCGGTTTGAAGGACAACAAGTTCGGCATTCCCGTCGACGACGCGTTGGAGGTGTACCAGTTGGCCGCTAGCCTGCCCAACCTGCGGGTGACGGGACTGGATTGCCACATCGGTTCACAGCTCACCGAAACTGCGCCGTTCCTGGATGCCCTGGAGCGCCTGCTGGTGCTCATGGAGCGCCTGCGCGAGCAAGGCATCGAGATCGACCACCTCGATCTCGGAGGTGGCCTGGGCGTGCCCTACCGCGACGAGAAACCGCCCCAGCCGTTCGACTACGCCAGCCAGCTGTTGGCGCGCCTCTCCCGCTGGGAAGGCGGTGAAACGTTGACGCTGCTGTTCGAGCCGGGCCGCTCCATCGCCGCCAACGCTGGGCTGATGCTCACCCGCGTCGAGTTTTTGAAACCTGGCGAGACCAAGAACTTTGCCATCGTCGATGCGGCCATGAACGACTTGATTCGCCCGGCGCTGTACCAGGCGTGGCAGGCGATCGTGCCGGTGGACACCCGCCAAGCACGGGACACCGCCACCTACGACGTGGTAGGGCCGGTGTGCGAAACGGGCGACTTCCTGGGCAAGGAGCGCGAGCTGGCGATTGCCGAGGGCGATCTGTTGGCGGTGCGCTCCGCCGGTGCTTACGGCTTCGTCATGGCATCCAATTACAATAGCCGTCCCCGTCCCCCCGAAGTGATGGTGGATGGTGATACCTTTCACGTGGTGCGCGCTCGGGAAGCGCTGGAAAGCCTGTGGGCCGGCGAGGCGCTGCTGCCCGAAGGAGCGCGCTGATGCTGCTGCACTTCACTAAAATGCACGGCTTGGGCAACGACTTCATGGTGGTGGATCTGGTCACCCAGCGGGCGCGCCTGCGCGACGAGCAGATTCGCCAGCTGGCGGACCGGCGCTTCGGCATTGGCTTCGACCAGCTGCTGATCGTCGAGCCACCCCGCGATCCGGACATGGATTTTCGCTACCGTATCTACAACGCCGACGGTAGCGAAGTGGAGAACTGTGGCAACGGCGCGCGCTGCTTTGCCCGCTTCGTGCGCGACCAGCGCTTGACCCACAAGCATGACATCCACGTCGAAACCGCCGGAGGCCCGCTGGTGCTCCACGTGCAGCACGACGGCATGGTACGCGTGGACATGGGCAGGCCGCGCTTCAACCCAACCGCGCTGCCTTTCGAGGCGCCGGGTGACCAGCCGCTGCACGAGGTGGAAGCCGACGGTGAGACGCTGCAGCTTGGTGTGGTGTCCATGGGCAACCCCCATGCGGTTCTCCAGGTCGAGAACGTCGATAGCGCGCCGGTGGAGCGCCTGGGGCCACTGTTGGAGGCGCACCCGCGCTTTCCCAACCGGGTCAACGTGGGCTTCATGCAGGTGGTCTCGCCCAGCGAAATTCGCCTGCGGGTATTCGAACGAGGCAGCGGTGAAACCCTGGCCTGCGGCACCGGTGCCTGTGCGGCGGTGGCCAGCGGTATTCGTCAGGGTCTTTTGAAGAGTCCGGTGAAAGTGCATTTGCCCGGCGGGCAACTCAGCATCGAGTGGCCGGACCCTGAGGCGTCGCTGGTCATGGTGGGCCCCGCCACGCGGGTGTTTGACGGTCGGGTATCACTCAACTAATGCGAGGAGAACGGCGATGTCTCAAGCTCCTGAGCCGCGTAAAACGCTCGATCCGGATCAAGTAGCGTTTTGGCTGGCCCGACACCCCGATTTTTTCATTGGTCGTGAAGGGCTGCTGCAGCAACTCAAAGTGCCGCATCCGCATATCGACGGCGCCGTATCGCTATTAGAGCGTCTGGTGATCGACCTTCGCCAGCGCGCCGAAACGGCGGAAGGGCGGCTTGAACATTTGCTGGAAACCGCGCGGCACAACGAGTCGCAGTACCGCCGACTGCGGGAGACGCTGCTCAGCTTGGTCGAAGCGGAAGACCGCGATGCCCTCGCTCAAGCGCTGGCGACGCAGTTGAGCGAGCGTTTTCAAACCCCCGCGATGGCGTTGTGGTGCCCCGCCTCGTTGAGCGATGCGGAACCGGCGCCGCCTCAGCCACCGCGCCACGTGCTGGATCAGCACGCCAGCACCCGCTTAGCAGCGCTGCTGGATGGTCGAACCAGCCGCTGCGCCAAGCTAAGCGTCAGCGACTGGAAGTGTCTGCTGCCCCATATCAAAGCGCCCCGCAAGGCGGGCTCCTGTGCCATCACGCGACTCTCGGCCGGAGAGCAGCTAGGCTATTTGCTGCTTGCAAGCCCCGACCCCGACAGCTATCGCGCCAGCATGGATACGCTATTTACCGAGTACCTGGGCGATATCGTCGCGCGCCTGCTGCTGCGATTAGGCCCCCACGGCGTGGAGCAGCATGGCTAGCCAAGCGACGCTGACAAACGCCGTTGAAGAGTACCTAGCGCAACTGGCGACTCACGCCAGTCCCGCAACGGTGGCAGCCTACCGCCAGGATCTGGCGGCGTTTTGTCAGTTTGCTGACCAGCGCGGCGTGACTCAGGCCAGCGCGCTGGACACGACGCTGGCAAGAGCTTTCCTCGGTACCGAGCGTAGCCGGGGGCTGGCGCCCCGAACGCTGGCCCGCCGTCGCGCGGCACTGTCGCGTTTCGCCGATGCCTTGGTAGAACGCCATGTGCTGGTGGATAACCCGATTCAACTGTTGCGCACCCCCAAGCAGCCCAGCCACCTGCCCAAACCGTTGGACGTAGACGCGCTGTCGCGCTTTCTGGACACTCCTCACGACGGCTCGCCGCTCTCGCTTCGTGACCAGGCCATGTTGGAGCTTTTCTACTCCAGCGGTCTGCGTTTAGCAGAGCTCGCGGCGCTGGACGTGAATCACTTGGCGGCCAACCATGTGCGGGTGAGGGGTAAAGGCAGTAAGCCTCGCCAAGTGCCGGTGGGACGGCGTGCCCAGCAGGCGCTCACCGCGTGGCTCGCCTGCCGGGCCAGTTGGGTAGACAGTGCTGAAACGGCACTGTTCGTCGGGCAGCGCGGGCAGCGGTTGGGCCATCGGGCGATTCAGAAACGCTTGGCGCAACTGTCAGTGATGCGCGGCCTCCCCGAACACCTTCACCCCCACCGCCTGCGCCACTCTTTTGCCAGCCATCTGCTGGAGTCCAGCCAGGACTTGCGCGCTGTGCAGGAGCTGTTGGGCCACGCCAATCTATCGACGACCCAAGTGTACACGCGGCTGGATTGGCAGCATCTTGCCGAGAGCTACGATGCCGCGCATCCCCGCGCCAAACGCCGCCCCAGTGGGAGTGAATCATGATCACGTTAGACGCCATCACCTTTGATTTGGACGACACCCTGTGGGACAACCAGGGCGTGATGTTGAAAACCGAGGAAGGGCACTACCGCTGGTTGCTGGAAGCGCTCACCGCGTGGCGGTCGGCGCGTCAGGAGGCACCGCTACCACTCACCTACGAGGAGGGGGTAGAAGACTATTTAAAGCGTCGCCAGCAGTGGGCCCACCAGGTACCCGAACGACGTGGCGACTTCACGTGGTTGCGTCTGCGGGCGCTGGAGGCCCAGTTGGAGGAGAGCGGCTTGGCACGTAGCGCCGCGCTACTATGGGCCGCTGCCGCCATGAACGAGTTTCACCGTCTGCGTGTGCAGGTCACCCCGCACCCTGAAGCGGCCGGGCTGCTCTCGGCGCTCGCCGAGCGCTATCGGCTCGCGGCGATTACTAACGGTAACATTCACCTCAAACGTCAGCCGCTGGCGGCGCACTTTCCAGTGGCGATTGCAGCGGGTGAGCTGCTGGCACCGAAGCCGGATCCCAAGCCGTTTCTCACCGCGTTGGAGCGCCTGAATACCGTGCCGAGACGGGCCATGCACGTGGGTGACTCCTGGCAAGAAGACGTACTTCCCGCTCAGCAGCTCGGTATGCACGCCGCTTGGGTGGCCGAGCGCGGCGACCAAGCGCTGCCCGAGCGGGTACATCGTATTGCCCACGTCAAAGAGTTACCCGAGCTGATCGCATGGCTGGAGCGACAAGCCTAGGCCCGTTACTCGTTGGCGTCTTCAGGGGTGTAGAGCCACTGGTCGAGCTTTTGGGAGAGCATGTCGACGCCGTCACGCTTCAGCGACGAGAAGAGCTGGACCGATACCAAATCTTCCCACTCCCTCAAGCGAGAGCGCACCTTTTGGAGGGCGGCGCTGGCCGGGCCGCGTTTCAGTTTGTCGGCCTTGGTTAGCAGGATGTGCACCGGCATGCCGCGCTGGTCGGCATAATCGAGCATCATTTGGTCGAATTCGGTCAGCGGATGGCGAACGTCCATGAGCAGTACGAGGCCGCGCAGGCTAAAACGGCCGCGCAGATAGTCGGACAAGTGCTGCTGCCACTCGAGCTTGACCGCTTCCGGTACTTTGGCGTAGCCGTAGCCGGGCAAGTCCACCAAGCGACGCGACGTATCGTTCATCACGGTGAAGAAGTTGATGAGCTGGGTGCGGCCGGGTGTTCGCGAGGTGCGCGCTAGCGCGTTTTGCCGGGTAAGCGCATTGATAGCGCTGGATTTACCGGCATTGGAGCGCCCGGCAAAGGCCACTTCTGCCCCCGTATCGTCTGGGCATAGCGCCAAGGTCGGCGCGCTGATCATAAAGCGCGCAGTAGGGTAGTTTAGCCGAGGGACTGGGCTATCATGAGGGGTAGACATGGAGTTCATCCTGAAAAACAAACGTATGACACGGCCTGCCCGAGCACTCTCGAGTGAGCGAGGGCGGTACCGCGACGAATTACCCCAAAAGCAGACCTGGACTTGCATTCCCGCCGCTAGGGTGATTCGTTATAATGCAAGCGGTTTATAACTGCGACCTGGGGCGCTAGTGTACCATCGCGCTCTAGCCAGCAGCGACCAACGCGATATGTTGTTCGTTTTGGCGGAGCTGACCCTGGTAATGTGCTGAACCTGGGCAGCGCCCAGGGTGCGTACCAGTCAATAATCAAACGGCATAGTGGAATAGCAATGAGAAAGTTACTGGCAAGCCTGGCAATTACCATGGGTGCCGTTGGCACCGCCCACGCCCAAACGGACCTCCAAGCCGACGCTGATGCAGCGGCGGGTCGCGAACTTGCGCAAACCTGTGCCGCCTGTCATGGCCAGCAGGGCATTAGCGCAGTGGGTACCTTCCCCAACCTGGCAGGACAGCAGATGTCCTATCTGGCCAAACAGATCATGGACATTCGTGACGGCAACCGTGTCGTCCCACAGATGGCCGGTTTGGTCGATGACTACTCAGACCAAGATGCTTGGGACGTCGCTGCCCACTTTGCAGGCCAAGAGGCTAACCTCGGTCAAACCAGCGATGAAGACGCTGAGTTGCTGGCCCGCGGTGAAGAGCTGTATCGCGCAGGCGATATGTCCAAAGGCATTCCCGCCTGTAGCGCCTGTCATACGCCCACGGGTGTCGGCATCGGCAGTGCGGTCTATCCGGCGCTGTCAGGCCAGCATGCGGAGTACACCGTCTCCACGCTGCAAGACTTTGCCTCCGGTGAGCGCGCCAATAGCCCGAACAACATCATGGGCGATATCGCTTCCAAGATGAGCGACCAAGACATGGAAGCCGTCGCCAACTACGTGCTGGGCTTGAACTAATTTCCCCTCCGCCGGCTTCCCTGTCCTGTGAAATATCCGCTGGATGGGGAACCTGCCTGACCCGCCAGGGGTCATAGCCACACTTTTTGTTGGCCTGCTTTTTTGGAGAGTTCTCGCTATGTTGAAAACGTTGATGGTCGCACTGGCCGGTCTGGGCTTGTCTGCAGCGGTAAGCGCTCAAGAACTGGTCGAAGGCCAACACTACACGCTGCTGGAGTCGCCGGTGGCGACCCAGGTAGACGACGATCAGATCGAAGTGACCGAAGCGTTCTGGTTTGGCTGCCCGCACTGCTACCGGCTGCAAACGTCCGTGAACGAGTGGTACGAAACGCTGGACGATGACGTAAGCATCGTGAAAATGCCAGCCACCATGGGCGGTGACTGGAATACCCATGCGACGGCTTTCTATGCTGCCCAGTCGTTAGGAATCGAAGAAGAGCTGCACCAGGACTTCTTCGACGCCATTCACCAAGACGGTCGTTCGTTGACCGAAGCAGACGACATCGCCGACTTCTTCTCTGATTACGGCGTGAGCGAAGAAGAAGCCCAAAAAGCGCTGACCGCGTTCAGCGTGCGTAGCGAGGTCAACAAGGCCAACAGTCGTATGCGTGACATGCGTCTCATGGGCGTGCCAGCACTGATCGTGGATGGCCGCTACGTGGTATCGCCCCAGTCGGCTGGCAGCTTGGAAAACATGCCACAAATCGCCGATGCGCTGATCGACAAAGTTCGCAGCGAGCGTGCGCAATAACGGTGCTTGAGCACGGTCACACGGGCGGGCTAACTCGCTCGCCCGGAGCGCTTCCCTCCTCCGCGCTGTTGGAACGCGGCCATCTTCGGCTGCTGACCTTCAACTTGCAGGTAGGTATTCAAACCTCTGCCTACCACCACTACCTCACGCGGAGTTGGCAGCATGTGCTGCCCAACCCCCAGCGTATCAAGCGGTTGGCGCTAGTGGGCAGCGTGTTGGAGCAGTTCGACGTGGTAGGGCTTCAAGAGGTCGATGGCGGCAGCTTTCGCTCCAGCCGAGTCAATCAGGTGGAGTACTTGGCAGCCCAGGCGAAGTTTCCGCACTACTTTCAACAACTCAACCGCAATTTGGGTCAGTTTGCCCAGCACAGCAACGGCCTGCTTTCTCGTTTGACGCCTAGCCACATCGAAGAGCATCGGCTGCCCGGCATGTTGCCCGGCCGCGGCGCGATTCACGTGCGTTACGGCGAAGGCCCAGATGCGCTGCATATCTTCGTCGCCCATTTGGCGCTTAGCCACCGTGGCCGAGTGCGCCAACTAGACTACCTTAGCGATATCATCGAACCGCTGCGACACGTGGTGGTCATGGGTGACTTGAACTGCACGCCCGATCAGCTTCATGCCCACGAGCGGTTTAGCACCTCACTACCGCTGCACCCTGTCAAACCGCTACTCAGCTACCCTTCCTGGCAACCGCGCCGCGCGTTGGATCATATTTTGCTGTCGCAAACGCTGGAAGCCGCCGAGGTGCGCGTACTGGATCATCTCTTTTCCGACCATCTGCCGATCGCAGTGGATCTACCGCTGCCAGCGGCGTGTCTCTCGTCCATCAGCGCGAACGTTGAACAATAAGCCGTAAGAGCGTCTTTGGGGCGCTGCATTGTCTGCGTATATGCGCTATTGTCTGGGGCGCTGACTCCCCTTAGCCGTTTTACGCGAGACACTTCCATGTCGGACACAACACAACTACCTGCGTTTATCGGTGCGCTGGACCGCGCTTCGGAGTGGTTCGGGCGTACCCTTGCGTGGCTGATCATCATCATGATGTTGATTCAGTTCGCGATTGTTCTGCTTCGCTATATGTTCAGTATCAATAGTATCTTCATGCAAGAGCTGGTGATGTACATGCATGCTAGCGTCTTCATGCTCGCTGCTGCCTATACCTTTCGCCACGATGGCCATGTCCGCGTCGATATTTTCTATCGTGGGATGACCCCTCGCCGACAGGCGCTGGTGAATATAGTGGGTATTCTGTTGCTGATGATTCCGGTGATGCTGTTCGTCATCGCGTCCAGCTATGGTTATGTGGCGAACTCTTGGCGCATCATGGAAACCTCCTCGGATTACGGTGGCATACCCGCCGTATTTGCACTGAAGACGCTGATTCCGGTGTTTGCGGTCTTGATGATCCTTCAAGGGCTGATCGAAGTCGTGCGCAATGGCTATGTCTTCACCGGTCGAATGACGCCGCCAACTGCCGATGACAATCACCTCGAGGAGCGTGTTTGATGCTCGAATTTATGCCGCTTATTCTGTTTGCCGCCATCTGCGTCGTATTGATGTTCGGCTTTCCCGTGGCTCTGTCGCTGGCGGGCACTGCGCTGCTGTTTGCAGGCATGGGTCTGGGGCTGGAAGCCATTGGCATCGACGCCAACTTCGATAGCGGCTATCTAGCCGCGCTACCCAATCGTCTTTACGGCATCATGACCAATCAGACGCTCTTGGCGGTACCGCTATTCGTCTTGATGGGCGTGCTGCTGGAGAAGTCCAAAGTCGCCGAAACGCTGCTGGATGCCATGGCGCTGCTCTTCGGCTCCATGCGTGGCGGCCTGGGGATTTCGGTCACGCTGGTGGGCATGCTGATGGCCGCTTCTACCGGCATCGTAGGGGCAACCGTGGTCACCATGGGGTTGATGTCGCTGCCCACCATGCTCAAGCGTGGCTACAGTACGTCGCTGGCCACGGGCACCATTTGCGCCACCGGCACGCTGGGGCAGATCATTCCGCCCTCCATTGCCCTGGTACTGCTAGGCGATGTCTTGTCGTCTGCGTATCAGCAGGCCCAGCTCGACATGGGCATCTTCAGCCCGAAAACGGTGTCCGTGGGCGACCTGTTCATGGGGGCGCTCGTGCCAGGGTTGATTCTCGTCGTCATGTACATGATCTACGTGGGCTTGGTGGCGTTTTTCCGTCCCAGCATGGCGCCAGCGGCAGACCGCGAAGAGCTGATGGCCGAGCTTGGCCACACCTCGGGCTTGGGCATCCTGCTACTCAAAGGCCTGGTGCCGCCAGTGGTGCTGATCGTCGCCGTACTGGGCTCTATCCTGAGTGGTTTTGCAACGCCTACTGAGGCATCGGCGGTGGGTGCCTTTGGTGCCTTAGTGCTGGCATTGGCTTATCGTCAACTGGATTGGGCAACCCTCAAAGACGTGCTGCGTTCGACCACCCATGTCACCACGATGGTGTTCCTGATTCTGATCGGCGCGGCACTGTTTTCGCTGGTTTTCCGCGCCTATGGCGGTGAGCACATGGTCACCGAGCTGTTCGAGAGCATGCCAGGGGGCGTGATTGGAGCCACGATCATCGTCATGCTGGTGATCTTCCTGCTTGGCTTCATTCTCGACTTCATCGAAATCACCTTCGTGGTGGTGCCAATCGTCGGTCCGATCCTGCTGGCGATGGGACTCGACCCGATTTGGTTGGGCATCATGATCGCCATCAACCTGCAGACCTCCTTCCTGACGCCTCCGTTCGGTTTCGCGCTGTTTTATCTGCGCGGCGTGGCGCCACCGTCGGTGCCCACCTCGGCCATCTACCGTGGCGTGGTGCCGTTCATCCTGATGCAGTTAGGAATGCTGCTGTTGCTGACGTTCTTCCCGCAGTTGGCGACCTGGCTGCCGACACAGTTCTAAGACGCACTTAGTTGAAAAATAACGCTGCTATCAACGCAAGAGAGTGGCAACCTTCACTAAAAGCAGCCAAGCTGCAGACACACAATGGCTTGTAACAACCCGCTTGGTGGCACACGCCAAGCGGGGTATTCCCTACCCATAACAGCAATAAAACAAGCAAGAGGGTTAACGCATGAAAGCCAAAGCACTGCCTGTCGCCATTGCCATGACGACCGCTCTTTCTGCCAGTCTGCTGGTCGTATCCAGCTTCGATAACCAGGCCCAGGCACAAGAGAATTTTCGCTGGAAAATGGTCACTTCCTGGCCGAAAAACTTCCCCGGTGTGGGCCAAGGCCCTGAGCGGCTCTCCCAGCTCGTCGAGGAGATGTCCGACGGCCGGTTGACCATCGAAGTCTTCGGAGCAGGTCAGCTCGTGCCAGGCTTCGAGGTGTTCGATGCGGTGGCAGACGGCACCGCCGAGCTGGGCCACTCCGCCTCCTATTACTGGAAAGGCAAAGCGCCAGCGGCCCAGTTCTTTGCTGCCGTACCGTTTGGCATGAACGCTCAGGAAATGAATGCTTGGCTCAGCTACGGCGGTGGTATGGAGCTGTGGAACGAGCTTTATGATGATTTTGGCGTCGATGTGTTGGTCGCAGGGGCCTCCGGTGTTCAGATGGGCGGCTGGTACAACAAAGAGATCAACTCGGTAGACGACCTGGAAGGCTTGAAAATGCGCATGCCGGGTCTGGGGGGCGAAGTGATGAGCCGCATGGGCGTGGCCATCGTTAACATGCCCGGCGGTGAAATCTTCACGTCGCTACAGTCCGGTGCCATCGACGCCACCGAGTGGATCGGCCCCTACAACGATCTCGCCTTTGGTTTGCACCAAGCCGCTGATTACTACTATTACCCAGGCTGGCATGAGCCGACGGTGATGTTCGAAGCCATCGTGAATGAAGAGGCATGGGCGGAACTGCCCGCCGACCTTCAGGCGATTCTGCGCACTGCCATCAGCGACATCAACCAAAGCGTTCTGGATGAGTACACCGCCCGAAACAACGACGCCTTGGAAACCCTGGTCAACGAGCACGATGTCGAACTGCGCCGCATCCCTGACGACGTGCTGGCCCAGGCTCGCGAACACTCAGCCGACGTAGTGGGTGAGCTGGCTGCATCCAGCGAGCTGGCGACCCGCATCTATGACTCTTATCGCGAGTTCCAGGACAAGGTCGAGGATTACCACGCGATTTCCGAGCAGGCGTATTACAACGCCCGCAACCCGGACGGCGATACCACCCAGTAACGCCATGCCTCCACAAGGCCGCCCTCGGGCGGCCTTTTCGTGAGATTAAGGCAGCGTAAGTGCGGCGGCTTGAGTATCCTATGCAGATACTGTTCTGCTTGGTAAGGAGCCCCATGTCCACGCCCGCTATGCTCACGCCTTCACGACCTGCCGACGCTCGCTTGCGTAATGTATTGACCATCGCTGGCTCCGACCCCTCTGGAGGTGCCGGCCTGCAGGGCGATCTCAAGACATTTTCCTCCCTTGGCGTTTATGGCACGAACGTGATCACGGCGGTGATTGCCCAGAACACCTGTGGCGTCGCCTCGGTGTACCCTGTATCGCCCCAAGCGATCCGTGAGCAGCTCGAGCATCTGTTGAACGATGTGACTATCGATGCAGTGAAAATCGGCATGGTGGCAAGTCGTGACGTGGCGGAAGTCATTGCAGACGTACTACGCCAACGGCGTCCGCGCTGGATCGTGCTCGACCCGGTGATGGTAGCGAAGAGCGGCGATATCCTGGTCGATAACGCGGGCATTCGTGCCGTGCGGGAAGTGCTGGTGCCGCTCGCTGACGTGATTACCCCCAACCTACCGGAAGCGGCCGTGCTGCTGGACGCACCTGCGCCCACCAGTTTGGACGAAATGGAAGCGCTGCTGCCTAAGCTGGTGGCCCTTGGCGCGCCCTTTGTGGTGCTAAAGGGCGGCCATTTGCGTGGCGATACCTGCCCCGACTTGCTGGCCACTCCCAGCGGACAGCAGTGGCTACCGGCTTCCCGCATTGCTACTGAGAATCTTCATGGCACGGGCTGCGCGCTCTCTTCTGCCATTGCTGCCTGCCTGGCAAAGCTGCCTGACGCGGCTGAAGAGGATGCGCCAGAGCAGGCCATTACCGAGGCAAAGCAGTGGCTGCATAGCGCACTGGCGGCCAGCCACCGTTTAACCGTTGGCAAAGGGCGTGGTCCGGTACACCACTTCCATGCGTGGTGGTAGGCCGGTGGGCGAGCGCCACGCAGAATAAACGTCGGATCGAGGGGAAAGGCGGCGCAGAGTCTCCTTGCGAGATAGGGCAGCGGGCACCATGCTGAAAGGTGCCCGTTTGTTTGCCTATCAGGCTGAGCCATTCGGCCAAGGAGCTAGCCATGTCTCGCACGCTGCTATTTGCCACTGACCTGTCACAGGAAAATCGCGCGGCCTTTGCCCGTGCGCTGCGCCTTGCCCATCAGCAGGGCGCGCAGTTGGACGTGCTCCACGTGCTCGACCCCTACCTTCCCCATCGGATGCTTCACGACCTGGAGCGCGCGGTCAGCGATGACATTAGCGCGACGCTCACCGATCTTCGTGAGGATTACGCGCTCGAACTCCCTTCGCTGATGATTCAAACGGTGGTGGGCGATGCCCATGTGGAGATCGTTCGCGAAGCCCATGAGCGTCATGCATCGCTAATCGTGCTTGGCATGCACCGTAAGCGGGGTGAGAAAGATTTACTCTTTGGCACGACCTTGATGCGTATTCTGCGCAGTACCCCTTGCCCTGTGGTGGTAGCGTCATACCGACCGACGCAGCCGTGGCAGCATATCGTGGTGCCGATCGACTTCTCTCTCACCGCTCGACAAACGCTAAAAGAGGCACTGATCCGCTTTCCCGACGCTCAGCTCACGCTGCTGCACGCGTGGAACCTGCCCGGTGAGCGAGAGCTGGGTAACCAGGCATTTTATGCCCATTGGCGTGATCATGAGGTCGCCCGCCTACGAGAAGCGCTGGACAACGAGGTCGAAAGCCTCATGCGCGAACTAGACGGCATACCCGATATCGAGCTGGTGCTGGAACCGGGCCAGCCCTGCGACGTGCTGCACGACTATATCAAGCGCCACTCGCCAGACTTGGTCATGTTGGGTAGCCGCTGCCGACCGCATCAACCCAACCCGCTCACCGACATGTTGCTGAGCGAACCCCACTGCGACGTGATGGTGTGTCGCCCTTGGTAGCCGGTAGTGCCGTTTCGAGCATGACTGTACGGAACCTTTATTGTCTTGGTGAGTATGTATAGCTATACGTGAAGCCAGCCAAGCCAATACGGGAGGAGGACACCGTGCAACCACGCCTTGTGACAGCCCTACTATCGACCTGTTTGCTCATAGGAACCACCGTGGCGGTCAGTAGCGCCCAAGACGAAAGCGTGACCGAGCGGGGCGAACGCTTCGACCGTGTGGTGGAAGAGAATGGCCAGCGCTATGCGCTGCTGGGAAGCGGCGTATTTCGTTACATGATATGGACCGCTTATGCGGGGGCGTATTATCAGTTGGAAGGGGAGCGCGAGCCTCAGCCGTTAAGCGATGTACCCCGCCGTTTGGAACTTGCCTACTTTCATGAGATTGCTGCCGACGACTTTGCCGAGGCGACAGAGAAAACGCTCGACGATTCGTTGACGCTTTACGAGTTCAATCAGGTGAAAGAGAACATGGCGCAGTTGAATCAACGGTACCGGGATGTGGTACCCGGTGATCGGTACCTGTTGAGCTGGGACGGTGAGCAGTTACGCCTTGCCCTCAACGGTGAGACGCTCTACGAGGATAGCAGCGCCGAGTTTGCCAGCGCGATGTTCGGCATTTGGCTGGGCGAGCGCCCGCTGGGTGAAGAGTTTCGCGACGCGCTACTGGGCGTGGACGGATAGCGGCTGACCACGCACCATCTCGCTTGGGCCAGCCCTCGCCTCAGTTTACACTCGCCCTCTTCGACAGCGCCAATGAACGGACAAAGGGGTAAGCGTGAAAGCACTGATTCAGCGGGTCAAACACGCCAGCGTCACGGTGGATGGCAGCACCATCGGTGCGATCGACCACGGGTTGCTGGCACTGATAGGTGTCGAGAAAGGCGACAGCGAGGCGGAGGCCGATAAACTGCTGCACAAGCTGCTGCATTACCGCGTGTTCAGCGACGACGCGGGCAAGATGAATCACAACTTGCAGCAGGCCCAAGGAGGCTTGCTGCTGGTGTCGCAGTTCACGCTTGCGGCCGACACGCACAAGGGGCTGCGCCCCAGTTTTTCCAGCGCCGCGCCGCCCGAGGAGGGGCAGCGGCTGTTTCATTACCTCGTCGATCGAGCGCGCGCTGCTTGGCCCCAGGTGGCGACTGGCCAGTTTGGCGCGGACATGCAGGTTGCGCTGACGAACGATGGCCCGGTCACGTTTCTGCTGGAGAGCTAGCGCTCTAGGCACTCTCACTGGCGAGCAATTCGGCTTCCATGGCTTCCAGTGCCTCTTCGGCGGCGAGCCACGCCTGCTCGGCGTCGTCTAGCTGCGCTTTGATCGTTGCCTGCTTGGCCAGCGCATCGGTCAGCTCCGCTTTGCGGGCGCCGTCAGTGTAGAGCTCAGGGTCGGCGAGTATGGCCTCGACCTCCTCTAGCGAGTGCTGCGCTCTTTCCATGGCCTTTTCCGCCTTGTCGCGCTCTTTTTTCAGAGGGCGCAGCTTTTCGCGCAGCTCGGCCGCTGCTTTGCGGGCGGCTTTACGGTCGCCGCTGGGCTGTTGGCTCTGGCGTTCGCTCTTTTCACTACGGGCGTCGCGGCGGTTCTCTTCCAACCGCGCTTTGAGCCAAGCCCGGTAATCCTCCAAGTCACCGTCGAAGGGCTCGACCCGGTGGTCGGCGACCCGCCAAAACTCATCGACCGTGGCGCGCAGTAGGTGACGGTCGTGGGAGACCAAAATGACCGTGCCCTCGAAGCCTGCCAGCGCTTCCGTGAGCGCCTCGCGCATTTCCAAATCCAGGTGGTTGGTCGGCTCGTCCAGCAGCAGCAGATTGGGTTTTTGCCAAGCGACCAGCGCCAGTGCCAGCCGCGCTTTCTCACCGCCCGAGAAGGTGGCGACTTCCCCGAAGGCGTCGTCGCCCTTGAAACCAAAGCCGCCTAGAAAATTGCGAATCTCTTGATCGCTGGCGGTGGGCGAGAGCCGCTGCACGTGGACGAACGGCGTCGTGGTCACGTCCAGCCCCTCCAGCTGATGCTGAGCAAAGTAGCCAATCGCTAGGTGCTCGCCGGGCACGCGCTTGCCGTCGAGCAGCGCCAGTTCGCCGGTGAGCGACTTGATCAGGGTGGATTTACCCGCGCCGTTGGGTCCCAGCAGGCCGATCCGGCTGCCGGGAAGCAGCGTAATGTTCACCTTGTCGAGCTGTGCGACGTCGCCCGCCTGGCTGCGGTAGCCTAGCGTGGCTTGATCCAGCACCAGCAGCGGGTGAGAGGTCTTATCTGCTGCGGGCAGGGTGAAGTGAAAGGGAGAGTCCACGTGGGCCATGGCGATATCTTCCATGCGCTCCAGCATCTTGACGCGGCTCTGCGCCTGACGCGCCTTAGTGGCCTTGGCCTTGAAGCGAGCGATAAAACGCTCGATCTCTTCGCGGCGCGCCTGCTGTTTGGCTGCTTCGGCCTGCTGCAGGGCGAGCTTCTCCGCCCGTGTGCGCTCGAATCGAGAGTAGTTGCCCCGATAGAGTTCCAGCGTTTGATGATGCATGTGGACGATGTGGTCGCACACGGCATCCAGAAAGTCCCGGTCGTGAGAGATCAGCAGCAGCGTGCCGGGGTAGCGGGTGAGCCACTGCTCTAGCCACAGCAGGGCGTCCAGATCCAGGTGATTGGTCGGCTCATCGAGCAGCAGCAAGTCGGAAGGCATGAACAGCGTACGGGCAAGATTGACCCGCATTCGCCAGCCGCCGGAAAAATCTGAAAGCGGGCGCATCAGGTCCGACTGGACGAAGCCCAGCCCCACCAGTAGCTGGGCCGCGCGGGATTCGGCGGTGTAGCCATCCAGCGTTTCGATCAGCCCGTGTAGCTCCGCTTCGCGATGGGCGTCGCCCGCTTCCCGAGCGGCGAGCAAATCGGCTTGCGCCTTGCGCAATGCGTGATCGCCATCCAGCACGTATTCCACGATGGGGCGGTCCAGCGCCTCCACTTCCTGGGCCATGTGGGCGATCCGCTGGCCACCGCTCATTTCGACGTCACCCTGATCAGGGCCCAGTTCACCTAACAGGAGTTTAAACAGACTCGACTTACCGGCACCGTTGGCTCCAATGATGCCGGCCTTGACCCCGTTATGGAGTGTTAGATCGGCGTTTTCTAGGAGCGTTTGCGTACCCCGTTGCAGGGCGACTTGGCGCAGTGCGATCATGTTTTCTCCCGAAAAAAGTGGGTAAATCAATGCGCGATTCTAACCGATTGCAGCGCTTGCAGCAGAGGCCGCTGTGGGATTTTGCTTTGGCGCTCTATGCCAGGCCCGGCGTCGAGCAGGCCTGCCTCACGTTGCAGGATGAGGCTGGTGTGGATGTGTGTGAGCTGCTGTTCCATTGCTGGCTCTATCAGCAGGGTCTTGCGGCCTCGCCAGGCCCGCTCGCTACCATACGCGCCGAGCGCATGGCTTGGCAGCAGCAGGTGACGGCGACGCTACGAACGCTTCGCCGCCGATTGAAACCCGAAGCCGCCCACAACGAGGCCGTCAAAGCGTTGCGTGCCACGCTGCAGAGTGCCGAGCTGCAGGCAGAGCGTGAAAACCTTCAACGTTGGCAGCAGTGGGCGCTCGGCTCATCAGACGCGGACGCGCGCTTAACAAAAAGCGACATAAGCCAGCATAATGTTGCACAGTGGCTGCAAGATACGCTGTTTTCGACACCGCTTGACAAGGATTTGTGTCGCGCGCCACGCGGGCGCGAGAGGACGAGAGCGGCCCTTTTTGCCTTGGCAAGCCAGCTTGACCGCTGTGAATCACCACGCTAGCCTGAAATTAAGCTGTTTTTGAATAACCCGTGTTAGCTTCGCTGGCGATCGTCCGCTAACCCACAGCAATGAACGACGTTACTGCGTGTTAGCGGCTGAACAAACGCTGAATAAAAGTGGAGCGACTCGGGATATACAAACACTAAGATCCTTGCGCTCTCGTACGGCGCGCTTACCACTGCTAGGGGAACTCTGCATGAAGGCAAGCACATTAGTTTCGACTCGTTCCGTCACCACCAAGTTGCTCACCACGGCAAGCGTGGGTGCACTGCTGCTGGGTTTGAGCGCGACCGCTCAGGCAGATAACTGGCGTTACGCACACGAAGAGTACGAAGGCGACGTGCAGGATGTCTTCGCTTACGCATTCAAGGAGTACATCGAAGATAACTCCGACCATACCGTACAGGTTTACCGCTTTGGTGAACTGGGCGAGTCCGACGACATCATGGAGCAGACGCAAAACGGCATCCTCCAGTTCGTCAATCAGTCACCTGGCTTTACCGGTGCGCTGATCCCAGAAGCGCAAATCTTCTTCATTCCGTATCTGCTGCCGACCGACGAAGAGACCGTTCTAACGTTCTTCGACGAGAGTAAAGCCATCAATGAAATGTTCCCGGAGCTTTACGCCGAGCAGGGTCTCGAGCTTCTAAAAATGTACCCCGAGGGTGAAATGGTGGTCACCACCGACGAGCCGATTAGCTCGCCGGAAGACATGAATAACAAGAAAATCCGCACCATGACCAACCCGCTGCTGTCGGAAACCTACGACGCCTTTGGCGCGACGCCGACACCGCTGCCGTGGGGCGAAGTCTACGGTGGCCTGCAGACCGGCATCATCGATGGTCAGGAAAACCCGATCTTCTGGATCGAGTCTGGCGGTCTGTACGAAGTGTCTCCGCACCTGACTTTCACTGGCCACGGTTGGTTCACCACCGCGATGATGGCCAACCAGGACTTCTACGAAGGCCTGTCCGATGAAGACAAAGAGCTGGTCCAGAACGCCTCGGACGCGGCCTACGACCACACTATCGAGCACATCAAAGGGCTAGCCGATGAAGCGTTGGCCAAAATCCAGGAAGCGTCTGACGAAGTCACCGTGACACGCTTGAACGAAGAGCAGATCCAAGCGTTCCGCGAGCGCGCACCGCAGGTCGAGGAAGCCTTCCTCGAAATGACGGGCGAGCGCGGTGCCGAGCTGCTGGAGCAGTTTAAAGCGGACCTCGAAGCCGTCGAAAGCGAGTCCTAATCGGTTAGCGCGCTTGCGTTAATCACATGACGTCGCCAAGGGGCAGCCAGCGCTGCCCCTTTTTTGTTGTCCACTCCTCTAGCGAAAAAACACATGCTCGCGGGGGCGAACACAGAAAAATCTACGTCCATCCAGCGTTGAAGCGAAAAGAGTCATTACCCATTACGCTACAAAATGAGCAAGGCCGAACCTGCTCCGTTCGGTGTCAGTGATGGGAAGGTCGCGTCGCCATCGAGCAAGCGACCACGCTGCGTTCAAAGGAGAACGGCCATGTCGGAAGAAGAGTCCGAAAAGAACTACCGCTCGGGTTTGCCCGGCGTACTGGGAGTGATCGACACTGCAATTAGCAAAATCGAGTCAGTCATACTGGCGATGGGGGTTTTGCTAATGGCGCTGAATACGGTCACCAACGTCGTTGCCCGCTTCGTGTTCGGCAATAGCATCATGTTCTCAGGCGAGCTGAACCGTATCCTGATCATCATGATCACCTTTGCGGGTATTGGCTACGCTGCCCGCCACGGTCGCCATATTCGCATGTCGGCGATTTACGATGCGCTGCCGGTGGGCGGTCGCAAAGTGCTAATGATCGGCATCGCGTTTTTCACCTCGCTGGTGATGTTCTTCCTGCTTTACTACTCCGTCGTGTACATCCTCGACCTATATAGCAAAGGGCGCGTACTGCCGTCGCTGGGCTTACCGGTATGGATCATCTACGTCTGGGTGCCCATGGGCTTTTTGATCACCGGGATTCAGTACCTACTGACCGCGATCAAGAATCTCACCACCCGAGACGTCTACCTCTCTACCGGGGTGGTAGACGGCTATAAAGACACCGAAACAGAAGTGTAAAGCAGGGATTGCACCCTAGGGGAACGCTATGACGACGATAATGGTAGTCACTATGATTGCCCTGCTGCTGCTGGGCTTTCCAATGATGATCCCGCTGATCACTGCGGCAGTGATCGGCTTCTATATGATGTTCAACGGCTTCGGCCAAATGGATACGCTGATTCAGCAGATGATGGCGGGCATACGCCCGGCGTCGCTAATCGCCGTGCCGATGTTCATTCTGGCCGCCGACATTATGACCCGAGGGCAGTCTGCGAATCGCCTCATCGATATGGTGATGTCCTTCATTGGCCATATCAAAGGGGGGTTGGCGGTCAGCACGGCGGCTTCTTGTACGCTATTCGGCGCCGTGTCGGGGTCGACCCAGGCCACTGTGGTGGCGGTAGGCTCGCCGCTGCGTCCGAAGATGCTCAAAGCGGGCTACTCCGATCCCTTTACGCTGGCGCTGATCATCAATGCCAGTGATATTGCTTTTTTGATTCCCCCCAGCATTGGCATGATCATTTACGGGGTCATTTCCGGCACCTCGATTGGCGAGCTGTTCATCGCCGGTATTGGTCCCGGCCTGCTTATCCTGTTCATGTTCTCCACGTACTGCATCATTTACGCTATCGTAAAAGACGTGCCTACCGAAGAGCGCTCAAGCTGGAAAGAGCGGGCCACGGCCGTTCAGAAAGCGCTCTGGCCGCTCGGCTTCCCAGTGATCATCGTGGGCGGCATTTACGGCGGGATCTTCAGTCCTACCGAAGCGGCGGCCGCCTGTGTCCTGTATGCGGTGCTGTTAGAGTTCGTCGTCTTTCGCTCGCTGAAAATGCGCGATATCTACACCATCGCCAAGTCTACTGGCCTGATCACCGCCGTGGTGTTCATTCTGGTGGCCGTGGGCAATGGCTTCTCTTGGATCATTTCGTTTGCGCAGATTCCCCAAGCGATCCTCGAAGCCGTGGGGGTCAACGAGGCCGGACCCACGGGGGTGTTGATCGCCATCTGTATTTCATTCTTCGTGGCGTGCATGTTCGTCGACCCCATCGTGGTGATTCTGGTATTGACGCCGATCTTTGCCCCGGCGATTGCAGCCACCGGGCTCGATCCCGTACTGGTCGGTATCCTGATTACGCTGCAGGTGGCGATTGGGTCGGCCACGCCACCCTTTGGCTGCGATATCTTTACCGCCATCGCGATCTTCAAACGCCCCTATTGGGAGGTGATCAAGGGCACGCCACCGTTCATCTTCATGCTGATTCTGGCGGCGGCGTTGCTGATCATGTTCCCGCAAATTGCGCTGTTCCTGCGTGATGTTGCCTTCCGTTAAGCAGTCACAAGGAGAACGCGGATGTTCAATCGCATCTTGATCCCTGTCGATGGCTCAAAGGGGGCCATCAAGGCGCTCGAAAAAGCCGTTGGTCTGCATCTGCTCACCGGGGCAGAGCTCTACCTACTGTGTGTGTTCAAACATCACAGCCTGCTGGAGGCGTCGCTCTCCATGGTGCGCCCCAACCGGTTGGATATCCCCGATGACGCGCTCAAGGAGTACGCAACGGAGATTGCCGTGCACGCCAAATCCCACGCCATCGAACTGGGCGCCGATAGCGTTCGCGTGCGAGCTTTTGTCAAAGGCGGACGTCCCTCCCGCACCATCGTGCGCTTTGCTCGTAAGCGGGAGTGCGACCTGATCGTAATTGGCGCACAGGGAACCAATGGGGAAAAGAATTTGCTGCTGGGCAGCGTTTCCCAACGCGTGGCCGGTGCCGCTCATTGCCCCACGCTGGTGGTCTAGTGTGAAGGCGACCGGCTAAACCTCTACGCAATCGTGTGGTCTGAGCAGCACCCGCCGTTTCAGGTAATGCAGCCTGAGGCGGCGGGTGTTAGTCTTTGAAGCACCCCAAAATATTTGGCGCGCTGCGCCGCTGGATAAGGTTTTTTCCATGAAAGCACTACTCTCTTCTACCGCGCTCACTGGCCTGCTGCTAGTCGCACCGTTTGCCGCCGCTGCCCCGGAAACCGACGAGCAGCGCTTGGCGTATAGCCTGGGCGTGACCCTGGGCGAAAGCATGCAGGCAGACATCGAAGATCTCGATCTGGATGCGTTCACCGACGGGATGCGCGATGTCTTTGATGGCAACGAGCTAGCGATGAACGAAGAGGAGATGATGGAAGCGCTGATGGCGTTCCAAGAGCGCTCGATGGAAGCGCGCGAGCAGCAAGCCGCTGAGTTGGCGCAGATGAACTTGGAAGAGGGCCAAGACTTCCTGGCCGAAAACGCCGAGCGTGACGAGGTCGAAGTGACCGAGTCTGGTCTGCAGTACGAAGTCATCGAGTCAGGAGATGGTGCAACGCCTGGCCCGGAAGATACCGTCGAAGTGAACTACGAAGGCATGCTGTTGGACGGCACCGTATTCGATAGCTCCTTCGAGCGCGGTGAGCCGGTGAGTTTCCAGGTCAACCAAGTGATCGAGGGCTGGCAAGAAGCCCTGCAGCTGATGAGCGTGGGTGACAGCTGGATGCTCTACATCCCGGCGGATCTCGCCTACGGCGAACGCGGCCAGGGCCCGATTGGTCCGAATGAAATGCTCACTTTCCGCGTCGAACTGCTAGGTATCGAATAAGCCATGGGTATGGCCTCTCGTCAGCGCCGCTGGATGGCGGCGCTTATTGTGTTGGGCAGCGGCGCTGCCCAGGCCCAGGAAGCACCTATTGAGCTTCCAGCGCTGGCAGCGGCTAACGATCAAGCAAGCGTCGTGGGCGTCTCCGCGGGGGGCTACATGGCCACTCAGCTTGCGGTGGCCTGGCCCGAGCGCTTTAGCGGACTAGGCGTACTGGCAGCAGGTCCTTGGGGCTGCGCGCAGGGGGCTTTGAGTACGGCTCTCAATCAGTGCATGATGACCCGGCGCGGCCTGCCGTCGCTGGACGAGCTGGAGCAGCGTCGCCAGCGCTACGCAGAGATGGAGCAAGTCGGCAGCCAAGAGGCGCTGCGCTCGCTGCGTGCTTTTGTGTGGCATGGTACGTCGGACGAGACGGTCTCGCCTGCGCTGGGCGACCTGCTCGCGCAGCAGTGGCAGCGCTGGCTGGCGGACCCCGAGCAGCAGCTACGCTTCGTTCAACGGGAAAACACCGGGCACGGCTGGCCGGTGGCGATGCCCAAAGATGCGCCTATCGACCCGCAGTCGCTAGGTGACTGCCATAATGGAGGTGGTAGTCACGTGTTGGCCTGTGGCGACGACGTCGCGGGGGAGATGCTGGCGTGGCTCTACCCCGAGCGTGAGGCGAACGCTAGCGAAGGCGAGCTGCTGGCCTTCGATCAATCTGATTTCGCGGTGAAGGGGGTGGCCGATACAGGCTATCTGTTCGTGCCCGAGACGTGTGAGTTGGGGGGGTGTCCGGTCACCGTAGCGTTGCACGGTTGCCAGATGAACGCAGAGACCATCGGCGATACCTTCGTTCGCTACAGCGGCTTGAACCGTTGGGCGGCGACGCATGGCC
>Ga0207828_100191_pt1 | contig 44977 bp, 36 predicted proteins | sample TtaePargueraPR_11_FD_187276 | JGI IMG/M metagenome (GOLD analysis project Ga0207828, IMG submission 187276) | Aerobic enrichment media microbial communities from Bioluminiscent Bay, La Parguera, Puerto Rico - Tt and P2 (3) (SPAdes) | ecosystem: Environmental > Aquatic > Marine > Unclassified ...
CCTGCCACCAATCCGGCTGTATCCGCCGGTGATTTCAACGGACGTTATCGTCTGACACGTGTTTTGCCCGCAATCGCCCTTGCCGGTGCGATCTATGGCATTGCCGCGCTTGCCGATTACCATATCAACGCGGTTCTTCTGACCATTGCGGTCATGATTGCGCTTTGTCTTCTGCGCGTGCCCGTGCCCATCGCCCTGATTTCCGCAGCCCTTCTGGGCGGCCTGCATGCAGGGATGGATACCGGGACTGCGATTGCCGCCCTTAACGACAATCTTCTGGTCGGCGCACAGGTTGGCATGACCTATGTGATGATCGGCGCCTTTGCCGTGGCGATTGCGCGTTCGGGTCTACTTGATCTGTTTGCGCAAAAGATTGCAGCCCGGGTCGGCACCGACAAACAGGCCACCTCCAAGGGCATGAAATGGATGCTGTTTGCCATTTTCATTGCCTGTTCGCTGATGTCACAGAACCTTGTGCCGGTGCATATCGCCTTTATCCCGGTGATGATCCCGCCGCTTCTGGCGGTCTTTAACCGCCTGCGTGTGGATCGCCGTGCCATTGCCTGCATTCTCGCCTGCTCGATCAGCTTTTCCTATTTGCTGCTGCCGACCGGCTTTGGCGCGATTTACCTCAATGAAATCCTGATGGCCAATGTCAACGAAGTCGGCAGTGCCTATGACCTTTCCATGACCGCTGATATGGCACCCAAGGCCATGTTCCTGCCGGTGATGGGCATTGTCGCCGGGATGCTGGTTGCGGTTTTCATCACCTATCGCAAGCCCCGTGATTACGTCGCCACTGAACTGACCGAGGACGCGGGCAGTAATGCCAAACAGGTCGAAGTCAAACCGCTTCAGCTGATCGCAACCCTTGCTGCCCTTGCCGTCGCCCTGATTTGCCAGTTGCAGTTTGACAGCCTTCTGGTTGGCGCGATGATCGGCTTTGTCATTCTGGCAGCGGCCGGTGTATTCCGCTGGCGCGCGCAGGATGATGTCTTTACCGAAGGCATGCGGATGATGGCCCAGATCGCTGTCATCATCACCATTGCATCGGGCTTTGCCGGGGTGCTTGATGCCACAGGCGAAATCGCCCCGCTGGTCGAGGCATCTGCAAACCTGATCGGGGAAAACAAGGCGCTTGGTGCCCTGATCATGTTGCTGGTCGGGCTTTTCATCACCATCGGCTTTGGCGACAGCTTTGCCAGCGTTCCGATCCTTGCCCCGATCTATATCCCGCTGGCCCTTGCCCTTGGCTTCTCGCCCATGGCAACCATCGCCCTTCTGGGTGCATCGGCCGCCCTTGGTGATGCCGGATCGCCTGCATCGACCATTACCCTTGGTGCAACTTCGGGCCTTAATGCCGATGGACAGCATGACCATGTGAAGGATTCCGTGATCCCGACCTTCATCCACGCCAATTTCGGCATGGTCCTGTTTGCCTGGGTCGCGGCAATGGTTCTCTAACCGGAACCTGATACCCAACAGCGAAACGACAAGGAGCGGCCCCGCAAAGGCCGCTCCTTTTGTATTTATATGCTCGCTATTTTGCTAGGCCGCTTTGCAGATCGACGTGCCGCCATCAACCGCCATCGCCGTTCCGGTGACAAAGCTTGACGCATCGGATGCCAGGAACAAGGCCGCCTTGGCGATTTCCATCGGATCGGCAATCCGGCCCAGCGCATGGAACCCTTCGACCATGGCACGGGTTTCCGGGTCACTGGTAAAACTTGATGCCATTGGCGTATCGGTTCCACCGGGCACCAGCGCATTGACCCGCACATTGGCCGCGCCGTATTCCACTGCCAGACATTGCGCCATCCCAAGCAGCCCCATCTTGCTGGCAGCATAGGCGGTCATGCCGGGCATTCCGATGGTATGACCGACAAAGGTCGATGTGAAAATCACCGATCCGCCGCCGCGTTTGGCAATTTCGGGGAGCTGATACTTCGCCCCGAACATCGACGCCGTCAGATTGGTGCGCAGCGTCTGCTCCCAATCCTCAACCGTGATGTCATCAAGCGAACCAAGTGTTCCCAAACGCCCGGCATTGTTAAAACCGACATCAAGCCCGCCATATTCACCAACCGCGGCATTGACCAGCGCCTTGGCAAAGGCTTCCTCGCACACATCACCGGCCATGCCAAATGCCTGCCCGCCTGCCCCGGTGATTTCGCCGACCACGGTATCAAGCCGATCCGCATTGCGCGCCGCAAGGACAAGCTTTGCCCCTTCCGATGCAAACAGCTTGGCTGATGCCGCCCCGATACCGCTGCTGGCACCGGTGATAATCACAACCTTGTTTTCAAGTAACATGATCTTTCCATTCCATCTGGCACCGGAGCCCTGCAACCAACGGCAAACATCCCGGTGCAATTAACGATGGGGAAAGGGTAAGCGGGCCGGATGATCCCTGCTCGCCAGTTTCGGACCTGCAATTCCGAGCCCTGCTTTCAGGCCCCAAGAACCGGCAGTGTGCCTATGATTTTCCGGAAATCCAGTTGGCGAACTGATCCATCATGGTTGGCTTATAGCCAATCGGATCAGGCATCGGTTCAGACCGGATAATGATCCCCGACTGGGTACGATAGACCCGGTAAACCGTATCTTCCCTGATATCGGTAAAGGTCGAACTGCCATACTCGGCATCGACCAAGAAGTTCCATTCCGACAGGTAATTGACGATATCAAGCGCGTCACCCGTTCCAAGGTCATAGGCTCGAAAAGGTGCGGTATTTTGTCGTTCAGTATCGCTGTAACGTCCTTCGAACCGCACCAATTGATAGCGCGCGTCCATACCCATGATATTGGCCCATGGCTTTAACTTGATGAACTCGGCATCAATCCGCCATTGACCGCCAAGGATCTCATAGGTGCCACTGACACCTTCATCATCAGAAACTAGATGGGCGGTATAAACCTCATCCGCCACCTTGTCGAAATACATCGCGGCAATCGGCGTCTCCGCTGTCAGCCGCACATAGGTCAACACGTTCAGCGCCATCGAGGCAACCAGTGCCAGCGACAGAACAATCACCAGAAACAATGAGACCCTGACGACCCGAAACATGTCTAATTAAGTTTTTCCAAAGTCAATCGAAGGCCAACTGCTATAACCTTCCAATTTCCCAAACAAATCTTGGAACTGATTATCAAAAAAAATAACAATCATCGACATTATTGCCAAATAGTCGATCAACAAGCTATTTTTCCTATCTATTGAGAAATCCTCATACACTAGAGAAGACTCATCTTTATCTAGATTGACCCCGATTATAGATGAACAAAAATTTGGGTGGCAAAAATCAGATAAGAAATCATACTTATCTCTAAAACCAATATCTGCACCTTCCCCGGCTAAACTTAAGAAATACTTTTCCGATTTATCAAGAAAGTACAGAACGTTAACGGGATCTGGAGCGTGAGAAAAAATCTCGTGGGACGCACCAGCCAATGCTCTCACAAATTTCTTGTAAAGATGCTCGTAGGTAGTTCTGCCATTCAAAAATGAATCAACCACAGCACAATAGTATCCAAGTTGACATGTGCTTTCGATATGAGCACGGCAACTCAATGCCAATCCGAGGACATTTTGGCTTTCAATCATTTGAAAAGAGGCTGACGTTAGCGCCACTGAACGCCTCAAAGTATTTTGTCTTAGCACCCTGAAGTTCTGAAGGATGATAGATTTACTATCATGCTCGCCTTTTTTCCTTAGATTTATCACTTTCTCGCATCTGGAGATTGCATCAAGATAATGTTTATGAATTTCACTGAACTGTTCTGCGCTACCAATCTGCTCTGAAACTTCTCTCGCCCTTTCAAATTCTTCAACCATTGGCTGCGCCTACTGCTTTGTTGGGATTTTAACTAGAAATATCTTCGGCCCTCTCCCACCGCCGAATCAAGCAAAAAGGCGGCCCCGTCGGAGCCGCCTTTGTCGTCACAAACCTTTGGGTTTGATCAGTTATCGAGATGCATGACGATTTCTTCGCACATCTTTTTGGCGTCACCAAACAGCATCATGGTGTTGTCCTTGAAGAACAGTTCGTTCTGGATGCCTGCGTAACCGGCTGACATGCCGCGTTTGACGAACAGGACCGTTTTGGCCTTTTCGACTTCAAGGATCGGCATACCAAAGATCGGGCTGGCCGGATCGGTTTTGGCAGCCGGGTTAGTGATGTCGTTGGCCCCGATGACAAAGGCAACGTCGGCGGAACCGAAATCACGGTTGATTTCTTCCATTTCCAGAACGTCGTCATAGGGAACGCTGGCCTCGGCCAGAAGCACGTTCATGTGACCTGGCATACGACCTGCCACCGGATGGATGGCGTAGCGGACATTGACACCCTCACTTTTGAGGATATCAGCCATTTCACGCAAAGCATGCTGTGCCTGTGCCACGGCCATGCCATAGCCCGGAACGATGATCACGCTTGAGGCGTTCTTCATGATGAAGGCCGCATCATCGGCTGATCCGGATTTGACCGCGCGGTCGCCATCGCCACCGCCGCCTGCTGCTGCTTCGCCTTCGGCCCCAAAGCCACCAAAGATGACATTGAAGATCGAGCGGTTCATGCCCTTGCACATGATGTAGGACAGGATCGCACCCGACGCACCCACCAGTGCACCGGTAATGATCAGGGCATTGTTCTGAAGGGTAAAGCCGATGCCACATGCTGCCCAACCGGAATAGGAGTTCAGCATGGAAACGACAACCGGCATGTCCGCCCCGCCAATCGGAATGATCAGCGTGATGCCCAGAACAAGCGCCAGCGCAACCAGGATCCAGAAGGCAGTGTGGCTTTCGGTCGCGACAAGGATAATGGCAAAGACAACGATGCCAATCCCGATGCAAAGGTTCAGCATATGCTGCCCCGGGAAGCGCACAGGCGTCCCCGAAACAATGCCCTGCAACTTGCCAAATGCGACAAGCGAACCGGTAAAGGTGATGGCACCAATCGCAACACCGAGACCCATTTCAATCAGGCTGGCCGCACCAATATTGCCCGCTGTGCCAAGGCCATAGGCACCGGGCGAATAAAGGGCTGCACCGGCAACAAACACAGCCGCCAGACCAACGAGCGAGTGGAAGGCCGCAACAAGCTGTGGCAGTGCGGTCATCTGGATCTTGAGCGCGATGACCGTACCGATGGCACCGCCGATCAGGATCCCGACAATGATAGTGGTGTAAGACAGCACCGACGGGGATGCCAGCGTGGTAAAGATGGCAATTGCCATACCCACCATGCCAAGGATGTTCCCGGTCCGGGCTGATTCAGGTGACGACAGGCCGCGCAACGAAAGAATGAAGCAGACCGAGGCCACCAGATACAGGAAAGCCGAAAGGTTTTCCGACATTGTGTGTTCCCCCTACTTCTTTTTCTTGAACATATGCAGCATGCGCTGGGCAACGATGAAGCCGCCAAAGATGTTGATCGACGCCAACACCACCGCGATAAAGCCCATCATCTTGGAGAAGTTCATCTCCACCGGGCCTGCTGCAAGAAGCGCACCGACAATAATCACCGACGAAATGGCGTTGGTAACCGCCATCAGGGGTGAATGAAGGGCCGGGGTGACTTTCCACACGACGTAATAGCCAACAAAGCAGGCCAGTACGAACACGGTCAGGCCAAGGACAGTCGGGCTGACACCCGATCCCTGGACCGCGACCGCGGCGGTGTTTGCCGCGTCGGTCGCACCGCTTGCCAGACTGTCGGCAAGCTTTGCGGCCTTTTCCGCCAGACCAAGGGCGGCATCGCGCAGTTCATTTGCATTCTGGGCTACGGATTGATCAGCCATTTGCGACCTCCTCCCCGCCGAATTTCGGATGTACGACCTTTCCGTCATGGGTCAGACGGGTTTCGGCAATGATCTGGTCTTCGCCGTTAAACACCAGTGCGCCCTTGTCCTTGTCGACAGAAAGGGTGATGAAGTTCAAAAGGTTCTTGGCATACATCGCGGTTGCATCGGTCGCGACCGAGCTTGTGATGTTTGCAGGGCCGATCAGCTTGACACCATTTTCGGTCATAACCGTTTCGCCAAGCTTCACACCGGCAACGTTGCCGCCGCGTTCAGCCGCAAGGTCAATGATCACCGAACCCGGCTTCATGCCTGCAACCATGTCGGCTGTAACAATTTCCGGGGCCGGACGACCGGGAATAAGGGCGGTCGTGATCACGATATCGGTTTTGGCCAGAACTTCCTTAAGCTTGGCTGCCTGTTTCTTTTTGTAGTCGTCCGACATTTCCTTGGCATATCCGCCAGAGGTTTCTGCATCAGATGCACTGTCGTCTTCGACTTCGATAAAGGTCCCGCCAAGGGATTGAACCTGTTCCTTGACCGCCGGGCGCACATCAAATGCCGAAACAACGGCACCAAGACGCTTGGCGGTTGCAATGGCCTGAAGCCCCGCCACACCGGCCCCAACCACGACAACGCGTGCCGGTGCCAAAGTACCCGCAGCGGTCATCATCATCGGGTAAATGCGGCCAAATTCATGGGCAGCATCCAGAACGGCGCGATATCCGGCAAGGTTGGATTGCGAGGACAGCACATCCATCGACTGCGCCCGCGAAATACGCGGCATCAGCTCCATGGAATATCCATCCACACCGGCCTGTGCCATCGCCTCGATCAGCTCCTTGCGATCATATGGCTCCAGCAGGGCGACAACCGCCGCCCCCTTTTTATAGGCCGTCAATTCATTGGTTTTGCCGTCAATGACAGGTGGGCGCACCTTGAAGATGACATCGGCATCCTTCACGGCGGTTTTCATCGTTTTGGCAATAGTTGCACCGGCATCGACAAAGCGATCATCCGGTATGGCGGCGTCAATTCCGGCACCAGCCTCAATTGCAACGTCGAACCCCAAAGACTTCAGCTTCTTGACTGTCTCTGGTGTGACGGCAACGCGCTTCTCTCCGGGCCATATTTCCTTTGGAACGGCCAGTTTCATCGCGTTAGACCTCCTTCCCTAATGTTTTGGTAAGCACGGTAATTCTTGTTTTTATTGCGAAGTAACCGGTTTCGAAATGTCATCACGCATCCCGTTTGATCCCGGCTACCGGCACCCTTGCCCGGAAAGAAAAAAGGCGGTTCTTCCAGCAAATGCAGAAGAAACCGCCCACTTTCCCACCACGCATTCCGAGGCATAAAGCCTTGGTGACATGTCAGGTCCCACCCGCCATTGGTGCTCAGGACAAACAATCAATGACGCCCCGCCATGTCTGCGTTGAAAGCAAGATGCGATTTCCCACCAACAACCTCAATATCAAAAACCAACAAAAAATCAGTTTAACTACATTTCGATTAAAGAATTCAAAAATGATCTATGTGCGGAAATTCGCACATTTTATTTCCGCCACGGAACAGGTCCTTGTCCTGACCGGCAAGTAATAGATCGTTGATTTACGGCAGTTTCCCCTATTTATTCCCCACGCAGTAAGTGAACATTATCTTACAAATAAACGCAGAAGTCTGTATTAATCGCCTGCGCGGCACAGATATGGAAACGTATGGAACAGGAAAAAGTTCGCGAAAAAACTTCGCGACTTTTTGGAAATGCGATGCTGTTTTTGCCTGAAACGACCGCTACGCACCCTTGAAACAGGTAAAATCAAACCCGATTCCGGTGTCAAAAAAGTCGAATCGCCAGATCAGAATTCCGGTTATCAGGCGTCCGGGCGGTCCAGACCAATCAGTTCAAGCGCCTCATTCTGACGGGTCTCCAGTTCAGAAACATCAAAATCCCCCACCAGATCATGGAACAGGCGATACCAGTTCACATGGGCATCAAGGCGCAGGAACACCGCACCAAGCCCGACGGCGGCACGATCGACCAGAACAAATTCACGCGGCGGCTTGACCCCGCCAACCCGACGAAGTTCCTGATGGACCTTGGCGGCGACTTCTGCGCCATAGGCAACCGAATTGGTTTCACCCATCTTGCGTTCGCGGTCATCAAGGATCGGGCCATAAACAAAGCTGGCCCAGATATTAAGTACATCAATCAGTTCGCGTGATGGCGCCTCAAAGCCCCAGCTTTCATAGGCACTCACCGCCTTTTCCTCGTCCTTGTCGCGAAGCGCTTCATAAAGCGTGATCACGGCATTGACGAAACCGGGTTTAAAAATGCGGATACAGCCAAAATCAAGAAGATTGACCGAAAGGTCATCGCGCAATGTGTAATTGCCCAGATGCGGATCACCATGGATCACGCCGTATCGGTAAAACGGTACATACCAGGCCCGGAACATATTAAGGGCAACCGCGTTGCGCGCATCCTGATCCGGGTCGCTATCAAGGAATTTCTGGAATTTCTGGCCAGTTTGCCATGTCATGGTCAAAAGTCGGCTGGTGGTTAGCTCGTCCACGGGTTCAGGCACATGTATGGCATTTTCCCCGGCCAGCATGTGGCCATACAGGCGCATGTGCTTGGCTTCGCGGGCATAATCAAGCTCTTCACGCAGACGCGCTGTCAGTTCGTCCTGAATGTTGCCGGCATCAATCGCACTGTCATAGCGCTTATAGATCGCAAAGGCGGCACGCAGCTGCTTCAGATCGGCCTCAACAGTTACCGACATATCGGGATATTGCAGTTTGCAGGCAACATCGCGACCATCAGGCAAGACGGCCTTATGGACCTGCCCCAACGAGGCGGCCGCGACCGCATCGCGGCTGAATTCGGTGAAGTTTGATTGCCATCCGGCCCCCAGTTCACTGCGCATCCGGCGTTTGACAAACAGCCAGCCCATACTGGGCGCATCTGCCTGAAGAGATGCCAGCGCCTGACTATATTCACGCGGCAGGGCATCGGGGATGGTCGAGAGGATTTGGGCGACCTTCATCAGCGGCCCCTTAAGCCCGCCGAGCGCCGCGGTCAGTTCGGCAGCGTATTTCGCATGATCGATTTCGCCGCCGAAGACCTTTCCGGTGGCAAGGCGCGCGGCCAGCTTGCTGGCCGACGCCCCCACCCTTGCATAACGACGAACCCGCCCGCCAAACCTGTTTTCTTCGGATGGGACGGTAAAATCATCGTCGTTAGCACTCATATCAGGAAAGCTCCTCCAGCTCGTCGATCATACGCTTGATCATGTTCAGACCACGTTGCCAGAAGGCCGGGTCAGATGCATCAAGTCCGAACGGTGCCAGAAGTTCCTTGTGATGCTTGGTGCCGCCAGCTTTGAGCATATCTAGATACTTCTGCTGGAAGCCGTCTTCGGCGTTCTCGTAAACATCGTAAAGCGAGTTCACGAGGCAATCGCCAAAGGCATAGGCATACACATAGAATGGCGAATGAATGAAATGCGGAATGTATGACCAGTAATATTTGTACTCGTCCTCATACCGGATGGCATCGCCCAGACTTTCATGCTGTACGGCAATCCAGATGTCGCAGATCTCATCGACGGTCAATTCACCTTCGCGACGCTTGTCATGAACGCGTTTTTCAAATTCGAAGAACGCGATCTGACGCACGACGGTATTGAGCATATCCTCAACCTTGCCTGCGAGCATAATGCGTTTCATCTTCGGGTCGGCTTCCGAACGCAGCATCGACTGGAAGGTCAGCATTTCACCAAAGACTGATGCGGTTTCGGCAAGGGTAAGCGGCGTATCGGACAGGAAATAGCCATGCTCGCCCGCCAGAACCTGATGCACGCCATGGCCCAGCTCATGGGCAAGGGTCATCACGTCACGCGTTTTGCCGTGATAGTTCAACAGCAAATAGGGATGCGCGGACGGAACGGTCGGATGGGCAAAGGCCCCTGATGACTTGCCAGCACGCGGCGGCACATCGATCCAGGGATTATCAAAGAATTTCTGACCAACCTCTGCCAGTTCCGGCGAAAATTCGCCATAGGCCTTAAGAACGGTCGAACGCGCCGTTTCCCATTCGATCTGACGATCATCATCGTCAGGAAGCGGCGCATTGCGGTCCCAGTAATCAAGCTGATCGACACCGAACCATTTCGCCTTCAGGCGATAATACCGATGCGACAGATCGGCATGGCTGTTTTTAACGGCAGTATTCAGGGCGCTCACAACTTCGTCCTCAACCTGGTTGGACAGGTTGCGCGAGGAAACCGGTGTTGCAAACTTGCGCAGGCGATCATCAATTTCCTTGTCCTTGGCAAGGGTATTGGTGATGTGCGCCAGAAGCTTGATATTCTTGCCCAGAACGTCACCGATTGCCTTGGCGGCCTTTTTGCGGTCTTCCACCCTGGTCGAGGACAGCATGTTCGACGCGTCCGACATGGTCAGGTCATTGCCATCAATCGGGAAGCGCAGATCAGCCATGGTCTGGTCAAACAGACGCACCCATGCGCTTGCCCCGGCAACGCGACGTTCGTGAAGAACCTGCTCGACCTCGTCTGAAAGCTGGTGCGGACGGAACGCACGGTTTTCATTCAGCCACGGACGGTAACGGCGCAGGTCGGCACTCTGATCATATTTGGCATCAAGAACGGCATCCTCGATCCGGTTCAGTTCAAGTCCGAAGAACAGCGACAGGCTTGAAATAGCCGTCATTTCTTCCTGAACGGACTGATAGAACTGGCCGATGGCCGCATCGGCACTGTCACCTGCATAAAGAAGCTGCGCAAAGGAGCCGATCTTGCCGCAAATTTCGCTGATGGCTTCGTATTCGGCAATTGCCGCTGCCAATTCATCACCGGAAAGATCGTTCAGTTTGCCCTGATAGCTTTGCTGAAACGCTTGCGACCGGCTTTTGGCATCATCAAGATCGCGCCGGATTGCGGGGTCTTTTGGATCGTTATAGAGATCCGTCAGATCCCAGGTCGGCAAATTCTTGTTGATCGCGTTCATTTGTCCTCCAGACAGTCTCTAATCTCTTGCTTTCGCCCCGGTTTGCACAAACATGATCCCTCATGTCGCGCAATCAGCTCCCGATACCGATATATAGCTGCTTGATGCCATATCACCAGTCCTGAATGCAGATAGGCTTGCATGCAATGAGTTTGATCATATCGCCACCGCCATACTGAACAACCGCAAACCACGATAAAGTTGTCGGGTCATTGTGTTCAGAACGCGTCATTGACGGAACGATTGCGTGAAAATTTCGTTAGAAATTCAATATTCTTTGGCAAAAGCAACGCCGCAGGGACCAGAATTGTCATTTTCCGGCTGCGAAATGATGCAATCCCTGATAACAAAATTGTCTTGGAACGTTCATTTAAATTCAGCACGATTGCATCTGACCGGATGTGAACGATTTGAATAGAACACACCAGATCAGGGCAACACCAAGATTGCCCGACCACGGGAAAAGATAACCAGGCAAGGAAATGTCATGACGAGCTTGCAGGATTATGCCGACTGGCAAAACTTGCCCTCGATGTTTTTCGCTCAGGCCAAAAAATACGGTGACGCACCGTTCCTTTGGACCAAAAGCAGCGAGACCGGTGAATTTGCGACCACCACCTGGCTTGAGGCCGCCGATCAGGTCCGCGCCCTTGCCCGCGCGCTTTATGATATTGGCGTGCGCGCCGGTGACCGGGTGTTGCTTGTGTCCGAAAACCGCACCGAATGGGGCATTGCCGACCTTGCCATCATGTGCGTCGGTGCGATGACGGTCCCGGCCTATACCACCAATACCGAGCGCGACCATCTGCACGCGATCGAAGACAGTGGTGCGGCCATTGCCATCATCTCTACCAAGAAACTGGCCCAGCCCTTCCTGCATGCTGCCCTTGATAGCGGGCGCTGCCGTCATGCCATCATGATGGAAGAATGGGGGCAAAGCTTTGTCGGTGACATCTCCATTTCGCGCTGGGATGACCTGATTGCCAAGGGCCGTGGCCTTTCGGACGATATTGATGGCTGGGTTTCGGGCATCAAGCGCGATGATCTTGCCTGCCTGATTTATACATCGGGCACCGGTGGATCACCCAAGGGCGTGATGCTCAGCCACGGGGCGATCATTTCAAACTGCATGGGTGCCTTTGACATTATCGAAACCCTTGGCATCGACAACGAAATCTTCCTGTCCTTCCTGCCGCTGTCGCATTCCTATGAGCATACCGCCGGGCTTTATTTCCCGATCAGTATCGGCGCGCAGATCTATTACGCCGAAAGCCTTGACAAGCTTGCAGCCAACCTTGCCGAAGTCCGCCCGACCATCATGACCGCTGTGCCGCGTCTTTACGAGATGCTTTATCAGCGTATGAGCCGCATGGTCGAAAAGGAAGGCGGCTTCAAACAGAAACTGTTTGAACTTACATTGCGCCTTGGCCGCAAGAACTATGAAAAGCAGCGCCTGACCCTTATCGAGAAGTTCCAGAATCTCGCATGTGAGTTGCTGTTGCGCCGCAAATTGCGTCAACGTTTCGGTGGTCGCATCAAGGCGATGGTTTCAGGCGGCGGGCCGCTGAACTATGAGCTGGGCGTTCTGTTTGTATCGTGCGGCATTCGTATTCTTCAGGGCTATGGCCAGACGGAATTTGCGCCGGTGGTTTCGTGTAACCGTGCAGAAAACAACAAGCTGCGTACTGTTGGCCCGCCCATGGTTGGTGCCGAAGTCAAGATTGCCGAAGATGGCGAAATCCTGATGCGCGGCGAAAGCATGATGAAGGGCTACTGGAACCTGCCCGAAGTCACCGCAGCCACCATCATTGACGGATGGCTTCATACAGGCGACATCGGCACGTTTGACGAAGAAGGCAGCCTGATGATCACCGACCGCAAGAAGGACATCATTGTCAATTCCGGCGGCGACAACATCTCGCCGCAGCGGATCGAAGGCCTGATGACTCTGGAAACCGAGATATCGCAGGCCATGGTATATGGCGATGCCTTGCCTTATCTGGTTGCTGTGATCTGGCCAGAAGAAGACTTCATGCGCGAATTTGCCCGCGACAATTCGATTACCAACACCATCGAAGAATTGTCTAAAAATGATGACTTCCGCAAAGTCTTCCGCGAGGCAATTGATCGGGTCAATACGCGCCTGTCGACGATTGAAAAGGTTCGAAGCTTCATGTTTGCCGAAGCCCCCTTTACCATCGATAACGAGATGCTTACGCCATCCATGAAAATCCGTCGGCATAAAATCCGCGAGGCGTATGGCAAGCAACTTGACGGGCTCTATCAGCGCAAGCGCCAGGGGCAGTAACCGACCAAATGCCCAAGACTAAAGAACACCAACATAACCAGACTCTGACCCTGATCCGTGGGTTACCCGGATCAGGGAAATCAACATTGGCAAGGAATCTGGCATCGGCAACAGGTGCTGTTCATCTGGAAGCCGATATGTTCATGGTAGATCAGCAGGGTTTCTATGAGTTCGATATCCGTCGACTCACAAAAACCCACGCCAAATGCGAAGCCAAATGCCAGGGAGCCCTTAAGGAAGGCAAGAATGTCGTCGTATCGAACACCTTCACCCGTTTCTGGGAAATGAAGGCCTATATCGATATGGCCGAACATCTTGGCGTTCCGCTTCAAATCGTTGAATGCCATGGCCGGTTTGGCAGCATCCATCAGGTTCCTGACGAAACGTTTGCCGATATGCGTGATCGCTGGGAAGACCTTCCCGCCGCATATCGCTAGTTTGCCGCAGAGAAGACCCTTTTGAGGATATCAGTTGTCCAGCGGGCCGGATCAGAGCGGATATCTGCCTCTTGCAGGGCGATGTAATGGAACAATCCGTCCATCGCCTTTTCCGTCGCATGATCGGTTAGCGACGCTTTCAGATCCGGTACAAACGGCAATGTATCATATTGCCCGACCATCTGGTCATACAGCGACAGCGCCCCGGTATCAGAAAGTGCATCGGTAATCACCGGGCGCAGACGGCCTTCAATATCCGATCCCCCCACACGGCGCAGATAACTGGTCGCCGCATCATCTGGCCCCTCAAGGATACCCTTTGCATCGGCAACCGTCATCTGGCTGATCGCCTTGAGCAGAATGTCACCAGCATCGGTCATGGTTTGCTCGGCCGCACGGTTCATACGCAATTCAATCTCGTCGGCATAACTGCCAAGACCGGCAGCGCTCAGAAGTTTCTGCGCACTTTTGACACTTTCAGGAAGCGGAATATGGGCGACCGGATCGGCATTAAACCCGTCTGTGGCACCAAGCTGCTCGGTCACCAGCTCCACCCCCATATCAAGCGCCTGCTTAAGCCCCTGCTCGACCGTGTCTGACGAAAGAGCCGATATCGCAGAACTGCTGCTGCCTGAGGAGCTCGTAGCGCCGGATGAATTCAGCGCCTCGCCAAGGGTCTGCTTTGCCTTATCAAAAAAGGACTGGGCATTGGCCAAAGAGGCCACACCGACGACCATACAAACGACTGCAGAGACTGCAGGTATCCTGATTTTTTTTGCCAACATTCGTTCGTCCCAACCTGGGTTACCCTCAAGAAACCAGATGGTGACAACAAATAGTGACTTGAACAAGACAACCAATGTGCCTGAAAATCATTTCCCGTCAGAAAAATCGCATCTCTGATGCTTCAGCCGTCAGACAAGGCTGTTCCATGTTCTGCAATTATCCGGTCAATTTCGCGCCTTGCGAATAGCGCTATTTGGCACTGCGCTTCACGTTGCGCATCCGATTGCGGGTCAAATGCACCAATGACGATAATGTTTTCATCATTCAGCTGGTTGGCTGGACCGGTGTAATTAAAGGAACCGGCAATCACGACCTGATCATCAAGCACCATCAGCTTGTGATGCAACTTGCCGAGTTTACTGCTTTTTTTTACGCCATATAAGTCACCACCTGCGGCGACCAGATCCTTTGTTGGTGCCCAGGCATTCACCCCCTGACTGTAATCAAGCGCACCGCGGATCGGCATCCCCATCTCAATGAGACGCAGCATCGTGTCATCAATACCCGATGATTTCGAAAACGTGAAAATGGCAAAATCGATCCGTGATCGTGCCTTCATCATCTGTTTCATGATTTCCATTTCCGGATTGTGGTCCGGTGCGAAGGCGATCTTTATCGGAATGCCTGAAACAGTTTCATAGGTTGGCTTGGCGTCATGCCCTTCATTCCGCTTGCCAAAATGCCCTTGCTGAATTTCCCGAAATTCCCGGGCATAGGTTGAAGCGATTTTCTTGTCATGCAGGATCACAACATGATTAAGGTTCTTGTGCGTTCCTGTCGGTGTAAAATTCGTACTGCCGGTCAAAACAGATTGGCCATCACGAATGATAAATTTTTGATGGAAAATACTGGAATTGAAATCAACCTTTACGTCGATATTTGACCGTAATATTGCATCGTGAATGACACGGTTTGGCTCATTCTTTCCGCCAGGTTCAAATGGCTCGGGCTTGATCGTCGAGCTGCGCAGATAGCTTTGCTCAACAACCAGTTTTACCCGAACCCGATTTTGTCGCGCTCTAATGATCGCCTCGGCAATAGGCCGACTTTCAAGTTCCTGGACGGCGATTTCCAGACGTTTTGTCGCTCCATTGATGAATTCGACAATAACATCTTCCAGATTGTCCGGTGCACCCAGCGTATGAGGGCCATTGTAGAATTCCACATTTCCGACTTTCATCGCCATATCTGTCCCTCTCACCGCACAACCAAAGCAAATATACGATCAGATAAATTCAACCCAGAGAATATTACATATCCATGATCCAGTCAGCAATCCAGCGACCAGTGTGAATTTCATCAAAATGTCCGAATTCCGGCAGTCCGGGACAATGCAAAAGAAAACCCCGGTTTTCTCAACCGGGGTTCTCGTTTTGGCTATTGTGATGCTTTCGATTTTTAATCGACAATCTCGACCTTTTTGCCATTCAGCAAAAGATCATTTCCCTCTGTCGAGACCGGAACGGTATCCCCGTCCTTGATCCCGCCTTCAAGGATCTGCACTGCCAGCGGGTTCTGCAGGTAACGTTGAATAACGCGTTTGAGCGGACGCGCCCCATAGACCGGATCATAACCCTTTTCGGCCAGCCAGTCCTTGGCGGCATCATCAAGCTTGAGTTCGATCTTGCGATCAAACAGAAGCTTCTCAAGACGGCCCAGCTGAATATCCACAATCTTGCCCATCTGCTCACGGGCCAGACGATGGAACAGAATGGTTTCGTCCAGACGGTTCAGGAATTCCGGACGGAATGATGCCCGGACAATTTCCATGACCTGATTGCGGACTTCGCCGCTGTCATGCCCCGGCTGCTGATTGGCGAGAATCTCGCCGCCCAGGTTGGAGGTCAGAATGATCAGGGTATTGCGGAAATCGACAACCCGGCCCTGTCCGTCGGTCAGACGACCTTCATCAAGAACCTGAAGCAGGACGTTGAACACATCCGGGTGTGCCTTTTCGACTTCGTCAAACAGCACAACCTGATATGGACGACGACGAACTGCCTCGGTCAGCGAACCACCTTCTTCATAGCCGACATATCCCGGAGGCGCACCGATCAGACGGGCGACTGCATGTTTCTCCATAAATTCGGACATATCAATCCGCACCATGGCCTGTTCATCATCAAACAGGAACTGTGCAAGCGCCTTTGTAAGCTCGGTCTTGCCAACACCAGTCGGACCAAGAAACAGGAACGAACCAATCGGTCGGTTTGGATCCTGCAGCCCCGCACGGGCACGACGAACCGCATTCGAGATCGAACGAACAGCTTCATCCTGTCCGACAACCCGCTTGCGCAGGGTGTCTTCCATTTCCAGAAGCTTTTCGCGTTCACCTTCAAGCATCTTGTCGACCGGGATACCCGTCCAGCGCGACACGATGGATGCGATATGCTTTTCCGTAACCGCCTCTTCCTTCATGCCGTCAGCCTGATCTTCCTCGGCCTTTTCAAGCAGGCGTTCAAGGGCCGGGATTTCTTCATACTGAAGCTGACCGGCGCGTTCGAGCTTGCCATCACGCATGGCGCGTTCAAGTTCGCTGCGTGCCTGATCAAGCTGTTCCTTGATCTGGGTTGATGCCGCCAGTTCGGTTTTTTGCGCTTCCCATTTCGCGGTCAGAAGGGTCGATTTGCCTTCAAGCTCGGTCAGTTCCTTTTCCAGACGGCCAAGACGATCTTTTGACGCACTGTCGTCTTCTTTCTTCAGTGCTTCGCGTTCAATCTTGAGCTGGATGATCCGGCGGTCAAGTTCATCGATTTCTTCGGGTTTGGAATCAAGTTCCATCCGCAGGCGCGATGATGCCTCATCCATCAGGTCAATCGCCTTGTCAGGCAGGAAGCGATCCGTGATGTAGCGGTTCGAAAGCGTTGCTGCGGCCACCAGCGCCGCATCGGCAATCCGGACCCCGTGATGAAGTTCGTATTTGTCCTTGATGCCACGCAGGATCGATACCGTGTCGCTTACCGACGGTTCCGAGACAAAGACCGGCTGGAAACGCCGGGCCAGTGCCGCATCCTTTTCGATATGCTGACGATATTCGTCCAAAGTGGTCGCGCCGACGCAATGCAGCTCGCCTCGTGCCAAAGCCGGTTTAAGAAGGTTTGATGCATCCATCGACCCTTCGGCCTTGCCGGCCCCCACAAGCGTATGCAGCTCGTCAATGAACAGAATGACCTGACCGGCTTCGGATTCAATTTCGCTCAGAACGGCTTTCAGACGTTCTTCAAACTCGCCACGGAACTTGGCACCGGCAATCAGCGCACCAAGGTCAAGCGACAAAAGTTTCTTGTCCTTGAGCGTTTCGGGTACGTCACCCTTGACGATGCGCAATGCCAGACCTTCGGCAATGGCGGTTTTACCAACGCCGGGTTCACCGATCATCACCGGGTTGTTCTTGGTCCGGCGCGACAGGACCTGAATCGCGCGACGGATTTCCTCGTCACGGCCAATCACCGGATCAAGTTTGCCTTCGCGCGCGGCCTCGGTCAGGTCACGGGCATATTTCTTAAGCGCGTCATACTGGTTTTCAGCACCGGCACTATCAGCTGTCCGGCCCTTGCGAATGTCATTGATCGCCCCATTAAGGCTTTGCGCCGTGACACCGGCATCAGCCAGAACCTTGCCCGCGGTTGACTTCGGATCAAGGGCAATGGTCAGCAGCAGCCGTTCAGCCGTGACATAACTGTCACCGGCTTTTTTGGCGACTTCCTGAGCCTGATCAATCAGTCGGGCAAATTCCGACGAGAGATAAATCTGACCATTGCCACCGGAAACCTTTGGCAATTTCGCCAGTTCCTGTGCGCAACGCTCCTGGGCAAGCTTGGGCTTGCCGCCGGCTGCCTTGATCAGATTGGCTGCCAGACCTTCTTCGTCATCAAGCAGCACTTTCAGAAGATGGATCGGGACAAATTGCTGATGGTTTTCGCGCAGCGCAAGCGATTGCGCGGACTGCAAAAACCCTTTGGACCGGTCCGTAAACTTTTCAAATTCCATTCCTGTCACTCCTTGAGCCAACAGTATTTAAACGATGTGGACCTTCTTGGAAGCATCCACGGCCTTGGCGTCATTGCCGAATTCTAAAATTATAGATTATTTCAACAGCGACAACATTGATATGTATCACCCTTGCACGTTTGCAACCATATACCCCTACAAAAGTTGCAAGAATTAATTGTGCGACGCAGCACTGAAATCTGACATTATTCCAGCAATCATCGAACCACCCTGAAAGATACATGATTGTCCGGGGTTGCTCTTGGCAAAACAACGAATTAACGTCACCATTTATGGCATGCATCACGCCCCCGACTTACCCGCATGTCAAAGCGCCAGACAGGAACAAAGAACATGACGGTCGAGCTCAAAGCCATCAAACGTTACCCGGTAAAGGGACTGCGCGGCATCGATATGCCAAGCGCAACAATTACGGCTCATAAAATGATTACCGATGACCGTCGGTTCGTCATTGGCACCCAGTCATCTCTGGGGCAGGACGGCGTGCAGGAATGGGCCCGCAAAAGCAACTTCCTGCAGCTGGTCAATACGCCCAAGCTTACCGAGCTTGGCACCGAATATGATGAAAGCACCTGCACCCTGACCATTCTTCGCAATGGCCGTGCGATCTGCAAGGGCAAGCTTGATGATGCCATGGGACGCACCGTGATTGAGGATTTCCTCAAGGCGTTCCTGAAAAATGACGTCGCGGGCACCCCGAAAATCTATTCGGCGCCCGACACCCAGTTCGGTGACATGAAGGAACCCTATATTTCGATCCTCAATCTTGCATCGATCCGTGATTTCGGTACCCGCATCGTGCAGGCAGATGTCGATCCGATGCGGTTTCGTGGCAACCTTCTGATTGACGGGCTTGACCCATGGAAAGAACTGGAGTGGGAAGAAGGCCAGATCATCAAGATCAATGGCGCGTCCTTCCGCTTCATTCATCCGATCACGCGATGCAAGGCTACAAGCGTCAATCCCGACACAGCAGTTTCCGACATCAATGTCCCGCTGATGCTGCGTAAGGGTGTGAACCATCTGTATATGGGCGTTTATGTCGAAGCCATGGAAGACGTTACCCTGACACCTGGCAACGCAATCACCATCGACTGAGCCGCTTGACCATATTGACATCATGCTTGCCGGGGCATATCCGGCAAGATGATCTTTAGGTCTGCTCGAAATCAGTTATCCGCATCGAAGGTTGGCGCATGTACCGCCAGCCCGGCAAACATGTCATCATGATACCAGTCTATCCGATAGGCACGAATGGGCGGGCATCCCTTACGGAATAAAATCTGTTCTTCCTTGGGGAAACGCGCGACCTCGGCAGATTTCAGAATGGGTTGATTATCCTGTGGACGCAGATGAACAGGACGCGTCGTGTCGGCCCCGCCACCGGTATCATCAAAGCGCGACATCGCAGTCAGACCGGAAACCCAATCAAGGTTAAAGGCCCCTTCCTGACTCAGCACCGAAATGGCGTCAACCCGCCCAACAACATTCTCCCAGTTCAGACACACATCCATCAGGCCGCTGACACCGCTAAAGCCCGGCCAGACAACCATTCCATCACCATATCCGCCCCCCAGAAGGCGTTCGAACAATGGCATACGGCCAACCCGCTCAACCCCGTCAAGCAGGACAAGGAACTCCGGGTCACCGGATTTCCATCCCCGCTGATTGATCATATTCATCAACCCGGCGAGCATTACACGGCTAAAGGATGGCTGCACGTCCGGGTTTTCCCCGCCCAGTTGCCCGATCACATAGATTGAAACAGCACCGGAAGTGATGTCTTCTGTTGTAAAGCTGCTGGCACTGAGCAGTCGGGAGATTTGCGGATGATCAAACTCGGCAGTTGCATTCCGGCACGCCTCGATGATTTTCATCCGCTGGTCTTCGGTCATATCAAGAATATTAAGCGCGACCTCGGATATCCGGCCATCTGCGGAATCAATCCCCATCAGTTCTTCAAGAATTTTATAGAACCGGTGCGATGGCATGATCAGGTTCCGGCGCACCTCGCCCAGATTGCGGTCTTCTTTCAGGCTTTTCTGGATCGTATAGACGATAAAGCCCTGCAACAGGGTGCGGGCAATCCTGACTTCCTGTTCATCAAGTTCCTGTACGAACATCGGCGCCAGAAGCGTATCGGCGATCAATCCGGTATCGGTGATCATACCCTCGCCCTGCTGGCGGATGAAATCGAACGGATTGAACTGGTGTGTTTTCGTCCCGCTTTGCCCATGAGGATCAAGCACAATCAGTTTTTGCCCCATCTTGCTGCGACGATCATGTGTCGCACGATAGATGCTGCCGAAACGTTCATATACAAACAGATTGCCTGTATGCAAAAGCGCATTGGGTTCTGCCGATGCGCGGTAATATTCATCGGGTGTGGTTGAAAATGTCAAAACGCGCTTTAAACCGGCTGCACCAATCAACCGTTTCTCGTCACCCCAGCGACCCAGAACAAAAGGCGGGTTGTTTTCAAGAAGTTTGCGCGCGGTAAGGTCTTCGCGCTTGGCCCATTGTCCCTCGGCCTTGATCTTGGCAGCCTGGGCCGGAGAAAGCGATTTCTTGGACTTTGGCGACGGGTGACTTGCCCGGTTAACCGCCATGATAACCAGCGGCAGGAACATCGGGATAATGAAACAAACACCCCCAAGCAGGGCTAACTCATAGTCGCCGTTAAACAGTCCCAGAGCGATGATCATCCCGCCCAGCGCCCATAACAGCACCATGACGACCCGAAATAACCCAGCCCCCATCAAAAACTCCCCGATTAAACGCGTTTTCCGATGGTCATGATCAAACACGACAAGCTGACAACAACCTTACGGAATTATTTGTGATTTTCATAAACTGATATCAACATTAATCAGCGGTTGCACGTTATATTCCGCTTTATTGTTTTACAGGTTTGACCGGTAAAACCGCCCGTCGATCTGGCAAAATGCACCTGAAACGACAACACCCCTGCAAGTCATTGACCTGCAGGGGTGTTTGTCATGTTGAGACGGGCGATATGACGCGATCAGGCCGATACCGGCTCCGATCCCTCGTCCGAAGAAACGGCTTCTTCATCATCACGACCGGCAGCACGGCTGCGTCCGCGGCGTGCGGTCGGATGACGACCACGCGTACGCGAAGTTGCACTTGATGCGCGACGCGGTTTCTTTTCACCGTCGTCACCCTGCTCTGCCGTGTCGGCATCAGCAGGTGCATCATCACCAGCGGCATCTGCCGCCGGGGCCGGGGTGCTGTCGGCAGCAACCGCATCACCGCTTTCGGATTTGCGCGGGCGACCACGACCGGTCGCGCGACCATCGGTACGGCGTGTACGCGGGTTGCGTCTCGGCTTGTCTTCACCATCATCTGCGGATGCAGTGTCAGTGTTTTCGCTTGCCGTGGTTTCGCCGTCAGACTGGTCTACACCGTTATCATCAGACATGTTGTCTGCACTCTCGGTGTTTTCAGTCTGCGCATCGTCACTCTGACCGGACTGGTCATCTGTACGATCATCGCGGTTTCCGCGGTTATTGCGCGGGCGGTTATCGCCGCCACGCTCTTCGCGACGCTGGTTTTCCCATTCCTGAGCCGCCTGAAGAATGCGGTGGTAATGTTCAGCGTGCTGATAGAAGTTTTCCGCAAGTACAGGATCGTCGGTGCAATCCTTGGCGAGCGAAATGTATTTTTCATAGACCTGCTGCGCGTTCCCGCGAACACGACCATCCGGTCCATTACTGTCAAAATTCTGGAATTTTGGATTAACTGGACGTTTGTTAGACTGTTGCCGTCCGCGCGGACGTTTATTGTTATTTCTCATATCAACATGACTTTGGTGTTGAAGGACAATCCGGTGGCATCATCGGCCCCGGAACCACTCCGTCTGAAAAACATATTTCCCGCTAAACAGCACCGGTCAAACGGCAACTACACAAACCTGCCGAGAACCATCAAAGGAACGGAGATTGTTGACTGTTTACTGGGGAACACGGCGCTTTCATAAGCGCGTCGGGCACCCGGCCCGTTAAAACCAACCTATATGGCTTGATCTGTTATTCCAACTGTTTTTTTCATTGCCAATCGCTTTTTTTACATCACAGCGACGCAAAACTCAGATTACGCACCGCCCGACGGAACAACGGGTTTTCTTTGCTGCTACGCAGCGAACAATTCCGCCAAGGTCTTCACGATATTCCACACCAACAAATCCGGCCTCGACCAGCAGCTGGCCGACGTCCTTTTCCTGCCCGCGTCCAATTTCGAAGATCACAAACCCGCCGGGCCTGGCCAGATCGAATGCCAGCTGTGACAACACCCGATAGGCCGCCAATCCGTCACCTTCGTCCGTCAGTGCGCGACGTGGATCAAACTTCCGAACTTCGGGTGACAGCGTTTCCATTTCCGCCTGTGTGATATAGGGCGGATTGGACATCACAAGATCAAATCCCTCGGCGCGTTCGCCGTCATCAAGGGCACTATCCCAATCCGAGACCCGAAATACGACCTGGCTGTCCAGATCAAGGGTTTTGGCATTTTCCTGCGCACAGGCAACCGCCCCTTCGCTGATATCAAGCCCGATCCCGGTTGCCCCGGGAAGATCACCAACAGCGGACAACAACAAACATCCTGTCCCGGTCCCGAAATCAACGATCCGTGGCGCATCGTTATCTTCAAGGAAATCAATTGCCCATTCGACAAGCGTTTCGCTATCGGGTCGCGGTTCAAGTGTATCAGGCGCGAGTTTAAAGGTATGCCGCCAGAAATCACGTTCACCCAAAATCCGCCCGACCGGTTCATAACCGATGCGACGCGCAATCATATCGCGAAAAATCGCGGCTTTTGAGTCCGATACTTCGTCTTCGGGCCATGCCGAAATGCGACCGCCATCAACACCGGCGGCACGTGCAAGCAAAATGCGCGCATCCATCCGGGCATTCTCGATCCCCGCAGCATCAAGAGCTGCAACGCCCTCAGCCATCAGACCACCAAGTGTTGATGCAGTTTGTACTGACATGCTTACCCTTCGATCTCGGCCAGTTTCTGAGCCTGTTCTTCGGCAATCAGGGCATCAATCATTTCATCCACCGACGGACCACCCGCAATGAAGTCATCAAGACGATAAAGTGTGAGGTTAATACGATGATCCGAAACACGACCCTGCGGGAAGTTATAGGTGCGGATACGTTCCGAACGATCCCCCGAACCGACCTGTGATTTACGGTCAGCCGCACGCGCGCTGTCCTTGCTTTCACGTTCCTGATCATACAGGCGCGAAAGCAGCATCTTCATCGCCTTTTCCTTGTTCTTGTGCTGCGATTTTGCTTCCTGGCTGGCCGCGACAACACCGGTCGGAATGTGGGTGATGCGCACCGCACTATCGGTGGTGTTAACGTGCTGACCACCAGCCCCCTGGGACCGATAGGTATCAATACGCAGATCTTTTGGATCGATGCGGATATCGACTTCCTCGGCCTCGGGCAGAACAGCAACGGTGGCGGCAGATGTGTGGATACGCCCGCCGCCCTCGGTCACCGGAACACGCTGAACGCGATGCACGCCACTTTCGAACTTCAAACGCGCAAAGACGTCGGTGCCCGATACGTTGACGATGACTTCCTTAAACCCGCCAAGATCATTTTCGCTGGCATCCATCTGTTCGAACTTCCAGCCGCGGTTTTCGGCATAACGCTGATACATGCGGTAAAGATCGGCGGCAAACAGGGCTGCTTCCTCGCCGCCCGTCCCCGCACGAATTTCAAGAATGGCGTTTTTGGTGTCTGCGCTGTCTTTCGGGATCAGCATCAGCTTCATCTGGCGCTCGGCATCAGGAAGCTTTTCGAGAATTTCATATTTCTCGACTTCGGCCATTTCGCGCATCTCGCGATCACCGGACGTATCGGCCAGAATTTCCTCGGCCTCTTCAAGATTGCTTAAAAGACGCTTATAGGCGTCAATCGCCTCAACCACCGGCGCCAGTTCCGCATGTTCACGCGACATTTTGGCAAAGCCGTCGCCATCCAGTTCGCCACTGGAAAGAAGCGCATTGAGTTCGTCGAACCGGCGTACAACGCCTTCAAGTTTACCAAGGTCCAAACTCACTCTTTATTCTCCTGTTCGGGATCGCCCGGGTCGGTATGACCAGCAAGCGGTTTATCATCAAGTTCAAACAGACGCGCCAACAGTTTCTGGGCTTTCACCCATTCCACGGTGCCTGCACCGTCTGTTGTCGTCGCCAAATCTTTCAGGGCCTGGGTCGGTGTATGCAAAAGACGATTGATCAGCAATCGGGTCGCCTTTTCTGCATCACCATGACTTTCGCGCAGCGCATCTTCGCGCACGGCTTCGAACCGCCTGCGCAAATCGGCAATCGCTGGCACTGCCGCACGCTGGGCCCGGTCGCGGACAAAACCGTCAAGTTCGGCTTCAATCAGCGTCCAGGCTTCATCAGCCTTTTCCTCGCGTCCGCCACGGCCCTCGGCCGCGATCTTTTCCAGATCCTCGATCCGGTAAAAGAACACTTCATCAATTTCATCAACCTGCGGATCGATATCACCGGGAACGGCGGTATCAATCATCAGCACCGGACGGAACCGGCGGCGTTTGACCGCCGCATGCGCCCGTTCCTTGTCGATCATGTAGCGCCGCGACCCGCCAGCGGTCAGAACCAGATCAGCCTCGGCCAGAAGCCGGTCAAGATCATCCATTTCCGACCAGTGGCAATCAAGCCTGCGCGCCACCAAACGTGCCCTTGCGGTCAGGCGGTCTGTCACCAGAATGCGACCAATACCGCGCTCGGCAAGCGATGCGGCGATCAGTTCGCCCATATCCCCGGCCCCGGCGAGCAACAGCGTGCAATCCCTAAGGTCACCATGCAGATCCCTGGCAACAGATTGCGCTGCTGCGGCGATGGATACCGCTCCCTGCCCGATACCGGTCTGGCTTCTGACCTTTTTGGCAATCGCATAGGCGGTCTGATAGACCAGTTCCAGCTCACGCCCGACAAGTTCATGCTTGCGCGCAATGCGGTGCGCATCCTTGACCTGCCCGAAGACTTCGGGCTCACCAATCACCAGACTGTCAAGCGACGCCGCCACAGCAAACATGTGGCGAAGCGCATCACGACCGGACCGGATATAAAGTTCGCTTGCCAGCTGGTCCCGGTCGATATCGCCCCAAAGCGACATCAGATCAATCAGACGTTCACGCCCCCGTTCAGCCTCGGACGCCAGAAGATGAACCTCGGTGCGGTTGCAGGTTGAAACGACAACGGCCTGCCCCAGTCGGGCTTGCTCGATTGCGGCTAGAAACTGTGGCAGGCGGGCTTCGTCAATGAACAGACGGTCTCTGGTATCCTCGCTTGAGCGCCGATGATTGGTGCCGATCACCATCAGGCGATCAAGCGGCCAATCTCCGGCATCCTCATGCGTTGGTCCGTCTGTCACACCGCTCTCACTTTTTGCCGATCACATCCGCAAGCTGATCAAGCGCAACTTCCTGCTGCTCGCCGCTATCAAGATCACGCAACTGGGCGACACCCTTGGCCAGTTCATCATCACCAAGGATGACAGCACGGCTGGCATTTGCCTTGTCGGCGCGCTTCATGCGTTTCTTCATATTTCCGGAATAGCCAAGCTCGACCGCAATACCTGCTTCACGCAGGGTCTGGGCCAGCGTGCGACATTTTGCCTCGGCGGCATCCCCCATCGGGATCAGGGCAACCGGGCGTGCGCCCGCCGGTGCTTCACCGACCATAAGGGCAAGACGTTCAACACCCGCGGCCCAGCCAACACCGGCAGTCTGCGGACCACCCATGGTCGAAATCAGACCGTCATAACGGCCACCAGCCATCACGGTGCCCTGAGCGCCAAGGGTGTTGGTGGTGAATTCAAAGCAGGTGTGGCAATAGTAATCCAGACCACGCACCAGACGCGGGTTCAGCTCATAGCCGATCCCGATATCACCCAGACCACCAGTCAGGCCCTTGAAGAATTCCTTGCTGTGTTCATTAAGATACTCCGAGAACAACGGCGCATTTGCCACCAGTTCACGGTCGCCTTCATCCTTGGAATCAAGAATACGCAGCGGGTTCTTTTCAAGACGCGCCCGGCTGTCTTCGGACAGCTTGTCAAAATGCCCCTTGAAATATTCGACCAGCACATCGCGATAGGCCGCACGGCTTTCGGGATCACCAAGGGTATTGAGTTCAAGCGTGATATCGTCCCAAAGACCAAGGCGTTTAAGGATATGCGCACCATAGCCAATCATCTCGATATCGCCGGCAACCTGTTCAACGCCAAGAAGCTCGGCACCGATCTGGTGGAACTGGCGTTGACGGCCTTTCTGCGGACGTTCATAGCGGAACATCGGGCCATAATAGCTGACCTTGACCGGCGACATCTGCTGCATGCCGTTTGAGATATAGGCACGCGCAATGCCTGCTGTTCCTTCGGGACGCAAGGTGATCTGTTCGCCGCCGCGATCTTCAAAGGTGTACATTTCCTTGGTCACAACGTCGGACGTATCACCAAGGGTACGGGCAAAGACCTCGGTAAATTCAAAGATCGGCGTGGTCATGCGATGGTAGCCATACAACTCGCCGATTTCGCGTGCAGTATTCGCGATGTAATCTTGCAGACGGTTCTGTTCTGGCAGAAGGTCGTGCGTACCACGGACGGGTTGAAGCGATGCCACTTTGGGTCTCCGATCTAACTTGAATTCCAGATATTTGCGCTAAAAATCCAGCATGCGCAAATTCATGTGAACATGAAAATAGCTTTCCGCCGATGTAGCGGAAAGCCAAAATTGATCAATACAGCGTTGCTATTCCGCTGCAGTCTGTTTTGCAGCTTCTTCGGCTTCGATCTTGGCAGCACGTTCCTCGACCAGTTCGACGATGTGGTCGACCATCTTTTCGGTGCTGATATTATGATCGGGACGGCCTGAGATATACATCTTGTGATTTCCACCACCACCGCCGGTCAGACCGATATCGGTCTCGCGGGCTTCGCCCGGACCATTGACGATACAGCCAATGATAGATAGCGAAATCGGGGTCGAGATATGGGCAAGACGCTTTTCAAGCTCGGCCACGGTATCAACCACGTTAAAGCCCTGTCGCGCACATGACGGACAGGAAATGATCTGAACGCCACGGGTCCGCAGACCAAGCGATTTCAGGATATCAAACCCGACATGGATTTCCTCAACCGGATCAGCCGAAAGCGATACACGCAGCGTATCGCCAATGCCCGCCCAAAGAAGGTTCCCCATGCCGATGGATGATTTGACCGTACCACCACGCAGACCACCGGCCTCGGTAATGCCAAGATGCAGCGGATAGTCACATGCCTCGGCAAGGCCGTAATAGGCGGCAACCGCCAGGAACACATCCGATGCCTTGACAGAAATCTTGAATTCGCGGAAATCCTGATCTTCAAGAATTTTGGCGTGATTAAGCGCGCTTTCGACCATGGCTTCCGGGCATGGTTCGCCATAGCGTTCCAGAAGCTCCTTCTCAAGCGACCCGGCATTCACACCAATACGCATCGAACAGCCATGATCCTTGGCGGCCTTGACGACTTCACGCACACGCTCGGTCGATCCGATATTACCCGGATTGATACGAAGACAGGCCGCACCGGCTTCTGCAGCCTCGATGGCACGTTTGTAATGGAAATGGATATCGGCAACGATCGGGACATGCACCTGTTTGATGATGTCTTTCAGGGCCGCCGTTGACTCCTGATCCGGGCAGGATACACGAACGATATCCGCACCGGCTTCTTCCAGACGAAGGATCTGCGCAACTGTCGCGTTCACATCGGTGGTCAGGGTATTGGTCATCGACTGCACAGAGATCGGTGCATCTCCACCAACTTCCACATTACCAACACGGATTTTGCGGCTTTGGCGGCGTTCAATATCGCGATATGGGCGGACGCTCATTTCCGGTTCCAAAATGTTCAAGATGTCTTGGGGGTGTATATAGCTTATCAGACACAGATTAGAAACCGTTGCCTGACAGATTTTCAGCCAGATTTCGCATATCTGACACGAAAAAGGCGACCCTTGGGGCCGCCTTTTGCATTTATTCGGTTCCGAGTGCCGTCTTGCTGGCGAAAAACCTACTGAACGGTTGTCTGTCCAATGGCCGACAGATCGTCAACATCAAGCGAGAAATCAGAGATCACTGCGCCATAATTGCCGACCGGTTTGGCCTCGGCACCGTCGATGCTGTATGTCAGCGCACCGGCATTCCCGACTTCAAGTTTCAAACCGTCACGATTCGGCACCTTGTAGGTGTCTCCAGCTGTCAGCATCCGGGTCAGAAGAACATTTCCATCCGCTTCGCGGATACGGACCCAGCTGGTTTCAACCGCTGAAATCGTCACCCGGCTATCAACATTGACAGCACCAAACACACGGGCACCACCGGCATCATCAACGTCCGGCGCGGCCGGAACCGATGCAACTTCGGCACTTGGTGCCGCAGGTGCCGGTGCAGCAGGTGCTGTCTGGGTTGCAACCGGTGCAGGTGTTGCTTCCGGTGCCTCGGCGGTTTCCGTCACAACCGGCTCGGCTGCGGCGGGTTCCTCGGCAACGACCGGTGCAGGTGCCTCGTTCGTTTCGGCAAGTTCAGCAGCAGGAGCAGCTTGCGGTTCGACAACCGGTTCCTGAGCAACGGTTTCTTCGGTCGCGGCCAACGGCGCATCAGATGCCCCCGTCACCGCAGTCTCCGAAGCAGCCGGTGAAGTTACAGGAACCTCGGCCTCGGCAGCCCTTGCTTCTGCCGCATTTTCAAGATTACGCGGTTCGGACTGTTCATTTGCCATTGTCGAATAGCTTGCCAGACGTTCTGGCAGCGGATCGACAAGATCGGCAATGGTTTTGCCCTGGCTCGACAGATAGTACCATCCACCATAGGCACCAAGACCCAGCATCACCGCAATCAGCAGCACGGCCCCACCGGGCACACGGCTTTCCTGAACCGGTTTCGGGAAGGACAATTCGCTGCGGACCGCGGGCGCATTGCTTTCTTCACGGAAACGACGGATCATTTCGGCCCCGTCAAGGCCAAGATGCTCGGCATATGCCTTTACGAAGCCAAGACCATAGGGACCATTTGGCAAAACCGAATAGTCACCATTCTCGATGGCTTCGATATAAATTTTACGAATACGCAGCATCTGGCAAACGTCTTCGACAGATTGCCCTAATCCTGTACGGGTCGCCCTAAGCAGGCTTCCGACGTCGGCGGATCCACCGCCGAACTGATTATTCTCTGCGTCCATCACGACATCATTTGATGGCATATCCCCTGAAAGAGGCCTGAAACGCAGGCGTTCACGGGATTCATCATCCAAATGATCTTCCTTTCGCTTTTTGATCGCCAACTCCGCACCCCCACGTTACGATCTAGCAATAAAAATAGCAGACTACCCCACCAAAAGCGATATTTTTTAAAGTTTTACACCATGATCTATTGCGAAAGCCTTAAGACGCGAACGCAACGATCTGGTGGAACTGCCCATTATCGACAGAACATATTGTTCAACTTCAGCCTTGCACATACTTCTGACCATTTCCTTGATAGGACCGACAGAGGCAGGTGCCATCGACAATCGTTTGATTCCCAAACCGATAAGAGCCATCGCTTCGAGCGGGCGCCCGGCCATCTCACCACAAATGGTCAGGCGGACATTCCGCTGGTCACACAATGTCACCAATTGCCGCATAAAAGCAAATACACTTGGTGAAAGCGTATCATATCGCCCTTCAATGCGCGGATTTCCACGATCTGCGGCAAACATGAACTGCAACAGGTCGTTGGTCCCGACAGACAGGAAATCCACCCGGTCAAGCAACGCAGGCGCCTGCCAGATCAGAGCCGGCACTTCAAGCATCGCCCCGACTTCGACCTTACGCGGCACAAAACCGCGCGCAGCTTCACGCCTGAGCTGATGATCAAGAAGCTCTTTGGCCTGATCGAATTCGGCCACTTCGGCGATCATCGGGAACATGATATAAAGATCACGGTCATGCCCTGCACGGATCAATGCGCGCAACTGATGAACCAGCACTGCGGGACGATCAAGGGTAATACGGATCGACCGCCACCCCATTGCCGGATTTTCCTCTGTCATATCCTCCCAATACGGCAGCAATTTGTCACCGCCGACATCAAGGGTTCGAAATACGACAGGACGACCTTCGGCCTGTTCGAATATCCGGTCATAAAGGCGCGTCTGATCGGTGATGTCTGGCATGGCCGAGCGCACCATGAACGGGATTTCCGTCCGGTACAGCCCGATCCCGTCCGCACCGCTTTCCACAACATGGGGAACGTCGATCAAAAGACCCGCATTCACATTCAGCGAGATATCGGCTCCGTCTGTCGTGCGCGCGGGCATGTCACGCATCTGGGCATAAAGTGCCTTGCGTTCGGCACGCGCCCGTAATGCCCCGTCAATTACGGCACGCACATCTTCGGACGGGCGCACAAACAACTGGGCGTTATCGGCATCGACAATCAGCGGATCACCGCCTTCGACCTTGTCGAGAACGCCCTTGACCCCGCCCAGAACCGGAATATCAAGCGCACGCGCAACAATCGCCACATGCGAGGTATGCGACCCTTCTTCAAGGGCAAGACCACGCAGACGGGTATGGTCATAATCAAGAAGCTCTGCCGGACCGATATTGCGCGCAACCAGAATGATATCATCCGGAAGATCGCCAAATGCCGGGGACTGATATTGTCCCGAAAGGTGCTGCAACAAACGGTTGGCCAGATCTTCAAGATCATGCAAGCGCTCGCGCAAATACGGATCTGAAACCTGCGCCATGCGCGCCCGGGTATCGTCATGAACTTTTTGAACCGCCGCCTCGGCGGTCAGGCCGGTATGCACAGCTTCGGTAATACGGTTCAGCCAGCCGGTATCCTGGGCAATCATCCGGTAGGCTTCAAGGATGTCACCCGGATCATCGGCCTCATCAATTCCGTCAATGCCCGATACGGCTTCAAGCATCTTGTCGAGATGGTTCTGAAGTCCGCGCATTGCTTCGCGCAGACGCGTCAGTTCCTCTTCGGGGTCTTCGGCAACCATGCGATCAATGACGATACGTGGTTCGTGAAGAACGGCAATCCCCTTGCCAATCCCCGGTGCCAGACGCGCACCGCCAAGACGCAGTGGCAAAAGCGCAATCCCGTCGGTCGGTATCAGTTCCTCACGGCTGACCAGCTCACCACCGGCGACCATTTCGGCCAGCACCATGGCAACGTTTTCAAGCGCTTCCTGCTCGTCCTCGGAATAAAGGCGTTCTGTACGGTTCTGAACGGCCAGAACGCCGATGATACGACCACCGCGCAGGATCGGCACGCCGATCATGGAATGATAGATTTCCTCGCCCGTTTCCGGGCGATAGGCAAAGTTGGGATGGCCTTGCGCATCCTTAAGGTTCAGCGGGCGGGCATGGGCGGCAACAAAACCGACAATCCCCTCGCCGACGCGAAGACGCGTCATGTGGACGGCCTCTTTGGACAGACCACATGTCGCAAACAGCTCAAGCACTTCGCCCGCACGCATGACATAGACCGAGCACACCTCTGCCACCATATCGGCAGCAATGATCGTCACGATCTGTCCCAGGCGTTCCTCAGCAGTCCCCGGACCAGCCATGACGTCGCGGACGCGCTTTAAAAGGCGTCGCGGACCTGAGACTGCGGCGGACGGAATGCTCATTTGGCTTAGCTGTCTCTCTTAATCAGGGATTGCACGGCCTGTTCGACCAACTCTTGCAGAATTTCTGTAACCGGTTGTTCTTTCTTTACCATACCAACCGACTGCCCTGCCATAACCGATCCGCTTTCGACGTCACCATCGATCACCGCACGGCGCAATGCACCGGCCCAGAAATGTTCGATTTCAAGCTGGGCAGCACCCTGATCAAGTTCACCGGAACGGAATTTTTCGATGACCTTGCGCTGGGTTTCACGGAACTCGTCAGTTCCCTTGTTGGCAAGGGCACGCACCGGAATAACCGGGAAACGATCATCAAGCTGCACGGTGGTTACCGCATCACGCGCACTTGCACGGATGAAGGCCTTTTTGAAATCAGGATGGGCAATGCATTCTTCGGCACAAACCAGACGGGTTCCGATCTGAACACCGGCGGCACCCTGCTCGAGAAGACCGGTGATGGCTTCGCCACGTCCGATACCACCGGCACAGAAAACCGGGATGTCGGAAATCTCGGGCAGGATTTCCTGCACCAGAACGGTCAGCGACACCGGGCCAATATGACCGCCTGCTTCGCTGCCTTCGATGACCAGCGCATCAGCCCCCGAACGGATCAGCTTCTTGGCCAGAACCAGTGCCGGGGCAAAACAGACAACCTTGGCAAATTCCTTGGCCTGCTTGATTGATGCCGAAGATGGCAAACCACCTGCCAGAACCACGTGACCGACATTATGTTCGCGGCAGACTTCAATCAAATCATCAAGCTGCGGATGCATGGTGATCAGATTGACGCCAAACGGCTTCTTGGTCATTTCCTTGGTGGCGGCAATTTCAGCCGACAGCAAATCCGGGGTCATGGACCCGCAGGCAATCACACCAAAGCCGCCTGCATTCGAGACTGCCGAAACCAGGTGACGTTCAGACACCCACGACATTGCGCCAGCCATGATGGCATAGTCGGTTCCAAGGAATTCCTTGCCCGCTGCCCACAGCTTTTCAAGGCGCGCGTGTGCTGCGTCAAATTTCGGATCGCTCATATTGTCAGTACCCCAAAGCAGAAATGCAGGGAACGCGAGGTTCCCTGCCATTTCATTACAAAGGCCGAAACACATCGTTCCAGCTAGTATGTAGTATTACACGTAATTTAACAGTGGCTTAATCGCGCAAAAGCGATCGTTCTGTCGAAATTATTCGTCATCAAGACCGTAGGCAGTGTGCAGGGCACGGACTGCAAGTTCGGTATATTCCTCGGCGATCAGCACGCTGACCTTGATTTCCGAGGTCGAGATGACCTGAATGTTGATGCCCTTTTCAGCAAGGGTTTCAAACATTTTGCGCGCAACGCCAACATGGGATCGCATACCGACACCGATGATCGACACTTTGGTCACATCAGAGGTGCTCAGGAGTTCCTGATAGGCGATCTTGTCTTTGTTTTTTTCGATAACCTGAAGCGCACGCTGGAATTCACCCCGCGGAACGGTAAAGGTCATGTCCGTGCTTTTGCCGTCTTCGGAGACGTTCTGCACGATCATATCGACGTTGATATTCGCATCAGCCAGCGGGCTGAAGATAGAAGCGGCAATACCCGGTTTATCAGCGACTTTAACCAAGGTGATCTTGGCTTCGTCACGGCTATAGGCAATTCCGCTGACGACTTCCTGTTCCACGATTTCGTCCTCGTCTACAACAAGTGTTCCTTCTGCTTCACTAAAGGTCGAACGGACCTGTACCCGGACGCGATGGTTCATGGCCATCTCAACCGAACGGGTCTGCAGGACCTTCGCACCCAGCGAAGCCAGTTCCAGCATTTCTTCGTAGGTAATCTTTTCGATCTTCTTGGCCTTGGGCACAATGCGCGGATCGGTGGTGTAAACACCCTCGACATCGGTATAGATGTCGCAACGATCAGCATTCAATGCAGCCGCAAGCGCCACAGCAGATGTATCAGAACCACCACGACCAAGTGTCGTAATCCGGTTATCCGGGGCAATCCCCTGGAAACCCGCCACGCAAACGACTTCGCCGCCATTCATGCGCTTGTCGAGTTCGGTGGTGTCGATTTCCTTGATACGGGCCTTGGCATGTGCGCCATCGGTCTTGATCGGGATCTGCCATCCGAGCCAGGAACGTGCAGGCACATCCATGCTCTGCAATGCCATGGCAAGAAGACCGACAGTCACCTGCTCACCCGACGATACGATGACGTCATATTCACGTGCATCATACATCGGCGAGACTTCCTGCGCCCAGCCGACCAGTTCGTTGGTCTTGCCAGACATGGCGGAAACGACAACAGCTACCTGATTGCCAGCGTCCACCTCGGCCTTGACCCGACGTGCTACGTTTTTGATTTTATCAACATCAGCGACCGAAGTGCCGCCAAATTTCATGACAATACGGGCCATGAAGTATCCCCGCTATGCTCTCCGTCCATCGGCGATCCGAGAATGACGGTATGTGATCCGGTCCCATATCAGGGGTGCAATGCCATTAACTCGGCGCTTCTCCTGATCCGGGCGGCGTTATCAATACTTCCATAATCATCGCGAAACAAGCATCAACGCAGCCGATAAATTGCGTCGATGCAATTTTTATAAGGCAAATATGTCCGGAAAGGCTCGGAGACCGCAAATTCAGAGAAATATCGTGCGAATTTTACCCAGAAACCCTGACAAACCATTCCACCCTTGCAAGGCACCTGACACCGGACACATCGCGGCTGCTGCTTATGGAAGATCGCGCTTTTGACAGCTGAGTATTGCCTTGCCGTTCCGGCCCGCGTAAACAGGGCACAGCATAACAGATTTGATTTCATGCCTTTGGAGCCACGTCATGTCGGAAGCATCCGCCAAAACCAGCCGCACCGCCAATGCAGAGGAAATTGCACGTTTTTCTGCAATGGCCGAAAAATGGTGGGATCCGAATGGCGTGATGAAGCCTCTGCACCGCTTCAATCCGGTCCGCTTGCAGCTTCTGCGAGACAATATCTGCGCCCATCTCGGTCGTGATCCCAACCAGATCGAACCGCTTAAGGATATCGAGATCATCGATATTGGCTGTGGTGCCGGTTTGCTTTCCGAACCATTGGCGCGGATGGGGGCAAAAATGACCTCTATTGATGCAGCCGAAAACAACATCGAAGTCGCCAAGGTCCATGCTGCACAATCAGGCCTTGAGATCGATTACCGTTGCTGCACGCCCGAAATGCTGGCCGATGAAGGCAAACAGTTTGATATCGTGCTGAATATGGAAGTCATCGAACATGTCGATGATCCGCAATTCTTCATGCAGGCCTGTGCATCGGTGCTGAAACCCGGCGGATTGATGTTTGTCGCGACCCTGAACCGCACCATCAAGTCACTGGCACTGGCCAAAATCGGTGCGGAATATATTCTTCGCTGGCTTCCGGCTGGCACGCATGACTGGCGAAAATTCGTCAAACCGTCTGAAATGTCGGGCTATTTGCGCGGGGCCGGTCTTGAGCTGACCGATATCACCGGGGTTGCCTATAACCCGATCAATGACAAATGGTATCCCGCGCCGCGTGATCTTGATGTCAATTACATGGTGATTGCGCGCAAGCCTGATGCGGCTTAACGCGCGACCACACGGTTACGACCGTTTTCCTTGGCTTCATACATTGCCCGGTCAGCTTCATTCAAAAGAGTATCGATCCTGATCGGCTGATCGGGTTGGCGATATAGAAGTCCGATGCTGACCGTCGTATGGATCGGCACATCGTTCGCGGCCACGATGCTTGCCTGTTCGACCGCCTTGCGAATGCGTTGCGCCAATCCCTGGGCATCGACTTTGGCGATATCAGGAACAAGAATTGCAAATTCTTCGCCGCCAAGACGAGCAAACAGATCGGTTCCCCGCAAGTTGCGCTGAATGACACGGGCCACTTCGATCAGGATTCTGTCACCGGTCGCATGTCCATGGCTGTCATTGATTTCCTTGAAGAGATCAAGATCCATCACCATGACCGTCAGACGGCCCTTTTGCGCGGCAATCCGGTCAACCATTTCCTGCCCCAACGGCATGAAAGCCCCGCGGGTAAGAAGACCGGTAAGATAATCATGATTGGCCGCATGATCGAGCCGCTCGACAAGGGCTGACCTTGCACGATCAATTGACGCAACCGTCAAAGGACCAAGGGCAAGCATGGCAATCCCCAGCCGGGTGGATATGACACCATAATAGGGGTCGGCCCCTTCTGGCAGATTAGCAAGCAGATCAAGCTCCAACACAATCATAAGCCAGAGCGAAAGCAACGTAATCAGAACCGATACAACACTGAGCCGATAACTCAGCGCACACCACAAAAGTGCCGGGACCGGAAAAACGATTGCGCCCGGCCCGCCGACAAACGAGACCATAACCAGACTGAATGCCAGTGAAAGCGCGGGCATCCCGCCCAGCAGCACTTTCCAGTCCTGTCTAATGCGCCCTGCAAGCCGTTGCCAAGCACTCAGGAAATCGGGCAATCGCGACACTGTCATCGCAAAGGGAAGGATGATGACATAATTGGCGAACTCGGTGCTCGACCAGAACACGAATGCCATAACCGGATCGGAATGGAAGACAATCAGGGCGACGGCAATGCCCATCAATCCGGACCCGGTCGCGGCTGCCGCACTTGTCAGGCAAAGATAAAGAACCCCCGACGGCCTGCGCAAGTTCCGGTCTTCCGGATCGAGTTTGCTGATCAGCGCCAACCCGACGGCAACGCCGGACATATTGGCCACGGTCAACCAGGCAGCCTTGCTGACATCACTGCCGGTCAGGATATCGGCAAGCATAAACCCGCCGAATGCCGCCAGCCATCCGATCGGCGTATTCATGGATGGCACTCGCACAAATGCCGCCAGCAACAACGCATTGGCTGGCCACAGAACGGCAAGCAGCCCTTCGGGTCGCGTCAGGATACCAAAAAGTGAAGCACCAAAAACCAGTATCCCCGCACCGATTGCACCGACCAGATATGGCACGTAATCAACAATTGCAGTCCGTGACGTCACGTTTCTCCCCCGACTTTCGTCACAGCCTCAGCTCAACCGGGCACGGAACAAAGTCCTTAATGTCTCGGTGGTCATCACGAGACGGTGAAACCCGCACATGGCCAAGCCAGTCGCACGGGACCTTTACCAAATCTCCCAACCACCACTTTTGTATAGTCTTTGCGTTTTAAAGTAATCACGGCCCGATGTTTTTCAACATGTCCAGCCGCAATAAGAGCCCATGGACCATGTTCTCCCTGCAAATTTTCGCCGTTACCCCGTGCTGAACAGCTCGGCTCCGGCTCTTCGAAAAGTTCGCTAGGAGATATGTTCCGCAGTCCCTATAGACCCACAGACTGTCGCGATCAATTTTTCTTGTGTGCGTCGTCCCAGGGCAAGGCATGAACATCAATGCCTTCCTCGACCAGTTCGGCCGTTTCCTTAAGGGATGCCTCGCCGTAAATACCGCGCTTTTTGGCTTCGCCATAATGGATCTTGCGGGCTTCTTCAGCAAATTTGCTGCCGACATGCTCGCAATTGGTTTCGACCTGTTTACGGATTTCGGCGATGGCAGCCTTGGCGGCTTCGGCAACGGCTTTCTGATGCTGCTTCTCGGCGGCCTGTTCTTTCTGGCGCGAGGTCCGCAAACGCGGCGCCATCAGGGCCTTGCCCACATTTGACGTGCCGCATACCGGACAGGACAGGTCGCCATCGGCGGCCTGCGCGTCATAGGTCGCGCCGTCTTTGAACCAACCTTCAAATTCGTGATCATGTTCGCATTTAAGCTGGAAAAGAATCATGATGGTACTTGTGGAAACCGAATATGTCGCAGAACATTAAGTTATCTGTAATATGGCCCGGACGGAGGCATTCCGCCAGTCACATGCGAAACCTTCAATAAACAAGATTTACAAAAATGTCATCCCAATTGCCGTCCAACTGGATCACACAGCACTGCCCCGCCCCGTCTGCCGGGCGAAACCATGCGCTTGATCTGGCTTGTGGTGCCGGACGTCACAGCTTCTGGCTTGCGCAGCAGGGATGGGATATCACCGCCCTTGATCGCGATCTTTCACATGTCGATCACTTGGCCGATCGACAGGCCGATCAACAGCCCGATCAATCCATTAACTGGCGGCAGGCCGATCTGGAAACCGGACATTGGCCGCCGGGAAATCAGCAATTCGATCTGATTGTTGTCGTCAATTATCTGCACAGGCCGCTGTTTGATCATCTGCGCAATGCCACGCGATCTGGCGGCACAATAGTCTACGAGACTTTCATGACCGGGAATGAAAAGATCGGGCGCCCCCGTTCACCTGATTTTTTGTTAGAAAAAGACGAACTGAAGAACATCTTTGCCGACTGGGACATCATTGCGTTCCAACAAGGCCCCGTCAGACATGGCGATTCTGGGATTACAGCCATCAAACAGGCAATCGTCGCCCAAAGACCCCTGACATCCTGATATGCACACGTCATCACCACCTGAAATACTGCTTGGTGCCCGCGCTTGCTTCCGCAGATTTCCTTGTGGTTTCCGATCCACCCATCTCGCCGTTATAACATAACAAAAACATCACAATTACATTTCGAATCTTCTGGCATTTTCTCCGCGCTGTATCAGGCACTGCACAGAGAGAGAAAAGCCATGAGCGAACAATTCGAAATTATTGAAGATCGCGACGACATTCCTTCCAATCCAACCCGTAACCCGCGCATCTCGGACCTGATCGACGCACGCTTCTCGCGGCGTGGTTTCTTCAAGGGCCTGATGGCAACTTCGGCCGTGGTCGGCGCAGGCATTGCGACCCGCGGTGTTGCCAAAGCGCAGTCAGCATCCACGCTGACCTTCAAATCGATCCCGCAGAAAATTACCGAAACCCATGCGGTCGCAGAAGGCTACGACGCCGACGTGCTGATCCGCTGGGGTGACAAGGTTGTCGCCGATGCACCGGAATTTGTTCCCGGTCAGGTCGACGCTACCGCACAGAACAAGCAGTTTGGCTATAACTGTGACTATGTCGGCTATATGCCGCTTCCGGTTGGCTCAAACAGCTCGGATCATGGCCTGCTGTGCATCAGCCATGAATACACCAACGCCGAATTGATGTGGCCAGGCCTGAAAGACTCGATGGGCGCATCACAGGAACAGGCACTTCATGAAATTGCTGCTCATGGTCACTCGATTGTCGAGATCAAAAAGACCAATGGCAAATGGCAGGTCATTGATGGCTCGAAATATGCCCGCCGTATTTCCGCCCTTGATACCGAAATGCAAATCACCGGTCCGGCAGCAGGCCATGACCGCCTTAAAACCAGCTCGGACAATACCGGCACCCGCGTTATTGGCACCCTGAATAACTGTGCTGGTGGCAAGACCCCATGGGGCACCATTCTGATTTCCGAAGAAAACTTCAATGGCTACTTTGGCGGCGACATTGCCAAGACAAGCGAAGAACGCAATTACAAGCGTCTCGGCATCAGCCCCGAGAGCTGGTACTCATGGGTTAAATATTTCGACCGTTTCAATGTCGAAAAAGAACCCAATGAACCGAACAAGTTTGGCTGGATGGTCGAGATTGACCCGTATGACCCGACTTCCATGCCCAAGAAACGTACTGCACTGGGCCGTTTCAAGCATGAAGGGGCAACGGTTGTTCTGAACAAGGACAACTCGATTGTTGCTTATTCCGGCGACGATCAGCGTTTTGACTATCTCTATAAATTCGTTGCTGCAAACAAGTACAACCCGAACGACCGCGCTGCCAACATGGACCTTCTGAATGAAGGCACCCTGTATGTAGCAAAGTTCAACGATGATGGCTCACTTGACTGGATGCCTTTGATCTTTGGCGAAGGTCCGCTGACCGCAGAAAACGACTTCAACAGTCAGGCAGACGTCCTGATCGAAACCCGTCGCGCGGCTGACCTTCTGGGTGCAACCCAGATGGACCGCCCGGAAGATGTTGAACCGAACCCGGTCAACGGCAAGGTCTATGTCATGCTGACCAACAATTCCAAGCGCAAGGAAGGCAATGCGCCGAACCCGCGCGCTGCCAACCCTCATGGTCACGTTCTTGAACTCACTCCTCCGGGTGGTCGTGGCAAGGATGCCGATCATACCGCCAACCGGTTCACCTGGGACATCATGCTCGCGGCCGGCAATCCGTCCAACCCGGACGACAAGGCTGTCTATCATCCGGCTGCTGAATCTTGGCTGTCCTGCCCGGACAACATGGCGATCGACCATCGTGGCCGCCTGTGGATTTCTTCTGACGGCGCACAGGGTTCGGACATTCCGGACGGTATGTGGGCAACCGATGTTGACGGTCCGGGCCGCGCCCTGACCAAGTTCTTCTTTGCCTGCCCGGTTGGTGCCGAAATGTGCGGTCCGGAATTCACCCCGGATGGAACCACCCTGTTCCTTGCAGTGCAGCATCCGGCGGATGGTTCGAGCTATGAAGCCCCGAGCACACGCTGGCCGGACTTTGCCGATGGCATTCCCCCGCGCCCGTCAGTTGTCGCGGTTACCAAACAGGATGGCGGCGAAATCGCAGGCTGATAACGCTCGCGCACACTGATCGCAACCGCATCATCTGTGTGCCAACCACATACCGAAACACCCCGGCCACAATATGTGCCGGGGTGTTTTGCTTTGCGCGAGCCCGCCTACTTGATCGGGGCCGTCATATCATATGTGCCATCATTGTCACCGATCTCCATCCAGCTGTCATTTGAAGCCGATTTGGGCTCAAGGTCCGACCATTCATCATTGGCGTCCATGATGTAGTCGGCAATATCGCTGTTCCATGTTTCGGCAACTTCGGGCGTGATGTTAAGATACAGCTCGCCATCCACGATCCGCCAAAGGTTCGGGTTGGCAGGAACCTTTGCCCCTTTTGCAACACCATAGGCGCAATGCCCGTCATATTTCGGGGCATATTTCGCCGGGTCAGCCAAAAACATGTCGCGATTTTCGGCCGTTGCAAAGGCCCATTTGGCACCGTTGTAATCCGCCGTGATATCCGCACGCCCGGGCACAGCATGAGGCTGCATCATGCCATCATCTTTTTGGGTCAGGTTGAAATATGCCACTGCATCATAACCGCTGATGGCAAAGCCGGTTTCATCGACATATTGCTCCCCCGCCACAGCGGCACTCGACAGGGCAAGAAGGATAGCCGTCCCGGCCAGAAATTGTTTGAACATCTTTGCATCATCTCCGCTTGGGTTTCCGTGATGGCCAATCGTGCCCCGAACTGCCCGAAATTCGAAATGACGTTGCGACACTGTTTCGTGAAAACCTGTGAACTGCCCGAGAAGAAAAATCAGAAATCCATATATTTCAGTGCAAATTATTGCTTGACCTGAACTTAACTTGAGGAATTACCAACAAGGAACAAGACCAATGTAACCCGCAAAAATGAAGGAGAAATGCCATGAGTGAAGCATATCTGGAACACGTGAACTTTACCGTTTCCGACCCGGCCAAAACCGCTCAGCACCTGCATGACTGGTTCGGATGGGAAGTACGCTGGAAAGGACCATCGATCAATGACGGCGAAACCTATCATGTCGGCAACAGTTCAAGCTATGTCGCCCTCTATTCGCCGGGCAATGCCGACGGCATGAGCGGCACAGCCGAGCCCAATGACAATTCCTATCACACCCGGGGTGGCATGAACCATATTGCTGTGGTGGTTGAAGACCTTGACGCGACCGAGGAAAAGATCAAGGCATCAGGTTTCAGCACCCATAACCACGCAGATTACGAACCCGGTCGCCGCTTCTACTTCCGTGACGGCGATGACATCGAATTTGAAGTGGTCAGTTACGCCTGACCACTTCAAACCGGCAATCTGCACTGTGCGTTATCAGCACGGTTTATAGGTCTGGCCGTTTTGCAGGGATGGCACCATGCGCCGGATTTCATCCACCCGATCCAGATCGATCTCGGCTGCAATAAAGCCGGGATCGGTCCCGCCATCTGCCAGAACCTCGCCCCAGGGATCAAGGATCAGGGAATGGCCGAATGTCTGACGCCCACCCGGATGATCCCCGCACTGGGCCGCGGCAATCACAAAGCAGCCATTTTCAATAGCCCGCGCTTTCAAAAGTGTATGCCAGTGCGCCTGCCCGGTCGTCCGGGTAAAGGCCGCCGGGATGCTAAGAATCCGTGCCCCCGCCTTGGCGTAATCACGAAACAGATGGGGAAACCGCACGTCATAACAGATCGAGACACCGACCTTGCCAAATTCGGTATCAGCCAGTTTTGCACTGTCGCCGGGGCGGAATGTTTTGCTTTCGCGGTAACTCTCACCATTGGCCAGATCGACGTCAAACATATGGATCTTGTCATAGGACGTGATCACCTTGCCATCTGGGCCAACGACAAAGCACCGGTTTGCCACCCGGTCTTCACCCGCGACCTTCACATGCAGCGATCCGACAATCAGGGTTGATTGCAGTTCTTCGGCCAGATCACAAAAGAATGTCAGGCCGGGATGCTCACTTTCCGGAAAGGCCGCTGCACGGACATTCTCGCCACCAAAGGACATCATTGATACGTTTTCGGGAAATGCGATCAACCGCGCACCCGCCGCATGGGCATCGCGCGCATAGGTCGCGGCACGCGCAAGGTTGTCTGACATGACGTCACGGGAATTGACCTGAACGCAGGCAGCTATGAAACGGGTCATGATGCATTCTCCTTTTTATCGTTATCGCAATCATGATGGCCCTGTCTGGGCCAAGCGACAATACGCAATTGGATGAGCGCCCCTGTGAACACGATCACGCCTGTCATTTTCCCCGGATTTCCAAGAGAAACCGCACAAACCTGTCATCGACATCAGCCAGGCGTACAATCCTGAAGACCGATAGCCCGAACTTGCATCTTCCCTTGGTTGAAATTAGTGTATACAGTATTCCGCATACCCAAGAAGGATCGAAGATGGAACCTCTTTCCGGTCGAAAAAGTCTGACTGACGAAGTGCATGACCGTCTGGTTGATGCCTTGTGTTCCGGTGCACTCCCTCCCGGGACACCCTTGCGTCAGGAAGCATTGGCTGAGGAACTCAATGTCTCGCGGCAACCAGTGTTGCAAGCTCTGGGGTTGCTGCGTCGTGACGGACTGGTCGAACCGATGGGACGACGCGGATATCGCGTTGCTGCCGTTGATGCAGATCTGGTCCGTCACGTTTATGACCTGCGAGAAGCCTTTGACGGGCTCGCCGCCCGTCTTGCGGCGCACTCCCTGGCCTCGGATCGGGAATCGGCTCTGCGGGCTGCGATAACACAGGGGAACCACGCCCTGGGCAGCGGCGACACCGCAGAACTTGTTGCAGCCGACGTCGCATTTCATCAAACGATCTATCGTCTTTCGGGCAACCCCCTTTTGCCCGAGGCATCCGCAGCCGTATGGTTGCAAATTCGGCGCGTGATGCATGCTGACCTGCAGACCGGATCATCCCGAGACCCGGTCTGGACGGAACACGGAGCCATCGCCGACGCGATTTGTGCCGGCGATGGTGACCGTGCCCAAATGCTGGCCATCACACACACGCGCAATGCCAAGCATCGCCTGATCTCGAAAATGAAGGATACCGATCACCAAACCAACTAACCGCCCGAACGGGCATCAGCCGCAACAGAACAAACAATAATGTGCGGCGCGGAGGAAACGTCATGAAACTGAGTGAGACGGAGCTCGCGAAATTTCGCGAAGATGGCTTTGTGTTTTTGCCGGAACTGTTTTCGCGCGAAGAAGCCGCCCTTTTGCTGACCGAAGCCAAGCAGATCTATGCCTCTGACCGTGAAGAGGTCTGGCGCGAAACATCCGGTGTCGCCCGCACGGCCTTTGCCGCACATACCTATAACGAAGCCCATCGCCGCCTTGGGGCCCATCCCCGCCTGATTGAACCGGTTGTTCAGTATCTTGAAGAACAGGTTTACATGCATCAGTACAAGATCAACGCCAAGGCAGCCTTTGATGGTGCTGTCTGGCAGTGGCATCAGGATTACGGAACATGGCAGCGCGACGATGAAATGCCCGAACCGCGTGCCTTTAATATCGCCCTGTTCCTTGAAGACGTGACACCGGCCAACGGTCCGCTCCTGTTCATTCCCAAAAGCCATAAGGCAGGCGTTCTCAAGGCCGGACACGATCTTGAAACCACATCCTATCCGCTTTGGACACTTGATCGCGAAACCGTCAGCAAACTCGCCGCTGAAGGTGGCTGCGAAGCCCCGATTGGTCCGGCGGGATCGGTTGTGATGTTCCATGGCAATCTGGTGCACGCGAGTCCACCCAATATCAGCCCGTTTGATCGCACGATTGTCTATCTCAGCCTGTGCGCGGTCTCGAACCATATCCGGGCCTTCAATCGCAAACCGTGGATTGCGCATCGCGATTTTACCCCGATCAGCCCGCTTGCTGATAACTGCCTTGAAGAGCTGGTCGCCAAGCGATCGGCTGCGTAACGTCCTGCCGGAGAAGTGAATTTAAATGAATCTCGATGCAAAACTGCGCAAGCGCGCCGATGAAGGCAATCCCGTGCGGGTTGGCATCATCGGTGCCGGTAAATTCGGATCGATGTTTTTAAGTCAGGCCGGACACCATCCGGGCTATCACGTTCTGGGCATCGCTGATCTCAGCATCGACCGGGCCAAGGCGGCATTGCGCCGCGTTGACTGGTCCGATGACCGGTTTTCGGCAACCGATCCGGCCACTGCATACAAAAACCGCACCACCTGGATCACAGAGGATGCCGATGCCCTGATTGCCGCAGACGGACTTGAAGTCATCATTGATGCCACGGGAAGTCCATCGGCGGGTATTCGCTTTGCACTCAAGGCCATAGA
>Ga0207828_100192_pt1 | contig 44123 bp, 42 predicted proteins | sample TtaePargueraPR_11_FD_187276 | JGI IMG/M metagenome (GOLD analysis project Ga0207828, IMG submission 187276) | Aerobic enrichment media microbial communities from Bioluminiscent Bay, La Parguera, Puerto Rico - Tt and P2 (3) (SPAdes) | ecosystem: Environmental > Aquatic > Marine > Unclassified ...
TGATCCGCACCGCAATCGGATCGCGCAGCTAAGAAGGGACAGAGTGATGGATTTCTTCAAGTCGATGATGGTGGCGGCCTCGGGCCTGAAAGCGCAGAGCGGGCGCATGCGCGTGATCGCCGAAAACATCGCCAATGCGGATTCCACCGGCAAGACGCCGGGCGCCGACCCTTACCGGCGCAAGATCGTGTCGTTCGGCAACGAACTCGACCGCGAGCTTGGCGTGGAGACAGTCCGGGTCAAGCGGCCGCAGCTCGACAAGTCGCCGTTCCAGCTCAAGCACATGCCCGGACACCCGGCAGCAGATGAGAACGGCTATGTGAAAATGCCGAACGTCAACGGGCTGATCGAAGCGATGGACATGCGCGAGGCGCAGCGCAGCTACGAGGCCAACCTCAACATGATTCAAACCGCGCGGCGGATGGTCGGTCAGACGATCGACCTGCTGCGCCGCTAAAGGGTGAAAGGAAGGGCCGATGAGCATTCCTGCTTCCGTTGGATTGAACGCCTACGCCAATGCCATGAAAACCGTGGCATCGGCCGGCAAGGAAGCTGCCAAGCCCAAGGAAGTGGATGGGCAGAGCTTCGGTGATCTCGTCAACCAGTCGGTTTCGCAAGTGGTTGAAACGGGCAAGGCGAGCGAGAGCCAGTCTATGGCCGCGGTCGCCAAACAGGGCGATGTGGTGAACATGGTGACGGCAGTGTCGGAAGCCGAGGCGACCGTTCAGACCGTGGTCGCCATCCGGGACAAGGTGATCAACGCCTATCAGGAAATCTTGCGGATGCCGATTTAAGGCATCTGCAGCCAGAAAGCGTAACAGGGCAGGAAATAAGATGACTGGCGCAGAAGTGCTCGATGTGGCCCGGGAGGGCATTTACGTTCTTTTGAAGGTGTCCGCGCCCTTGATGCTTGTCGCGCTGGCGGTCGGCCTCACCATCGCGCTCTTTCAGGCGTTGACGCAGATTCAGGAAATGACGCTGGTCTTCGTGCCGAAGATTCTGGCGATCTTCCTCTTCATGATCGTCTTCCTGCCTTTCATGGGGCAGGCCATGGCGACTTACATGACCTATATCGCCGACAAGATCGTGGCGGGATCCTGACCTCATGATCGTTACGGTCGCGCCAGAGACGAGTTTCATCTTTCTCATGATGTTCTGCCGGCTGGGCACGATGATCATGCTGATGCCGGCGCTCGGCGAAATCATCATTCCCGCGCGGATCAAACTCGTGGTGGCGCTGGCGCTGACGGCCGTAATGATGCCGCTTGTCGGGGATGCTTATGAAGGACTTCCCTCGACGCCTTTTCTGCTGGCCTGGCTGGTTCTTTCAGAGTTTATGGTCGGGCTTCTGATTGGCGCCGCTGCGCGGCTTTTGATGAGTGCGACGCAGGTGGCCGGCACGATCATCGCCTTTCAGACCGGTCTTGCCTTTGCGCAGAATGTGGACCCGACACAGGGTATTCAGAGCGCGCTTGTGGGCTCGTTCATGGCCATGCTGGCCGTGACGATGATCTTCGTCACGGATCTGCATCATCTGCTGATTGCCGTCATGCATGACAGCTACACGCTTTTCAAACCCGGGGCGGCGCTGCCGCTTGGCGATTTTGTGCAGCTGGTGACGGGGATCGTGTCGGGCATGTTCAAGCTGGGTGTTCAGCTTGCCGCGCCCTTTATCGTGTTCGGGCTCGTTTTCTATATGGGGCTCGGCATTCTTTCGCGGCTCATGCCGCAGCTTCAGGTGTTCTTCATTGCGCTGCCGGCGAATATTCTGCTCGGTTTCGTGCTCTTCATGGTGCTGATCGGCGTCATGATGTCCTGGTTCCTCGGTTATTTCGAGGAAACCATCATTCAGTTCACGGCCTGACGGGGATAAGACATGGCCGAACAGAATGATGATACAGAAAAGACAGAAGAGCCGACATCCAAGCGTCTGGAGGACGCGCAACAGAAAGGCGATGTTGCGAAGAGCCAGGAGGTGAATACCTGGTTCGTCATGCTCAGCGCCTGTGTGGTGGTCGGCTTTCTCTCGCCTGGTATCACCACCTCACTTTCCGACTATTTTCAGATCTTCATCGCCTCGCCGCATGACATTCCGATGGACCCGCTCCACCTGAAAAGGTTGTGGTTCGAAATCGGCCAGGTCGTGCTTTTTGCCATTGCGCTGCCCATGCTGGTGCTCATTCTGGGGGCGCTGGCGGGGAATGTGCTGCAGCACAAGCCCGTCTTCACGACGGAGAAGATGAAGCCGAAGCTCAACAAGATTTCTCCGCTTCAGGGCGTGAAGCGGCTCTTTTCACCGACCAGTCTCGTCAACTTCACGAAAGGCATCGTGAAAATCTGCCTCGTGGGCGGCGTGATGTTTCTCATTCTCTGGCCGCAGCGCGAGCGGCTGGCGGTCATGGTGAGCTATGAGGTGAGCGAACTTCTGCCGCTGGTGCGGATGCTCACCATTCAGGTTTCCATCGGCGTTCTGGCGGTGCTCGGCGTGCTGGCGGCGCTCGATTATCTATACGAGCGTTTTCAGTGGATGAAGAAGCAGCGCATGAGCGTCCAGGAAGTTAAGGACGAATACAAGCAGATGGAAGGCGATCCGATGGTGAAGGCGAAGCTGCGCCAGATCCGCATGGAGCGCGGCCGCAAGCGCATGATGTCCGCGGTGCCGGAAGCTTCCGTCATTCTCGCCAACCCGACACACTATTCCATCGCGCTCAAATATGAGAAGGGCATGGCAGCGCCGGTCTGTCTTGCCAAGGGCCTCGATGCGACGGCGCTCAAGATCCGGGAAATCGCCTCGGAGCACAATATTCCCATCGTGGTGAACCCGCCGCTGACCCGCGCGCTTTATGCCACCGTCGAGATCGACGATGAGATTCCGCCCGAACATTACCGCGCCGTGGCGGAGGTGATTGGCTACGTGATGCGTCTTAAGGCTAAAATCGGGCGCCGGGGCAGGCCTGCCTGATTCGCGACGGGGGCTTCCGGCTGTCCTTAATTTGCCTGATATGGTCTATTAGCGCGCATGAGCGATTTGTCGGCAGAGCGAGTGGAAACAATGGGGCCGTCCCTGCATGGGGCGGAGCGGGCGGCGTTGAGCGCCCGGCCGGGCGGCAGCCGGCTTGCCCGGATGAGCTGGATCGGGGCAACGCTTGCCGTGGCGCTGATCGCTTTTTCGCTGGTGGATTTCGCGGCCATCGGACCTTTTGCCTATTTTCTTCTGGCGGGCATTTGCTCGGCTGTTGCGCTGGCTTTTTTCGGGCTTGCCTTCCGGGGCGGCGCGGCGCGGGGGCGGCAGGGTGTGGCGGCCTCGATCAGAGGCTTTGCGATGCCCGCGCTCAATGTGCTTCCCGACCCCTGCCTCATCACGTCGGAAGGCGGGACGGTTCTTTTCGCCAACCAGGCTTACCGGGCTCTCGGGCTCGATGAGAAAGAACGCCCGCAGCCGCTTGAACGGCTGCTTGCGGGCCAGGAGGGGGTGGAGGAACCGCTTTATCAACTCGCACAGGCCGCCCGGCTCGGGCTTTCAGACGAAGCGGAAGTCACGTTTCAGGCGCCTTCCAGCAGCCGTTGTGTGACGGCGCTGGTGTCGGTGCGTCCGTTAGAGGGGCAGGGGCCGCTTGGGCGGGACGCGGCGCTCTGGCACATCAAGGATCTGACAGGGGAGCGGGCCTCGGCCAGCGGGGAAGCGGAGGAGCGGCAGCGTTATCTCTCCTATCTGGATGATGCGCCCTTCGGCTTTTTCGTGGCGGCGGCGGATGGCAGGCTTTCCTATGTGAACAAGCATCTGGCCCTGGCGCTGGGGATCGAGCGCGAAGCGCTGGCTGCGCGCGGGCTGATGCTCCAGGACATCGTGGAAGGGAATGCGGCGGGGCTGAGTGCGCCGGTCTCCGGCGGGGCGGGGCCGCAGGTGCTTGATCTTGACCTCAAGGGCCCCGGGGGCGCGCTGCCGAGCCGGGTCATTCAGACCTACACTTATGATGAGACGGGCGCGCCGGTTTCCTCCCGCTCGCTGGTGCTTGACCGCTCTCCCGGTGATGAGACGGAAGCGCTGCTGCGCGATGCGGAGATGCGCTTCTCGCGTTTCTTCCAACATGCGCCGGTGGGTGTTGTCATTCTGGACGGTAAGGGGCAGATCGATTCTGCCAATACCGCCTTCACGAAGCTTGTTGAAACCGCAGTCACGAAGGCGGCGCGCTTTGCCGAGTTCCTGTCCGGCGAGGACCAGGCGAGTTTCAACGACGTGCTGACGCGTGCGGCGAAGGGCGACGGGCTCGCCTCCTTCGAGGCGCGGCTGGCGGGGCAGAGCGACCGTATCGTTCAGATTCACACGAGCCGGCTCGACAATGGGACCTCGCCCGAAGAGACGCGGCTGGCGCTTTATCTGGTGGACAGCACGGAGCAGAAGACGCTGGAGGCGCAGTTCGCCCAGTCCCAGAAGATGCAGGCGGTGGGGCAGCTTGCCGGCGGGGTGGCGCATGACTTCAACAATCTGCTGACCGCCATTATCGGCTTTTGCGATCTTCTGCTGGCGCGGCACAAAGCGGGTGACCCTTCCTTTGCCGACGTCATGCAGATCAAGCAGAACGCGAACCGCGCCGCAAACCTGACGCGCCAGCTGCTCGCCTTCTCGCGCCGCCAGACGCTGCGCCCCAAAGTGCTCAATCTGACGGACGAGCTGGCCGAACTTCAGAATCTGCTCGACCGGCTTTTGGGCGAGACGGTGGAACTGAAGATCGTGCATGGGCGCGAACTTGGCCTTGTGAAAGTGGACCAGAGCCAGCTTGAACAGGTGATCGTCAATCTGGCGGTGAATGCGCGCGATGCGATGGCCGATGGCGGGCAGCTCACCATCCGCACGGCGAATGTTTCTGAGGAAGACAGCCGCGCGCTCGATCATTCGATGATGCCGGCGGGCGAATATATTCTGGTGGAGGCGGCCGATACGGGCGTCGGCATTCCGAAAGAACATCTCGGTAAGATCTTCGAGCCCTTCTTCACCACCAAGGACGTGAGCAAGGGGACGGGGCTCGGGCTGTCGACCGTTTACGGCATCGTCAAGCAGACGGGTGGTTACATCTTCTGTTATTCGACCGTCGGCAAGGGAACGACCTTCCGCATTTATCTGCCGCGCTATTATGAAACCGAGAGCGAAAAGGCGGCGAAGGCGGAAGAGGCGCTGCCGGTGGACGCGCGCGACCTCACCGGCAAGGGAACCATCCTGCTTGTGGAAGATGAAGACGCGGTGCGGACCTTTGCCGTGCGCGCGCTTTCGACCCGCGGCTATGAAGTGCTGGAAGCGGAAAGCGGCGATGTGGCGCTTGAGATCGTGAAAGAGCATGACGGGCCGATCGACCTCGTCGTTTCCGACGTGGTGATGCCGAATATGGACGGGCCGAGCATGCTGAAGGAGCTGCGGCTCATCAAACCGCATGTGAAGGTGATTTTCGTTTCCGGCTATGCGGAAGATGCCTTCGCCAAGAGCCTCGACCCGGGAGAAGATTTCCGTTTCCTGCCCAAGCCCTTCTCGCTGAAACAGCTCGCTTCGGCCGTGAAGGAGGCGATCGAGGAGTGAGGGCGCGCTGATTCTGCGCCTGGTGTTCCCGGCGATCTGGCTTAATTCGATCAGGCCCAGCGAACAGGTTGTGAACGAATTCGAAATTTCCCTTATAAAACAGTGAGATAAAAGGGGCTTGAAAAAGAGAACAAAGTGCGTACATTAACGCTTATTGCGGGGCGGGCACCCGACATGGAATAAGGGGAACAGGTCATGGCCAAGAGCGATGCAGCCGAAAATGTAGTGAGACTTTCCGGAAGAGACGAGAAGGGCGATATGGACAAACAGAAGGCTTTGGACGCAGCGCTCGGACAGATCGAACGGTCCTTCGGCAAGGGGTCGATCATGCGGCTCGGCAAGAACGAGCAGGTGGTCGAGATCGGGTCGATTTCCACCGGCTCGCTGGGGCTCGATATCGGGCTCGGCATTGGCGGGTTGCCGCGGGGCCGGGTGGTCGAGATTTACGGACCGGAAAGCTCCGGTAAAACGACGCTGGCCCTCCATACGGTAGCCGAGGCCCAGAAGAAGAGCGGGGTTTGCGCTTTTGTGGACGCGGAACATGCGCTCGATCCGGTCTATGCCCGCAAGCTGGGCGTCAATCTTGAAGATCTGCTGATTTCGCAGCCGGACACGGGCGAGCAGGCGCTGGAAATTGCCGACACGCTGGTGCGCTCCGGCGCGGTGGACATTGTGGTGATCGACTCGGTGGCCGCCCTCACCCCGCGGGCCGAGCTTGAGGGCGATATGGGCGACAGCCTGCCGGGCCTGCAGGCGCGGCTGATGAGCCAGGCGCTCCGCAAGCTCACCGCCTCGATCTCCAAGTCGAACTGCATGGTGATCTTCATCAACCAGATCCGCATGAAGATCGGCGTCATGTTCGGCAGCCCGGAAACGACGACGGGTGGCAATGCGCTGAAATTCTATGCCTCTGTCCGCCTCGACATCCGCCGCATCGGCTCGATCAAGGACCGCGACGAGGTGGTGGGCAACAATGTCCGGGTGAAGGTGGTGAAGAACAAGGTCGCGCCGCCCTTCAAGCAGGTCGAATTCGACATCATGTATGGCGAAGGGATTTCCAAGACAGGCGAGCTTCTCGATCTCGGGGTGAAGGCCGGGGTCGTGGAGAAATCAGGGGCCTGGTATTCCTATGACAGTCAGCGCATCGGCCAGGGCCGGGAGAACGCCAAGCAGTTCCTGAAAGAAAACCAGGATATGGCCGCCGCCATTGAACAGGCGGTGCGGGCCAATGCCGGTCTTGTTGCCAGCGATTTCGAGGGCAGCGAAGAGGATGACGGCGCCGCGGACGATGCGGAAACGGCCTGATCCGGCCCCCGCGAAAGCGGCAGATTTCCTGTGACGCCTTTACCTCAGGCGTTGAAAGGGCGGCCCCGGGCAACCGGCGCCGCCTTTTCGGTTGAAGGAAGGCGGGTTGGTTGAAGGAAGGCGGGGGGCGGGGCGGCGTTCCCGGGCCGGGCCTTGTGGCTGACCGGGCTTTTTCCAGCCTGTTTCCGTTCTAAATGGCGTTCTAAATGGTAAGCAGGCCGGGCAGAGTTTCCGGACCGCCCGCTGGACAGCGATAGGGCAGGCTAGTAAAAGCTAGGCCTTATGCGGGGTTTTGCCCCGTGCTTGAACCTTGACCCAGATTCTGATTCATCGAGTGAGTGCATGAGCGGTCTTAACGATATTCGCGCGACGTTTCTGGACTATTTTGCCGGGCAGGGGCATGAGCCCGTGTCCTCGGCCTCGCTCGTGCCGGCGAACGACCCGACGCTGCTCTTCACCAATGCGGGCATGGTGCAGTTCAAGAATGTTTTCACGGGCGCGGAGAAACGCCCTTACAGCCGCGCGGTCTCGTCGCAAAAATGCGTGCGCGCGGGCGGCAAGCACAACGATCTCGACAACGTGGGCTATACGGCGCGGCATCACACGTTCTTCGAGATGCTCGGCAATTTTTCCTTCGGCGATTATTTCAAGGCGGAGGCAATCGAATTTGCCTGGAACCTGATCACCAAGGAATTCGGCATTCCGAAAGACAAGCTGCTTGCGACGGTCTATGCCGAAGATGATGAAGCGTTCGATCTCTGGAAGAAGATCGCCGGCCTCTCCGATGCGAAGATCATCCGCATTCCGACCTCGGATAATTTCTGGTCCATGGGCGATACGGGCCCTTGCGGTCCGTGCTCGGAAATCTTTTTCGATCATGGCGATCATATTCCCGGCGGCCCGCCCGGCAGCCCGGATGAGGACGGGGACCGGTTCATCGAGATCTGGAACCTCGTCTTCATGCAGTTCGACCAGCTTGGACCGGATGAGCGTGTGGTGCTGCCCAAGCCTTCCATCGATACGGGTATGGGGCTCGAGCGCATTACGGCGGTGCTGCAGGGCACGCATGACAATTATGAAACGGATCTCTTCCGCGCGCTGATTGAGGCGTCGGCCCATGCCTCGCATACGGAACCGAAGGGTGAGCACGGGGTGAGCCACCGGGTTATCGCGGATCATTTGCGCTCGTCGTCCTTCTTGATTGCCGATGGAGTGCTGCCCTCCAATGAAGGGCGCGGTTATGTGCTGCGCCGGATCATGCGCCGCGCCATGCGCCATGCGCAGCTTCTCGGCGCGCGTGATCCTCTTATGTGGAAACTGGTTCCCGCGCTCGTGCAGCAGATGGGCGCGGCTTATCCTGAACTCACGCGCGCGCAGTCCCTCGTCACCGAAACGCTGAAGCTGGAAGAAACGCGCTTCCGCGAAACGCTGGCGCGCGGGCTCAAACTGCTCGATGAAGAAGTGGGCGCGCAGGACGGCAAGGGCACGCTTGCGGGCGAGACGGCGTTCAAGCTTTACGATACCTACGGCTTCCCACTCGATCTGACGCAGGATGCCTTGCGCGGGCGCGGCATGGACGTGGATGTTGAAGGGTTCAACAAGGCGATGGAGCGCCAGCGCGCGGAAGCCCGCAAGGCCTGGTCCGGCTCCGGCGAGCAAGCAACGGATACGCTCTGGTTCGAGCTGCGCGAAGAGCACGGCGCAAGCGAGTTTCTCGGCTATGAGACTGAAACTGCAGAAGGCAAGCTGCAAGCCATCGTGAAGAACGGCGAGGCTGTGCCGGAGCTGAAAGCGGGTGATGAGGCGCAGCTCATCATCAACCAGACGCCTTTTTATGGTGAGTCGGGCGGCCAGGCGGGCGACACCGGTCTGGTCTTCACGGGTGAAGGCGCAGAGTTCACCGTCACGGACACGCAGAAGAAGCTCGGTGATCTTGTCATACATATCGGCAAGCTGACGCGCGGCGCGCTGAAGGCGGGCGAGATTGTGGACCTGCAGGTGGATGGCGCGCGGCGCACGGCCACGCGGGCCAACCATTCGGCAACGCACCTTGTGCATGAGGCGCTGCGGCGTGTGCTCGGCGATCACGTCACGCAGAAGGGCTCGCTGGTGAATGCGGAACGGCTGCGCTTCGACTTCTCCCATCCCAAGGCGATGAGCAATGAAGAGATTGCGGCGGTCGAGGCGATCGTGAACGACCAAATCCGCAAGAATGCGGACGTCGCCACGCGCGTGATGACGCCGGATGCGGCCATCGAGGCCGGGGCGCTGGCGCTGTTCGGCGAGAAATATGGCGAGGAAGTGCGTGTACTTTCCATGGGCTTGCCGGATGAAGAGAACGGGCGGCCTTATTCCGTGGAGCTGTGCGGCGGCACGCATGTGCGCCGGCTCGGCGACATTGCGCTCTTCAAGATCGTCAGCGAAGGCGCGGTTGGTTCCGGCGTACGGCGCATCGAGGCGCTGACGGGTGAGGGTGCGCGGCGTTATCTCATTCATCAGGAAGAAATTGCGCGGGATGCGGCGGCGGCGCTGAAAGTGACGCCGGACGATTTGCCTGCCCGTGTTCTTTCGCTGGTCGAGGAACGCAAGAAGCTGGAGCGCGAACTGGCCGAGGCCAAGAAGAAGCTTGCCCTTGGCGGCGGGGGCGGGGCATCGGCCGCGCCGCAGGAAGCCGAAGACCTTGGCGGCGTGAAGCTCATTGCGCGCAAGCTCGACGGTGTGAACCCCAAAGAGCTGCGCGGCCTTGTGGATGAAGCCAAGAAGCAGGTTGGCTCCGGTATTGCCGTTTTCGTGACGGCGACGGAAGACGGCAAGGCGGGCATTGCGGTGGGCGTGACCGATGACATGACGGAGCGCTACAGCGCCGTCGATCTGGTGCGCACGGGCTCGGAAGCGCTGGGCGGCAAGGGCGGCGGCGGCCGGCCCGACATGGCCCAGGCCGGCGGGCCGGACGGCTCCAAGGCGGATGCCGCGCTTGATGCGATCCGCGCGGCGGTGAGCGCGCTTGCCGGTGCGGCCTGAAGGCTCACATACCGGCAGGGACGCGCATCCGCTGCGCCGGCGCCTCTATGTGGTGCTTGAGGCCGGCAAGACGGCCGATCTGCCGAGCCTCCTTTTCGATGCCTTCATGGTGGCGCTCATTCTGGCCAATGTCGCAGCCTTTGCGCTGCAGACGGTGCCGGAGGTCGCTGCGGTTTACGGCGCTGCGCTTTACCGCTTCGAGGTCTTTTCCATTGCTGTTTTCACGCTGGAATATTTCGCCCGGCTTTGGGTGGCCGTGGACCATCCGCATGTGCGCCATCTCCCGCCCCTGAAAGCGCGGGCGCGCTGGGCGGTGACCTGGCCCATGCTGATCGACCTTGCGGTGATTGCGCCTTTCTATCTTTCCTTTCTTTTCTTCATCGATTTGCGGGTGCTGCGCGTCTTCCGGCTGTTGCGGTTTCTCAAGCTTGCCCGTTTCTCGCCCGCGCTTGCCACGATCGGCCGCGTTCTCATTGCGGAGGGGCGCGCCATTCTGGGGGCGCTCATCATCATGACAGGACTGTTGATGAGTTCGGCCACGGTCATGTACTGGGTCGAGGGTGCGGCGCAGCCCGAACTTTTCGGCTCTGTGCCCGAGGCTATGTGGTGGGCGATCGCGACGCTGACGACGGTCGGCTACGGCGATGCGGTGCCGGTGACGGTGCTTGGCAAGCTGGTAGGCGGGCTCGTGATGTTCCTCGGGCTCGGTATGTTCGCGCTGCCCATTGCCATCATCTCCAGCGGCTTTGCCCAGGAAATTCACCGGCGCGATTTCGTGGTGAACTGGGACATGGTGGCGCGGGTGCCGCTCTTCAAAGGGCTCGATCCTTATGAGGTGAGCGATCTTCTCAAGCTTCTGCAACCGCAGATCCTGCCGGCGGGCGCCTTTATCACCCAGCGGGGGGAAGTGAGCGACGGGATGTATTTCATTCTACTCGGCCAGGCGCGGGCCTATCTGCCGGGAGGCGTGCATGATCTCAGCGAGGGAGACTATTTCGGCCAGACGGCGCTGCTCGATGAGCAGGCGCGCGCCACCACGGTGGAAGCGCTGACCCGCTGCCATGTGCTCAAGCTCTCCCGGCCGGACTTCAACCGGTTCATCAGCCGTCATGAAAGCGCGTTCGAGAATATCCGCGTGGCGGCGCTGGCGGAGGAAGATGAGGCGGGAGAAGAGGGCAGTACCGTGCCCGGCAAAGAGGCATGAAAAAAGGGAGCCCGGAGGCTCCCTTGATTTTTCTCCGCCGATGGCGGCTCAGGCCTTGCCCATCGCCTTTTGAAGGTTCTCGGCGACCTTGTCGAGGAAGCCTTCGGTGGTCAGCCATTTCTGTTCGGCGCCGACGAGAAGGGCGAGGTCCTTCGTCATGTGGCCGCTTTCAACGGTGCGCACACAGACCTTTTCAAGCTTGTCCGCAAACTCGGCCAGATCGTCATTGCCGTCCTGCTTGGCGCGGTAAGCGAGGCCGCGGGTCCAGGCGAAGATGGAGGCGATGGAGTTGGTCGAGGTGTCTTCGCCGCGCTGATGGGCGCGGTAGTGGCGGGTCACGGTGCCGTGGGCGGCTTCCGCCTCGATGGTGTTGCCATCCGGCGTCATGAGCACGGAGGTCATGAGGCCGAGGGAGCCGAAGCCCTGTGCCACGGAGTCGGACTGCACGTCGCCGTCATAGTTCTTGCAGGCCCAGACATAGCCGCCATTCCACTTCATGGCGGAGGCCACCATGTCGTCGATCAGGCGGTGCTCATAGGACAGCTTCTTGGCTTCGAACTGATCCTTGAATTCCTTTTCATAGACTTCCTGGAAGAGATCCTTGAAGCGGCCGTCATAGGCTTTGAGGATCGTGTTCTTGGTCGAGAGATAGACGGAGTAGCCGCGGTCGAGGCCGTATTTCATGCAGGCGCGGCCAAAGTCGCGGATGGACTCGTCAATGTTGTACATGCCCATGGCGATGCCGGAGCCGGGGAAGTCATAGACTTCTTCCTCGATGGTCTCCTTGCCGTCTTCCGACTCCCATTTGATGGAAAGTTTGCCTTTGCCTGGCACACGGAAGTCGGTGGCGCGGTACTGATCGCCGAAGGCGTGACGGCCGATGATGATCGGCTCCGTCCAGCCCGGCACGAGGCGCGGAATGTTGCGGCAGATGATCGGCTCACGGAACACGGTGCCGCCAAGGATGTTGCGGATGGTGCCGTTGGGCGATTTCCACATCTTCTTGAGGCCGAATTCTTCGACGCGTGCCTCATCGGGCGTGATGGTCGCGCATTTGACGCCGACGCCATGCTTCTTGATGGCCTTGGCGGCATCGATCGTCACCTGGTCGTCGGTGGCGTCGCGGTGCTCCATGCCGAGGTCATAATATTCGAGGTTGATGTCCAGATAGGGCAGGATGAGCTTCTCTTTGATAAGCGCCCATATAATCCGGGTCATCTCGTCGCCGTCGAGTTCGACAACCGGATTCTCGACCTTGATTTTGGACATCGGTACTTACCTCGTTTCTTATGCGGCGCGGAGGGCCGCTGGCCTCACTGGATGAGACGGCGAAGTGCCGCAGGCGGGATTCGATTTTTATGGGGCCGGGGCACGGGCTTGGCCCGCCTCAGCCGGGAGAAGCTATAGCATCCGGCGGTGATTGATAAAAGGTCGCGGATCGCTTAAGCAGCGCTGATTGCTGGACAAAATGAGGCCTGACCACGGGTTTCCCGCGCGCTCAGGCTACCTATTCGTTAAGCTTGACCTTACGGCACGAAGACGAAGGAACGCATGGCCGGAACCGATAAACGCAAGGCGGACGCCGCGAAAAATTTGCCTGAGGGGCCTGCCTTTATTTTGGTAGTCCCGCAGCTGGGCGACAATATCGGCGCGGCGGCCCGGGCCATGCTGAATTTCTCCTTAACCGATATGCGTCTGGTGGCGCCCCGGGATGGCTGGCCCAATCCGCGGGCCTGGAAGGCGGCTTCTGGCGCCGATTCGATTCTGGACGAGGCGCAGGTGACGCAAACCACGGCGGAGGCCGTGGCGGGGCTCGATTTCGTGCTGGCCACCACGGCGAGGCCCCGGGACATGGTGAAGCCCGTCTATACGCCGGAAGAGGCTATCCGGCGCATGCGGGCGCACCTGGCCAAGGGCGGCAGGCCGGGCTTCCTGTTCGGGCCGGAGCGCACGGGGCTTCACAATGACGATCTGGCGCTTGCCGATGCCATTGTCACGGTGCCGCTCAATCCGGGTTTTTCCTCGCTCAATCTAGCCCAGGCCGTGCTTCTGATGGCCTATGAGTGGAACCGGGCAGGGGATACGACCCCGCCGGCCGAGACGGTGATGGCGGCGGATACGCGCCCGGCCAACAAGGCGGAGCTGCTGGGGCTTTTCGAACACCTGGAAAGCGAGCTTGATGCGGCCAGCTTTCTGCGCCCGCCAGAGAAGCGGGCGGGGATGATCCGCAATATCAGGAATATTTTCCAGAGGGCTGGCATGACGGAACAGGAAGTGCGGACCTTCCGGGGCATCGTGACGGCGCTGACCAAGCATGCCCGTCGCCGGGCGCTGGAAGATTTCGAGGCGGAAAAGGGCGGCAAATAGAGGCATTTAGGCGCCGGGTGCCGATTGACTTCGTGAGCGCCCCCGTGTAAACCCTGCCGGTCCGTGAGGGGGTGTCCCCTTCGGGCAATCCACGCACCCGCGGGAAAGGCCTGAGCGCATTGGGCCCGTTCCCTGTCGGCGTCCCTTCGGGGAAGCAAAGGAGGGCGCGTTTCCTTGAACCTTTCTTTTATGAAGGAACCGCGATGAGCAAGCGCATCGAATCGAAATACAAACTAGACCGGCGTATGGGCGAGAACATCTGGGGCCGCCCGAAAAGCCCGGTCAACCGCCGCGAATATGGCCCCGGCCAGCACGGTCAGCGCCGCAAGGGCAAGCTTTCCGACTTCGGCATTCAGCTGCGCGCCAAGCAGAAGCTGAAAGGCTATTACGGCAACATCACCGAGAAACAGTTCAAGCGCACCTATTTCGAAGCGACGCGCATGAAGGGCGATGCGGGTGAAAACTTCATCGGTCTTCTGGAGCGCCGTCTTGACGCGGTGATCTACCGCGCGAAATTCGTGCCGACCGTCTTTTCCGCGCGTCAGTTCATCAGCCACGGCCATGTGCTTGTGAACGGCCAGCGCGTGACGATCCCGAGCTACCGCGTGAAAGTGGGCGATGTGGTGGAAGTGCGCGAAAAGATGCGCCAGCACCCGATCGTTCTCGAAGCCACGCAGAGCGCGGAGCGCGACACGCCGGACTACATCGAAGCTGATCACAGCAAGATGAAGGCAAGCTTCGTGCGCGTTCCCGGCCTGGCCGATGTGCCCTACGCGGTGCAGATGGAACCGAACCTCGTTATCGAATTCTATTCGCGCTAAGTTTCGCGCGAGGGATTTGGAAAAGCCGCGGCGTTTGCGCCGCGGCTTTTTTGTTGGGGGCGGCGAAGTATCAAAGAAAAAGGGCCCATGAGGGCCCTTTCGCAGTCGAAATATGCAGCACTGCTTACTGCTGTGCGGGCTCCGCTTCGATGCCTTTGGAGGCGAGGAAGTCGCGCAGTTCTCCGGTTTCGAACATCTCGCGGATAATGTCGCAGCCGCCCACGAATTCGCCCTTCACATAGAGCTGGGGAATGGTCGGCCAGTCGGAGAAGTCCTTGATGCCCTGGCGCAGTTCGTCCGTCTCGAGCACGTTGACGCCTTTGAAGGGCACGCCGAGATAGGTGAGGACCTGCACGACGGTGTTGGAGAAACCGCATTGCGGGAAGACGGGGGTGCCCTTCATGAAGAGCACCACGTCGTTGCTTTCGACATCGGCGCGAATGGTGCTGAAGATCGCCGGTTCGCTCATTTTAAATTCCTTCCGTCTGTTTCACGCATCTGGCGTGGACGTTTGCAGCGCGAGCGCGTGGAGCGCATCGCCCATCTGGCCGCGCAGCGCCTTGTAAACCATCTGGTGCTGCTGCACCCGGTTCTTTCCCTCGAACGCTTTGGAGACAACGACGGCGGCATAGTGGTCGCCGTCTCCCGCCAGGTCCTGGATTTCGACGCTCGCGTCGGGCAGAGCCTCGCGGATCAGACGTTCAATTTCACTGGCGCTCATAGCCATGATCGGTCTCCTCTGCCTTGCCTGACCGCTCAGGCGTTGGTGTCCGGGGCGGCCATATAGGCCGGGAACCAGCCCTCATGGGCTTGCCGCAGCTTCTCCAATGATATGGGGGGCTGGCCCGCCACTGTCAATTCATCCCCGCCGGTGGTGCCCAGCCGGGTGACGGGGATGGCTGCCTTTCCGGCATCTTTCTCGAAGGCGGCGGCGCCGGCCTCCGGCACGGTGACGATGTAACGGCCCTGATCCTCGCCAAAGGCCCAGGCATGGGGCGCAAGGCCGGCGGCGGGGGTCACGGCGGCGCCAATGCCGCCTGCCACGGCCATTTCCGCCAGCGCGATGAGAAGGCCGCCATCGGAAACGTCATGGACGGCGGTGACGCGGGCGGCGCGGATGAGCGAGCGCACAAAATCGCCATGGCGCTTTTCGGCGCCGAGATCGACATGAGGCGCCGGGCCGTCGCGGCGGCCCGCCACATCGCGCAGGTAAATGGACTGGCCGAGATGGCCGAGCGTTTCACCGATCACATAGACCGCCTCGCCTTCGCCCTTGAAGGGGGAGGTGGCGACCTTGCCGAGATCGGGGATGAGGCCCACGCCGCCAATGGCGGGGGTGGGCATGATCGCCTGGCCGTTCGTCTCGTTGTAAAGGGAGACGTTGCCGGAAACGATGGGGAAGGCGAGCGCTTCGCAGGCTTCCCCGATGCCTTTGATGCAGCCGACGAACTGGCCCATGATTTCCGGCTTTTCGGGATTGCCGAAATTCAGGTTGTCGGTGGCGGCCAGCGGCTCCGCGCCGGAGGCGGAGAGGTTGCGCCAGCATTCGGCCACGGCCTGCTTGCCGCCTTCCTTCGGGTCGGCGGTGCAATAGCGCGGTGTCACATCGACGGAGAAGGCGAGGCCCTTATTGGACTCCTTCACGCGCACGATGGCGGCGTCGGAGCCGGGGCGCACAACCGTGTTGCCCTGAACGAGGTGGTCATATTGTTCCCAGACCCAGCGGCGGGAGCAAAGATCGGGTGAGCCGATGAGCTGCAGCAGCGCGCCGCCGAGATCGTTGGGGGCAGGCACGCTTTCCGGGTCGATATCCGCCGGGCGCGCCGTTTCCACGAAGGGGCGGTCATATTCCGGGGCTTCATCGCCCAGTTCCTTGATCGGCAGGTCGCCCATGAGGTCGCCGTGCCGGAAGATGCGGAAGCGCAGATCGTCCGTCGTCTTGCCGACCACGGCAAAATCGAGATCCCATTTACGGAACACGGCTTCGGCTTCCGCCTGTTTTTCCGGGTGGAGCACCATGAGCATGCGCTCCTGGCTTTCCGACAGCATCATCTCGTAGGCGGTCATGCCTTCTTCACGGCAGGGAACCTGATCGAGATCGAGTTCGACGCCGAGATTGCCTTTCGCGCCCATTTCAACGGCGGAGCAGGTTAGGCCCGCCGCGCCCATGTCCTGAATGGCGATGACGGCGCCGGTCTGCATCAGCTCAAGGCAGGCCTCGAGCAGCAGTTTTTCGCCGAAGGGATCGCCGATCTGAACGGTGGGGCGTTTTTCCTCGGAGTCGTCGTCAAATTCGGCAGAGGCCATGGTCGCGCCGTGAATGCCGTCGCGGCCCGTCTTGGAGCCGAGATAGACGATCGGCATGCCGATGCCCTTGGCTTCGGAGAGGAAAATCTTGTCGGTATCGGCAAGGCCCGCCGCAAAAGCGTTCACCAGGCAGTTGCCATTATAGCTCGGGTCGAAATTCACTTCGCCGCCCACGGTGGGCACGCCGAAGGAGTTTCCGTAGCCGCCGACACCGGCAACAACGCCGGAGACGATGTGGCGGGTGCGTTCATGGGTGGGGGCGCCGAAACGCAGCGCGTTCAGCGCCGCAATGGGCCGCGCGCCCATGGTGAAGACATCGCGCAGAATGCCGCCGACGCCCGTTGCCGCGCCCTGATAGGGCTCGATGTAAGAGGGGTGGTTGTGGCTTTCCATCTTGAAGACGACGGCCTCGCCATCGCCGATATCCACCACGCCCGCATTTTCGCCGGGCCCCTGAATGACGCGCGGGCCCTTGGTGGGCAGCGTGCGCAGCCATTTCTTAGAGGATTTATAGGAGCAGTGCTCGTTCCACATGGCCGAGAAGATGCCGAGCTCGGTGAGCGTCGGCGTGCGGCCGATGAGGTCGAGGATACGCTGATACTCGTCGGGCTTGAGGCCGTGTTCGGCGACCAGCTCGGGGGTGATTTCGACGTCGTTGGGGATCACGCAACCGTCTCCAACAGGCTTTCAAAAAGGCCGCGGCCATCAAGGCCGCCATGAAGAGGCTCAACCAGATTTTCCGGATGCGGCATCATGCCGAGCACATTGCCCTTTTCATTGATGATGCCGGCAATGTCGTTGATCGAGCCGTTTGGATTTGTTCCTTCCGCATAGCGGAAGACGATGTGGTTTTCGCCTTCGAGGCGTTTGACCGTCTCATCATCTGCGAAATAGTTGCCGTCATGGTGCGCGACGGGGCAGCGGATGATCTGGCCTTGTTTGTAGGCATTGGTGAAGGCGGTGCGATTGTTCGCGATTTCCAGCTTCACTTCCTTGCACACGAATTTCAGATGCGCATTGCGCAAAAGCGCGCCGGGCAGGAGCTGCATTTCGGTCACGATCTGAAAACCGTTGCAGACGGCAAGCACGCGCACGCCCTTGTCGGCTTTCTTCTTCAGGTCGGCGCCGATGCGTGACTGGGCGGCAATGGCGCCGCAGCGCAGATAGTCACCATAGGAAAACCCGCCGGGGACAGCGATCACATCCACATCCGGGATTTCGCTGTCGCCATGCCAGACCATGTGCGGTTTCTTGCCGGTCACCAGTTCCAGCGCACGGGCCATGTCGCGTTCGCGGTTGATGCCGGGATAGACGATGACGGCAGATTTCATGCGTCGAGCTCGATGGCGTAGTTTTCGATGACGGTGTTGGCGAAGAGCTTCTTGCAAGCGTCTTCAAGCTGGGCGCGGGCCTTGTCCGGGTTCTGCTCGGCCAGGGTCACTTCGAAATATTTGCCCTGGCGCACATCGCCGATACCGGCGAAGCCGAGCTGATCGAGAGCATGTTCGATGGCCTTGCCTTGCGGATCGAGGACGCCGTTCTTCAGGGTAACTTTGATACGAGCCTTCATAGGAACCTTTGAGGGTCTTCCGGTGCGTGTGAAGCGGCCTCCGCCGTGCGGAGGCCGGTGATTATGATTTGACGAGTGTCGGGCCGGAGCGTTTGCCCGGGTCGTTTTCGAAGAAGACGCCGAGGCGCCGCGCCACTTCCTGATAGGCTTCGACGAGGCCGCCCATATCACGGCGGAAACGGTCCTTGTCGAGCTTGTCGCTGGTGGCGATGTCCCAGAGACGGCAGCTGTCGGGGCTGATTTCGTCCGCCAGAACAATGCGCATCATGTCGCCTTCATATAGGCGGCCGAACTCGACTTTGAAGTCCACCAGGCGGATGCCGACGCCGAGGAAGAGGCCGGTCAGGAAATCATTGATGCGCAGCGCAAGCGCCATGATGTCGTCGATTTCCTGCGGGGTTGCCCAGCCGAAGGCGGTGATGTGCTCTTCGGAGACCATCGGGTCGTGCAGCTCGTCGGCCTTGTAATAGAACTCGATGATGGAGCGGGGAAGGGGCGTGCCTTCCTCGATACCGAGGCGTTTGGCAATGGAACCGGCGGCCACATTGCGCACCACCACTTCGATCGGAATGATTTCCACCTCACGCACGAGCTGTTCGCGCATGTTGAGGGAGCGGATGAAGTGGGTCGGCACGCCGATCTCGTTCAGCCGCGTGAAGATATATTCCGAGATACGGTTGTTCAGCACGCCCTTGCCGTCGATCAACTCATGCTTGGTGTTGTCGAAGGCGGTCGTGTCGTCCTTGAAATGCTGAATGAGGGTGCCGGGCTCCGGGCCTTCGTAAAGAACCTTGGCCTTGCCCTCGTAAACCCGTCTGCGGCGGTTCATCTATGTGATTCCAATCAACTTGGCTCCCGTCCGACGGCGGCGGGAGACGGAGGAGGGGGACGGGACTGCCGTCGATTCCGTCCCGGTGCTCGGGCGGAAGTTACTCCAAGACCCCAGCTTGCACAACGTCGCTCTACGGGGCCGGGCAGGGGTGGAGCTGAGGCCTTTTGTCACCTGAAATATATATGAAAATCAAACCCTTGGCGCTATTCTTCCAGACGGGCTGGAGGTTTGCCGTCCAAGATCCCATCTAGAGCCTTACTGTCAGTTCTAAAGGAGATCCCGGAATGCCAAGTTTCGAAGAGCGTGAGAGAGCATACGAGAACAAGTTCGCGCATGATGCTGAGCTGCGGTTCAAGGCCCAGGCCCGCCGCAACAAGCTGCTTGGGCTCTGGGCCGCCGGGATGATGGGCAAAACCGGGTCTGATGCCGAGGCTTATGCCCAGGAAGTGGTAAAGGCCGATCTGGAGGAAGCGGGCGAAGAAGACGTTTTTCGCAAGATCCGGGCGGATTTCGATGCGGCCAGCATCGACCAGTCGGACCACCAGATCCGCCGCCAGATGGCCGAGCTTCTGGTGGAGGCGGCCGAGCAGATCGAGCAGAAAGCCTGATTTAGCGGCGCGGGTGCGCGGGCTTATGCTTCTCGCGCCCGTGCTCGAAAACGCCGCCCAGCAAAAGGCGTTCTCCTTCATTGCCTGTTTCGATGGGCAGATGGATGAATTCCATAATCATGAAATCGAGGTTGATGCCTTCGACCCTGCCCTTGGTGATGACAGGTGCGTCATCGTCGAGCACGTGCTTATAGACATAAGCGTTGGCTTCAACCTTTTCGGCTGCATAAAGCTGGCTGATCGCCTTGCCTGTCGGGTCCGCGGGAAAGGCTGCCGCGATGGTGGTGCCGACGAGACGGAAGCGCCAGTCCGCTCCTTCTGCCGTGACCGGCTCCAGCAGATAGAGATTGGGCAGGGCGGCGGCAAAGGTGCGGCTCGGCAGATCGCGGCTGTTGAGGGGGGTGCCCGCGGCACGGCGGCTTTCCCATTCGCTCAGGAGAAAGCGCGTCATCTCATGTTCGGGTGTCTCGAGCCGGTGCACATCTGAATAAAGACGCACGGCATCGAGCTTGAAATTCAGCCCGTTAAGGCTTGTGACAGGCGGCGGCATGGGGGCTCCGGGCTCGCTCTGTTGCGCTTGGGCGGCAGATAAACCTGCCTTCTTCCCTTAGTAAACGCCGCCTGTTCTTTCCCGGCAGTAAATATTCGCGGTTTTTCTTTCAACCTTTGGCTGTGGCCGGAGTTTCCGGCGGTTCCGGCAGAAGCGCCGCGGAAAAAGACGTTGCGGCGGCCTTGCGGATTTCCTCTTCGCTCAACTCCCCAAACTGGTGAATGGCGCTTTCGCGGCGGCGGTGCATGGCCGCCCAGGCGATGATTTCCATGCCCATGCGGGCCTTCAGGCGGCATATTTCAGGCCGCGGCGCTTGTGGGGAGGCAGAGAGCAGCCGCACCGTTTCTGCGAGATAGCGTCCGCGTATGAGGGTGGCGAATGCCCGGTCTATTTCCGGAATATCGAGCTTCAGCTTGTCCAGCAGGCGGATGATATAGCGCGCTGAGACAAGGAGGTCATAGAGTTCGAGGCCGATGTCCTGCAGCAGGGTAGGGGCGGGTTTTTCCCCGGTTTCCAGCGCTTCTTGGAGGCGGGGCCAGCGGGCGGCGCTTTTCACTTCGGTTTCGACAAGCAAGAGAATGGCGGGCATTCCCTCCGATTTGAAAGGTACGGGCAGCGCGCCGGTGTTCACGCCCAGCGCTTCCATGACGGCAAGATGGAGAAGGGATTCCTTGCCGTCCGCATAAAGGTAGAGCGTGCCCGCAGAGACGTGCGCGGCCCTGGCCACATCCGCCATCTGCGTGCGCGTGTAGCCGCTCTCCGAAAAGCAGGCGAGGGCGGCGGCGGCTATTTCCTGGAGGCGATGGGGGTTCTTCTTTCGCACGGGTTCTCCGCTGGACAGGCGACTCGGGGGCTTCTTTACGCGAGACTTGACTGGCGGACGTAATCTGTCAATATATGAATGAATCATTCATTTATAAATGGAGCCGGTCATGACGCGGTTGCAGGGATCGAAGGCTTGGGTGGCAGGGCTGGCTTTTGCCGCGCTGGCTGCGGGCACGGCCGGACAGGTGTGGGCTGAAAGCGGCTGGGGCCATTATGGCGGCGATGCGGGCGGGCAGCGTTATGTGGCGGCTGAAGAGATCACGCCTGCCAATGTGAGCGCGCTTGAGGAAGCCTGGCGCTATTCCACTGGCGATATGGGACGGCCCAAGGCGGCGCTCGAGCGCTATGCACTGGAGGTGACGCCGGTCCTCTTTGAAGGGCGTCTTACTTTCTGCACCCCATACAATGAGATCGTGGCGCTGGACCCTGGCACGGGAAAAGAGCTTTGGCGCTATGACCCGAAAGTGGCAACCGATCTCAGGCCCGCGAACCAGTATGTCTGCCGGGGGGTGACGCCCTGGCGCGATGCGGCGGCGGAAGAGGGCGCGCTTTGTGCCTCGCGCATTTTCATGGGCACGAATGATGCGCGTCTGATTGCTGTCGATGCGCCGACGGGCCAGCCTTGTCTTGGCTTTGCGCGGGAAGGGCAGGCTCAAGTCAACCCGGGCAAGGACCTGGTCTGGCCCGGTGAGTTTCACATTACCTCGCCGCCTGCGGTGGTGAACGGCAAAGTGATTATAGGTTCGGCCATTTCAGACAATGTGCGGGTCGATGCGCCGGCGGGGGTCGTGCGCGCCTATGACGCGCGCTCGGGTGAACTTGCCTGGACGTTCGATCCCATTCCGCGCGGGGAAGAAGCCACTGCGCTGGGCTGGGAGGCGGAGGCTACAAAGGCAACAGGGCATGCGAATGCCTGGGCGCCGATTTCAGCAGACCTCGACCGCGGGCTTGTCTTCGTGCCGACTTCTTCACCCAGCCCTGATTTTTACGGGGGCCTTCGCAAGGGGGATAACCGCTATGCCAATTCCGTCGTCGCGTTGGATGCGGAGACGGGCGAGGTGGTGTGGCATTTCCAGACGGTGCATCACGATGTCTGGGATTATGACGTGCCGGCACAGCCGTCACTTGTGATGGTGATGCGGGAGGATGGCCCGCGCGATGCAGTGGCGCAGGTGACGAAGACGGGTTTCCTGTTCCTCTTCGATCGGGAGACGGGCGAGCCCTTGTTCGAGATTGAGGAGCGGCCTGTGCCGCAGGGCGGGGCGGTTGGCGAAGCGCTTTCACCGACGCAGCCTTTTCCGGTGAAGCCGCCGCCGCTTGTACCGCAGCATCTGACAGAAGATGACGCGTTCGGCATTGCGCTTTTCGATGAATGGGCCTGTGCAGACCGCATCAACGCGCTGCGCTCGGAAGGGCTTTTCACGCCGCCCAGTGAACAAGGCACGATCCTTTATCCTTTCACGGGCGGCGGGGCGAACTGGGGCGGCATGGCCTTCGATCCCGAACGCCAGCTTGCCATCGTGAACACGAACAGGCTCGCGCATGTCATCACGCTCTTTCCGGCTGAAGAGTATGAAGGCGAGCGGGAGACGCATCACGGCAAGGAGGTTTCACCGCAGCTTGGCGCGCCTTACGGTATGCGGCGCGAACTTTTGATGTCGCCGCTCGGCATTCCCTGTAACGAGCCGCCCTGGGGCACGATTGCGGCGGTAGACCTCGTCTCGGGCGAGATTGCCTGGGAACGCCCGCTGGGGGCGATGGATGTTATCGGCTCGATGGATTTTGGCTGGGGATCGCCCAATATTGGCGGGCCGCTGGCAACAAAGACGGGGCTGATTTTCATCGGCGCATCAATGGATAATGCGCTGCATGCCTATGCAACGGAGACGGGTGAGGAGTTGTGGACGGGCAGCCTGCCCGCAGGCGGGCAGGCGACGCCCATGTCCTATGAATGGCAGGGCCGCCAATATGTGGTGATCGCGGCGGGCGGAAACGCGCGTGCGGGCACGACGCTTGGCGATACCATCATGGCGTTTGCGTTGCCGGCGAAAGCGGCTGATTAAGAGTCAGCCCACTTTCGCTTTCATCCGCTCCGCGATCATTTCGAGGGCGAGTTTGTCCACGTTCTTTTTGACGGGGTCATAGGCCGTCACGTTCATGGCGCGGATGGTGGTGCGGCGGATCTCGCCGGTGTCCGGGTGCTGGTCTATGTCGAGAATGTTGAGGCAGCAGGTGTTCTGATCGAAGGCGTGGAAAGAGCCGAGGCTGCCGCCGCTCGCCCAGCCCAGAATGGCTCGGTTGACGCCGCCATGGGCGATAAGGGCGAGGCTTTTCCAGTTCATGTTCTGAACAAGTTTTTTTAGGCCGCCGACGATGCGGGCCTCGAACTCCGCAAAGCTTTCGCCCTCGCCGTAGCGGGCGCCTGGGAGATGTGCGCCTTCAAAGGCATAGGCGAGATCGTTCAGGTTTGTGAGTTTCGCATACCGGCTCTGGTCTGAGCGGATTTCCTCGAAGTCGGCCATGGTTTCCACGGAAAGGCCGCGGCCGTTCAGGATGCCGTCCGCCGTTTCGATGGTGCGGGGGAGGCCCGAGCACACCGCACGGTCGAACTCCAGATCCTTCACATAGGCATTCATCAGCGCGGCCTGTTCGCGGCCCCAGTCGGTGAGCGGGACGGCGCGGCTGTCGGGCACGCGGTTGCCCTGATCGTCCACATAAGAGACGTCGCCATGACGGAAGAAGTGAATGCGGCGGCGGATCGAGCCGTCGAAAGCAGTGCGGTGCATGTTTGTCCTCCAGTTTCTTTGCGGGGGACTATACATGTTTAGGTGTCAGCTGTGTGGCGCTCGTTTCAACGAAAAAGCCCCGGCGCGGGCCGGGGCTTTGTTTCCGTCTCAGGCTTCGCCAAACACGCGTTTGAAGATCGTGTCCACATGTTTGGTGTGGTAGCTGATGTCGAACAGCTCATCGAGGTCGGCGTCTGACAGTTTTGCCGAAACATCCTTGTCCGCTTTCAGAAGTTCCAGGAAATTGCCTTCACCGCGCCAGACAGGCATGGCGTTGCGCTGGACGAAGCGGTAGGCGTCTTCGCGGCTGGCGCCTTTCTGGGTGAGGGCGAGAAGCACGCGCTGGGAGAAGACGAGGCCGCCCAGCTTGTCCATGTTTTCCTGCATGCGGTCCGGGTAGATCAGCAGGTTCTTTATGACGCCGGTAAGGCGGACAAGGGCGAAGTCGAGGGTGACGGTCGCGTCCGGGCCGATCATGCGTTCAACGGAGGAATGCGAGATGTCGCGCTCATGCCAGAGGGCGACGTTTTCCATGGCCGGAAGCGCCATGCCGCGCACGAGGCGGGCAAGGCCGGTCAGGTTTTCGGTCAGAATGGGGTTGCGCTTGTGCGGCATCGCCGAAGACCCTTTCTGGCCTTCGGAGAAAAACTCTTCCGCTTCCAGCACTTCCGTGCGTTGCAGGTGGCGCACTTCGGTTGCCAGGCGCTCAACACAGCTTGCAATAACGCCGAGCGTCGCGAAGAACATGGCGTGGCGGTCGCGCGGGATGACCTGCGTCGAGACGGGCTCGGGCTCGAGGCCCATGGCTTTCGCTACATGCTCTTCCACGCGCGGGTCGATATTGGCGAAGGTGCCGACGGCGCCGGAGATGGCGCAGGTGGCGATTTCTTTCCGCGCAGCCAGCATGCGCTCCTTGCAGCGCTCGAACTCCACATAGGCCTGCGCCAGTTTCAGGCCGAAGGTGGTCGGTTCAGCATGGATGCCGTGGCTGCGGCCAATGGTGATCGTGTCCTTGTGCTCGAAGGCGCGCTTCTTGATAGCGGCGAGCAGATCATCAAGGTCCTTCAGCAAAAGGTCCGCCGCGCGGGTGAGCTGCACATTGAGGCAGGTGTCGAGCACGTCCGAGGAAGTCATGCCCTGGTGGACGAAGCGGCTGTCTTCGCCGACGAATTCAGACAGATGCGTCAGGAAGGCGATGACGTCGTGTTTTACTTCACGCTCGATCTCGTCGATGCGCGCCACGTCGAATTCGGCTTTGCCGCCGCGTTCCCAGATGGTCTTGGCCGCTTCCTTGGGAATGACGCCGAGTTCCGCCAGTGCGTCGCAGGCATGCGCTTCGATTTCGAACCAGATGCGGAATTTTGTTGCGGGGTCCCAAATGGAGGCCATTTCCGGCCGGGAGTAGCGCGGGATCATCGACGTTTCGCCTTAAAACATGGAAAGGAGGCCGATCCTTTAGCAGATGGCGGCCTCATGCTCAACCAGGGGCGGGTGGCCCCTTTGGTGCCTTCGTTTTTCCCGCAATCGGGTTTTCTTTCCCTTGGGGAAAGGGCCATACTGTCTTCCATCAACAGGCGAGGGAAAATCGCCGATTCTTGAGGGATTCCGGGAGGAGACATTATGGATCGCCGTCAGTTTTTGAAGGTCACCGCGGCTGCGGGCGCTCTGGCCGTGGGGCTGCGTCATGCGCCGGCGCTGGCCGATATGGACCCGTTCGTGAAGCAGGATGCTCTGGGCCAGGCTGGCCTCGTGAAAAAGAAGGAAGTGACGCCGCTCGAGCTTGTGGATGCCGCGATCAAGCGCATCGAGGCGCTGGACGGCGAGGTAAATGCCGTCGTGACCAGAACCTTCGACATGGCGCGGGAGCGCGCCCAGAGCGAAGATTTGGGCGAGGGTGATTTTGCGGGCGTGCCTTATCTGCTGAAAGATCTGAATGATCTCGAAGGCGTGAAGAAGACCATGGGCTCGCGGATGATGGCGGATTTCGTCTCCGATTGGCAGTCGCCCTATACGGACAAGACTCTGGAGACGGGCCTTGTGGTGCTCGGCAAGTCGAACACGCCGGAATTCGGACTTCTGGCGACGACGGAACCACTTCTGCTCGGGCCTTGCCACAACCCCTGGGACCTTTCGCGTTCCACGGGCGGTTCTTCGGGCGGTTCGGCGGCGGCGGTGGCAGCGGGCATGGTGCCTTTCGCGCAGTCGAGCGATGGGGGCGGGTCGATCCGCATTCCGGCGGCCTGCTGCGGGCTTTTCGGCCTGAAGCCAAGCCGGGGGCGGATGCTGAAGCAGGAACAGCAGCCCATGCCTGCCGATATTTCGGTGAAGCATGTGATCTCGCGTTCGGTGCGGGACAGCGCAAAGCTGCTCGATCTGACGGAAGTGAAAGAGGGCGGCGCCTTCGCACCTACTGGCTATGTGAGCGAAGCGGGCACGAAGCGGCTGAAGATCGCCTTTTCGACGGCGCGGTATGACGGGAGCGATCCCGATAGCGATGTGAAGGCCGCGCTGGAGGAGACGGCGCAGCTTTGCCGCGATATGGGGCATGAGGTTGTGGAGGCGAGCGCGCCGATTGACGGGAAGAAATTCATCGATAGCTTCCTCACCGTCTGGGCGTCGGGTCCCGCCAATCTGAAAGCCATGGTTGAGGAACAGACAGGTAAACCGGCGGCAGAGACGGGCGCGCTCGAGCCCTGGACGCTCGGCCTTGCAGATTTCTTTGCCAAGCGGCCCGAGGGCGCTTTCAAGGATGCGCTTGCCTATTTTGCGGAAGTGGAAGCCATCATTGCCGAGTTCTTCACGAGCCATGATGTGTGGCTGACGCCGACGCTGGCCAGCGCGCCGCCGAAGCTCGGGCAGCAGGCGCCGACGGTTGATTTCGACACGCTTTATCAGCGCACGATCGATTATGTCGCCTATACACCGCAGCACAATGCAGCGGGCACGCCAGCCATGTCCGTGCCTTTGAGCTGGAATGCGGACGGGCTTCCCATCGGCAGCCAGTTTGCCGCGGCGAAGGGGCAGGAGGGACTGCTTCTTGCGCTTGCCTATGAGCTGGAACAGGCAAAGCCCTGGGCCGATAAGTGGGCGCCGCATTCAGCGGTGAAGATATAACGGCAAGGGCGCCCCGCGGGGCGCCCTTTTTGTTACCGGTTGTCGGGACGGCTGGCGACGGCGGAAAGGCCTTCGCGTGTAATGCGGTAAGGACCGCCCGCCACAGAGCGGATGAGCTTGCGCCGCCGCAGTTTACGGAAGATGGTTTCGTTGCAATCGGTCAGAAACCAGCCTTCACGCGTGATGCACTCAACGCGGGTGAGTTTGCGGGGGCCGTCGCGTTCGATCACGATGCGGCCGCCCTGAGCCAGCGCGTGAAGCACGCGCTGCTCTTTTTTCGAGACGTTCATGGAGTTCCAGCAAGTCAGCAGAATAAGGCCCGCAGGGCGCGTTGCGCGGCCTTGCGGGGGGCTTATGACTGTCCGGGCCTCGTGAAACGAAGCGGGACAGTTAGCGCACACTCTCCTTGCTGGGCATAAAGCCTCCTCTGCTGCGCGGGGATTTAAGCATGCCGGGCAACAGGGTCAATGGCTGGCTGTTTTTTGCCCGTATTATTCGGGCGGGCGTTGCAGCTTTGCCTCCCGGGTTTGCGTGCCGCGCTTGGATATGAAGGGCAGGACCGCACCCGGCGGCAGTCGGCGTAGCGCGGCAAGAAGGGCCTCAGGCGGGAGAGGCGTTTCGCCGATGCCGGTGAGGCGGTCGCCTGCTTCAAATCCGGCGAGGGCAGCGGGACTTTCAGGCGTTACCGCCGTCACGGTAAAGGCGTCTTTTTCCATCGTGCCTTCCAGCCCGTGTTTGAAGGCGCGGCCCGAGGTCTGGCTTGCGGCGGGGTCCGGTGTGTCGAGGCGGAAGATGGCGTCGGCGATGCCGTTCAACTTTTCCACGTCTGCTTCTTCGTCCGTTGAGGGAAGAAGTATGGCGGTTTCCCCGATGCCGAGATCGCGGAGCTGGAACGGCGTGCCATGACCATATTCAAGGTGGCCCCGGCCGATGATGCCGATGACGAGGGGCGGTTCCGGCGCTGCCAGCGCCTTGGCGATGTTGCAGGCAAAGGCGCGGTCCCAGGTTTGCTGTGCGCGGATGAAGCGGTCGAATTTCGGGTCCATGGGGCCTTCGGAGGTGCCGTTCGGCCCGCTGCCGACAAGCGAGAAAAGATATTCGCGGTAAGCGGGCGTCGCATCCGCCGAAGGAGTGAGGCCGTCGCGGTCCTCTTCCGGTATGGCGTCCCAGCCTTCCTTGCCGACTCGGGTGACCAGCGGGCGATGACAGTTCAAGGCCAGCATCGGCACCCGGTTCGCGCGGCAGAAATGGAAGATCGGCAGATAAAGATCCGCGTCGAAGCCCCAGACGCGGTTCCATTCCACCTCGTGCAGAAAACGCTCTGTTGTCAATGTGCCCGCAACCCAGCGGTCGAGAACGGGCTGGCAGGCGCGGGGAAACATTTCAAAGCCGACGGCGATACCGGGGCGCAGCGTGTGCAGGGCAGCGATGACATGGAGCTGCCAGCGGTGGATTTCGGCAATGTTGTGGGTTTCGCCAAGAAGGACGGCCTGCTTTCCCGCCATCTCGCGCATGAGGGCGCTGTGGCTGAGGGCGTGGCCCGTCGCCGGTTCCAGCCATGTGGCGCGCGGGTGCTTGTTAAGACCGGATTTGGTGAGGGTGCTTTGAGAAGACATGGGTGCCGATCCTTGAACTCAGGAAGCAGCACCCGGACTGTTTTTAAAGGGCGGCGCGGCAAAAGGCAATGCGCGGCGCGTGCTAGAGAAGGCCCAGGGATTTGAAGCTGACATGGCCGTCCTTGCCGATGACGAGATGGTCATGGACGGAGATGCCGAGAGGTTTGGCGGTTTCGGCGATCTTTTTCGTCATGTCTATGTCGGATTGCGAGGGGGTGGGGTCGCCGCTCGGGTGGTTGTGGACGAGGATGAGGGCAGAGGCTGAGAGCTCCAGCGCGCGTTTGACGATTTCGCGCGGATAGACGGGCGTGTGATCGACGGTTCCTTTTTGCTGGATTTCATCCGCGATCAGAATGTTTTTCCGGTCCAGGAAAAGAATACGGAACTGCTCCGTCGTACCATAGGCCATGGAGGCGCGGCAGTAATCCAGCAGCGCAGACCAGGACGCGATGGCGGGTTTCTTCATTACCTTGGCTTGCGCAAGCTGAAGGGAGGCGGCCTGAACGATCTTGAATTCGGTGATGACGGCTTCGCTCACGCCTTTGACTTCAAGAAGGCGAGCAGGCTCTGCGGCGATGGCGGCGGCGAAAGAACCGAAGCGGGAGATGATATCTTTGGCCAGCGGTTTGACGTCGCGGCGCGGGATAGCGCGGAAGAGGACGAGTTCCATCAATTCATAATCGGCAACACCGTCTATGCCCGCCTTGCGGAAACGTTCGCGCAGGCGCTGGCGGTGGCCATCATTGTGATGCCGTGCGGCTTTGCCGCTTTCTTCCCCCGTCTCCCCCATGCGGGCGCTTATCCGTAGGGAGGGCAGTCGAGGTCTGCGGGGGATTTGGTGAAAATCTCCGCGCCGTCCTTGGTGACGCCGATGGAATGTTCGAACTGGGCGGAAAGCGAGCGGTCGCGCGTCACTGCCGTCCAGCCGTCATTCAAAATCTTCACGTTCGGGCGGCCTGCATTGATCATCGGCTCGATGGTGAAGAACATGCCTTCACGCAGTACCGCGCCTTCGCCGCTGCGGCCATAATGGAGCACATTGGGCGCGTCGTGGAAAACGCGGCCAAGGCCGTGGCCGCAAAATTCGCGCACCACGGAACAGCGCTCGCCTTCGGCATATTGCTGAATGGCGGTGCCAATGTCGCCGAGCGTGGCGCCGGGTTTCACTGCCGCGATGCCGCGCATCATGGATTCATAGGTGATCTCGCAGAGCCGTTCCGCCTTGCGGGGAATGTTTCCGACCGGATACATGCGGTTCGTGTCGCCGTGCCAGCCATCCTTGATGAAGGTGACGTCCACATTCACCACATCGCCTTCGCGCAGCACGCGGTCGCCCGGAATGCCGTGGCAGACGACGTGATTGACGGAGGTGCAGCAGGAATGACGGAAGCCCCGGTAGCCCAGGGTTGCGGGCAGGGCACCGTGGTCCATCCCGTACTGGAAAACGAGATCATCGATGTCCTTGGTGGTCATGCCCGGTTTGATTTCGCGGGCGAGCATGTCAAGGCAGGAGGCAGAGAGCTGCCCCGCCTTGCGCATGCCTTCGAAGTCTTCGGGCCCGTGAATTTTGATGTTGCGGCCTGCCGGGTCGTATTCCCCGAGATCGTAGTCCGCGTCCTGCTCGGTCATGCTCATAGGTTCAGTTCCCGGTTCAGCCTGATTTCTTCCGGTGAAATGTCACATGTGTAACATAGGGCTTCCACCCCTGCGTTTACAGCCGCACGGAAAGCCTTTGCGTAGGTGGGGTCTATGTCCTCTGCCACACGGAAGTTTTCCGCATCGGTGCGCTGAACCAGAAAAAACACGATTGCGCGGTCTCCCGCAACTGCCCGCCGGGCGAGTTCTTCCATGTGTTTCGCCCCTCGGGCCGTAACAGCGTCTGGAAATTCCGCGATTCCGGGCTTCCGGGAGAGGGTTACACTCTTGATTTCAACATAAGCGGGCGGCTTTCCTGGGGTTTCCAGCAGAAGATCTATGCGGCTGCCTGTGCCGTATTTCACCTCGCGGCGGCAGGTTTCATAGCCGCCGAGTTCGGGAATGCGGCCTTCGGCAAGGGCTTCTTCCACGATGGCGTTGGCCTTGCCGGTGTTGATGCCGGCGCGGGCACCGGGGGCGGTTTCCACGAGTTCCCAGGAGTAAGTCAGTTTGCGCTTCGGATTATCGCTTTTGGAGAGCCAGACGCGGCTGCCTTCCTCCGCTAGGCCCATCATGGAGCCTGGATTGGCGCAATGAGCGGTGATTTCCTCGCCCGTATCGAGGCGGATATCGGCGAGAAAGCGTTTATAGCGCTTGTGGAGGCGGCCGGAGACCAGAGGCGGGTCGAATTTCATGACCGGACCCTAGCGGGCCGTTTTTGGGGCGGCAACCGCTTTCGCTTTTTCGCGCCCTCTCTTTGCGTAAAGGCCGGGCGGGAAAGATTGCGCCCGGCGTGTGGGGCATTATCCTTGGGCCGTGTGATTTACAGGAGATGTCTTATGGCTGCTGCCCCGTCCGATCAGGTGACGGCCTGCGTTCTGCTTATTGGCGATGAGATTCTGTCCGGCCGGACGAAGGACGCCAATCTTTCCTATATTGCGCGCCATCTGGGTGAGATGGGCGTGCAGGTGCGCGAGGCGCGTGTCATTCCGGATGTGGAGGAGGTGATCGTCGCCACCGTCAATGAAGTGCGGGCGAAGTATGATTACGTCTTCACTACCGGCGGCATCGGCCCGACCCATGATGACATCACGGCGGACTGTGTTGCCAAGGCCTTCGCAGTGGAGATTGGCTATCACCCGGAGGCGATGGAAATCCTCACCGCGCATTACAAGGAAACGGGCAACGAGTTTACGGATGCGCGCAAGCGCATGGCGCGCATTCCCGAAGGCGCCTCGCTCATTCCCAATCCTGTGAGCAAGGCGCCGGGCTTTCAGATGGGCAATGTCTTCGTGATGGCAGGCATTCCCATGATCATGCAGGTGATGATGGACGGGCTTGCCGGGCGGCTGAAAGGCGGGCGCAAGATGCTGGCGCGCACGGTGAGCTGCGAAATGGGGGAAGGGCAGCTCGCCGAGGGGCTGCGGGCGCTTCAGGAGACCCATCCGTCCGTGACCATCGGCTCTTATCCGTTCTTCTTCGAGAAGCGCTATGGCACGAGCATCGTCATGCGCTCTATCGACGAAGAAGAGCTGGGGCTTGTGGAGGAAGAAGTGCGGGCGCTGATGCTCGGCCTGGGCGCAGCGCCGATTGATGGCGAGGTGCGGGGCGGGCAGGGCCCCAAGGAAGGCGCGGCAGCGGGCGCTTCCTGACCGGAAAGCTTGCCCCCTTGACGGGCCGGGCCCCAGCGGTCAGAATTTTCCGCGAATTGCTGGATTTCTCGGGGATTTTCCACGGTTTTGTCAGCAACATTACGAATATTTCAGTCGAACCCGTTGCGGAATCGGGTAAACTTTCCGCACAACCGTTAAGGTGAAAATGAAATAAAGCTTGTCAGTCACCACCCGGTTGCTTTTGGTTTTCGAGGTTAAGTGCCTCGGTTCCAATTGGGGGGAGAAGGTACTGGCCTTGTAAAGCAAGGGTTAGGAACCCGGAGGGAGATCAGGAAGATGAAGAAGGTTTTTAGCGTATTGGGGATGGCTGCAGGTTTTTCCATGCTCACGACCGCTGGCGCATTTGCACTGGATTCCAGCTATGAATCCATGTCCAAAGCTGGCTCGCACCAGTTCTACGTGTGGTGCACGGGCAAAGACGACTATGTGGAAGCATCCGAAGGCTCCGACGCCAAAGACGCGCAGGCAAAGCTTGCTGCGAAAGCCGGCAACAATTGCTGGCCGGTATGGCAGGGCATGGTCAACTAAGACCATCGAGCCGAATGGTTCAGAAACGGCGGTCCCAGGCGGGCCGCCGTTTTTGTTTGGGGCGGGAAAGTCTGACAAGTTGAATTTCGCGCGCGTTTGGGGCTTTATCGCCCGCGATTCCCTTTACCCGTAAAACCGGGCAGCGCGGCCGCGTGGTGGAATTGGTAGACACAGCAGACTTAAAATCTGCGTCGCTATTTGCGAGTGCCGGTTCGAGTCCGGCCGCGGCCACCAGGCTTCGCTTGGCAGCTACGCCTGGCGTTTTAGCTACGCTCGGCACAGCCGGTTTAGCGCTTAAACACCGGCATAGGCTCTGGCGGGTTCGTCTTCTTCGGGCAGAGGCTCTTCGCCGCCGCCGAAAGCAGCGATGGCGCGGGCCACGCGTTCAGCGGGGCCTTCTTCCAAATCCTGCCATTCCGAGGCCTTGGCGACGTTGATGCCGAGGCCCTGATTGTTGGCGATCTGGATGTTGAGGCCGGGGCGGGCATTCAGTTCCAGCAGCAGCGGGCCGCGCTGGGCGTCCAGAATGATGTCGCAGCCCAGATAGCCGAGGCCTGTCATTTCATGACAGGAGGCGGCCATTTCAAGCTGTTTGCGCCATTCGGGAATGCGCAGGCCGCCGAATTCCACCAGCGTGTCCGGGTGTTCGCTCGCCAGGCGGTTGAACTGCACGCCCGTCGTCATGACGCCTGTGGCGATATTGATGCCGACGCCCACGGCACCCTGGTGCAGGTTGGCGCGGCCTTGCGAGTGAGAGGTAGGCAGGCGGATCATGGCCATGATCGGATAGCCCCGCATCACCACGATGCGCACATCCGGCAGGCCTTCCCAGGCGATGGGGTCGAAGAAGGGGTGGGGTTTCACCAGTTCCTCGACCATGGCGATGTCGCGGTAGCCGCCAAGAGAGTAAAGGCCCGAAATGATGTTCGAGATGTGGTGCAGCACGTCGCTGCGTTCCATCAGCCGCCCGCTGGACTTCTGGTAGCGGACAGTGCCTTTGCGGTCCATCTTCTGCTTGGGCACGACCATCACGCCCTTGCCGCCGCTGCCGCGGGCCGGTTTGATGACGAAGCCTTGATCGGTGGGCAGCGAGGCAATGAGCTTTTCAGCGGAATGCTGCTCTTCAATGATACCGAGCAGCGCTGGAACGGGAATGCCCGCTTTCTGCGAGAGTTCTTTCGTCTTCAGTTTGTTGTCCACAAGCGGATAGAGGTCACGCCGGTTCAGCTTTTGAATGAGCGAAATGTTGCGGTGGTTGAGACCGACAACACCGTGCCTTTTCAGCTTTCGATAACTTGCGAGAAACATCTCAGTCTCCCAGGGAGCGGAACCGGCGCAGCTCCATCAGGCGGTAGCCCGTGTAGCGCCCCAGCAGGATCATGCATCCCAGAACGACGAGGAGCAATTCCGGGAAGTAGAATACCAGATACTGCACTTGCGGTTGCATGATGACAGCATAAACCAGGCTTGCTGCGATGAGCGTGCCCACCCCTTCGGAGAAGACGGCGCGGGGGCCTTCTTCTTCCCAGACGATGGACATGCGCTCGATCATCCAGGCCAGAATGACGATGGGGAAGAGGGCGACCGAGAGCCCGGTCTGGAACCCGGCGCCGTGGCTCATCAGGCTCAGCACCATGATCATCATGATGACGATACAAACCACAGCAGCGATGCGGGGAACCACGAGAAGCTGCAGTTTTTCCAGATAGAGCCGCATGGTCAGGCCGATGCCGATGACGCTGACAAAGAGAAGCACCCCGGCAAGGAACCCGGTTTCCCGGAAGGACAGAGCCAGAAGCGCGGGCGAGAAGGTGCCCGTCGTGCTCAAGCCCACAATGTTGCGCAGGATGACGATGACGAGCGCGCCGAGCGGGACGAGCAGCAGCAGGCGGTACACGTTCTGCAGGTTGACGGGCAGATTGGTGAGCGAGATTTTTTCCAACACGTTGGTGGCTTTTTCCCGCTCCTGGGCGAGTACGTGATCCGCGTCATAGATGTTGGAGGTCACGGAAAAGGCCAGCCGCGGACGGTACACATGGTCCGTGTCCAGCACGTTGGTGGTGCCCACGGTCCAGGTGAAGAAGTTTTCCGGCAGCCCCTGCGTCCCGGTTTCCGGGTCGAAGGTCAGCCAGGCCTCGCCATTGTGCACCTGCAGCAGCGGTTCGAGCTGCTGATAGCGGTTGCTCTTGTCCAGCGTGAGACCGAGGAGAACGCGCGCGGGAATGCGGGCGCCGGCCAGAATATAGACGGCGCGTTCCGTTTTTTCAGTTTCCGTGCGCGCGCCGTCCATCAGGAACTTAACGTCCTCGCGCATCGGCTCCTGAAAGAGACGGGCGAGGAGTTGAACGGCGAAGGTTTGAATGTCCGCCGACTGGGCGCGCGCTTCATCCAGCAGGGCCATGGCGGTGTAACGGAAATGCTCCGGATAGTCGGGAACCGGAGGCGGCAGGACTGTGCCTGCCGAAAAGGCTGCTTCGCCCGTACGGCTGACAACGACGGCGCGGTATAGCAGGGACTGGTCGCCCCGGGCGCGGCGTTTGCTCCACAGAAGGGTACGGCTGGCGCCGGCGGTGGTTTCCGCGGTGCCATAGCCGGGGCTTGCGAATGTTTCGTCAAGCACGCGGAAGTTCGGTGTCTGATAGGGCAGCGCAAGTTGAACATTGGGAGGCAGGTTGGCGTCTGCCGTGAAGTCTACCTGCGCGTCGATCGTCCAGGCGGTTACCTGTTCATGCGGCACGAGCGGAATATAAAGTTCAAAGTGCTTGTAAAAAAAGATCCCCAGGCCAATGGCAACAAGCACTGCCGAAATGACATAGATCTTGATCCGGTTACCCATTTGAGCCGTCTCCGCAACCTGGATCCGTTATGTATGATTTGCCCGAATGGACAAGGGCCACATCATCCAGGAAGCGGCGGCCGAGCAGCATGGGATAATTGAGATGGCTGCGGTCGGCCAGACTGAACTGTGTTTCATGGATACTGCCGTTGAAGCAGACTTCCATGTCCACAACATAGCGCCGGTCATACTCGTCATCCCCCCGCTTGATCCGCACGACGCGGCGTACTTTCTTTTCCAGTTTCAGGTCATCGCCGTCCTCATCCCCCGGCACCGTGAAGGTGACCCAGCGGTCGCCGTCGCGTTCGTCCATGTCCACGTCTTTGGCGTAGATCGAGGAGGTTTTCGCGCCGGTGTCGAGCCGGGCTTTGAGCTTGCGCTCATGATTGGGGAGGGTCACATGCTCGACCCAGCCGGCGACTGTCTGCACGTCGGAGTCGTCTTTGTCCGTTGACGCAAAGGCCGTGGCGGTGAACGGCGTCGAGGCAAGAAAGGGCAAGGCGAGGAGAAGGGCGCGCGCGTATTTCATCATGATCATTGAGAACGATTGGTTGGCGTTTCCGGAGGTGTTTATTGCACAAACCGCACCCGGCATGTGCCTGCAGGGCGCGGATACTCTTGCTGAATTGTGTCAATTGTAAGAGCGGGCCGCAAGCCGAAAGCGCGGCGCATTTTGCTGGCCGCGGCGGGCGCGATGCTGCCCCGCCCGTTGCCGCTTTCCAGGTTTGGCGTTTCCGGCTTGCGGGCCTAATGTGATCGCTTGCGCGCCGGCCGCCCTTGAACGGTACGGCAGAAGCGCCCTTTTCAGCTGAAAGGATGCGCGCGGATGGACTGGCAAACGATGCAAATCGTTATCGTCCTTCTTCTTGTGGCGATCGTCTTCTTCGGCTTCGTCCGGGAGAAAATGCCGCCAGACGTGGTCGCCATGGGGGCCGTGGTGGTTCTGCTCGCAGCGGGCATCCTTTCGACCTCCGAATTTTTGAGCGTTTTTTCGAGCAGCGCGCCGGCCACCATCGGCGCGATGTTCGTGCTCAGTGCAGCGCTCGAGCGCACAGGTGTGATCGATGCGATGGCGCGCTATGTCTCCCGTATCGCCAGATTTTCGCCCCTGGCGGCGGTCGGCGCGCTGGCAGTGTCGGCCATGTTCATGTCGGCTTTCATCAACAACACGCCGGTCGTCGTCATTCTGACTCCCGTGGTGATCGCGCTGGGCCAGAGCCTTAATACGCCTGCCTCCAAGCTGCTTATCCCTCTTTCCTTTGCCAGCATTTTCGGCGGCACGACGACGCTAATCGGCACGTCCACAAATATTCTGGTGGATGGCACCGCGCAGCAGTACGGGATTGCCCCTTTCGGGATGTTCGAAATTACGGCGCTCGGGCTCATCATGGGCGCGGCGGGGATTGCTTATCTGGTGCTTGCCGGGCCCTGGCTTTTGCCGCGCCGGGTGATGCTGACCTCGCTTTTGCCGGAGATTTCCGACCGGCGGTTTCTGTCCGAAATTCTGGTGCCGGTCGACTCCCCGCTGATCGGGCTCACGGCGGCGGGGGCCGGGTTTAGCGAGGAGCGCGGTTTCCGCATTATCGATCTCATCCGGGGCGAGAGGTCCCTGCGCCATGAGCTTGATGAGGCTACCCTGCAGGCTGGCGACAGGCTCATTATCCGCAGCAAGATCCGCGACATGATTGCGCTGCGGGAAGCGGGGGACGTGGCATTTGGCGGGGAAAGCGGGGCGCATCCCATCGAACCGATTGCGACGCGGGAAACGTCTATCGTGGAGGGCATTGTGGGGCCGGATTCCCCTTCGGCCGGGCGCAAGGCAAAAGACCTTGCCTGGCGGCGGACCTATGGCGCCTATATTCTGGCCATCCACCGCCAGCGCAAAAATCTCGGGCATAATTTCGGGGATGTGCGGCTGAAGACGGGGGATTCCGTTCTGCTGGAAGCGCCGGTGGAGGGTATTCAGGAGCTTTTCCAGAACAGGGAAATCATCAATCTGACCACGCCCGCGGAGAAGCCGTTCCGGCGGCGCAAGGCACCTTATGCCTTAGGGGCGCTCGCAGCGCTGATGGGGCTCGCCGCTTTTGGGGTGATGCCCATTGCCGCGCTTGCCATTATGGCGGCGGCGGCCGTGGTCGCGCTGCGCTGCCTGGAGCCGGAGGAAGCCTATAACGCCATTCAGTGGAATATCCTGTTTCTGATCTTCGGAATGCTGGCGCTGGGCAGTGCCATGGAAAAGACGGGGGCGGCGGCGCTTCTTGTCGATAGCTTTGCCTTCCTGATGGCCGGGTTCGGGCCAGTTGCCGTGCTTTCGGCCGTTTACCTCTCCACCTCCGTGCTGACGGAGACGATGAGCAACAATGCGGCGGCCATCCTGCTCACCCCGATTGCCATATCCCTGGCGCAGCAGATGGGAGTGGACCCGCGGCCTTTTGTCGTCGCCGTCATGTTTGCCGCCAGTGCCAGCTTTGCAACGCCCATTGGCTATCAGACCAATACCTTCGTCTATAATGCGGGCGGTTACCGTTTTGCGGATTTCTTGCGGATCGGTTTGCCGCTCAACCTGCTTTTCTGGGGGATTGCGACCTATATGATTCCCGTATTCTGGCCGCTGGAGCTTTGAGGGCGTTTGCCGTTTGGGGAAAGAAAGGCAGATTCCGGAACTTCCAGTCACGGTAAGGCGTTAACAATCTACCTGATGAAAATGGAGGTATCGATGATCAAGAAGTCCTATATTGCGAGCACCCTTGCTGCCGGTTTTGCCCTGACGGCGCTGCCGTTTGCCGCCGCCAATGCCGATGACGACCGGATGCCGACAGCCGAAGAACGGGCGAAAATCGAGAGTACCCTTCAGAATGAAGGCTTTACGGCCTGGGAAGAAGTCGAGTTCGATGACGGCGTTTGGGAAGTGGATGACGCGGTCGGCGCCGACGGTGTTCAGTATGATCTCTGGCTTGATCCGGAGAGCTTCTCCGTGATGGGCAAGCGCCCGGATGTTGAAGATTAATATTCGAATTTGAATCGAAATCGCTCCGTAGAAGGCGCATTTTTTTTAATCGCATTCGTCTTACTATGGAGTGATTTCGAACCCTTTGCAGGTGACCCCCATTGCCCGCACCAAAACATAGCGTGGAATACCTCGACGGGCCTCCGCCTGCCGAGCCGGTGAGGTCCAATCCGCCGCCCCCATCCGGGCAAGCGGAGGATGACGGCTATATCACCGGCTTGATGGCGGGCGGCGTTGTCGTATGGGGATTGCTCGTCTCCGGCGCCGCGGGGCTGTGGCTCTGGGCCGCAGGACCGGAAGCGCGGGCGGATGTGGGGTTCAGCTTTGCGGTGACGGTCGCCGTCGGCGCCAGTTTGCTGGGACTTCTCTGTTTTTGCGCGTCTCTTTGGCTATTCGCCGGGCAGCGGCGCACCAAGCGCCGGATGGCGCGGGTCGAGGCAAGGCTGGCGCACACTTCAGCGGCGCTCGAGACGCTGGAGGAAGCGCATGCCATCGAAAAGCGCGATCATGAAGCAACGCTTGGCGCGGCGCGGCAGCTTGCCGTGCGCCATGATGCACTCTTTCATTCTGCGCCTTACCCCGTGATTGCCGTGCAGCCGGAAAGCAGGCGCATTCTTTTTGCGAACCGCCGCGCCGGGGACCTTTTCGGGCTGCCGCCGGCCGAGCTTTCTAAACAGCGCTTCAGCGTCTTCGTGCCCGAGTCCGAGAATTATGAGCGCCTGTTACAGGTCATCGGGCCGCGCGAAGTGGAAGAAGGGGTGCAGCTTTCTGTCCGGGATGCGTCGGGCGCTGCCATGGCGGTGCATGCCTATGCCATCCGGATCGATTATGAGGGGCAGCAGGCGGTTTATCTTTTAATGGCGGACACGGCCCCCCAGCGCAAGCTGGAGGAGGAGATAGCCGGCTTACGCTCCCGCATCGCGGAGCAGCAGGGCGAACTTGTGCTCTTGCGCATGCGGGTGAGCGAAGAGGAAAAGCGCGCCGCCGGTTCTGGCCGGGATATGCACTGAAATTTGAAGCTTGCCTGATGGGCCGTGGTGTCAGGCCGCGTCCTGCTGTTCATCGTGCTTCAGCGAGGCGTCGAAGCGGAACAGCGTGGAGCAGTAGGGGCAGACGATGTGGTCTTCGGCGCCCATGTCCAGATAGACATGCGGATGGTCGTAAGGCGGAGAGGCGCCCATACACTCGAATTCCCTGGCGCCGATGCGAATTTCGCGCACGCCGGCATCGTTGGAAAATTTCGGTGTCGGTTGTCCGCTCGCCATGATCGAATCCGTCCTTAGCTACCAATCGGAGAATAGTGTAGCGCGGGAGTGCGTAGCCCCGCTACGGGCTAAATGCCTCACCCGGCCCAAGCGCGGCCAACCTACTGAGCCTGCGCGGCGCTGCCTAGCCCAAACTTTTCCGACGCCGCGTTTTCCTGCTCTGTTACGTAGCTGTTACCCTAATTTCGTTGCTGTCTATTGTGACAGTCTGTCATACTCGCTCCCGGCTAAGCCACGGCAGAAGGGCAGCCAGCGCAGAGGACCAGAGGGAGGATACACGCATGGCCGAAGCCGCCAGCCGCGGCAGCGACGATTCGCTGAAATTTTCCACATTGCTTGCCTATTCGCTTCCAGCCATGCCGATTTCAGCTCTCGGCCTGCCCTTGGTGGTTCACCTGCCGCCTTTCTATGCGAGCGAGATGGGGCTCGGTCTCGGCCTTGTCGGTTTCCTTTTCATGATCGCGCGGTTTTGGGACGTGTTTACGGACCCGGTGGTCGGGGTTCTGTCGGACAAGTTCGAATCGCGCTGGGGCCGGCGCCGGCACTGGATCGTTGCCTCCGTGCCGATCCTGATGATTGCCGCTTACATGATTTTCCTGCCGCAGGGAGAGGTGAACGGCGCCTATCTCATGTTCTGGATGTTCATCCTCTATATCGGGTGGACCCTGCTGACGATTTCGCATCTTTCCTGGGGCGCGGAGTTGACGCCCGCCTATTATGAGCGAAGCCGCATTCACGGCGCGCGCGAAATTGCGCTCATTCTGGGCATGGTATTCGTGCTGACACTGCCGGTTTTCGCGCATCTGGTTTTCCCGGAAGGGGAAGAGCCCCATGCGGTGACGCTGATGGGGCTTTTCATCATCGTTCTTCTGCCCATTACCGTGGCGATTGCCGTAACGGGCGTTAAAGAGCGCAAGACGCCGGAACCGCAATCCGTGCCCTGGAAAGAAGCGGTGAAGCTTCTTGCCAAGTCGAAGCCGCTTCAGATCATCATTTTTGTGGATCTGGCGGGCGGCGTTTCCGGCGGCATTGTTGCGAGCCTTTTCGTCTTTCTGGCGCGCGATGCGCTGCAGCTCGGCCCTGCCTCGGACCTGATGCTGCTCGTCTATTTCATGTCGGGCGTGCTTTTTATTCCGTTCATCATTCTTCTGTCGAAGAAGCTTGGGAAACACAAGACGGTTACTTTCTCCGCGCTGTTCACGGCGGCAACGCTGCCGCTGATCCTGCTCATTCCGGAAGGCAATGTGGTGTTTGCGCTTTTCTGCTGGGTGGTTCTTGGCATCAATATGGGGGCGGGGCCGTTCCTCTTCCGCTCCATCATGGCGGATGTGGCGGACCATGATGCGGTGCAGAGCGGGCAGCAGCGCACGGGGCTTTTCTATTCACTGCTAACCATGACGAACAAGATCGGCCATGCGGTTGCCATTGGCGTTGCCTATTTCGCCCTGGAAGTGATCGGCTTTCAGGCGGGCGGGGAGAATACGCCTGAAGTGATTTCAGGCCTCAAGGCCGTTTATGTCTGGCCTGCCATGATCATTTCCGTCGTTATTGGGGTTCTCGTCTGGCGCTTTCCACTCGATGAAGAAAAGCAGCTCGAGAACCGGCGCATTCTGGAAGCGCGCGCTCTCGATGTGGCGGAGGCGGCCATTGCGGCGCGCACGGCGGGGAACATCGATCCGCCGCATGCGGGCGAGCAGCCGCGCGGGGCGCCAGCGGATTAATCCATCAAGTTTCTCCCTCACAAGAAACGAAAACGTCAAAGGAAGAGTATCCGGGGATGAACTACGACAAACTGCCAGCGTGGCGGCTTCTTTTATTTGCGAGCCCGGCCATTCCTATCGCCGCGCTTGGGGTGCCGATTTCGGTGTTCCTGCCGCAGTTCTATGCAGGTGAAATGGGGCTCGGGCTTGCCACGGTCGGCACGATCTTTCTGATCTGCCGCCTCTGGGACGTGGTGACGGACCCTGTGATGGGGTTTCTTTCGGACCGGTTTCCCTCCCGCTGGGGGCGGCGGCGGCACTGGATCGTCGCCTCGGTGCCGATCCTCATGCTGTCCGCCTATATGGTGTTTCTGCCCACGGCGCCGGTCAGCCCCTATTATCTCGCGGGCTGGATGATCGTTCTTTATGTCGGCTGGACGATGCTCACCATTTCCCACATGTCCTGGGGAGCGGAACTCGATCCCGATTACAATGAACGCTCGCGCATTCATGGCTTCCGCGAAGCGTCCCAAATTGCCGGTGTGCCGATCGTTCTGGTGCTTGTGGCGGCGGTGCAGATGACGCTCAGCACGCCGGAAACCGTAGATGCAGACCGGGTAAATTCCATCGGCTGGTTCATCATCGTGATGCTGCCCATTCTGGTGGCGTTTGCCGTGACGAATACGCCAGAGCGCGACATCAAGCTGCCCGGCACACTTTCGGTGCGGCAGATGCTGGAGCCGCTCTTGCGCAATGCGCCGCTGCGCCGTGTGACGCTGGCGGATTTTGCCTCGGGTGTTTCCGGCGCTTCGCTCGGCACGCTCTTCGTCTACATCGTGGAATATGACTGGAAGCTGAAAGAATATATCCCGCTTTTGCTGCTGCTCTATTTCACCGCAGGGGTGATTTTCGTGCCGGTGGTCGTGCGGCTTGCGCGGGTCATGGGCAAGCACCGGGCCGCCGTTGCCTCCGGTGCTTTCAATGCCTCGTTCGTCTCGCTAATCCTTTTCATTCCGGACGGAAATATCTGGGTGGCGGGTGCCATGCTGTTTTTCCTCGGCGTCAATGCCGGGGCGATGAACCTGCTTTACCGGTCGATCATGGCGGATATCGGCGATCTTGATGAAATCGAGACGGGGGAGCGGCGCACGGGGCTTTTCTACTCGCTTCTGACGCTGACTCAAAAGACCGGCTCGGCGATTGCAGTCGGCATCGTCTTCTGGCTGCTGGCCTTTGTCGGGTTCGACCCCATGGGCGACAACCCGCCGGAAGTTGTGGACCGGCTTTCCTATATCTTCGTTGCCATTCCGCTGATTGCGAATGCGTCCATTGCTTTTCTCATGTGGGGTTTTCCCATCGACGAGAAGAAGCAGCAGGAAATGCGTAAAATCCTGGAAGAGCGGTATCGCACCGAAGCGGAAACGGTGAGCGGCAAGGCCGAGTGATCAGGCAGGCTGCGGCTCAGCAACAGCCGCAGCCGCCAATTTCTTGCACGCCGTCCGGATTATAAGCCGCCAGGACAGAGCGGGCGGAAAAGGCCGCGGTCTTTTTGAATTCTTCCTTTGCCTCGTTGCGCATGGCTTCATCGGTCAGAAAGTCGATGGCCGTCATGGCGAGCGCCTTGGCGCCGTCGATGCAGGCTTTGTCACCAAGGTCCGAGGCGGCCCAGCGCGCAAATTCCGGATTGTGGATCACGACATGGGCAGGCGCCGAGGCGATCATGGGATGGATGGAGGGCACGCGGTGGCTCACATTGCCCATATCGGTGCTGCCGGCTGAACCGGTTGGCATTTTTTCCAGCGGGAAGAAGCTGCGGCCCAGAGCTTGCGCATTTTCCTCATAGGCTTTGGAAAGCGGCCAGCTGGTTTTCATGTCGAGATAATCGGCCTTGGCCCAGCGCAGTTCCATCTCACAGCCGCTTGCAAGGGCACCTGCCTCAAAGCAGGCGGCAACGCGCTTCTTGAGCGCGGCAAGTTCTTCGGCGGAGGCCGCACGGACGTAGAAAGCGGCCTTGGTCAGGTCCGGCACGATGTTGGGCGCATCGCCGCCTTTGGTGATGATGCCGTGAATGCGCTCCGTCGGGCGGATGTGCTGCCTAAGCTGGGCGATGGCCTGATAGGCGGTGATGAGCGCATCCAGCGCATTGATGCCGGCATGAGGCATGGCGGAGGCATGGGCGCTCTTGCCCTTATAGGTGACTTCCACTTCGGAAATGCAGATGCAGGGCATGGTGGCAAGGTTGATGCCTGCCGGATGCACCATCATGGCGGCGTCTAGCCCATCGAAGGCACCTTGCTGGGCCATGAGTTCCTTGCCGCCGCCTTTTTCCTCTGCCGGGGTGCCGAGATAGCGGATGCGGCCGGGCAGGGCGCCGTTCAGCTTTGAAAGAGCGAGCGCAGCGCCAAGGCCCGTGACAGCGATGATGTTATGACCGCAGGCATGGCCGATGCCGGGCAGAGCGTCATATTCCGATAAAATTGCCGCTTCCGCCGGGCCTTCGCCGAAGCTGCTGGCATAGGCGGTTTCAAGACCGAAGGCGGCGCGGGTGACGGGCAGATCGTGCTTTTCAAGCGCGCCCGTCAGCGTGCACGCCGCGTGATGCTCGTGAAAGGCAAGCTCCGGATTGGCGTGGATTTCATGGCTGATGGCGATGAGGTCGCCTGCCATGGCGTCAATCGCGCCGCAAACCTGCTTTTTCAGTTTCTCTGCCTCGGCCATGCCGTCCTCCCGTTCCGCCCCTCTGTTTTTGGCAGTCTAGCGGGCAGCGGGGCCTGTTGCCAGCGGCGGGCTTGGCGTATGCTGCGCCCGCTTTAAGGAGGCCCCGTATGGAGTATTTCACATCGAACGGCGTGAAGATCGCCTACCGCGACGAGGGCGAGGGACCGGCTTTGGTGCTGGTGCATGGCTTTGCCTCGACGCACCGGGCGAATTGGGTGGAACCTGGCTGGACAACTGCGCTTTCAGAGGCTGGCTACCGGCTTGTT
>Ga0207828_100193_pt1 | contig 44113 bp, 38 predicted proteins | sample TtaePargueraPR_11_FD_187276 | JGI IMG/M metagenome (GOLD analysis project Ga0207828, IMG submission 187276) | Aerobic enrichment media microbial communities from Bioluminiscent Bay, La Parguera, Puerto Rico - Tt and P2 (3) (SPAdes) | ecosystem: Environmental > Aquatic > Marine > Unclassified ...
CTGTGAGCTGATGATATGCAACGCCTTGTTGTACACGAACCGCGTAGCACCGAACTGGCGGTTGAGAAATTCCGCCTGTTCAGGTGTCGGGTAGATGCGTACTTTCGTGGCCTTTAACATTTCAGCGTCCGCTTGTATCTCCGCCCGATTGGGCGAGGGTTTACGCGGAGTTTTGCTAAAAATACAAGCAAGGCCCCGCAGAGCGGGGCCGCCCAGCAAGCCGCCCGAAGGCGGCGCCAAGCGCGGCGCAACGCGCCGTGCGATTAAAACTTATATTCGACGCCGATGCGTGCTGTCCAAAGTGATGGACCCGACACCCGACTTTGAACATTCGGTTCTAAGAACTGGTCGAATACATACTGCCCCTGTTCATTACGGTACGCCGATACCACTTCCTGATACTGCGGGAAGCCTGCTTGATACAGAACACCCCAGTCGTCATTCAGTAAGTTGGTCAGGTTATCAATGGTAAAGAACAGGCTGGCTTTATGACCTTCCATTAAACCCGGCAGTTCTTGTGAAACGTGCAGGTCTAATTTATGCCACCAGGAACTGTACTGGGCGTTGCGCTCGGCTGAACCGCCGGCGTACTTGCCCAAACCTGAATCGTTCAGCCATGCAAAGAAGGCCTGTTGATCGAAGTTGTCGGTAAATACGACATTCGGGTCGTCTGCACCGTCTGGTACGTACAGCAACTGACGATCATCGGCGATATCAATACCTTGAATTTGAGGGTATCTCACGGTATCACCGTCCTCATTTTCATACGTCGCAGTCTGGAATACGTAACTGTATGGACGACCTTTGTTGGCAGAGCCAAACAGTGACACCGTGGTGTTCAGCCCGTCAAAAAATTCTTTTTGATAGGTTAAACGCAAGGTAAAACGGTGTGGTATCTCGTAGTTCGAGGTAGCCGCAGACGGATTGTTAAAGTTGTCCGTGGCGAAATTCGCGTAGTTTGAGTACGCGACTGAGCTGGTCATTGGGTTACCATCTTCCGACTCGGTGAAGGCATACGCCAATGAGCCGCTCAGACCGAAGTCGTAGCTCTTGCTGATCGCGGTCGAGAATGAGAACGCTTTGGTGTCATCACTTAAGTTGGTTAACATCAAGTCTTCAGAACGACCCGCTTCGCGTTCGCCGTAAATTGGACGCCCGTCGGCCATCGTGCCAACCTGCTCAACGGCGATGTTTTTGATGTACGCTTCGTTTTTACGAACGGTGTACATGAAATCCGTCATCAGGATGTATTCGTCCGGGAAGGTGTAGGTTGCACCGAGCGCGTACTTCCATTCACTTGGAATGTCAAAGTTAGGATCCAACACATTGACCGCTGAATCGTTGGTCGCGTTGGTTACCGCGTCAACCAGCTCAGCCGGTGCATCATAGCCCGGACGCCCTTCGCCGCTCAGTGGTACGTCGAACAGGTTAAAGCCACTGAGAGACACCTGAGTCTGGCTGATGCCATCCTGCTGGAAGTTGTTGGCCAACCACACGTTGGGATTACCACCGGAGTAAAGACCGATACCACCACGAACTTCAAGTGACGGGCTGACATTCCAGTTGATGCCAATGCGTGGCTGGAACAGGCCTTCGCCGTCAAGATTCGAGGCATTGGTGAAACCGTAACGCTGGACGAAATTCGGGTTTTCCTGCGGATAGTCGTCGCTGGTGTACCAGTCGTAACGGAAACCCATAGTGATGGTCATGTCCATCGGCGCGTAATAGTACTCGTCCTGTAAGTAGGCGGTGTTGGTGGCGTATTTGAACGCACCGGCGGCATCACGTGGGTTGTTGGTGCCGGTACCCGAGCCATAGTAGTAACGGCCGACATCGCCGTTAATAAAGTCTTCCAGCGAGTAGAAGTCAATTTCACCACCGCGGGAATGCTGCACAAACATGTTAAAGATGTCGAGCTCTTCGCGCTCGAAGCCACCAAAAATGACGTGGTCACCGACAAAATAGGTACCCGCCATTTTGTAGAACATGGTTTCATAGTAAAGATCGTTGGCCTGACGTGAGTCATCGGCGCCAAAATAAACGGTGGCCGATGATGGCGTACCGTTGTTGTCGTGATCAAACTGGGTATTGATCTGGAAGTCGGCGATGTCTTTTGGACCAATGGTTTCCTGCAGGTTATCGAGTTCTGAATAGCCGACCCGGAACTCGGTGGAAAAACGGTCGGTCCAGTCAGAGTATAATTGACCAACGTACGAGGTGAACTCGGCGCCACGGTTATAAAAATGGTTTGAGAATTCGTATTCGAACGCATTACCACCGTCTGATGGAGTAATCGAAGAACCCTCGTTGTAGTTGTAGGTGACTGAGGCACGGTGGGCGTCGTTAATTTGCCAGTCCAGCTTCAGCAACATTTTTTCGTCTTCAACCGGCGACGACAAGAGTGGTTCGCCGACGTCATAGCCGTAAACATCACGAGCGATCTGTGCGATCTGATTTAATTGCTCCTGACTGACGCCGTTAACGACCGTAGCTGCATTACTGTTGGCCGGACCAAAATCGAAGTTATCCGCGCCTTCAAATTTTTCATAAGAGGCGAAGAAGAACAGGGTATCCTCAATGATCGGGCCGCCCAAAGTGAAGCCATAACGGTCTTCTTCAAAGTCGGCCTGCTCCAGCTTTGTGCCTTCCAATTCATCACCGATCATAGATTCGTTGGTGTAGTCGTAGAAGAAACCACCGTGGAATTCGTTAGAACCCGATTTTGTTACGGCGTTGATGTTACACGCGGTAAACCCGCCGTATTGCACATCAAAGGGCGCAAATTCTACAGCCACCTGCTCGATGGCATCGTAGGAGAACGGCATACGTTCGGTTGGGTAACCGTTCGAGTTGAGGCCAAAGTTATCGTTCATGCGTACGCCGTCAACCGTCAAGCTGTTAAAACGCGGGCTTGCGCCGACACATTGAATGCCATCACCAAAGCTTTGGTCAATGTAAACACGGGGATCAACGCGGACGATGTCTTTCAAGTCACGGTTGATGGCCGGCAGGTTCTCCAGGTCACTCAAGTTAAAATTGGCCGCCGGACTGTTGCTGCCGTAGAGCGGGTTCGCCATGGTAGAACCGGTCACTGAAATGGTTTCCATATCCGCTTCCAGCACCACGCGCACGGACTCAGAGTCACCCAGTGTCAGATAAATGTTTTCAATCACGTCGCGACGGCCACCAGGACCTTCTGCAACGATGGTGTAAGGACCACCGACGCTGAGACCTCGTGCCGAGAAAGCGCCCTGTTCGTTAGTGGTATACGTACGTGTCGTACCGGTACGTTCGTCACGCAGTTGGATGGTTGCATTGGCGACAATTTCGCCCGATTCAGTTGCCACCGAACCACGTAAATTAGACGAGGTGTCTTGCGCGACAGCCGCGCCTGACAAGGTCATGGCAACAGCAGCTGCAATCGCGGTGCGTTTGAAAGTTAACGTAAACATGATATTCGTTCATCCCTAGTGTTGTTTTTTTAAACACATAAAAGGGTATAGCTTAAATATGACAAGATTGTGAAATAAAAAAACCCCATTCCGAGGAATGGGGTTTTTATTAACTTGTTAGCTAGTTTTTCGCTAATTTAGAAAGTATAGCGGATACCGAGTTTAGCACTCCAAGAAGAGCTGTTCAGGTCAACCGTATTAAAGTTGTTTGGATAATAACCCTGGAAAACACTTTCGATTTGGTATTTGCCATCTTCAGACAAGCCACCAAAGTCATACAGTGCGACTTGTGGATAGGTTAAGCGACGCTCAACACCCCAGTCGTCGTTAAGCAAGTTAGCAAAATTATCGATGGTTAGGTACAAAGTACCTTTATGTCCATCAGAGAACCCTGGAATTTCTTGCTGAATGCTCAGGTCAATATCGGTAACCCATGGTTGGTTGTGTGAGTTACGATCCAGAATGTAGCCCTCTCCGCCATAAGGTACACCAGCGTTGTCAAGAACAGATTTTAACTCTTCCCAGCTGATTGAGTTAGCCCAATCAACGTTTGAGTCTTCAGGACCCGAAGGAATGTACGGAAGGTACGCAGACTGCGTATATAGGCCCTCAAAGGCTGTATCACCAAAGTCACCGTCTTGGTACATACCCATGATGTAGCTGAATGGGCGGCCTGAGCGACGTTCGAAGAACAAGTTGAAGCGTGTTGCGTAGTCTGCGAAAAACTCTTTTTTATAACCCAGAGTTAACTTCAAACTATGCTCGACTTCGAAGTTGCCTGTGGCTGTAAACGCCTGGTTACGGCTTTTAGCAACGTAATGCTTATAGTTGCTCGCAGCTTGTGACGATGAGCCAGCACCATTGTCTTCAACATCTTGGTAGGTATAGCTTGCTGTCATGCTCAAGCCATTCTCCCACTGCTTTGCTAACGACTGAGAGAAAATCCAGGCACGACCATCTTCTGGTGCATTAGTCAGCATAATATCGTAGTTTTGAGCGCGGTCGCCTTCGTAGCGAGATTCATAAATGATACGCTCGCCGTCGGCTGCACGACCAGCTTCCTGAATCGCCGTGTTATACCAAACCGGCTGATCCTGAATGCGCTTATACATTACAGAAGTTGTTGCCTGGAACTCTTCACCAATCAACGGCACGTCAAACTCGTAATCAGCAGCTAATTGTGCACGCCAGTCATTTGGCAAGTCAAAGTTAGGATCGGTATAGTTTGTACTACCGTCGCCTTTTTGTAGTGAGTCTTTAATTTCTTGAGGTACTTCTGAGAAATCAGAAACACGGTTATTAGCGTAGTAATCTGCAATCACACTGCTTGGTGCATTAACCAGCGTCATACCGTCTTTGGTAAATGGATTGGTATACCAAACATTTGGAATGCCACCATAGAAACGACCGATACCGCCGCGAACAACCAAGCTACTGTCAGTGAAATACTTAAACTCAACGCGAGGCAGTATAATGTCCAGACCATCAAGGTTTTCCTGGTTAGTAATACCCTCTGCAGCATAGGTTTCGGCGAAAGTCGGATTCAACGTAGGGGTATCATCAGAGCTCAGGCGCTCGTAGCGAAGGCCACCACTTAGCTCAAGATTAGGTGTCACATAGAAGGTATCGCCGACGTATACAGCAAAGGTTGTGCGATCCACTTCATAAGCGTTATCTTCTGGGTTGTTTGTGTAAGCATTTTGATAATCGAAGTCCCAGTTGCCGTTGTAATTACCGACGATGCCGTCAGCAAACCCTTCGAAATTATCAAACTCCCAACTTCCTTTTGAATTTGGTACAAACTTGTTGTACAGGCTCAGCTGCTCAATTTCTGTACCAAACACGATTTCGTGTTCACCCATTAAGTAAGTCGCGTCAAGGTTGAACTTAAGGTTGTCGTTTTTAGCAACGTTGGCGTGACGATATTCGTCTGTACCAAAAACAAATTCAGGACCTCTGTAATACTGTTCAACCGTAACAGAACCTAAGTCCGAGTTTGTTAGCGAATTAGCCTCAACGTCTTTATACGTCAATCCAGCTTCGGTGATAAAGTTTGAAGACCAATCGCTGTATAAACGCAGACTGATGTTATTCATACGGGTATGGTACGTGTAGCGATTTGAGGCAAGCGAGATATAGCTACCGCCCGTTGAGAAGTTGCGCTCGTCTTTATTATCCTGCCACTGATAAGTCATATCGAGGCGGTGTAGCTGATTAATGTTCCAGCTGATCTTAGTTAGCCATTTACGGTCTTGATCTTCAGGATCTCCACCGAGAGAGTCGTTCAAGTTGTAGCGAGGACCATTCAGGATCGCCATAAAATCATTGAAGGTTTCTTCAGAAATTGAGAACTCGTTAGTAGCACCACTTCCTTGAAAGCCATAATCCAATTCAATTGTGCTATCCCACTCTTCATAGTTAGTGAAGAAGAACAATTTATCTTCAATGATTGGACCTGATAAAGACAAACCTAACGTGGTTACTTTCTGGTTAGGCTCAACAGTTTCGTTACGATACGTCCGGTAGCCATTTTCATCTACCACTGGGCGATCTCTGTCATCGCGAATTTCACGAATGGCTTCAACATCACCTTTCAAATCAGGGCTTGAATATTCGTAAAAGAACTCTCCACTAAATTCGTTGGTACCAGATTTAGTAATGGCATTGATGGTACCGCCGGAAAAGTCACCTTTTTTAACCGAGAAAGGCGCAGCATCAACTGAAATCTGTTCGATAGAGCTGAGTGAAACAGGTGGTTGCTCGGTCGGGTAACCGCCGTAGTTCAGACCAAAATCATCATTTTGACCAATACCATCAACGGTAATACTGTTCGTACGCGGATCACCACCGGCAATCGTCATTTCACCCGCACCATTGATAGTGACCAGCGGGTTAATGCGAGCAATATCTTTAAGGTCACGGTTCAGAGTCGGCATATTGTTAATGGTTTCTTCACCGAAGCTGCTGCTCGCGCCGCTGCTTTCAACCAACATTGGAGAACCGCTTACGACCAGTCGCTCCATATCTGCTGATTCCAACTGACGAGTAATACGGAATGTTTCACCAAGGTTTAGATAAACACCTTCAAGTACCGCATCACGGAATTGATCAGAGTCCAGAATGATCTGGTAAGGCCCGCCAACACGCAAACCTTTAGCAGAGAATACACCCTCGTCATTCGTGACGAATTCGCTAACCGTACCGGTTGGTTGGTGAATTACAGTGACTTTAGTATTGGCTGCAGGCGCACCTTGAGGTCCTGTAACAACACCGCGCATTGATGAGGACGTTTCCTGAGCAACGGCACTTGTTGATAGGCCAACAGCTAACGCGATAGCGGCTGATAGCGCACTAATCTTGGCATTCATTTTCATGAAGTTTTCCTGATTTTCAGTTGACGAGTAAAGTGAAATATTAAAGACGTAAAAAAAAGAGCGACGTTTATATCGCGTAAAGATGACAAATTGATGAAAGCTTTGAAAAACTTGGGATTTATTCTAAATACAGCAGGGGAGATAGAAACAGCAAATCGTGAATTTCGTTTTCCCCGAAAGGATGAGGAACCGCGGCACAACAACTGATTAGCCACCGGAAAGCTGACAACGAGACAGGCTTCGCGGGTGTGGTAAGAGTTCGTCGCTGTGTAGGGAGCGGTTGAAATCATTAAGCTTTTGATACCGTTTTATGACATTAATGTGTCAATTTGTGCGCGCATTTTAATTAATTAAACAGCGCTTGCCTAGTGCCAATTGAACCTTTATTGTAAAAACTTGTCGTAGCTTCCCCTCACAAGGCGTACTCATGGGCTTTATGCGTTTTAACTTTTTTCTCTTGGCAGCACTTTTCATGGTTTCTTCTACATCGTTTGCGTCTGATCGCGTCCGGATAGCGACATTTAATGTCAGTATGGACGCCAGTAATTATGTCGATTATGAACAATTACCCACGGTCACGGAGTCTCCGGTTCCGGCGCAACTGGCCAACGGCAATGAACAAATTGCCGGCATTGCTGAGATATTGCAGCGTGTACGTCCGGATATCGTGCTACTGAACGAGTTTGATTATGTCGAGCGCGAACGCGGCATTGATGTGTTCCTGCGTGACTACCTGGGCGCATCGCAGAACGGCCTGCAGCCGCTTGAATACCCTTATGTTTACACCGCTCCGGTTAATACCGGTGTGCCATCGGCGTTTGATCTTAACCGCGACGGTGAAGCCACTGGCCGTGGTAATGATGCCTGGGGTTTTGGTTGGTATCCGGGTCAGTACGGCATGGTGATCTTGTCGAAATATCCGTTGGCTATCGATGACGCGCGCACCTTCCAACATTTTTTATGGCGCGATATGCCCGGCCATCATGTCCCCAAAGTACCTAATGAAGCCGGCGAACTGACCGCTGAAAACTGGTATTCCGACGAGGTCATGGCACAGTTCCCATTAAGCTCTAAATCCTATTGGGATGTGCCGGTTCAGGTCGGCGAACGCCGTATTCATTTACTCGCTGCGCACCCAACACCCCCGAGTTTCGATGGTCCGGAAAACCGTAACGGTATGAAGAACTATGATGAAATTCGCTTAATCCGTGACTATCTGACACCGGGTGCTGATAACTACATTTACGATGACGATGGCGTACGTGGCGGTCTAGCCGCTGATGCCGCTTTTGTCATCTTAGGTGATCTTAATGCGGCACCGGGCGCCGGCGGCGTTGATGGTGCCATTGAGCAACTGCTTGAGCACCCCCGCGTGAAGGATCCTGCGCCGACCAGTAAAGGCGGTAAACGTCATTCTCCGGATATCGATGGCGCTGAGTATCACACCGCCGCCTGGCGCAAGCGCGTTGATTATGTGCTACCTTCAACGGACTTAACCGTTAACGACGCCGGCGTCTTCTGGCCTATCAAAGGACAGCAAGGCTATCGCTTAATGGCCGAGCGCGGCGCATCCTCCGACCACCGGTTGGTGTGGGTGGATATTGAGATCTAGGCGCTCCGCGCGATCTAGGCTCACTGCGCTCGCGGCTTAGGCGCTTCGCGCGGTTTAGGCTCGCTGCGCTCGCGGTGTAGCTTGCTGCCTTCGGCGCAAGGGTCTAGGGGCTTCGCCCGTTAAACCGCGAAGCCCTATCCCGGCCGAAGGCCCTAAACCGCCCAAAGGGCCCATACCGGCCGCAGGCCCTAAACCGCGCGAAGGCCCTAAACCGCCCAAAGGGCCCATACCGGCCGCAGGCCCTAAACCGCGCGAAGCGCCTAAACCGCCTGAAGAGCCCAAACCGCGAGCAAAGCGAGCCTAAAAAGAGGGAAAAGGAATGGACATTTACTCGGTTTCGAAACTGAACAACGACATCCGTCTGGCGCTGGAGCAGCAGTTTGGTAATGTCTGGCTGGTGGGTGAGGTGTCCAACTTTGCTGCACCGGGTTCCGGCCATTGGTACTTTACCCTTAAAGACGACAAAGCACAGATCCGCTGTGCGATGTTCCGTGGCAACAATCAACGCGCTAAGATCCGGCCGCAGAATGGTGTCCAGGTTTTGGTGCGGGCACGGGTCACCGTCTATGCCCCTCGCGGTGATTACCAACTGATTGTTGAACACATCGAAGATGCCGGTCAGGGTCTGCTGCAACAGCAATTTGAACAATTGAAAGTGAAACTGGCGGCTGAAGGTCTGTTTGCCAATGAACGCAAACGTCCGCTACCGACGGACATTCGGCGGGTCGGCGTGGTCACCTCACCGACCGGTGCCGCCATTCAGGACATTCTGGCGGTGATGAAACGGCGCGACCCAAACGTTGAAGTGATCATCTATCCCAGTGCGGTTCAGGGTGAAGCCGCGATTCCACAATTAAAACACATGCTGCACAGCGCCTTTGTCCGAAACGAGGTCGACGTACTGATTGTCAGCCGTGGCGGTGGCTCCATCGAGGATCTTTGGTGCTTTAACGACGAAGGGGTAGCGAGAATGTTGGTCGATGCGCCGATGCCGGTGATCAGCGCCGTTGGTCACGAGATCGACTTTACCATCTGTGACTTTGTCGCCGATTTGCGCGCCCCCACGCCGTCAGCAGCTGCCGAGGTGGTCACCAAGGATCGTAGTCAGACGTTGCAGCAGTTGCAGTCACTGCAGCAACGCCTGATGCTGGCACAACAACGTAAACTGACCCACAGCGCGCAACGCTTTCAACACCTGCAGGTGCGTCTGCAACAGCAACATCCGCAGCGCCAACTGCAACAACAGGCACAGCGCGCGGACGAATTGCAGGCGCGCGCAACGCGTGCCATGCAGGTTCAGTTGCAGCGCTTAATACAACGCCAGAATTATTTCCAAAGTCGCCTACAAGCATTACATCCACAGAAGGATCTGGATCGTTGTCAGCGTCGATTAAGTGATGTGCAACAGCGGTTAAACCCAGCAATTGAGCGATTGTTGAAGCAGAAAACAGAGCAGCAGCGCAGCTTGATGCAAGCACTAAACATTGTCAGCCCACTCAACACCCTCGACCGAGGTTACGCTATCGTTCGCGATAACAACGGCAACGTCATACGCGACAGCCAGCAAGCACCGCCGGGCACCGAGCTGGCTATTCGTTTAGCGAAAGGTGAGTTGAGGGCGATCTCGGCGCTTCACGCGGACTAGGCCCTAGGCTCGCTACGCTCGCGGTTTAGGCGCTTCGCGCGGTTTAGGCTCGCTGCGCTCGCGGTGTAGCTTGCTGCCTTCGGCGCAAGGGTCTAGGGGCTTCGCCCGTCAAACCGCAAAGCCTAAACCGGCGCAGCCCTATCCCGCCCGAAGGGCCCATCCCAGCCGCAGACCCTAAACCGCGCGAAGCGCCTAAACCGCCCGAAGGGCCCATCCCGGCCGCAGGCCCTAAACCGCGCGAAGCGCCTAAACCGCCCGAAGGGCCCATCCCGGCCGCAGGCCCTATTCCCACTCAATCGTTGCCGGTGGTTTGCCGGAGATGTCGTAGGTTACCCGTGAAATGCCGTTGACCTCGTTGATGATGCGGTTGGATACCTTCTCCAATAGCTCATACGGCAGGTGTGCCCAGCGCGCGGTCATAAAGTCGATGGTTTCTACCGCTCGCAGTGCGATAACCCAGTCGTATTTGCGCTGATCGCCCATCACGCCGACCGACCGCACTGGCAGGAATACCGCGAAGGCCTGACTGACTTTGTGGTACCAGTCGGCTTTGTGCAACTCTTCGATGAAGATGGCATCGGCCCGACGCAGTAAATCGCAATACTCTTTCTTGATCTCGCCCAGCACCCGTACACCTAAACCCGGTCCCGGGAACGGATGACGGTACAGCATGTTGTACGGCAGGCCGAGTTCTAAACCAATTTTGCGTACTTCGTCTTTGAACAGTTCACGCAACGGCTCCACCAAGCCCAACTTCATGTCTTCCGGCAGACCACCGACGTTGTGGTGTGATTTGATCACATGCGCTTTACCGGTTTTGGAGCCGGCTGACTCAATGACGTCGGGGTAAATGGTGCCCTGCGCCAACCAGTCGACTTCGGTCAGTTTGGCCGCTTCTTCGTCGAAGATTTCGATAAAGGTATTACCGATGATCTTACGTTTTTTCTCTGGATCGTTTTCGCCCTTCAGCACATCCAGGAAGCGATCTTCGGCTTTCACCGGCAGAATGTTCAGGCCGTAATGGTCGCCGAACATTTCCATCACCTGTTCGGCTTCGTTTAAACGCAACAAACCGTTATCGACAAAGATACAGGTAAGCTGTTCGCCAATGGCGCGATGCAGCAACATCGCCGTGACTGAGGAGTCAACACCACCGGACAAACCCAAAATGACTTTATCGCTGCCAACCTGCTCACGGATACGTTCAATCGCATCGTCGATAATTTGCTCTGGTGTCCAGTTTTTCTCGCAACCGCAAATGCCGCTGACAAAATGTTCCAGCATACGCATACCCTGACGCGTATGCGTCACTTCCGGGTGGAACTGCACGCCGTAAAAACGACGCTCTTCGTCCGCCATCGCGGCGTACGGGCAGTACGAGGTTTTGGCCACGGTGTGGAATCCTGCCGGGATGGCATCGACTTTATCGCCGTGGCTCATCCAGACATCCAGCAACGGCGCACCGGATTCGCTGACCGCATCTTCAATGGCTTCAAACAACGGGCTTTTCTCGACCAGTTCGATTTGCGCGTAACCAAATTCACGCTCCAGGGACCCCTGTACCGAACCACCCAGCTGGTGCGCCATGGTTTGCATACCGTAGCACACACCCAGTACCGGCACGCCGGCTTCAAATACGTAATCCGGTGCGCGTGGCGAACCTTGTTCGGTCACACTTTCCGGACCACCGGACAGAATGATGCCTTTCGGGGCGAAGTCACGGATGTCCTGTTCGTCAACGTCCCAAGCCCACAGCTCGCAGTAAACGCCAATTTCACGGATACGGCGCGCAATCAACTGAGTGTATTGAGAGCCGAAGTCTAAAATCAGTATTCGATGATCATGAATGTCTTGAGTCATGCTGTTTTTCGTTTCCTGTCGGATAAAAAGGCGCTACTTAAGAGCTGCGATAATTCGGTGCTTCTTTGGTGATCTGCACATCATGGACGTGCGATTCACCCATGCCGGCCGCGGTCACTTTGACAAACTGCGGCTTGGTGCGCAGTTCTTCGATGTTGGCGCAACCGGTTAAGCCCATGGCCGAGCGCACCCCGCCCATCTGCTGATGGATGATGGCCGAAATCGGTCCTTTATAGGCGATGCGGCCTTCGATACCTTCGGGGACTAGTTTTTCCGCTTCGTTCGAGCTTTGGAAATAGCGATCTGAAGAGCCGTTACGCTGATTCATCGCACCCAGGCTGCCCATTCCACGATAGGATTTGTAATAGCGGCCCTGATACAGCTCGACTTCGCCCGGCGATTCTTCGGTACCGGCCAGCATGCTACCCACCATGACACAGTGCGCGCCTGCCACCAAGGCTTTGGCGATGTCGCCGGAGAAGCGGATACCGCCGTCGGCAATCACCGGAATGTCAGTACCTTTAAGGGCATCAACCGCGTCGGCAATGGCGGTAATCTGTGGTACGCCGCAACCGGTGACGATACGAGTGGTACAAATTGAACCTGGGCCAATCCCCACTTTCACCGCGTCAACACCCGCTTCTGCCAATGCCTTAGCACCCGCTGCGGTTGCTACGTTACCGGCGATGATCTGTAAGTTTGGATAGTCTTTACGCGTTTTCGCAACGCGATCAATCACGCCCTGCGAATGACCGTGTGAGGTATCGATGAGCAGAACGTCAACGCCTGCTTCGACCAGCAACTGGATGCGTTCTTCGGTACCCGGTCCAACGCCGACCGCTGCGCCGACACGCAAGGAGCCCAATTCGTCTTTACAAGCGTTGGGTTTGTTCTCGGCTTTTTCAAAGTCTTTCAGCGTGATCATGCCTTTCAGTTTGTAGGCATCATCGACCACCAGAATTTTTTCGATGCGATGCTGGTGCATCAACTGCAGGATTTCTTCGCTTTCAGCGCTTTCATGCACGGTGACCAAACGGTCTTTACCGGTCATGACGTCTTTTACCTGCTTAGCGTCATCGTCTTCAAAACGGGTGTCACGGCCGGTCACGATGCCAACCAGATCGCCGTTTTTCTCGATCACCGGGAAGCCCTGAAAGCCATGTTCAGCGGTCAATGCTTTGATTTCACCGATGGTGGTGTCAGGGTGAATGGTAACCGGATCCGTGACCATGCCACTTTCGTATTTTTTCACTTTACGAACGTGTGCAGCCTGCTGCTCAGCGGTCATGTTTTTGTGGATAAAACCGATGCCGCCTTCCTGCGCCAGCGCGATCGCCAATGGGGCTTCGGTGACGGTGTCCATCGCCGCTGATACCAGAGGCACGTTCAGGGTAATTCCGCGCGTCAATTTGGTGCGCAGATCGGCTTGATGAGGCAGAACGGTTGAATGTCCGGGGACGAGTAAGACGTCGTCAAAGGTAAGGGCTTCTTGGGCGATTCGCAGCATTGCAACACTCCGTAGGGGGATTCATGTTGCGCGTGGATTATACATACCGACGTCATTTTAAGCAAGCTCTTCTGCGCAATTTCCGTGGGCGAAAATTGCGCTTGGCGCACCTTCCGGTGCTTGCTTGGCGGCGCGTTGCGCCTTGCTTGGCGTTCGCTGCGCGAACTTGCTGGGCGCGCTTTCGCGCTTGCGGTTTGTGCTCGCGCCTTTGGCGCTTGCTGCTCGCTGTAGCTTGCTGCCTTCGGCGCAAGGGTTTAGGGGCTTCGCCCGTTAAACCGCGAAGCCCTACACCGCGCGGAGCGCCTACACCGCGAGCGCAGCGAGCCTAAACCACCCGAAGGGCCTATCCCGCGAGCGCAGCGAGCCTAAACCACCCGAAGGGCCTATCCCGCGAGCGCAGCGAGCCTAAACCGACCGAAGGGCCTATCCCGCAAGCGCAGCGAGCCTAAACCGCCCGAAGGGCCTATCCCGCAAGCGCAGCGAGCCTAAACCGCCCGAAGGGCCTATCCCGCAAGCGCAGCGAGCCTTTTGGACGTCTAAACTTCTTGACAGCTAGAAATCTATTTGCGATCTTGCGGGTTCGGATAGTGAGGAGTTGATATGGTATTACCCGTTGGTCGTTCATTTTATACAAACACCCGCTTTGGTCGCGTGAAAGGGTTTCGCTACGCGGCTGATAATGGTCGTGCTGATGCCCCGGTGATCGTCATTCAGGGCGGTATCAGTGCTACTGGCCAGTTATGGCGGCTGGATGGCAGCGGCTGGTGGCAGTCGCTGTATAGCGTGTTCGCGCCGGCCGAAGACGTGCAGGTGATCAGCTTTGATTATCTGGGCGGTGTTGGTGGTTCGGACACGCCTACGCAGCCGCTGACGGTTACCGAACATACTCAGGCCTATACCGACGCCCTCACGCAACTGGGGGTTGAATCCGTCGAAGCCTGGGTTGGTGGTTCGTTTGGCGGGGTGCTGGGCCTGCATGCAGCGGCTCAACAACATGGGCCGGTCATTCGCCGACTGGCGGTTATCGGTGCCGCGCATAAACCTTCGATTCAGTCGGCGTTGTTGCGTTCGTTCCAGCAGCTGTTGCTGCAGCATGCAGAAAGTCCGCAACAGGGCGTGATTCTGGCGCGGGCGCTGGCCATGCTGACCTACCGCAGTGCTGACGAATTTGAGCAACGCTTTGCCAACAGCGATGACGCGCTCCAATATGTACTCGCGCAGGGTGAACGTTTACTTCGTCGCCACGGCAACCAGGCCAATACCTTATTTACCCATCTAACACCGGCGCTGAACGATTATCAGGTCGACCCGAAACGCATTTCATGCCCGGTTCAGGTGATTGGTTTCGCCTCGGACAGTATTGCGCCAACGGCACTGGTGGCTGAACTGGAAGCCTTATTACCCCATTGTCACAGTTATTTATCCATCGAGACGCCTTATGGTCACGATGGCTTTATCAAGAACGTTGCTGATTATCAGCAGCCGCTTAGGCATTTTATTCCACCGTTAAAAACATCCCGATTAGAACTTACGGAGAACCCTTTATGAAAGACGAAACGCTGGCCATCCACCACGGTTACCAAACGGATCCCACCACCAAAGCCGTGGCGACGCCGATTTATCAGTCTGTCGCGTTTGAATTCGATAACGCGCAACATGGTGCGGATTTGTTTGATTTAGCCGTGCCCGGCAATATCTACTCGCGCATCATGAACCCGACCAACGATGTATTGGAGCAGCGGGTTGCCGAACTCGAACACGGGATTGCGGCGCTGGCAGTAGCTTCGGGTATGGCGGCGATCGAGTATGCGCTGATTACGCTGGCTAAACACGGCGACAATATTGTCACGACGCCGCAGCTTTACGGCGGCACCTATACGCTGTTCCAGCACATGCTGCCTTCGTTTGGTATCGAGGTACGCTTTGCTGACAGTGACAAGCCCGAGGACATTGCCCGTGTTATCGATGACAACACCAAAGCGGTGTACTGCGAGACCATCGGTAACCCGGCTGGCAACGTCGCCGATATCGAAGGCCTGGCCGAAGTCGCGCATCAGGCCGGGGTGCCGTTGGTGGTCGATAACACCGTGGCGACACCGGTGTTGTGCAAGCCGATTGATTTTGGTGCCGACATTGTTGTCCACTCGCTGACCAAATACATCGGCGGCCACGGTAACTCGGTCGGTGGCTTAATTGTCGATTCCGGTCGTTTTGACTGGCTTAAGCACAAAGACCGCTTCCCTCAGTTCAGCAGTCCGGAGCCAGCCTATCACGGTATTGTCTACACGGATGCCTTTGAAGCAGCGGCGTTTATTGCCCGAGTACGTACGGTTGCGCTGCGTAATACCGGAGCTTCACTGTCACCGTTTAACGCGTTCTTGTTGTTACAGGGCTTAGAAACGTTGTCGCTGCGGATGGAACGTCACTGCCAGAATGCGGTGCGCGTGGTGGAGTTTCTGCAGCAACACCATGCGGTGGACTGGGTGAATTTTGCCGGTAGTGCTGATCATCCGGACAACGAGCGAGTCAGTAAGTACATCAGCGGTGGTGTGCCGGCGTCGTTACTGACGTTTGGCATTAAGGGCGGCTTTGACGCCGGGGTGCGGTTTTACGACAAGCTAAAATTGTTCAAGCGTCTGGTTAACATTGGTGATGCTAAAAGCCTGGCCTGTCATCCGGCGTCAACCACGCACCGCCAGTTGAGTGAGGAAGAACAGGCCCGGGTGGGTGTTAAACCCGAAGCCATCCGCTTGTGTGTCGGTATCGAGCATATCGATGACATCCTCGAGGATTTGGACAACGCTCTCTAGGCTCGCTTCGCTCGCGGTCTAGGCCCTTCGGGCGGGATAGGCGCTTCGCGCGGTTTGGGCCCTTCGGGCGGTTTGGGCTCGCTGCGCTCGCGGGATAGGCTTCGCGGTTTAACGGGCGAAGCCCCTAACCCCTTGCGCCGAAGGCAGCAAGCTACACCGCGAGCGTAGCGAGCCTAGACCGCGCGAAGCGCCTAAACCGCGAGCGCAGCGAGCCTAGATCGGCGAAGCCCTAAGGCTTATGCATGTGCACGTCCATTTGCGGGAACGGGATGCCGATGCCTTCCTCATCAAGACGGTCTTTGATGCGTTCCAGCAGATCCCAGTAGGTTGGCCAGTAATCTTCGGTTTTCGTCCATGGGCGCACGATAAAATCGACTGATGAACTGTTCAGTGCACTCACCCGCACGTTCGGTTCGGGATCGGCCAGTACGCGCTCGTCGCTGGTAATAACATCCATCAACACCTGTTTGGTCTGCTGCAGGTTGGCGCTGTAGCTGACACCGATCACCAGGTCGATACGACGCAGATCTTCACGGTTGTAGTTGGTGATGGTGCCACCGATAACCTGTGAGTTGGGCACATACACCACTTTGCGATCCGGCGTTTTCAGGATGGTCTGAAAAATATTGATTTCTTCGACGGTGCCTGCGGTACCGCCACATTCAACGTACTCACCGGCTCGCATGGGGCGGAACATGATCAGCAACACCCCGGAGGCGATGTTGGACAACGAGCCCTGCAACGCCAAACCAATGGCTAAACCGGCCGCACCTAAAATGGCAATAAACGACGTGGTTTCTACACCCACCTGATTCAACGCCACCAGCAATGCGGCGATAAAAATGATCGACTTCACAATGGCGGACAGGAAGCCAATCACGGCACCGTCCATTTCTCGTTTCGCCATACCTTTACGCATGGCGCCAGTAACCACGTTGGCGACAATTTTGGCGACGAAGAGAATGACAATGGCTATGATGACTTTAATGCTGTATTCAATCAACATGCCCTGGTTTTCGTTAATCCAGTCAATGATGGCCTGCATTGAGTAATTCCTTATGTTGCAAAGTGTCTGTTCAATTTAGCGTGAAATGCGCATTTGGGCAATTACAGCGAAAAACGATATCGTCCCTGCGCGTCCGGCTGACCAAGGTATTGCAGCATTTTGGCCAGCCCTTCGGGGGTACGAGGATTAGGCCGTACGGTACCAGCGATGCGAATATCCTGACTATTTACGGTGCCGTCGAACGCCAATCCCAGGCTGTTATTACCGTTCATGGAAAGCCCCACGGCGCCGGAATTATCACAACTCAGACCCACCGGAAAGTCGCCAAGGTTTTGCCAGACACCGTTGACCAGCACCTGGATATCCTGCCCCTGCGCATCACCTCGTAACTGGTTACACCATTTTACCGGGCCTGGATCGCTGACCGCAAAAGCGTCGACATTAACTGACCAACGACCACGAGTGGTCAGTGGCAGACGGGTATTCGACAATTGCAACAGGGTAGCTAGATCGCCCTTTGAACGGAGGTTATCGACCGACACACCGCTCAGCCCCGCTTGCACCGTGCCGTTGACTGTTAAAGGGTTACCGGCGGCTGCGGGCACCGTCACATCGATACTCAGTTGTCCCTTCAGCAGCTTGCTGACACGCCAATTCCAACCCACGTTCGTCAGCGGTACCCCCTGGATCTGCAGCGCACCGATATTACCCTGCCAGAGACTGCCGGACACCTGGCTGACTGACACCTGCGGCGGCAGTGGCAACCAATAAATGACCTTAGCCGGCAGCATCACTACCAGGGCGACGACATAAACAACGAGTAACCACCACCAACGTTTCATGAATTATCCATTACCAGTAACTGTCTTACCCGAACCTGACCCGGGGTATCCAAGCGTGCCACATCCAGCGTTTCCACCCGCAGTTGATACTGTTGTTCCAGTTGCGCAACCAATTGCAGGACCTGTGCGAAACTGGCTTCATCGACGCTAACCACCATACCCTCGCCCTGCGGCTGCATGCGCGCCAAGCGAATATCCTGCGCTTCCGCAGCTTGATTGAGCCGTTGGGTTAACGAGCCGGATGCGGGTTCTACCCGCTCCTGCTGACGTGCTGCAAGGGCTTCGTAACGAGCGATGTTCTGTTGCACCCACAACAGTTGTTGCTGTTGCGCCTGCAACCGTTGTTCGGCCTGCAGCCGCGCTTGCTGACTGGGCTGCCAAATGAGGAAGTATACCACGGCCACACCCAGCACAGCGGCCAACACCTGCAGCAGCCGCTGTTCGCGCGGCGCAAACTGCTGCCAGCGTTGTTGCGCTCGCTGCATCAGCGGGTGTTGTTGCAGTTGCTGTGCCATACCTGAAAACGCCTTCATGACTGAGCTCCTCGTGCGATTGTCAGTGAACCGGCCACCTGATTGCCGCGATTATTCAATGCGCCCTGCTGCACTTGCAGCCCTGCCTGCTCAGCAGCACGCTGAAAGCGTTCAAACTGAGAAAAATTCTGCGCCAATGCCTGCAGTCTCAACTCGCCGTCCTGATAGCGCAACAACTCCAGCGTCATCTCTGGTAAATCAGCAAAAGCCGGTTGCAGACTGTCCAGCAATGCCAGAGCCGATGCCTGCTCAGCACCGCTGGCACCGAGTTGGTTCAGCTCCTGTTGCAATTGCGCACGCAAGTTAACGATACGGGTTTTATTGGGAAAGGCTTCTAAGAAGCGTTGCTCAGCCTGCAACTGCAAGGCATCGGCTTCTGACGACAATTGATAGGCTCTTAATAAATTGCCGCCGACGGCGACCACCAGTGCTACCGACGCGGCAACCGCGAGTGGCTTCCAGCGAATGCTATCAACGCGCTTGCGTTTTACCGCGAATTCGCCACGACGAAGTTCTAAGGTATCGCCGGCACGTGCAAAAATACTCAACGGCACTTCAATATCCGCCGCTTGCATGGGTGATGGCGGTTGCGGCCAGTCGATGTCGCCATAATGGTCGATCAGCGACGGCGCCGGCCATTGCGCCACGATCACCGGCATCAGCGCGGCACTGGCCTCGGCTTCGATACTGAAGCCCTGCCACGGCCCCGTGCGAACCACCACATCAGCACCCACACGAATGGCACTCCAGTGGTTCTCGCTGTACGGCAGTAACAGCGTTTCCGGGTACCAGTGGTCGGCATCAATTGCCGCCTCTTTTAACCAATTCTGCCAACAGCTCATGCGACTGCGCGCGACTATCGCAACCGGGATACTGCTCTGGGCTTTACTGACGTTGGCTGGCCAACTGAAGTGCAGTTCATCGATATCACTTGCCAGCTCTTCTTCCAGTGCATAAGGAATCACGCGATCGAGATGACGGCGGCTGCCGGCCGGCAACTCGACTAGTTTTAATAACACGTCCTGACCCGGCAGCATTACCGTGGTTTCGCAACGACGGGCCTGCTGCTGCAACTGCGACAGTTCCGCCGGCGAACCGAGTTCGCCACTGGCAATCACTTCCTGTTGCGCCTGGTGCCATATAAACCAGACTACCTTACCCGCATCGGCTACTGCCGTTTCTTTACCGCTACTGGCGGGTAGCCGGATAAACAGTCGCTCTTGCATTGTTATTCTCCCATCGCCCGGTAAATGACCCGGGCCGATTCTGGCGTTACTTGCATGACAGAGCGCGCCCGAGTTTCGACCTCGCCCCATTGAATGTACGCCAATAATTGAAAATACTGACTCGTGACCACCAGCTCATCGAGCGGGTTGCCGTCTTGATCTTTAATGCCGGCCAGCGGCCCCTCGGTCAGGGCCTGTTCGCGATCATCATACCCACCTTCAGGTCGACCTGCCAGAACCTGCTGCGCACCGGCTAGATCCAGCGCGCCATTGGTCAACGCGACCAACAACGCAGCATGCTCATCATCCATTGTGTTGATGTTTAACTTAAGTTCGCTATTGCCCGGAATGACGCACACCTGTGGTTTAATCTTCGCCACAATGTCGGCACTGAAGCCGCGCACCTGCCTGAGTTCACTGATGTCCAGTAATGGACTGTTGGCGGCTTGGTACGGGTGCGGCAAGGATTCATAGTCCGGATCCTCGGCGCCGTTTTCACTCAAGCGAGTGTCTTCATCAATCCAGTCAATAAGGGCATCGGTAAGCTGTTGCGCCAGATAACTGTCCACCTCGTTAGCCATCAGCAACTGCCGAAATTGCTGACGCCGGCGTTCCCCCTGCAGTTCCTGCTCGCCTCCGGGTACCAGGCTGTTGAGATTAAAACAACTGCGCAAATCCCGCACATCGGCGGCAATTTGTCCGCCGGCAACCGGAAACGGCCCTTGCTTGGTCGCCCAATTCTGCTGGCGATGGACAATACCGTCACTCTGTTCCAGCTCTAGCTGCAACACTTCCGCCAGCACATCTTCCGCGCTCAGCCACATCCAGTAGCTTTGTTCGGCCTGTTGCAGATTGGCACTGCGACTGACCTGACGTTGCAGACTACTGCCCAAATTGACCGCAATCACTGAAACAATCGCAATCACCAGCATCACAGTGATTAACGCCGCGCCACGCTGCCTCGACATCATTGGTCGCTGTCCTCATCGCTGACGCTGACTGCGGTGCTTGCCGCCGTTAAAAACTGTCGGCTAATTTCACCGTAGGCTTTGCTGTTGATGGTGACCTCAACGGCCTTGGGCACATCGCCTTCGGTATCCCAACTGCCCTGCCAGCCAGCGCGGATGCCCTGATTCTGTAGCTGCTGCTGGTCACCGGCGGCGTCATCGCGGAAAAACCGCACACTGAACGCTTCAACATCGTTCATTAACGGTTGTACCACCGGTTCGTCCGAGCGGTCATTAACGTAAGGAAAACTGACCCGCTCTAACACACCGTCGCGAACCCGATAAATCACCGGCTGCAACTCTGAGCGCGGCAATAACAAGCCCGGGTTGTCATAGCCACTTTTGACCAGCGCCAGCACGCCACTGTCAGACTCAGTTACCCGTTCGTCGTTACTGACATAACGGCGCACCACGTCGGTACCGTTTGGCCGCGTTGGTTTATTCACTAACTGCCGCAGATCCTGCTCGATCATCAGCCACCCAAACTGCATCTGTTGCAGTTGCTCACGCGCTGCCTCTGACTGCGTCTTGGTTTTACTCATTTGATCCAGCACGGTAAAGCTGCCGATTCCCAGCAATGCAAAAATGGCCATGGTCACCAACACTTCAACCAAGGTAAAGCCCCGTTGTTGCGTCATGGTCCGACTCCATTCGCATCGCTCTGAGCGGCCGCATCCGGGCGACGCAGATAGCGGGTCAACTGTACCAGTTGCGCGTCGCTGCCGGGTTTAGTGACCGTCACCGTGACCGCCACCACGTCCGGTGTAACCGTTTCAACCACCTGTTGTTGCCAGCGCCAGTCCTGTTCCGCCAGTTGCATTTGTCCGCTTTGTTTATCCTTAACCGGCCACTGCCGCGACAGACTCAGTTCGGTCAGGCGATTGGATGCCACGTACTGGGCAAAGGTTTTTTGCTGAATTTGACTGATACTGCTCAAATGGCCACTGGCTGCATTGACCGCCGCCAGCGCGGCGGTACCAAAAATGGCGATGGCCACCATCACTTCAACCAGGGTAAAGCCGCGCTCAGTAACTCGCATCGACACTGGCCTCATCCTGTATGCTGACTTGCCAGGCACTTTGTGCAATTAACCAACGCTGCTCCCGGCGTGCCAGTTGCGGCTTATCCAACGCCAATGAAAAGGCCGTCATCTCACCGCTCGGCAAGATCAGTATTTGCGGCTGTGGCTGCTCGTCCTCTTGTTCGTCATTATCGTTATCGGGCTGAAACAACAAATCGCGCGCCGCCTCTTCCTGCGCCACCAGGTTGCCTTCCAGCGGTTGCAGTTGCCAGCGCAGACGCTCATCCCAGTTAACGGCTTTTAAGCCTCTGGCATTAAGCGGCTGCCATTGATTGTCGTACCAGTGCACAAACTGATAACCGTCATCGTCCATGACTAAGCCCAAAGGCTGCTGCCTTACCATCGCGTACTCACGGGCGTACTGCAGTTGCTCTTTTAAGGTAACCGCAATGTCCTGCGGCGATTTATCTCGAGCGGATGAAGAAGGCAAAGTAAAGGCAACCGTACCGGCTATCATGCCAATAATGGCCATGACCAGCAGCAATTCGACCAGAGTGAACCCATTATTGCGGCGCCGTGGTTGCATCAGAGAGTCGATCAGTTGTTTTGTTCGTCCTGACCAATCATCCAACTGCCAAAGTCATCGTCTGTGCCCGGTTGACCATCAGGGCCTGCCGAAAACAGGTCGACGTCGTCATACTCGCCAGGGTTCAACAGCAGGTAGTCGTTGCCATAAGGGTCCTGTGGCAAGCGTTTGATGTAGCCGCCGTTACGGTAATTCCGTGGTTGTGGATCCATATTGGGGCGTTGTACCAAGGCTTCGAGACCCTGCTCTGTGGTCGGGAACATGCCGTTGTCCAAATGATACTGCGCCAGCGCATTTTCCAGTGCAACGATATCCGCAGTCACTTTCTGTTTGTTTGCCTGCTCCTGCGAACCTAACACGTTCGGCAGGATCATGGTGGCAAGAATACCGATGATGGCGATAACGACCATCACCTCAACCAAAGAGAAACCCCGTTGGGCTGTTGTTCTGTACATCATAATTAAAGTCCTACACTCTGATTTAACTGCAAAATGGGTTGAATAATAGCCAATACAATAAAGAACACGATACCTGCCATGGTGACAATCAGCACCGGTTCAAACACTTTTAAACTGACTTGCACCAGCGCCTCAAACTCACGGTCCTGGTTATCCGCTGTGCGTCGCAGCATTTGTTCCAGTTCACCGGATTTTTCCCCGGCTGCTATCATGTGCAGCATCATCGGTGGGAACAAACCGGTTTCCTGTAAGGCCGCCCGCAGCGATGAACCCTCGCGCACTCGTGTTGCGGCATCGTCGATGGCATCACGAATGGCAAGATTACCGATTACCGTTGAGGTAATGCGCAAACCATCCAGCAGCGGCACGGCCGAGGACGTTAAGATACTGAGCGTACGAGCAAAGCGTGCGGTGCTGACGCCGCGGATAACTTTCCCAATTAACGGCAGTTTAAGTAACTTGCGGTGATACCAGCGCTTATTGTTGTCTTTTCGCAGCCATTGCTTAAAACCAACGACCATGACCATAAGTATGACCAGCAACCACAGGCCCCAGTTCTGCAAAAACTCAGAAATTGCGATCATGAATAAGGTTGTGCCCGGTAGGGTTTGTCCCATATCGGCAAAGTTTTCGACAATTTGCGGCACAATTGACACCAACAGAAACACGACGATGCCAATCGCAACCAGCGTCAGCATCAACGGATAAATCAACGCCTGCGTTAACTGGCTTTTCATGTGTTGACGCTGTTCGGTGTAGTCCGCCAGCTCATTTAATACCTGATCTAAGTGACCGGATTTCTCACCCGCGGCCACCATGGCGGTGTACAAATGGTCGAACACGCCGGGGTAATCAGCCATCGCTTCGGCCAGCGAGTAACCTTCCACCACTTTGCTACGCACCGACATCAGCAGTTTCTTCAGGCGCGGTTTCTCGGTTTGATCCGCCACCGCCAACAAACATTGTTCAATCGGTAATGCTGAACTTACCAGCGTCGAGAGCTGGCGGGTGATCAACGCCAAATCCTGTGCTTTGACTTTGCGCACCATGGTCCAGCGCGAGGTCGTCTGACCCGGTTGTTGCTCTTTTTCTGAGGCAGGCTCGACCTCGACCGGCATCAGTCCCTGATCACGGAGTTGCTGTCGTACCTGGCGCATCGTATCGGCTTCGATAACTCCGCGCTTTTTACGCCCTTTGGCATCCAGTGCCTGATATGCAAATGCCGCCACTAGCGCTTACTCCTCACGCGTTACGCGCAATACTTCTTCGAGAGTGGTCTGTCCGGCCAGCACTTTATCAATACCGTCGCGACGAATACTGGGGGTATTCCGGCGCACGTATTTTTCAATCGCCTGCTCGCCGTGGCCGTTGTGAATGAGCTCACGAATGGTGTCGTCGACCACGATCAACTCATGGATACCGGTACGCCCCCGGTAACCGCTTTGGTTGCAGTGCTCGCACCCCTGGGCGCGATAAATCACGACGTCGTCGTCAACCGTGCCCAGCATCCGTCGTTCCTCAGCGTCCGGTTGATGGGGCTGCTTACACTGCGGGCACAGGGTACGCACCAAACGTTGCGACAATACCCCGAGTAAACTGGACGACAACAAGAACGGTTCAACGCCCATATCTTCCAATCGGGTAATGGCGCCAGCAGCGGTGTTGGTGTGCAACGTCGATAACACCAAGTGGCCGGTTAATGATGCCTGTACCGCGATTTGTGCGGTCTCGACGTCACGGATTTCGCCGACCATGACCACGTCCGGGTCTTGTCGCAAAATCGCACGCAAACCGCGGGCAAAGGTCATGTCCACGCGAGGGTTAACCTGAGTCTGGCCAATACCCTCGATGGCATATTCAATGGGATCTTCAACCGTCAGGATATTGCGATCTTTGGAATTGATTTCGGTAATGCCGGCATAGAGCGTGGTTGATTTACCAGAACCGGTCGGTCCGGTCACCAAAATAATGCCGTGCGGCTTATGGATGAGCTGCGAGAAAATACCGCGGTTATGCTCGGTCATCCCCAGTTGCTTGAGGTTTAACCGTGCATTGTTTTTATCCAGCAGTCGCAGTACCACCCGCTCGCCGTGGTTAGACGGCATGGTCGATACCCGCACATCCACCGCCCGACCGGCGATTAATAACGAAATACGGCCGTCCTGCGGTACCCGTTTCTCGGCAATATCCAGTTGCGCCATGACTTTAATCCGCGAGATCAGCAGCGACGCCAGTTTGCGGTTGGGCTTGAGTACTTCACGCAAGACACCGTCGATGCGGAAACGAATGGTCAGTTGCTTCTCGAACGTTTCAATATGGATATCCGAAGCCCCTTCTTTGATGGCTTCGCTAAGCATGGCATTGATCAACTTAATGATTGGCGCATCGTCTTCGCTTTCCAGCAGGTCTTCGGTTTGCGGTAACTCGTCGGCCAACGAAAACAGATCCGATTCGTTGCCGATGTCTTCCATCAGTTGCTTGGCCTCGGAGGAGTCACGCTGATACGCTTGGGTTAACAGTGTCTCAAACTCCGACTCCGGATGTTCTTGCAACTGGAAGGGCTGTTGCAACACACGTCTGACTTCCAGCAACGCTTCCGCCGCCACGCCGGCGCGGCAATGTACGGTCGGGTGCTCGCCCTGCTCCACCACCACGCCGAAGCGTTTGGCAAAACTAAAGGGCAAACGTTTGGTTGCAATGGCACTGGCTTCAGTCATTATTTTGACCTTTATCTTGCACCGACTTTTCTTTGTTATCCATGTATTCGTCAAAACTTGGCGGCAGCGTCAGCTCACCGTCCCACTCTGGCATTACCGGGGTTTCTTTGGTCGGCATTAAATCCACACCGCGTGCTTTACGGTCAAGCTGCAAAGCCCGCATGTAGTTGTATTTACCGCGACTGATTTCCGCCAGTTTGCTGCCGTCACGCACGATGGTCGGACGGATAAACACCATCAGATTGCGCTTCTGGGTCGAGGTTGAGGTTGAACTAAATAACTTACCCAGGATCGGAATGTCGCCGAGCAACGGAATTTTTGATACCGACTCCTGCACGTCTTCGTCAATCAGGCCGCCCAGCACAATGGTTTCACCGTCATTGGCCATCACCGTGGTTTTCAGTTCACGTTTATTAACAATGACGTCCACCGAGGTTGCCCCGCTTAGGCTGGAGACTTCCTGCTCAATGAGCATTTGTACGGCATCGCCCTCGTTGATCTGCGGCGTCACTTTTAACTTAATACCCACTTCCTGACGATCGACGGTCTGGAATGGATTTTCGTTATCACCGCCCAACGTTGAGCCGGTAATGGTCGGCACCTCCTGACCCACGAGGAAACTGGCTTCTTCGTTATCAACGGTTACGATGCTTGGGGTTGCCAAAATATTGGAGTTGGTATCCTGCGAAATCGCCTGTACCACGGCCGCCCAATCGTTCTTAATGGTACCGAACATCATCCCGTTAACACTACCCAGCAACTCTGCTAACAAGCTGATATCACCCGGCTTGTCCGGGTTTTGGGTAACCGCACCACCTTCGGAAATCACCGTGGTGCCCTCTTGTGGCTGCGCCTGATAAGCGCCTGCAGCTAACGCGCCAATCGGCACTTGGTTACCAGTATTGTACTGCACCAGGCCACCGTCTTCGCTGATCCACTGAATACCAAAGTCGACATTGTCGCCTTCCAGTATCTCGACAATAATGGCCTCAACCTGTACCTGAGCCCGACGAATATCAAGGTCGCGAATGACGTTTTCCAGTGACGCCAGCATATCCGGCTCGGCGGTAATAACTACGGCATTGGTCGGCGCATGGGGACTGATACTGACGGTGTTGTTACCACCACCTGCGCGTCGACCACCGGTATTGCTGCCCTGCTGTTGTTCAACTTCCGCCTGAATCGAGCGGCTGACGTTATCCAGCACTTCAACCATTTCTTCAGCACGCGCATACTTCAGATAATAGACGCGTGTGTTGCCCTCGGTCTTGAGGTCTTGATCCAGTTGACGAATGAGCTTCACCACCCGCGAACGGGCACGCGGCTCACCACTGACAATGACGCTGTTACTGCGCTCATCGGCAACGATTTTTGGGATCAGCAAGGTCGGTGTGCCGTCCTGGGCGCTTTTTTCAAATAAGCTTTGGGCGATGCGGACCAACTCATTCGCCGACGCATACTCTAAATCAATAATATCGACGTCCTGGTCACCGGCCTGGTCGACGCGTTCGATGATTTCTACCAGGCGGCCAATGGTTTCTGCCCGACCGGTCATCATGATCACGTTAGAAGGATCGTAACTGACCACCATGCCGCCACCGGTCTGATCATTTAACTGCCGTAACAAGGGCGCGAGCTCTCGTACGGAAACGTTTTCGACCGGCACCACACGGGTGATCATCATGTCACCGCGTTGCTGTTGCTCACCCGCCACCACCGGCAACGGTGCATGCTGAGCATCTTTGTCGCGGATAACTTTAAGTACGCCAGAATCCATCTCCACCACGGCAAACCCATAAACTTCCAGCACGTTCAGGAAAAATTGATAGTACTGCTGTTCGTTCATGACGTCATAACTGCGAACGTCAATTTTGCCGCGCACGTTAGGGTCAATAATGATGGTTTTACCGAGGTTACGCCCAACCACCTGAATGAATTCATTAATGTCGGTGTTTTTAAAGCTTGCGGCGTATTCATCAGCCATCGCAGCGGGCGTTGGTACCAACACCGCCGAAGCGATACCCAGCGCAAGTGCGCTTAACCAGACTTTGGGGCCACGAGAGTGAACTGCCATAGTTAGTTGTCCTGTTCGTTGGCGAGCTCAATGGTGAGCTGCATCGGTTGACCGTCGCGCACAATCTCTATGTCGGCGCGCGTCAGCGTGGTTAATTCGTTACTTAATTGCATTGCCTGTTGCATATCGGTTAAATCGTAACCGTTAATGGCAATGGCAAGGTCGCCGTTTTGTAAACCGGCCTGACGAAACAGTTCCGGCTTTTGTCCTGCTTCCAGACGGTACCCTATCAGTTGACCGTTATCCATGGCCGGGCTTATCGACACGTAATCGGTAAGCGACTGCGGATCCGCATTAATCTCCTCAACGGCCTGCTCAAGGTCTTGTTCGGGGACGGTTTCCGTCGCCTCTTGCTGCGGCTGTTCAACAATCAGCGACAACGCGGGCCGATCCTCACCAATGTCTTCGAGTTGCAACGTTTCTATACGACCGTTGTTGTCTAACAATACCCGGTCAGCATAGATTTCTTCAACGGTCACACCGCTACGGCCAAGCTTATCGCCGACGATATAGGTCTGTTGTTGACCAGCCTGTTCAATAATAGCCGCAGAACGCAGCGGGTTGGAACTGGCCGATACCCCTACCAGACGGATGTTCAATGAGGTTTTCGGTGCATCACGACGCGTTGTCGATGAGGTTTGCGAACTTTCACCAAACAAGTTAAGACGTTGCAGAGCGGCAATATCGACCGCGGTGTCTTCTGCCGCGTTGTAGCTTGACGGTAGTGACGGTGCCGATGTGCCGCCCGTTGGCGCGGCCGGAGCCACCAACCACCAGGTTAACTGCGCTAGCAGTATCACCACCAGCAGCCAGATAGCGATGGTTGCCAGCGATATCAGCCGTGAGGGCGATGCCCATTTATTGCTGCGAAAGCCGTTTAGGTAAGACAATTTAGGTCACTTTATCATTATAGTTTTGTTAGACTTGTGTAGCTAACCGCATTCTAGCTCTCCGTGCAAGGGCCAACAATCGATTAACACAGTTTATGGTAATTTGATTGCAACTTTATGACAACAGCAAATGCAATACGTTTAGACAAGTGGCTTTGGGCAGCGCGTTTTTATAAAACACGGGCCATTGCCAGGCAGATGATTCAGTCTGGCAAAGTTCACTACAATGGCCAGCGCACTAAGCCTTCCAAGGCGGTGGAAATTGGCGCGATGCTGAAACTTAGACAAGGCTTTGACAGTAAAGAAGTCGAAGTAATTGCTTTGAGTGATCAGCGCCGCGGCGCCAGCGAAGCGCAGCTGCTTTATCGCGAAACCGAAAGCAGCATCAAGCAACGCGAGCAAAACGCGCAAGCACGAAAACTCAATGCCATGTATAATCCCCACCCACAAGGCCGTCCGGACAAAAAGCAGCGGCGGCAGTTGATCAGAATGAAAGACGGACAACGAAACGAAGGTGATGGGCAATGACCGAGCAAACTATCGAATACCCGACCGACCAACTGGTGCGTTATACCTTTGCTGACCAGGATGTGCGCGGTGAGTTGGTGCAGTTAACCAGCAGTTATCAAAGCTTGATCCGCGGCCACCAGTACCCACCGGCGGTGCAACAGGCGCTCGGTGAAATGATGGCGGCGGTGTCACTGCTGACCGCAACACTTAAGTTTGAAGGCCACATCGCTGTGCAACTGCAGGGCAACGGTCCGCTAAACTTTATTGCGGTTAATGGTAACCATCACCAGGAGTTGCGCGGCATTGCTCGCGTTCGTGGTGACATCACCGCGACGGATATTCGCAGCATGATTGGTAAAGGTGAGCTGGTTATTACCCTGGAGCCGGAACACGGCGAACGTTATCAGGGCGTTACCAGTTCAGACGCCGACTCAATTGCCGAAATGCTGGAAAATTATTTTATGCAGTCCGAGCAGCTGGCCACCAAAATCTGGTTGCACGCCGACGGCGAACATGCGGCCGGTATGTTATTGCAACGGCTGCCGGCATCCGGTAAAGACATGACCGGGTTTGAACACTTGGCCACCTTAACCGATACCATCACCGAACAGGAGTTGTATTCGCTGCCGGCAGAACAGCTGTTGCATCGCTTGTACCACGAAGAAACGGTGCACCTGTATCCGGCTCAGAAAGTTTCCTTTGTCTGCGGTTGTTCACGCGAGCGGACGCTGGATGCGTTGGCCAGCGTGCCGGTCGAGCAGTTGCGAGAGATTTTACAGACTGACGGCGAGATCGTCATGACCTGCGACTATTGCCTGACAGAATACCGCTTCAAAGAATCCGACTTCGCGTAGCTTGCGCCTGTGGCGCAAGTCTTTCACCGCTGAGAACACAGAGAGCGCGGAGGTTTTTATTGTTAAAACCACCCAACCCATTGGGTTTTCCATTAAAAAGCTTTTCTCTGCGGTTCTCAGCGCCCTCTGCGGTGAGAACCCTCAGCCTTTCTTCTTAATGAACTTCATTAAGCGGCGGCGTTTGCGCTGCTGAGACAGGGTCAGCTGGTTTTTCTTACCTTCGTACGGGTTAACCGGTTCGCGGAACTCGATCTTAATCGGTGTGCCCATCACACCCAGGGCTTTACGGAAGTAGTTGGTCAAATAACGCTGATATGAGCCCGGTAGCTTGGTGACCTGGTTGCCGTGAATAACGATACGCGGCGGATTGTAGCCGCCGGCGTGCGCGTATTTGAGTTTCACACGACGACCACTGACCAACGGTGGCTGGTGTTCTTCCTGAGCCATTTCCATGATCTTGGTCAGTTTAGACGTACTCACCCGCTGTGTGGCGCTGCTGTAAGCTTCTTCAACGCTTTCAAACAGGTGGCCGACACCGGTGCCGTGCAGCGCCGAGATAAAGTGTAAACGTGCGAAATCAACAAAGCCGAGGCGACGATCTAACTCACGCTTAATCTCTTCTTTGTGATCCTGCTCTAAACCGTCCCACTTATTCACCGCAATCACGATTGAACGGCCGGCATTGAGGGCAAAACCAATCAGGTTAAGATCCTGGTCGGTGATGGTTTCGCGCGCATCAATGACAATCAGTACAACGTTGGCTTCTTCGATCGCCTGCAACGTTTTCACCACCGAAAATTTCTCGATCGCCTCATCGATACGGCCCCGGCGACGCACACCAGCGGTATCAATGAGCACGTATTCGCGCTCATCCCGTTGCATCGGGATATACACCGAGTCGCGAGTGGTTCCGGGCATATCAAAAACCACCACCCGCTCTTCACCAAGGATACGGTTAGTAAGCGTTGACTTACCCACGTTCGGTCGGCCGACAATGGCCAACTTCAGCGGTAACGCATCGTAGTCGATTTCATCGTGGTCAAGATCTTCCGGCGCTTCGTCGTTACGGACTATAACGTCCGGGTAGTCCTCAGCCAGCGGCTTAAAACACCTTTCCAGCAGCTGTTCAACACCACGTCCGTGAGCAGCGGCAATACCGTAAAGGTCGCCTAACGCCAGTGAGTAAAAGTCAGCCATTGCGGTTGAGGCATCGATACCGTCGATCTTGTTACAGACCATGTAGACTTTTTTCTGCTGCTGTTTTTTGCGCAGATGATCCGCAATGGCCTGATCGCCTACGGTCACGCCGTCACGGGCATCCACCAAAAACAACACCACATCGGCTTCTTCAATGGCTTGCAGCGATTGCTTTGCCATTACCTCATCGATGCCTTCTTCATCCCCGTGAATACCACCGGTATCCACGACAATGAATTGATATCCATCATAGTTGGCCTGGCCGTACTTACGATCGCGGGTCAGGCCGGGAAAGTCTGCTACCAGTGCATCCCGGCTGCGGGTTAAACGATTAAATAATGTGGATTTCCCCACATTCGGGCGCCCTACCAGGGCTACAACAGGTAACATGTTTGTTTAACTTCCTGAATTTATCTCAATTGCCACAATATCGCCGTCGCGAGTTTGTGTGTATAAGGTTGTTCCATCCACAACCGGCTGCGCAAAAATACCATCACCGCCGACTTCATAGCGACCTTCTATAGTGCCATTGGTTGGATTCAACCAGTGTAAGTAACCGTCCAGATCACCGACAACGACGAAACCATCATGCCATGCCGGGCCCGTCAATTTACGGCCAAACATTTCGTTGTTGCTCCACAACTCAATGCCGCCTTCCTGGTTCAAGCCATAAAGATGGCTTTGGTAGTCGGTCAAATAAATACGTCCACCGCGCACCAGCATATTCTCGAACGCACTGTAGTCACGCTTCCAACGTACCTCGCCGCTGCGTAATTCCAGTGCCACCAGTTCGCCGTTATACGCGATCATGTATATCACGCCACCGACCACAACCGGATTGGCGTCGATATCGGCCAATGCTTCGAGCTCGGTCGCGCCGCTTGGCGTGCCAACACTCTGTGTCCACGCCTGCTGGCCATTATTAGCGATGAGAATTGACGCGGTACCATTACTGTCACCAACAATCACACCACCACTGGCGATGGTCGGCGCCGATGAACCACGCAAGGTTAGCGTAGGTGTCTGGTATTCAAACTGCCACTGTTGCTCACCGCTTTCGGCATCATAACTGATGACTTTGCCGCCCGTGGTGTGAATGACGACTCGTCCTTCGCCAACGGCGGGATCAGAGTTTACTTCATTGCCAACGTCGACATGCCAGACCAGCTCACCGGTCTCGGCATTTAACGCTATCAAATCGCCGTTCTCGGTGCCCAAAAACAGCTTGTCATAAGCTGCAACCAGACCGCCGGAAATGCGCGCCGGGAATGGTGATGACAGAATGCCGCTGAACCAACCCTCATCAGACGCTTCGTTAATTTCGATGAGGTCATGCAACTCGACTTCCCACAGCGTTTCGCCGTTGTCTTTACTCATCGCGACAACCGTGCCCTGACGATCGGCAGCATACACTTTATCGTAAGCAACAACTGGGTTAAGGCGAGAGAAAAACTCTCCCACACCATCACCAACGGAGCGCTCCCACTTAACGGAAACATTGAGGTTTTCGTTAATCGGCTGGAGCGGTGCAATCTTAATTTCCTCGTCATCGTCACCGAACAGCGAGCAACCACTTATGCTGGTTGCTAGTGCGGCAATCGCGAGTAACGAGGCGGACTTTTTTAACGTGTTAAGCAAATGCATTATGACGTAGCCAGGCTGTTGAGTTTAAGTTCCAGTGCCGGAGTCAGCGCTTCACCCTCAGCGGCAAGCGCACGCTGGTAAGCTTCGCGAGCTTGATCATTCTGACCCTGTTCAGCATAAATGTCGCCTTCCAGTTCGGCAGCCGCGGCCTGATAGGCCGTTGGCATCGCCGTTGTTACGGCGGCCAGAGCACCCTCGTATTGCTGCTGCGCTAACAGAACCCGTGCCAAGCGGATGTTGGCAACCGCTTTCAGGTTGTTATCGTCGCTCTCACTGACCACCTGTTGCAGTGCGGTCACCGCCGTCGCCAGATCGCCATTGCTGGCGGCGTGTTGAGCTAACTGCAGTGCGGCAAGGTGCGCGTAATGTGAACCGGCGTGCTCATCGATAAATTGTTGCGCGTTAACCACTGCGTTATCGGCGTCTGCCTGTAACTGACTGGCCACTTGCTGATAACCTGCTGAAGCTGCGTTAGCCGCATCAATCTGCGCTTGGTCATAATAGCGCCAGCCAAAAAACAGGCCAAAACCAATCACCGCACCGGCGATAATGCCTTTGCCGTGTTCGGCCCAAAACTCTTTAATTCGTTCGACTTGTTGTTCTTCGTTCTGATCCACAGGATCACCTCTTACGCTTGCGTCAATGGCCGCAGATGGTCAATAAGTTCTGCGTGACTTAAAGTAATTTGTTCAGCCTCGCTGCGTAACGGTTTAACCGTTACTTGCTGCGTTGCCAGCTCATTCTCGCCGATAATTAGGGCGACTTCCGCACCGGATTTATCCGCTTTTTTCATTTGTTTTTTCATTGCCCCACCACCACAGTGGGTCACCAGCCGCAACTCCGGCAGTGCATCTCTCAGCTGTTCGGCAATCGCCGCTGCTTTTAGTTCCGCAGCGTCGCCTAACGGCATTAAATAAGCATCCACCGCACGTCTTGGCGTCAATTTATTTTGTTCCTGCAACAGCAACACTAACCGTTCCATGCCCATCGCGAAACCAACAGCCGGCGTTGGCTTACCACCAAGTTGTTCTACCAAGCCGTCATAACGGCCACCGGCACAGACGGTACCCTGAGCGCCCAAGGCGGTGGTAACCCATTCAAACACTGTGCGGTTGTAATAGTCCAGTCCACGCACCAAACGCTCGTTTAGGGTGTAGCGAATACCGGCTTCGTCCAGCAATGCACGCAACTGCTCAAAGTGCTCCCGCGATTCATCGTCCCAGTACTCTGACAGACGCGGCGCTTCTTCCAATAGCTGCTGTGTATTGGGGTCTTTGCTGTCAAGAATACGCAACGGGTTGCTGTCCAACCGACGCTGACTGTCTTCGTCCAATTGCTCTTTATATTGCTCCAGATACTCACGCAGAGCATCGCGATAACGCGCGCGGGCTTCATTCGATCCCAGCGAGTTTAACTGCAACTCAACCTGATCGGCGATACCAAAGGCTTTCCACAGCCGCGCTGACAACAGAATAACTTCGGCATCAGCATCCGCTGAAGGCAGCCCAAAGGTTTCAATACCGAACTGATGAAACTGGCGATAACGACCTTTTTGTGGGCGTTCATAGCGAAACATCGGCCCCATGTACCAAAGTCGCTGAATTTGATTATACAACAACCCATGTTGATTACCGGCACGGACGCAGCTTGCCGTACCCTCAGGACGCAAGGTGAGACTCTCACCATTGCGGTCATCAAAGGTGTACATTTCTTTTTCGACAATATCGGTCACCTCACCGATAGAGCGCTTAAACAGTGCGGTTTGCTCAAGTACCGGCATGCGAATTTCGCTGTAGCCGTAGCTTGCTGCCACTCGACGAATAATCGACTCAACCTGTTGCCAGGCTGGGCTTTGGTCGGGTAACAGGTCGTTCATGCCTCGAATTGCCTGTATGGATTTTGCCACGCTTGTTACTTCCGTCTTGGTTGCTATCTGTTGCCGATGGTCATTACGTACACGATGAGCCATAAAAACAAAGGCTCAAAAAACGAGCGCGTATTATAAGGATTTTATGACAGCGGGTAAAACGCGTTAACCGATTTCTTTTACGTCAATTTTGTGTTTTTCGACGTGGGCAACGCGTTCACGGATTTGACGTTCCAGTTGATCCACCAGGTCCTTGTTGTCGAGGCGCAGTTTTTGCCGTTCGCCGCCAATATACAAGCCACTTTTATTCTTTGCACCGGCCAACCCAACTTCGGCAACCAGGGCTTCCCCCGGGCCGTTGACGACACAGCCGATAATGGACACATCCATCGGCACCGTAACGTCTTCAAGCCGCTGTTCCAATTCGTTAACGGTTGCTATCACATCAAACTCCTGCCGCGAACAACTTGGGCAGGCAATGAAGTTAATGCCACGGGACCGGATCCTGAGCGATTTCAGAATATCGAATCCCACTTTGATCTCTTCGACGGGATCCGCCGCTAATGACACCCGCAAGGTATCGCCAATCCCTTCGGCCAATAGCATACCCAGACCGATGGATGATTTGACCGCGCCACTGCGCTTGCCGCCCGCTTCGGTGATGCCCAAGTGCAACGGTTGCTCAATTTGTTTCGCCAATAAGCGGTAAGAATCAACCGCGAGAAACACATCGGATGCTTTCACACTGACTTTAAAGTCCTGGAAATTAAGTCGATCGAGAATCTCGACATGCCGCATCGCCGATTCAACCAGTGCTGCGGGCGTTGGTTCACCATATTTTTCTTGCAGGTCTTTCTCCAGCGAACCACCGTTAACACCAATTCGGATAGGAATGTTTTTATCTCTGGCGGCGTCAACAACCGCGCGAATACGATCTTCGCGGCCAATATTGCCGGGATTAATGCGCAAGCAGTCGGCACCATATTCCGCCACTTTTAAAGCAATGCGATAGTCAAAGTGGATGTCTGTTACCAAAGGCACAGGACTGCCCTGCTTGATGGCTTTAAACGCTTCTGCCGCCTCCATCGTGGGTACCGAAACACGCACAATATCCGCTCCCGCGTCGGCCAGCGCCTGAATTTGCGCTAAGGTCGCCTGCACATCGGTGGTTTCGGTGTTGGTCATGGACTGCACCGCAATCGGAGCGCCATCACCGATGGGCACATCGCCGACGTAGATACGACGGGAGGGTCTGCGCTTGATGGGACTTTCGTGCATCATAGATCGATATTCCTACTGCTTAGAGATCCACTATTAATTGGTTGCCGGTACGGTCAGACGCGCAACCCGTGACTGACGGAAGCTGCTCAAGTCTACGGTTTCGCCTTGATAAGTAATGGTCACCGCTTCTGGCTTACACACGGTAATCGAGAACGGTGCTTCACCGGGCACCTGCATGGTATAACCAGCGGCTTTGATACCGACCGCCTGAGTCTCGCCGTTGGCGTCATCAACTTTTACCCAACACTCTTCACTGAACTGAAACACCAAGCTGGCAGCAGAGTCTTCCTGTTGCGCTTGTGGTGACGTATTTTGGTCGGCGTCCGAGTCGGCTGCCGGCGACGGTTCATTGACGTCTGCAAGCTCACTCTCGTTGGCCGTATCATCGGTGACGGTAGCCGGTTGTTCATCATCAACGGCAGGCTCGTCACTCGCGCCTGATTCTGGTGCCGGCTCGTTGACTGCCGCCAGCGTCGTTTCTGGTTGCTCAGTTTCGGACACGGTTACTGCCTCATCCGCGGTCGACTGATTCGGGTCGTTGGCGGTCAACGAGGTACTCACATCGTCGGCCTCAACTTCCGATTCCAGCAACGGTTGTTCATCATTTTTAGTTGGTTCTGGCTGCGACGTCGTCGGTGACTGCAGTTGCGGCAGCGACGACTCCTGCACTTCCGTTTCTGTTACTGCTTGCTCAACATCATCACTGATGCTGTTAAAACTCAGTCCGCTGTCCTGCCACCACCAAATGACTAAGCCGATGACGACAATGATCACAGCATAAGTAATCAGCATGAGACGGTTGTCGTTCTCTTCGTGTTTTACGCGTCGCGAAAAACTTTGCATGGCGGAGGTATCGGGCTCTTTAATGCCCATTTTTCGATAAGCGGCGAAGATTTCCTGATCATTCACGTCCAGCAGTTTTGCGTAGGACCGCAAATAACCTTTAATAAAGGTAGGTGTTGAAAAGGAGTCGTACTCATCGTTTTCGAGCAATTCGATGATCTGTAAACGCAACCGCAAGCGATCCGCGACCTCACGCTGACTCAGGTTTTTGCGTTCTCTGGCCTCTTTTAAGATCTGTCCAGGCCCTTTGACAGGTTCCTTCTGCTGTTCCGCGGAGGCTTTTACGTCGTTGTTATCTACCGCGTTTTCCTCAGTGTCGTTCGATTGATTATCAGCAGTCATGATATCTGGGTTGTTCCCTGTTAGTACGCTACCCTCTCGCTTCGGCTCAGCGACTGGTTAAGCACTGTGCTCGGTTGGCAGCAACATCTTGCTGTAACCTTTGAGCATGGTCAAACATTACCAGCGCTTGTTGCCAGTGACCGGATAAGCACAGCGCGATAGCGTAATTGTTGTACAATGCGCCGCTCATAGGTTGCCATGATAACGCTTGCTGGTAAAGTAGCAACGCAGAATTGAGCTTTTCTTTGTGTAAATACCATTGTCCGAGGGCGATGATGACGGCTTCTGCTCCTGGTGCGTCGGCGTATGCTTTATCGAGATGTTGGCGGGCGCGTTCCAGGTGTCCGCGTTTCATGTATTCGAGGCCAAGGTTGAGGCGATGTTGGCCGGCATCGCTGAGTGATGTACTGGGGGCTGCGCTACAACCGCTCAGGGTTACGGCGAGTAGTATCCATATTCTCATTTCAGCATTCCTTTGCTTATTTGCGCTACGCGCTTGGCGCCGCCTGCGGCGGCTTGCTTGGCGGCACGTGCTGCGCCGTGCCTTGCTCGACGCGGGCTCCGCCCGCTTGCTTGGTGCGCCGGAGGCGCTTGCTCAAAACAGCGCATCTTGTCGTGCCTTCGGCACGACTCGCTAAGGTGAGCCAGTAAGCTTGTGGGGCGCCTAGCTGTTAGAAGCGATGGCGATCTCGTCGCCGCGCGCCGCTTGTTGGCGCTTGAGGATGCGCTTGGTGCGGTCAATCACATCACCCACCAATTGACCACAGGCCGCATCAATGTCGTCACCACGGGTCTTCCTGACCATCACGGTAAAGCCATATTCCATCAACACCTTAGCAAAACGGTCGATGCGCGAGTTGCTCGAACGCCCGTAATCCGATCCCGGGAACGGATTAAACGGAATAAGATTAATTTTACTGGGCGTGTCCTTAAGCGTTTTCGCCAATTCGTGCGCCTGATCCGTCGAATCATTGACGTGATCCAGCATCACATATTCTACGGTCACTTTGTGTTGCGCTTTTGATTGCTCAACATAGCGGCGACTCGACGCTAAAAACTGTTCAATGTTGTACTTTTTATTGATCGGCACAATCTCGTTACGCAGCTCATCATTCGGCGCGTGCAACGAAATCGCCAGCATCACATCAATTTGTTCGGCGAGTTTATCCAGTGCCGGTACCACCCCTGAGGTGCTTAGCGTGACACGGCGTTTTGATAAACCAAAACCGTAGTCGTCCAGCATCAATTCCATCGCCGGAACAACATTATTCATATTCAGTAGCGGTTCACCCATACCCATCATCACGACGTTGGTAACCGGTTTTATGCCGGTTTTACCGTAGGCTCCGAGTAATTGATTAACGCGCCATACCTGACCAATGATTTCCGCAACGTTGAGATTACGGTTAAAGCCTTGCGCCCCGGTCGAGCAGAAGGTGCATTCCAGTGCACAGCCAACCTGCGATGACACACATAAGGTCGCTCGATCACGCTCGGGAATCCATACCGTCTCCACATCCTGTCCGTCAAATAAGGTCATGACAAACTTGATGGTGCCGTCGGAGGATTGCTGTTGAGTGCGGACTTCTGGCGCCCGAACTTCTGCAACTTGCTTGAGTTTTTCCCGCAGCTTTTTGTTGAGATTGGTCATCTCATCAAAATCATCCACGCAAAAATGATACAACCATTTCATCACCTGATCGGCACGAAATGGCTTCTCCCCCATTTCGCGGAAGAATTCTTTCATTCCCTCGCGGTTGAGGTTAAGAAGGTTCACTTTTTTGTCGATGGTATTGGTCATAAATTTCCTGTTAAATTCGGATACGTCGGCTTCGCCTCCGCGGTTTAGGCCCTGCGGGCGGTCTAGGCCCTGCGGGCGGTTTAGGCTCGCTGCGCTCGCGGTTTAGGGCCTTTGGCCGGTTTAGGCTCGCTGCGCTCGCGGTTTGGGGCCTTTGGCCGGTTTAGGCTTCGCGGTTTGACGGGCGAAGCCCCTAAACCCTTGCGCCGAAGGCAGCAAGCTACACCGCGAGCGAAGCGAGCCCAAACCGCGCGAAGCGCCTAGACCGGCCGCAGGCCCTAGACCGTAAAGCCGAAGCTAAGATCTTACCGAGTGCGTGGGCAGATTTCTTCGTCGCTGAAGAAGTAAGCAATTTCACGCGCAGCAGATTCAACAGCGTCTGAGCCGTGTACTGCATTTTCGTCGATAGTTTCAGCATAGTCTGCACGTAACGTTCCTGCCAGAGCTTCTGCCGGGTTCGTTGCGCCCATGATGTCGCGGTTTTTACGGACGGCGTCTTCGCCTTCCAGAACCTGAACAACGATTGGGCCAGAGGTCATGAACTCAACCAAAGCGCCGAAGAAAGGACGTTCTTTGTGTTCCGCGTAAAAACCTTCCGCCTGTTCTTTGCTCAGGTGCATCATTTTAGCTGCGACAATGCGCAGACCTGCAGATTCGAAACGGTTGTAGATAGCACCGATTAAGTTTTTAGCAACTGCATCGGGCTTGATGATTGATAAAGTGCGCTCTAAAGCCATCTGTTTTACTCCAAAAAGGGTATTAAACCAGTGATTAAATTTTCCGCGCGAATTATACGGGAGATTGCATAAAAAATCGAATAGCGATTGATTGTTTTTGTTTAAATTCTAAGTTAGGATGCAAAAACATATAGCCATATAGACGTCTATACGACGAGAGGAGTAATAAGCATGGCACAAGCAACCTTGGGTGGCGGCTGTTTTTGGTGTGTTGAGTCGGCCTTCCTGCAAGTCAAGGGCATCAGCAATGTACAATCGGGGTACACCGGTGGCCATACTGAGAATCCGACTTATGAACAAGTGTGTAGCGGTGAGACCGGACACGCGGAAGTCGCGCAGTTAACCTACGATCCTGAGCAAATTTCGTATCGTCAAATCCTCGAAATCTTCTTCACGTTGCACGATCCAACGCAGGTGAACCGTCAGGGCAATGACATTGGCACGCAGTATCGCACGTCGATTTTTTACCACGACGATGAGCAAAAGCGTGAAGCGGAGCAAATCATTGCTGAACTTGAGTCAGAGGGTGCCTTTGCTGATCCGATTGTAACTGAGGTGTCGCCGCTGGAGGTGTTTTATCCGGCTGAGGATTATCATACCAACTACTTTAACCGAAACCCGGAAAATCCGTACTGTCAGGCGGTGATTTCACCGAAATTAGCGAAATTCCGTAAAACCTTTGCCGGGCTGCTGCGCTAGTTCCTAGCGCTTGGCGCCGCCTCCGGCGGCGGCTTAGGTGCTTCGCACGGTGTAGCTTGCTTCCTTCGGCGCAAGGGTTTAGGGGCTTCGCCCGTTAAACCGCGAAGCCTAGACCGCCCGAAGGGCCTAAACCGCGGAGGTGACGCCGGAGCCTAATTCGTGCTAAGGGCTCGGTAAACCGCGAGGATGTGTTCGGCGGCGTGGTCTACTTCCGCTTCCGTCGTTGGGCGGCCGAAGCTGAAGCGTAACGAGGCATGCGCCAACTCATCCGTCAGCCCCAGCGCTCTCAGCACGTAAGACGGCTCGACACTGGCCGAAGTACAGGCAGAGCCTGATGAAATGGCGAGATCTTTTAGTGACATCAGTAAAATCTCACCCTCGACATCCGCAAAGCGCAAATTAATGATGTGCGGCACCCGCAGCGCATCACTGCCGTTTAGATCGATGCCAGGCTCAGCCAATAGCGGCGTTAAAAACCGCTGACGGAGTTGCTCAAAGTACTCTGCATCGTGTTGCAGTCGCTCTCCGGCAACCGCGCAGGCTTCGCCAAGCCCGACGATTTGATGGGTTGCCAGGGTACCTGAGCGCATACCTCGCTCATGCCCGCCACCGTGCATTTGCGCCTGTAGCCGCACTCTTGGCTGACGCCGCACATACAAGGCACCAATGCCTTTCGGGCCATACAATTTGTGCGCCGAAAGCGACAACAAATCGACCGGAAGCTGACTCAGATCCAGGCTCAGTTTACCGGCACTTTGCGCAGCGTCGACATGCAGTAAGGTACCATTGCTGCGGCAAATAGAACCGATCGCCTCGATATCCTGAATCACACCCAGCTCATTATTCACGTGCATCACACTGACCAGGATGGTGTCTTCCCGTAACGCCGAGCGCAATTCATCGAGATCAATACGCCCATCCGCCTGTACATCGAGAAAGGTGACCGAGAATCCTTCTTTTTGCAGTTGCAACATCGGATCCAACACCGCTTTATGCTCGGTTTTAACGGTGATCAGATGCTTGCCTTTGTCACGCAATTGGTAGGCAACGCCTTTAATCGCGAGGTTGTCCGATTCGGTTGCGCCTGAGGTGAAAACAATCTCGCGTGCGTCTGCGTTGAGCAAATCAGCCACTTGGTGACGGGCAATATCAACCGCCTCTTCAGCCTGCCAGCCATAGCGATGTGAGCGTGAAGCGGGGTTTGCGTAGATGCCATCATAGGTAAGAAATTGCATCATTTTATCAGCGACCTGCTGTTCTACCGGGGTGGTGGCCGCAAAATCCATATAAATAGGCAATTTCACTACGCAAAAACTCCTGAACCGTAATTTAACAACATACTAAATAACGTTTAACTCAATCTTTTCTGATGATTGCCGTTTGCCCACGGCATTAACATCCCGTGACGCCATCAGCTCGGCCAGCGTGATACCATCAAGGAAATCGGCGATGCGGTCGCTCAATCCTTCCCACAAGGAGTGGGTTAAACAGCGTTCGCCGCCCTGACAGTTGGCCTTGCCCTGACAACGGGTTGCATCGATGGATTCGTCAACCGCTTCAATCACGGCGCCGACCGAAATTTCGTTGGCACGGCGGCCGAGTTGGTAACCACCGCCTGGCCCACGGACGCTTTGAACGAGTTTGCGCTTTCGCAGGCGCGCGAACAGCTGTTCGAGATACGACAATGAAATACCTTGCCGCTCTGAGATGTCCGCCAATGGTACCGGGGCTTTTTGTGCAAACATGGCGACGTCAAGCATCGCGGTGACCGCATAGCGGCCCTTGGATGTCAGGCGCATGATTCTGTATCCTCTTCGCTGAGCTGGACTTTTAAGTTTACTTACCCGACTAAAATAGTCAAGTATTAGCGCGACGTGGGCGTTGCGCTTGGCGCGTTGGCCCTCTTGCGCCGGTGGCGCACGTTACGCTTTTTGTGCCAAGCGGTTATTTCTTAATGGAAGCGAGGATACCGCGCAGGATGTTGATTTCGCTTTCTTCCGGGCGCGCTCGGTTAAATAAGCGCCGCAACTTGGTCATCACCTGCCCTGGATGCTGCTTCACAATAAAGCCGGTATGGTAGAGCGTCTGCTCCAGGTGCTGGTAGAACATTTCCAGTTGTTCCGCACGGGGATAGTCCGCAATCTCATCCGTATGCGTGTATAACGACTGCCCCTCTGCCGCTTCCAAGTGTTGCATACGCAGCTCGTAACAAACCGTCTGTACTGCCATCGCCAGGTTCAACGAACCATAATCCGGGTTGGTCGGGATGTGCAAATGATACTGACTGAGTTGCAGCTCTTCGTTGGTTAAGCCATTGTTCTCACGCCCGAAGACCACTGCGACTTTATGCTTTGGTGCTTCGGCCAGCATTTTGGCGGCCGCATCGCGCGGACCTAACAACGGCCAGTCGAGGGTCCGATTGCGGGCGCTGGTCGCCAGCACCAACTGACAGTCTGCAATCGCTTCTTCCAGCGTGTCAACGATGTGGGCGTTGGCCAAAATATCCGTAGCCCCGGCCGCCAACGCGGACGCGTGGCTGTCCGGTTTGTTCACCGGATCAACCAGGGTCAGTTCTTTTAAACCCATGGTTTTCATGGCCCGTGCCACCGAACCGATGTTGCCTGTATGCGAGGTGTTTACAAGTACGATACGAATTGAATCTAACATGATGCCCTTGAACGATTAAAACGGATGACACACAACAGTGTTGCTGAATAAAAGTTGTGCATGATACCGCAATACTGGTATTATCCGCGACCAGATTTTTGTGATCCTCACAACGTTCTTTGACAGCACAGGTAATTTGATTATGCATCCGATGTTAAACATTGCGGTGCGCGCAGCGCGTGCAGCCGGCAAAATTCTTGTTAAGCAATTTGATCAGGGGCAACCCATCGACGCGGTTTCTAAAGGCCCGAATGACTGGGTGTCCGAAATGGACAAAGCCGCCGAACAGGCAATCATCAGCACCATCCGTAAATCCTACCCGGAACACGGTATCATCGCGGAAGAAAGCGGCCAGCAACAAGGCTCGGATAATGATTTTCAGTGGGTTATCGACCCGCTGGACGGCACCACAAATTACCTGCGCGGTATCCCTCACTTCTGTATTTCGATTGCGCTTTTGCACAAAGGTTCTGTGCAACAGGGCGTGGTTTATGATCCGATTCGCGAAGAGTTATTCAGCGCATCACGAGGTGCCGGTGCTCAGTTAAATGGTCGCCGTTTACGAATTGACCCGAAAGTTGAGCTTAAGGGAGCGTTGTTAGCGACGGGCTTTCCGTTCAAGTACAAGCACAAACTGCCTGAATATCAGCAAATGTTTAATAACTTGTTTGAACACTGCGCAGACATGCGCCGCCCCGGAGCAGCAGCACTGGACTTAGCCTATGTCGCGGCCGGTCGCTTTGACGGCTTCTTTGAAATGGGTCTCAAGCCCTGGGATATGCTGGCCGGCGAACTGATGATTCGCGAAGCCGGTGGTATCATCTGCGACTTCAGCGGCGGCCACAATTACGTGCAAAGCGGTAACGTGGTTGCAGGCGCACCGAAAGTGCTCAAGCAAATGCTGCCGGTCATGCGCAAAAAGCCTGAGTAACTTGATGAGATGGTCCCCTCCCTCTTAAACGGCATCGCAATGTGCCAATATAGAGGTTCAAGCTTCTATAGAAACAGAGTGGAGAGGACCAATGGCTATTGTAAACAGAATTGCCCTTGATTT
>Ga0207828_100194_pt1 | contig 44022 bp, 45 predicted proteins | sample TtaePargueraPR_11_FD_187276 | JGI IMG/M metagenome (GOLD analysis project Ga0207828, IMG submission 187276) | Aerobic enrichment media microbial communities from Bioluminiscent Bay, La Parguera, Puerto Rico - Tt and P2 (3) (SPAdes) | ecosystem: Environmental > Aquatic > Marine > Unclassified ...
CCCCCTCCGTCAGCCGCTTTCGGCGACTGCCACCTCCCCGTTCCGGGGAGGATTTTGCAGGGATTACTCATGCCAGGTCACCCCGTCGCGTTCGGTCAGGGCGATCGCGGCGCTGGGTCCCCAGCTTCCGGCGTTGTAAGTCTTGGGCGTAAGCCCCTCCTTCTTCCATTGCGCCCGGATCGCATCGACCCAGGTCCATTGCGCCTCCACCTCGTCGCGGCGCACGAACAGCGTCTGGTCGCATTCGATGAGATCGAGCAGCAGGCGTTCATAGGCGATGCGGCGGTGCTGACCGCTGAAGGCATCGGGCATGGCGATTTCCAGCGGGACGGAGCGCAGGCTCATCCCCTCGCGGTCCAGCCCAGGCACCTTGGCCATCAGCGAAAGGGTGATGTTCTCTTCCGGCTGGATGCCGATCAGAAGCTGGTTGGGCACGGTGCGCGTGCCTTCGAAGATCGAATGCGGGATCGGCCGGAATTGCACGAGAATCTCGGTCACGCGCTCGGTCAGCCGCTTGCCGGTGCGCATGTAGAAGGGCACGCCCTTCCAGCGCCAATTGTCGACATGCGCCTTCAGCGCCACGAAAGTCTCGGTGTCGCTCGGCCGGCCCAGTTCCTCGTCATAGCCGGGCACGATCTTGCCGCCGACGGCGCCGCCGCGATATTGCCCGGTCACGCTCTCGCCGGGGCCGATCGGGCGCAATGCGCGCAGCACCTTCACCTTCTCGTCACGCACGGCGGCGGAATCGAAGCTGGTCGGCGGCTCCATCGCCACCAGAGCGAGGAGCTGCAGCATGTGGTTCTGCACCATGTCGCGCAGCGCGCCCGCCTCGTCATAGAAATCGACGCGGCTTTCAAGGCCGACCGTTTCGCCCACGGTGATCTGGACATGTTCGATATGCTGCGCGTTCCACAGCGGCTCGAACATGATGTTGGCGAAGCGCAGCGCGATCAGGTTCTGCACCGTCTCCTTGCCGAGATAATGGTCGATGCGGAAGATGCGGCTTTCGGGGAAGGCCGCGGCCACGGCATCGTTGATCTCGCGGCTCGAGGCGAGATCGATGCCGAGCGGCTTTTCCAGGCTGATCCGCGCGCCGTGGCCGGTCAGCCCGGCCGATTGCAGCCCCTTGATCGTGGTTTCGAACAGGCTCGGCGCGGTGGAGAGGAAGATCGCCAGCTGCTCGCCCGGCCGGCCGGCCTTTTCCGCCAGCGCCTTGAAGCCCGCTGGGTTCTTCACGTCGAGCGGCTGGTAGCTGAGCCGGTTGAGGAAATCGGCCATCCCGCCGCGCCGGTTGGGCGGCATGAATTTCTCCAGCGCGGCGCGCGCGAAATTGCGGAATTCGGCATCGCTCATGTCGGATCGGGCCGTGCCCACGATCCGCATGTCCGGGTCCAGCAATTCATCAGAATGCAGCGCGCAAAGCGACGGCAGCAGCATGCGCTGGGCCAGGTCGCCCGTAGCGCCGAACAGCAGCAATGTATCCGCCGTGGAGCTCATTGAATCGTTTCTCCGCGCGCTGAATTCATCGACTACCTCGCTCTTCTGGCTTTGTCTTATGCTGCACTGCGACAGGCGGCGCGGCAAGGGAAACATCAGTCGTAGATGCGCACTTGCACGTCCTTGTCATGGAAATTCGCATTGCCGAACACGGTCATGAAGCTGACATCCGCCGCGTCGCGTCCGATGCCGATCTTCGCCGTATGGGCGGGGTCCGCCATGCCCGTCGCATCGACGATATACCAGGCGCCCCCGCCCGGCGTTTCCGGATCGGCCAGGAACACTTCGGCGACGGCGTGGAAATCGGGCGGATCGACTCCCGGGGCATAGGCGCTGACATAGCGGGCCGGGATTTCCGAGGCGCGCGCCAGCGAGACGAGCACATGCGCATAGTCGCGGCAGATTCCGCGCCGTTCCACGAAACTGTCGAGCGCGGTGGTGTTGGCGTCGCTGGTGCCCGGCTCGTAGCGGAAATGCCGGGCGATCCAGTCACGCATCGCCATGATCCGCGCGCCGCCCATGCTGCCGGAAAACTCCGCCTCCACGAAAGGCTGGAAGCGGTTGGCCGGGCAATAGCGCGAATCGAACAAATACTGCACCGTCTCCGCCGGGAGATCGTGCGGGTCGAGCCGGGCGAGACTTTCGATCTCCGGCTGCAGCCGGTGGACCTTTACCCGCGCGGAATAGCCGACTTCATACTGGCCCTCGGCGCGCAGCCAGATGCGCTCGCCGATATCGTCCTGCGCGGCGATGCGGGCGATATGCTCGGCCGGCCCCATCCGGGTGTCGGAGCTGAGGATGTCCTGCTCGGGAATCGCCGCCGCCTCGAACTGGAGGAGGATGTCGGTGGTCTGGTCGAGCGAGAAGGAAAAGCGGGTCTCGATTTCGATTGGCATATTGGCTGGCAACGCTCCGCCGAGCGAAAGGGTTCGGCTCAGTCGCCGATTATGTGCGCCACGATATTGCGCCGGTGCGACACGCGGCGGTGCTCGACCAGATAAATCCCCTGCCATGTGCCCAGCGCCATGCGCCCGCCGGAAACGGGGACCGCCAGGCTGTTGCCGGTCAGCATGGACTTGATGTGGGCGGGCATGTCGTCCGGCCCTTCGTCGTCATGCTCGTAATGCCGCCCTTCGGGCACGGCGGAGTCGAGCCAGCGCAGCAGGTCGCGCTTCACGGCGGGGGCGGCATTCTCGTTGATCGTCAGCGAGGCCGATGTGTGGCGGCAGAAGATGGTCAGCAGCCCGGTCTCGATGCCGGTCTCGCCCAGCCAGTGGTCGATCTCGCCGGTGATCTCGGTGAAGCCGGCGCCGGTGGTGGCGATGGCGAAGCTGGTCTGGGCCTGTTTCATGCGGCGAGCCTATAACGGGCCGGGGCCGGCGATGCGAGATCATCGCTTGGCCGCTGCCTCCGGCCAATGCTAGGGCTCATGGGCGAGCGGCGCAAAGCCGCCGCTGGGTGGGAGAAAAGCCGGCAATGCGATCGACGAGACTGTTCCTGGCCGTGCTGGCCCCGGCCGTGGCGCTGGCCGGCATCGCGGCGGGCCCCGCGCGGGGCCATCATTCCTTCGCCGTGTTCTTCGACCCTGAAAAGCTGGTGACGATCAAGGGCACGGTCACCGCCTTCCGCTTCACCAATCCGCACGGCACCATCGCGCTCGACGTGACGGATGCGGACGGCGCGGTGAAGAAATGGCGCGTGGAGACCAATGCGCCGGTGGTGCTGACGCGGCGCGGCTGGACGCGCAGCAGCATCAAGCCGGGCGATGTCGTCACCATCGAAGGCTGGGCCTCGCGCGATGGCAAGCCCTATCTGCGGCTGCGCCAGGCGGTGGACGCCAACGGCACGCCGATCGGCCAGTCGGCCTTCAAAGTGTTCGAGGATTGAGTCCGGCATGCTACGCCCCGCCATATTGCTGATCGCCGCGCTCGCTTTGCCTGCCTCCGCCTCCGCGCAGCAGGAGGGAGACACGCCGCCCGATCTCTCCGGCTTCTGGTCGCCGGTGTTCCAGTTCGATCCGCCCGATCCCCGGATGCTGGCCGAATTGCCGCCCGACACGGTGCTGGTGGAGGATACCGGGATCGAGGAATTCCCGCGCGGCGAATATGGCGGCCTGAAGCTGACGCCCAAGGCGCAGGACCACGCGCGGGACTGGCAGCCGACCGACGACATGACCATCGCCCGCGTCTGCCTGCCGCCCTCGATCGTCTATTCGCTGCAGGGGCCGTTCCCGTTCGAGATCCACCAGACCAGGGATCTCATCGCCATCAAATACGAATATTTCGACCAGGTGCGGCTGATCTACATGGATGGACGCGGGCACCTGCCGGCCGATGCGCCGCATACCAAGATGGGCGATTCCATCGGCCATTGGGAAGGCGACGAGCTGGTGATCGACACCACTCATATCGCGCCCTCTACGATCACCAATAACGGGCTCGATCACAGCGCGAACATCCACATGGTCGAACGCTATCGCCTGAGCGAGGACGGCAAGCGGCTGATGGCGATGCAGTGGTTCTCCGATCCCGAGACGATCGAGAACAATGGCGCGCGCTGGATCGAATGGGACAGCAAGCCCGGCGAATATGTCTATCCCTATGAATGCGATCCGAGCTTCGCGCTCGAATACCAGTCGGTCGGGGAAGAGGACGGCGATTAATCGGCGGCGCCAAGCCGCGCATGGGGAGTGGGGCAGATGAAGGCAATTCGCACGGCGATCGCGCTGGCGCTGGCGGGCGTTTCGGCGACGGCGATGGCGGAGATACCCGAAGCGCAGGTGACGGGCGGCACGGTGGCGGGCGAAGTCGCCGACGGGCTTTCCATGTTCAAGGGCATTCCCTTCGCCGCACCGCCCACCGGGGATTTGCGCTGGAAGGCGCCGCAGCCGGTCGTGCCCTGGCTCGGCACGCGCAAGACCACCAGTTTCGGCGCCGGCTGCATGCAGGATCCGGGGCTGGCGAAGCAGATGGGCGCGGATGTGCCGCTGAGCGAGGATTGCCTGTTCATCGACGTCTGGACCCCGGCCGATACGCCGGCCGACGGCCTGCCGGTCATCGCCTGGATCTATGGCGGTGGCTATAATAGCGGGATGACCAGCGTGCCGCTTTATGACGGCGCGAATTTCGCCCGGTCGGGCGTGGTCTTCGTCTCGATCTCCTACCGTGTCGGCCCCTTCGGCTTCCTCGCCACGCCGGAGCTTTCGGCGGAAAGCGGGCATGGCTCGGGCAATTACGGCATGCTGGATCAGATCGCCGGGCTGAAATGGGTGCAGGAGAATATCGCCCAGTTCGGCGGCGATCCGGCCAAGGTGACGATCATGGGCCATTCGGCGGGCGGCTTTGCGGTCAGCGAGCTGGCCGCCTCGCCGCTGGCCAAGGGGCTGTTCCGCGGCGTGATTTCCGAAAGCGGCGGCAATTTCGCGCCGCCGCAAGGCACGCCCTTCGCCGGCAGCAACCTGATGACGCTTCCGCTGGCGGAGGCGAATGGGAAGAAATGGCTGGCAGGGCTGGGCGCTGCCACGCTGGCCGAAGCGCGCGCGCTGCCGGCGGCGGAGCTGGAAAAGGCGCAGCATGCCGAAGGTGCGCCGCGCTTCTGGCCGCCGATGGACGGCTACGTCCTGCCCGGCGACCAATATGCGCTCTATGGCGAACACCGCTTCAACGACGTGCCGGTGCTGATCGGCGCCAATTCGGACGAAACGTCCGTGTTCGGCGGCAATCGCAAGTTGAGCCCCGCCGATTTCGAGGCGATGGTGCGCAAGGATTACGGCAAGCTCGCCGATCGCATCCTCGCCACCCATCCGCATGCGGATGAGGAGCAGGCCAGCCGCTCGGCCAAGCAGCTCGCCAGCGAGACCAGCTTCCTGTGGAACACCTACACATGGGCGCGGATGCAGACCGAGGATGGCGAAGCGCCGGCCTATGCCTATTTCTTCCACCGCCCGACCGCACAGAACCCCGACGGCTCCGGCCATGGCAGCGAAGTGGCGCTGGTTTTCGCCAATGAGGACGCACGCCGCGCCGCATGGACCGACGAAGACCGTGCGCTGTCGCAGCAGCTGCATGGCTATTGGGTCAATTTCGCCAAGACTGGCAATCCCAACGGCTCCGGCCTGACCGAATGGCCGGCCTTCGCGCCCGGCCGGCCCACGGTGATGCAACTCGGCGCGGAAACGAAGCCGATCCCCGTCCCCTTCGCCGACCGGCTGGAAGCCCTGGGCGAATATTACGCCTGGCGCCGAGAAGGCGGGAAATAGCGCCGGTCACGCGGAAACAGCTCGCTCGCCATTGCGAGGAGCGAAGCGACGAAGCAATCCAGGGCGGTCCAGTGCAGCCCTGGATTGCCGCGGGATCTGTGGTCCCTCGCAATGACGAAGAGGCGGCACCCGCCCCTCAGGCCATCGCCGCCTTGCGCGTCTGCATCAGCGGCTGGATGCGCGTGCCGAAATCCTCGATGCCGCGTTCGAAATCGTCGAAAGTCAGCAGTACGCCGCCGGTATTGGGCACGGTGGCGATCTCGTCCAGCATCCGGGCCACGCTTTCATAGCTGCCCACCAGCGTGCCCATATTGATGTTCACCGCCCCCTCGGGCGCGGCGAGCTGGCGGACATTGGTGTCCTTGTTATGCGTGTCTTTGGCGCCCTGGTCCATCAGCCAGGCGATCGCTTCCATATCGACGCCGTCATTATAGCCCTTCCACTTGGCCATCGCGGCTTCATCGGTCTCGTCGGCGATCACCATCATCAGCACGAAGACCGAGACATCACGCCCGGTCTTAGCGGTCGCTGCGGCCAGCCGGTCATTGTTGGAGGAGAAGGCGGTGGGCGTGTTGACCCCCTTGCCCAGGCAGAAGGCGTAATCCGCCCATTTGGCCGAGAAGGCGAGCCCCGCATCGGAGGAGCCGGCGCAGATTATCTTCATCTCCGCCTGCGGCCGGGGCCACACGCGGCAATCCTCCATCGTGTAATATTCGCCCTTGAAGTCGCTCGATCCCGTCTCCCACAGCTCGCGCAGGATATGGGCATATTCGTCGAGCATCCGGTAGCGGTTGCGGAAATGCTCGTCCCCGGGCCACACGCCCATCTGCGTATATTCGGGCGGCTGCCAGCCGGTGATCAGGTTCAGCCCGAAGCGGCCATGGCTGATCGAATCCACCGTGTTGCACATGCGCGCGGCATAGGCCGGCGGGATAATCAGCGTGGGGCAGGTGGCGTAGATCTTGATCTTCTCGGTCACCGCGGCCAGCCCGGCCATCAGCGTGAAGCTTTCCAGCCCATATTCCCAGAATTGCGTCTTCCCGCCGAAACCGCGCAGCTTGATCATCGAAAGCAGGAAATCGAGCCCGTAGCCTTCCGCCGCCTGCGCGATGCGCTTGTTGAGATCGAAGCTGGGCATGTATTGCGGGCTGTTTTCGCTGATCAGCCAGCCATTATTGTTGATCGGGATGAAGACGCCGATTTGCATGGGATCAACCCTCCGGCGCGTAGGCCACGCAGGCGACTTCGACGAGGCAATCGGGCTTCACCAGCGCCGCCTGCACGCAATAGCGCGCGGGCTTGTCGCCCGGGAAATACTCGGCGTAGACCGAATTGAAGGCCGCATAATCGGCGAAGCTTTTCAGGAAGATGTGGTTCATCGCCACATCCGCCAGGCTCGCGCCCGCAGCCTCCAGCGTGGTCTTGATCGCCTCCAATATGTGCCGCGTCTGCGCCGCCGGATCGCCGACATGCAGCACCGCGCCGCCTTCGCCCAGCGCCAGCATGCCCGAGACATAGATGTTCGGCCCGGCCCGCGTGGCGGCGGAATAGGGCGCGATCGGCGGCGGGAATTGCGGCGGGTTGATCGGCGTGAACGGCATCAGTCCTCCTGTTCCGGCGCGGGGCGTGGCAATTGCCCCACCGAGCCGCGGAAATCGGCGACCGTGCTCACCCAGCCGAAGAACTTCTCGACATTGTAGAGCGTCGCCTCATGCACGAAATCGGGGCCGAGATGATGCGTCGCATCGCCCAGCAGCACGCTGAAATATTCGAGGTGGAACGCATCGCGCAAAGTGCTCTCCACGCAGACATTGCTGGCGATGCCGACGAACACGATCGTGCGGATGCCGCGCGATCGCAGCGTGCTGTCGAGCTGCGAATTGAAGAAGCCGGAATAGCGCGTCTTGCCCACGCGGATATCGCCGTGCTGCGGGGCCAGGGCATCGACGAGATCGTAATCCCAGCCGCCGCGTGCCAGCAGCGTGCCCGCCAGTTCGGGCCGCGCGCGCATCGTCTTCAGTGCATTGGATTTGTGCCAGTTGGGTGAACCGGGCCCGCCCGCCTCGACATAGTCCGGGTCCCAGCCATTCTGCAGGAACACCACCGGCATCCCCGCCGCGCGCGCCGTTTCCAGCACCAGCGCTATATTGCCGATCACCCCTTCGGCGCCGGAGATGTCGAACCCGGCGAGATCGACATAGCCGCCTCTGGAAGCATAGGCATTCTGCATATCGACCACGACGACGGCGGTGGTGGCGGGATCGACTTCCAGCGGCTCGGGCCGCGCGGGCAGGGTGACGGTGGCCGCGCCCGGCTGCGCTGCACTGCGGGAAGCTGCGGAAACCGGCATCAACGCGCCCTCCTTGCCCCGCAGCCTCCCCGAAAGGCCGCGCGAATGCAAGGCGTTATGTTGCGGTGCGGTATGGCTGTCCTACGGAGTGGCTCCGGGCCTAGTGTCGCGGCGGCTCTTTCCCACCGTCGATCGTCGCCGCGCTTGCGCGGTTTCGTGCCCCCTCCGGAAAGGGGCGCGGTTTTTCCGCCTCAGGACAGTGTTCCAAGCGTTCCAGCCGTGGCCGGATTACGACGAAGCGAGTGCTCCGAACAAATCGTGCGCGTCGGCATCCTCGATCGTGGCGTCCGCGAAATCGCCTTGTTTCAGGCTTGCGGGCACATTGCGCAGGAACACCTGGCCGTCGATTTCGGGCGCGTCGGCTTGGCTGCGGCCGGTGGCGCCGATATCGCCGTCCTCGTCCGGCTCACCCACTTCGTCGATGATCACCGGCAGGGTCCGGCCGATCTTGGCCTGCAGCTTGGCGGCGCTGATGCGTTCGGTGACTTCCATCAGCCTTGCGTAGCGTTCTTCCTTCACCTCTTCGGGCACCGGATCGGGCAGGGCATTGGCCGCCGCACCCGCTACCGGCTCGAAGCGGAAGCCGCCCACGCGGTCGAGCTGGGCTTCTTCCAACCAGTCGAGCAGATAGCGGAAATCATCCTCGGTCTCGCCGGGGAAGCCGACCACGAAGCTCGATCGCACGGTGATGTCGGGCGCGATTTCGCGCCATTGCTTCAGCCGGTCGAGCACCTTGGCTTCGTTGGCCGGGCGCTTCATCGCCTTCAGCACTTTCGGGCTGGCATGCTGGAAGGGAATGTCGAGATAGGGCGTCAGCAGCCCCTCCGCCATCAGCGGGATTACCGCATCGACATGCGGATAAGGGTACACGTAATGCAGGCGCACCCACGGCACATCGCCTTCCGGCGTGCGCAGCTGGCCCAGCTCGCGGGCCAGGTCGGTCATATGCGCGCGGACGGCGTGGCCTTTCCAGTTGCGCACCTCGTGCCGTGTATCGACGCCATAGGCGGAAGTGTCCTGGCTGATGACCAGCAACTCCTTCGTCCCGGCGGCGACCAGCTTTTCCGCCTCGCGCAGCACGGCGTCCACCCGGCGGCTGGCCAGCTTCCCGCGCAGGTCCGGAATGATGCAGAAGGCGCAGGAGTGATTGCAGCCCTCCGAGATCTTCAGATAGCTGTAATGCCGCGGCGTAAGCTTGATGTCGGGCTGTGGGATCAGGTCGATGAACGGGCCCTGCGTCGGCGGCGCGGCCTCGTGCACGGCTTCCACCACATCCTCATACTGATGCGCGCCGGTAACGGCGAGGACTTGCGGGAAGCGGGCGCGGATCGTCTCGGCCTCTTCGCCCATGCAGCCGGTCACGATCACGCGGCCATTCTCGGCAATGGCTTCGCCGATCGCCTCGAGGCTCTCCTCCTTGGCCGAGTCGAGAAAGCCGCACGTGTTGACCAGCACGACGTCGGCGCCGGCATAGTCGGGGCTCATCGCATAGCCGTCGGCGCGCAGGCGCGTGAGGATGCGCTCGGAATCGACGAGCGCCTTGGGACAGCCGAGGCTGACCATGCCGACCTTCTTCTGGTCGGGAATCCGGGTTTCGGGGGGCAGGGTGGCCATGATCCGCGCGCCCCTACACCCGGCGAGGCCTTTCGGCTAGAGTGCGCCGATCCGGGAGGAGGATGGGTGTCATGGGCAATGTGAATATGCTGGCGGTGTTTCTGGGGGCGCTGGCCTTCTTCATCGTCGGGGCGCTTTGGTACAGTGTGCTGTTCGGCAAGGCCTGGCGTGAGCTGAACGGCATTACCGACGAGATGGTGAAAGCCGGGCCGCGGCCGGGGCAGAACCCGACCTGGCTGATCATGGGGCTGGCCTTCCTGTTCGAGCTGCTGGTGTCGCTGATGCTGGGCCACAATGTCGCCCGCACCAACCCGCCGCCGCATGTGATCATGATGATGGCGGTGGGCTTCGGGGCGACGATCATGACGCCGGCCATCGGCATCAACTACCTGTTCCAGATGCGCCCGGGGAAGCTGTTCTTCATCGATGCCGGGCACTTCATCGTCGGCACAGCGGCAATGGGCGCGGTGTTCGTGGCGCTGAGCTGAGGCTGGGGCGGCCATGTCGGTCCCGCTATGGCCGACCGCCTTCCTGCTGCCGCTGGCGCTGCTGTTCTACTATTTCGTGCTCGCCGGGGCGCGGACCTTCGAATACACGCCGAGTGACGTTGTCGGCAGCGGGCTGGCGCAGTTCTCCTTTCTCGGGACCGGCACCTTCGCCACGATCGCCATCGGCCATCGCGCGGAGCTTCCACTGGCCAACGCCATCGGCAGCGGGGTGCTGATGCTGTGCTCGCTCGGCCTCTATGAATGGGCGCGCCACACCATCCGCGAACGGCGCTTCCACATCGCCTGGAGCGGGGAAGTGCCCTCCGAAGTCTGCGAGGACGGGCCCTATGCCCATATCCGCCACCCGGTCTATACGAGCTACATGATCGCCTTCGCCGCCCTGCTGGTGGCCCTGCCGACGATCGTGGCGCTGGCGATCCTGCTGTTCAATATCGCGCTTTTTACCCACGCTGCGCGCAGCGACGAGCGCGACCTGGCGAAAAGCGAGCTTGCGGAGGATTATGCTCGTTACAAACAGCGCACCGGCATGTTCGTCCCGAAAATCGCCGGGAGAAACAAGGTCTAGGCGGGAAGCGCCGCGCTTCGCCTAGCCGGCGATCTCGTCCTCGTCTTCCACCGGCGCATCGGTCGGGCGGATCTCGACCACGATATCGCCGGCCTGCAATGCGCCGGCTTCGGCTTCCCAGAAGCCGCAGGCGCCGCCATTGCGATAGATACGCAGGCCCCTGCCGCCGGTGGAAAGCTGGCTCAGCGGCTTGCCGATTTCCTCGGGCCGGACGGGCCGCTCGACCAGTTGCACCCGGCCGCTGACCGATGCGAGATCGGCTAGGTAGTCGGCGATATGCGCGCCCTGCGCGCTGCCGGCCAGCAGCAGGCCGGTGAAGCGCACCGGGTTGATGACATTGTCGGCCCCGGCCTGTTGCGCCAGGATCTCGTTATCCGCCGCGCGCACCACCACGCTGATCGGCACGTTGGGCGCGAGGTGGCGCACGGTCAGCACGATCAGGATCGAGGCATCGTCGCGCCCGGCGGAGACCAGCACCGTCTTCGCCTCGCGAATGCGCACCGCCATCAGATGCTCGTCGCGCGTGGCGTCGGCCTCGATCACGTTGCAGCCCATCGCCTCGGCCTGTTCGAGCCGCTCCTCGTCCGTATCCATCACCACGATGCTGCGCGGATCGGTGCCGCGCTCGATCAGTTCGCCGACCGCTTCCGAGCCGGAGACGCCGAAGCCGAGCACGACCACATGGTCGGAGAGCTTTTCCTGGATATGGGCCATGCGGAATTTCTCCCAGCTGCGCTTGATGACGAAATTATAGGCGGCGCCGACGAATATGAAGATCACCGCGAAGCGGATCGGCGTGACGATAATCGCTTCCACCATGCGCGATCGCGGGCTGATCGGGGCGATATCGCCGAAGCCGGTGGTGGTGATGGAGATCATCGTGAAATAGACGACGTCGAGGAAGCTCACATGGCCGTCATGATTGTCGACCAGCCCGTCCCGATCGAGCCAGTGGATCATCACCACGATCATCACCAGCCCCATCGCGGCACCCACGCGCAGGCCGATATCGGCCCAGACGGGGACTTTCAGCGCGCGCCGCAAGGGCGTGAACTGCCGCGCGCGGATCGCTTCCCGGTGCCTGGCCGAGCTGTGGGAGCGGGCCATGCTCAGTCGCCCGCCGCCGCCGGCATAATTGCCGCAAGCGGGAGGGCGCCCTGCGTCACGCGGCGTAATACTCCGCCAGCCTGCCGATCGCCGGATGATGCGTCAGGTCGAGCTGCAGCGGGGTGACGGCGACATAGCCATCGGCCACCGCCTCCAGGTCCGTGCCGTGATCGAGCGTGTGCTCCATGTCTTCCAGGCCGAACCAGAAATAGGGCCGCCCGCGCGGGTCCGTGCCTTCGACCAGCGAGCCGCGCTTGTAATCGTGGAAGCCCTGCCGGACCACGCGCACGCCCTTCACCTCGTCCGGGGCAAGGGCGGGGAAGTTCACATTCACCAGCGTGCGCTTGGCCATCTGCATGGCAAGGATCGGCTTCAGCACTTTCACGGCCCAGTTCTCGGCGGCGGCGAAGCCATGTTCGGTGCCGCGCAGGGCCTGGCTCAGCGCCACGGCGGGAATGCCCGCCAGCGCGCCTTCCATCGCGGCCGAGATCGTGCCCGAATAGGTGATGTCGTCGCCCAGATTCTCGCCATTGTTGACGCCGGAGATGACGAGGTCGGGCTTTTCCTCCGGGAACAGCTTGCGCAGGGCGAGGTTCACCGCGTCGGTCGGCGTGCCGGTGACGGCGAAGCGCTTCTCGCCATGCTGCTGCAGCCGCACCGGGCTGTGCAGCGTTAGCGAATGGCCCGCGCCCGATTGCTCCTCCGCCGGGGCGCAGACCCACACATCGTCGGAAAGCTGCGCCGCGATCGCTTCCAGCACGCGCATGCCGGGGGCGTGGAAGCCGTCATCATTGGTCAGCAGGATGCGCATCAGGCGGCAGGCACCAGTTTCTCGATCCCGCCCATATAGGGCAGCAGCGCGTCGGGTATCGTCACCGAGCCATCCTCCTGCTGGTAATTCTCCAGCACCGCCACCAGCGTGCGGCCGACCGCCAGGCCCGAGCCGTTGAGCGTGTTGACGAAAGCCGTCTTCTTCTCGCCTTCGGGGCGATAGCGGGCATTCATGCGCCGCGCCTGGTAATCGCCGCACCAGCTGATCGAACTGATCTCGCGATAGGCGCCTTGCCCCGGCAGCCAGACTTCGAGATCGAAGGTCTTCTTCGCCGTCGCGCCCATGTCCCCGGTGCAGAGCAGCATCTTGCGATAGGGCAGGTTGAGCGCCTGCAGCACGCTTTCGGCGCTCTGGGTCATATGCTCATGCTCGGCCATCCAGTCGTCCGGGCGGCAGATGCAGACCAGCTCGACCTTCAGGAACTGGTGCTGGCGGATATAGCCGCGCGTGTCGCGCCCCGCCGCGCCGGCTTCGGAGCGGAAGCAGGGCGTCTGCGCGGTCAGGCGGATAGGCTGGGCGAGGTCGCCCAATATCTGCTCGCGCACCGAATTGGTCAGGCTGACCTCGGCTGTCGGGATCAGCCAGCGGCCGTCCGTGGTCTGGAACAGGTCCTCGGCGAATTTCGGCAATTGTCCGGTGCCGAACACCGCTTCGTCACGCACGAGCAGCGGCGGTGCACATTCGGTGTAGCCGCGTTGCATTGTCTGGAAATCGAGCATGAATTGCCCGATCGCCCGCTCAAGCCGCGCCATCTGCCCGCGCAGGAAAGTGAAGCGCGCGCCGGACATGGCCGCGCCGGTTTCGAAATCCATGCCGAGGGCGGGGCCGAGATCGGCATGTTCCTTCGGCTCGAAGGCGAAATTGCGCTGCTCGCCCCAGCGCGAGACTTCCTGGTTGGCCTCCTCGTCCGCGCCTTCGGGCACGCCCTCGGCGGGGATGTTGGGCAGGCCGGCGAGCAGTCCGTCGAGTTCCGCGCCAAGCTCGCGCTCTTCTTCCTCGAGCCGGGGCAGCGTTTCCTTGATCTCGGCCACTTCGATCTTGAGGATCTCGGCATCCTCCACCGAGCCGTTGCGCATGGCGAGGCCGATTTCCTTGCTCGCCTCGTTGCGGCGGCTCTGGGCCTCCTGCATCCTTGTGCTCACGGAGCGGCGGCGTTCGTCGAGATCGAGGATGCGCGAGGAAACCGGATCGAGGCCGCGCAGCGCGAGGCCGGCGTCGAAGGCTTGCGGATTCTCGCGAATGGCGCGCAGGTCGTGCATGGCCGCGGCCTATGCCCGTCCAGCGCCCGGATTGTCCAGTGGCCATGCCTGCCCCGGCAGTTGAAAGCTGCCGGGAACCGGGTTGCGGCCCACGGATAGTCCTCTCTATGTCACTATGACGCGATTGTCCGGCGGCCCGAAGCCGCTGCCCGGGGGCCACAGGATTTGACCAAGGACACGCTTCGCCCGCCGCGGCGCACCTATTTCATCGATGCCCTCAATGCCGGGATGAAACTGGCCCGCAAGGCCGGGCTGGCGGACGAGCCGGTGCTGACGAAAGAAGCCTTCTTCGACCGCGCCCGCGCCTTCACCGGGCTAGAGGATTTCGGCGGTCCCTGGTTCGAGCAGCCGCTCGACGTGCTGCTCGAAGCCGTCAACGGCGAAGCACGGCTCAATGCGGCGGGCGAATGGGCGGCGCGGGCGCAGTTCGAGAAAGTGCTGCATGACCGGCTGTGGGCCGAGCAATGGTTCGCACGGCATCCCGAAATCCTCGAGCGCCGATTGCCGCGCCCGGTGATCGTGGTCGGGCCGATGCGATCGGGCACCACGCGCATGCACCGGCTGCTCTCGGCCGATCACCGCTTCACCCACCTCCGCAGTTTCGAGACGATCAGCCCGGTGCCGCGCCCGGAATTCGAAATCGGCGAGCCCGATGCGCGGGTCACGCTGGCCCGCCGGATCATGCGCGTGGCGCGGCTCGCCAATCCGCGCACGCTGACCATCCATCCGACCGGGCCGCTCGAGCCGGAGGAGGAACTCGGCCTGCTGGTCAGCAGCTTCTGGGGCATGAAGCACGAGGCGCAATGGTGGGTGCCGAGCTATGGCCGCTGGTGCGAGGGGCAGGACGCCGTGCCCGCCTATCGCCAGATGGCGCGGCTGCTGAAGCTGATCGGCTGGTCGCAGCAGGCATCCAGCCTGCGGCCTTGGATATTGAAGACGCCGCAGCACATGCTGGACCTGCCGGCGCTGCTGAAAGTGTTCCCCGATGCGCGGCTGGTCTTCACCCATCGTGATCCGCTGGCGGTGGTCGGCAGCGCCGCCTCGCTCGCCTGGAACCAGACGATCATCTATTCCGACCATGCCGATCCCATACGCATCGGCGAGGAATGGCTGCGCAAGGCGCGGCTGCAGATCGAACGGATGCGCGCCGCGCGCGACGATATCCCGCGCGAGCGGATGATCGATGTGCATTATGACGAGATGGAGAGCGACTGGCGCGGCACGATGGAACGCGTCTATCGCTTCCTCGGCTTCGATATCACCCCGGCGCTGCCGGCGATGGAAGCCTATCAGATGCGGGCGGCGCGGCTGAAGCGCCGCCCGCATCAGTATAGTCTGGAGGAATTCGGCCTCACCCCCGCCCGCGTGCATGGCGAGCTGGGCGATTACATCGCGACTTACGGGATCGCGAAGGAAGCCCGCATAGCCGGCGGGCGGGGCTAGGCCGGGCGGTCCTCAGCGGGCGGTGTTGACCATCCGCCCTTCCTTGCGGCGCGGGCCGGCCGGCTCGTCTTCCGCCTGCAGCTCGATCTCGTAGCTCACCGCTTCGGCGCCCTGGCACTGCCTGCGCGGCAGGCCATTGATGCGGTGATGCTGCGGGCCGGCGATCCGCGCGCGGCAATCGGCGCGGTCCTGCGCGCTTTCCATGCGGTCCTGCGTGGTTTCGGCCCGCACCGGCGCGGCAAGGGCGAGGGCGGCGAGCACGCAGCCGCCCAACAGGGTCATGATCGTCTTGGTCATTGCTAAACTCCATTCATTGCGATGGCGCGCCGATGGAGCCCCGCCGTGTGAACGACGGTGGGAAGTGCCGTGGTAATCCTCGTGGAAAATGCCCGCGCCCTGCGTGGCGGGCGAGGGGCCTGGAACACTTGGAACACTGTCCTGAAGGCAAAAAGCGCTCCTTGTTTAAAGGGGCGATTTCACTGGTGCCGGACGCTGAGAAAGAGCGACCCCGGGTTTATAGGCGGAGCACTAATGTAGGACAGCGAGGCGGGTGTATCGGTGGGCTGGGGAGGGCAGGGTGGCCGCGAGACGTCGGGATCAGCCCGAGACGTCATCCCAGCGAAAGCTGGGATCGCTTTCGGCCTGGCTGGTCATCGATGAATTGGAATTAGATATACTGTCCCCGGAATTTAGCACTGGATAGCGACGGAAACGCGGTGGCGTTTCCGCGACCGGCGGGCTCGTCCCGAGCCGAACCGCAGAAATTCCCGGGACAGCAGAATTCCGCCAGCATTATCAAAATATAATTCTTTAACGCCACAATCTGCGTCGTGTGGATTGAGCTAGAGATGGGGTTGCGGGGTTTGGGATGCTGTTACGTTGCCGTTGGATACTCTTTTCCATGCTGCTTTGCATGGGAGCCATGCTGACATCCTGTAACTACCGGTATGAAGAGTTCCGCTATCGGATGACGGTGGAGGTGGAGACTCCGCAAGGGCTGCGGAGCGGTTCAAGCGTAATCGAGGTTAAGCTGAGCGATCCGGGCTGGGGAGGGCTGCCAACGGAGGGTACCGGTGCCAGCGAACGGGGCGAGGCAGTGGCCGTCGATCTGCCAGGCGGGCGGGTGCTGTTCGCTCTGCTGCGCAACCCTGACAATGGCAAGACTGCTGCGGTCTATCCCTACGAAGCGCTCAAACCTTCGCGATACCGCGGCGAGTATGCGCTTATAGAGAGAACAAAGGAACTGAAACGGATGAGGGGAGCCGGTGTGCTGCCCAAGCAGTCCTACCCATTACTTATCACCTTTGATGATCTCGTCGATCCTATGAGCGTGAAACGCGTCGATCCTGCAGATTTGGCCAACATCTTCGGGCCAGGCGTCAATCTCCGGCGGATAGAGATTGAAATGGTCGATGAACCAGTGACTTTCGAACTTGGCGATCGGCTTCCGTGGCTTTCTTCTTATGTTGGGAAACATTTTGATGGAAGTTCAACAGTGCGGGAAGATCTAACTACCAAATACTGGTCTTCTAGATTGTCACCGGGGTCAATGAGTACGGAGTTTGCACGATGAATCAGATGTATTTGTGAGTTCCGGAATGTCCAGCGTTATCGAAATGTAATTCTTTAACGCGACGATCTGCGTCGCGTGGATTGAATAGAGGGGGGTGCGGGGTTTGGGATGCTGTTACGTTGGGTGCTCTTCTCCATGCTGCTTTGCATGGGAGCCATGCTGACGTCCTGTGGCCGGTATGAAGAGTTCCGCTATCGGATGACGGTGGAGGTGGAGACGCCGCAAGGGCTGCGCGCCGGTTCCGGCGTGATCGAGGTAAAGCTGAGCGATCCGGGCTGGGGAGGGATGCCAACGGAAGGCACCAGTGCCAGAGTACGGGGCGAAGCAGTGACCGTCGACCTGCCTGGCGGAAGGGTGCTGTTTGCCCTGTTGCGTTCCCCGTTCAACTATGATGCCGCGGCAGTCTATCCCTACGATGCGCTCAAGCCATCCCGGTACCGGGGGGAATATGCGCTGGTCGAGCGAACGAAAGAAATGAAAAGGATCAGGGGAGCAGGCGTGCTGCCCGAAAAATCCTACCCGCGACTTGTCACGTTTGACGATCTCGCCGATCCCGCAAGCGTAAGGCTTGTCGACTCCGAGAATTTGGCTGCCACCTTCGGTGAGGGTGTGAGGCTGCGCAGGATCACCGTTCAGATAACCCACGATCCAGTAACCGCCGGCATTGAACAGAAATTGCCGTGGCTTCGGTCGCACAGGGGTACGCTTAAGCCGAATCCTCCAATGTTTCTCGACGATCCAAGTGACCCGGACCTGCTACTTCTGGGAACGGGTTCATTTTCCACGGAGATTTTCGAATGACAGTGGACCCGGAGCCTACTGCCCTCAGAGCCTAGCGCTGGATAGCGACGGAAACGCGGTGGGGTGCCTGTCATCGGCGGGCTGCTCAAGCGGAACCGGGAATTCGCACCGGGAATTCGTCGCGAGATCTGGCCCGATTTCTTCGGATAATTCGAATGTCGGAATGAGCAGTCCCGGCCTGCCCACCCGTTTCAGCCGCCTTGGCCGGCGACTGGCGGGCGCGGTGGGGCGGGCTTGGCCGCGAGAGAGCGGTTTTGCCGGTGAAAGCGAGGATCAGAAAATGACCAATTTCCGAACACGCAGCATGCTTGCCATCGCGTGCCTGATCGTATGCGGCGCTGCGCCGGTCGCCGCGCAGCAGGCTCTGCCCAGGCTCAACCCGAAACTGGCGGGTTCGGTCCAGATCAAGACCGCGACCATTCCCGCCAGCCAGAGCGGGGTGCGTGTGCCCGGTCCGCCGACGCGCATGCTTCCCAAGCCGCCGCCGCTCAGCGCGACGGCGCGGCGCAAGTTGACGACGCTGCGCGAGTGGGGATTGCGGGCGAGCACCAGTGCGCTCGGCACGCCGATCCTGCTGTCGCCGCAGCAGCCCTATCTCAGCACTGGCGGGGAACTGCGCACACGATCGGGTCAGGCCCTGCGCGTCAGCTATGAATCTACCGATACGATGCCCTATGGCACCATCCAGCTGGTGAGCGGGCGATCCTTCGTGGTGCTGAACGACGTGCCGGCTACACCGAAAGACTGGTTGCTGGTGGAATGCTACGTCCACGGTGGCCGCGACAGCGTCTATACGTTCGCCGGTAACTATCCGCGACCTTCCGCCGACCTGCAGCCGAGCATCGCCACCGCGCTTCATAGTCTGCGCGAGCCGTCGTCAGGCAATATCGTCAGCGCGGTGTTCGAACCGAACACGGCGAGCAAGCGTTACTTCGCGCTGTCCGTCGAAGGTCCGTCGGACAATCCCTGGGACTTCGGCGGCTGCGAGATCACGCCGGTCAATTTATAGCGCGGCATCGTCATCTCCGGCATGTGCCGTTCGGGATCATGGCGCGCGATCAGAACCCGAAGCTGACGCCGAGCCGGCCGAGCACGTAATCGTAGTTCAGCCCGCCGGTGATCGAGGTATTGCTGTATTGCAGCTGCGCGAAGGCGGTCAGCTTGTGCGAATTGGCGGGGCTTTCCACACGCAGATCGGCAAAGCGTGATTCCTGCCAGCCGCTGCCTTTCGCATATTGCGCGCCATAGCCGCCGGCGAGCTGGTACATCCAGCCCGTGCCGGTGAAGCGGCGCAACTGCACAACGGGCAGCACTTCGACATAATCGCGCGGCGAGAAGTAATCGAACTCGCCGGGCGTGGTGGAGTGGTAGTAGCGGCCGCGCAATTGCGCGCTCAGTCCCCATTCGGGCTTCACGACATGGATATAGTTGCCGCGCAAATGCAGCCGCTCATTGGTGCCGGTGAATTCCTGCACCCCGGCCATGGCGGTGAACACGTTGCGATCGTCGACCGGGAAATCGAAGCTCGCCCCGGCGAAGGTGTAATAGATGCCTTCATCCACGCCGCGCCGGGATTCGATGATTTCCCGCTCCACGAAGAAGCTCTTGCTCCAGTCCTTGCTGCGGATGCTGGCGGAGCCGAGCACGGTGTCGCCATCCGTGCCGATGCGGGCCTGCCACAGCCAGTTCTCGCCGGCCTTGTCCGCCAGGTCGAGATAGGCGCGTTCGTCCTCCTTCGTGGCGGTGCCCGAAGGGGTGAACCAGGCCTTCTCCACCGCGATGCCCTTGTAGGAATCGCGGCCCTCGAAATCCCAATAGCCCTTGCCCATCACCTTGATAACATCGGTATCGTCGGAATCGGTGCTGGCCCAGACTTCGATCCCGGCGCCCGGGTGCAGGAATTTGTCGAGGCCGTGCGCCGCGTCCTCCTGCGCCGCGGCGGGCATGGCCAGCGGCGCGCAGAATGCGATCGGCGCGAGAATGCGTGCGGTAGTGCGGATCATTTGGTGCCCCAGTTCTTGCGCCGCCCGGTCAGTTCGGAAACATAGCCCCACAGGCAGACCGGCTGCATGACCACCGCATAAACGAGCATGTAGAAGAGCAGGCCGGTCAGGTTCCGGCGAACCTTCAGCCCCTTGGTTTTGAACATGCCGCGCTGGATGCGGTAGATGATCGATGTCCAGATCACCGCCAGCGGCAGCAGCAGCAGGGTCAGCGGCCCGGCGATCCAGTAATAGCCGAACATGGCGGCGATGATGCCCGGCACGAAGACGAAGGTGAACGTCAGGTCCAGCGGCAGGAACAGCATGTTCCACCAGATGAACAATGTGGTCAGCCGGGGCTTGAACAGCAGGCCGGGATGCCGCTGCAGCGCCTCGATCAGCCCGCGCGCCCAGCGCTTGCGCTGCTGCAGGAACTTGCGGAACGTCGTCGGCGCATCGGTGAAGACGATCGCATCCTCGGCATAGCCGATGCGATATCCCTTCTGCAGCAGCGCCCAGGTCATGACGATGTCCTCGCCCACCGTTTCGGGCCAGCCATCGACCGATTGCAGCGCGTCCTTGCGGTAGATCGAGAAGGCGCCCTGCGCCACCAGCGTGCCGTGATACATGCTCTGCATGCGTTTCACCGCGGCGATGCCGTGGAAATAATCCCATTCCTGCGCCTTGGCGATCAGCGTCGCCCGGCTGTTGCGCACCAGCACCGCGCCGGCGACAGCCACCGTGCCGGGCGGATCCGAAAGATAGCGTTCGACGATTTCCCGCAGACTGTCCGCGCGCAGGCGGCTGTCCCCGTCGATCGTGCAGACCAGTTCGTGCGTGGCGGCTTCGAGCCCGCTATTGAGCACCGCGGCCTTGCCCCGGTTCTGCTTGAAATCGAGCAGGCGGATCCGGATGTTGGGCGGCGGCTGCAGCTCGGCGACGGCTTCGCGCGCCCGTTCGACGGTCGCGTCCTTCGAACCGTCATTGAGCACCAGCGCCTCGACCGGCCCGGTATAGTCGAGCCGGGCAATGCTCTCCAGCGTCTCCCTGATTCCGGCCTCTTCGTTGTAAGCGGCGATCAGCACGCTCACGCCCGGATATTCGAGGAACTCCCCGCGCGCCGGGCGCCTGTCCAGCAGCAGGGATGCCGCCAGGAAGGCGTTCATGAAACCCGGCACGAAGGCGATGAAGGTCAGCGTCCACAGCGCGAAGAGCGGATGGGTCAGCGCGGCGAGATCGCGCATCCACGGCTCGGCCAGCACGATGCTGAAGGTGGTCCAGGCGATCGCGATCACCAGTGCGATCGTGAATTTGGCGCGGACAGGCACATACCAGCGCCGGTTCCGCGTATCCGGGTCGAAGGTGTCGAATTTGATGGGCGCGGTCATGCTGCGCCCTCTGTTCCGTTTCCGGCAATAATGGCCGACATGGCCGGCACTCCCAGTTTTCCAGAAGCACCAGCTACGTCGCAAAACTGAAAAGATGGTTTACATTTGGTGAGTGATGACGCCGCTGGCGCCACTTTCTCCTGTCCCCTCAGGGGCTTCGCGGAAGTCCGATCTGGACGCGCCGCGAGCCGCGGCTTCGCCTAGCTCCGCTTGCAGGTGCTGATCCCGAACAGCGCATAGATCGGGCAGATGCGGAAAATGCCCGTCACCAGCGGGATGATCCCGATCAGGCCGAGCGGGGTTTGCGGGCCGACAAAGGCCAGGGCGATCAGCAGCACGCCGATGGCGATGCGCAATATGCGGTCGATGCCGCCGACATTGATCTGGAACATTCCGACTATCTCCTCACCCGGCATCATCGCCGCCCGCGCTGCGGGAAACCTTGATGGGGATCAAGCTGTCGGAGAATGGTGGGCGCGGCAAGGATTGAACTTGCGACCCCACCCGTGTGAAGGATGGGAATACGGACCCCTGCGGATTTCGGCGAACAAGCAAGTATCTGAAAAACAATAATAGTTTTCCGAGCGCATTCACCAGCGTCCACATAAGTTTTTCATGGATGTTTCATGGATTTCATGGAAAGGTGGACCGGCTATGGTGGATCTGAGCAAGATCGGAGCACGAGACAGGTTGAAGCCAAGGGGCGGCGACGAGCCTCACTGGCAACGGCTGAGGGCGGGCTGCTATCTCGGCTATCGCCCTTCCAAGCGCGGAGGGAAGGGAAGTTGGTTCGCCCGTGCGTATGACGAAGACGTCGGGAGATATCGGCGCAAGAGTTTGGGCAGCTATGGCGCGCAAACCGGAAATGAGGTCTTCAGTGCCGCGAAGAAGGATGCGGAGACGTTTGCGGAACTCGTGGAAACCGGAGGGATCCGCACCGAACAGCTGACGACAGTGGCTGATGCCTGCCGTTCCTATTTGAACGAAAAGCCGGGGCCCATCGCGGAAGGCGTGTTTCGTCGCCACGTGTTCGGCGACGTTATCGCGCGCGTGAAGTTGGATAAGCTTCGGAAACATCATCTGAGGGATTGGCGCAAGCGACTGGAGAAGGCGCCAGCGCTGATCAGCCGAAGCAAGGCTGGCGAGAAGCGGACCAAAGTAAGAGCTGCTTCAACCGTCAATCGCGACATGGTCCCCCTTCGTGCGGCACTGTGGCGCGTCTTATCGCCGGGCACTCCTAACACAGATGCTGCATGGCAAGAGGCTTTGAAGCCCGCCAAGGGTGCCGGTCGGCGCCGTGATCTCTATCTCGATCGTTCTGAGCGGAAAAAGCTTTTGGACATGGTGGATGCGGATGCACAACCGCTTGTACGAGCCTTTTGTCTTCTACCGCTTCGTCCTGGCGCTGTTGCTGCTCTTAGCGTGGGTGATTTCGACAAGCGAACACGCACGCTTACGATCGGCACGGACAAGAACGGCAAGCCGCGCCAGATCACCGTGCCGCCGGGTACGGCCGCCTTTCTTGCCGAGCACTGTAGAGGCAAGTCTGCCGCCGCCTCCATATTCACGCGTTGTGACGGTGCCATCTGGTCGAAGGACAAATGGAAAGGGCCAATCAAGGCAGCTGTCCGATCGGCGGACCTTCCGGAACGAGCCACGGCCTACACACTGCGCCATAGCGTGATCACTGATCTGGTGCGCGGAGGTCTGCCAATCCTCACCGTCGCGCAGCTGGCAGATACCAGTGTGACGATGATCGAGAAGCACTACGGCCATCTGGTCCGAAGCGATGCAGAACAGGTGCTCGCTCAACTCGCTCTTTGAGGGCAAGAGATGGCGGGCTGCAGCCCGCATCAACGCTCAGTTCGGGTCGCGCTTTCGTTTCCGAACGGGCATTTGCCCGGCGGCAGTTGCGGGCCGGGCAGCAGATATTCGCCCGCGCTGGCGAAGGCTCGCAATACCGCGAATGCCGCCCATTGCAGCGCACCGGGAAGTCCGTGGGGTATGGCCGGACTGGGGCCTTCCGTCACCAGCGACGGAACCTGCCGCAGCATGTCCAGCAAGGCGGCTTCGTCTCGCGAAAGGACTGCCGATTGCTCCGGTGCCGGTTCGAGCGGACGGGCCAGGCATGCTTCGGTCAGCGCAAAATAGCTTTCGCAAGCAGCCGTCAGTTCAGGCGTCGCGAAACGGGCGGATACGCTTTCGAACATGGCCGGGAGGGGATTGAGCCCGTCTTCCCGGGTCCGGGCCCACACCCGGAAGAGCATGATCAGGCCATTTGGCCTGTTCGTGGTGCTTCGTGTTCTGATCGCAGGCTCGAACACGGCATCAGTCCACGAAAGCGCGTTCGATGACAAAATCGCCGGGATTGTTGTTGGCGCCTTCGCGCAAACCGTACCATTCGAGCATGACCGCCAGGTCCTTGATCATCGCCATCGAGCCGCAAAGCATCACCCGGTCGGTATCCGGATCGAGCCTGGCCGGGCCGGATACGCCATCGAAAAGGCTGCCATTCTCGATCAGCCTGTCGATCCGACCGACTGTGCGGAATCTCTCCCGCGTCACGGTTGGCAGATAGTGGAACTGCAGCAGTGCCTGGTCCTGTACCAGCGGATCGCCGGCAAGATGGCTTTCCAGTTCGTCGCGATAGGCAAGATCGACGACATGGCGGACGGAGTGGACCAGCACGATCTGAGCGAAGCGGTCATAGATGTCGGGATCGCGGATCAGGCTCATGAACGGGGCCAGCCCCGTGCCGGTGGCAAGCAGGAACAGGCGCCGGCCGGGGCGGAGCGCGTCGGCCACCAGCGTGCCAGTAGGCTTGCGCCCCAGATAGAGAGCGTCGCCGGGGCGAATATGGCAAAGCCGGGATGTCAAAGGGCCATCCGGCACCCTGATGGACAGGAATTCGAGTTCGTCGGCATAGGAAGCACTGGCGATCGAATAGGCCCGGAGAAGCGGACGCTGGCCGTCGGGCAGGCCGAGCATGACGAACTCGCCCGAGCGGAAACGGAAACTTGCCGGGCGCGTCACGGCGAAGCTGAACAGGCTGTCGTTCCAATGGCGAACCCAGCGCACGTGCTCCACGCTGAGGGACGAAGTGGGCTCGATCGCGAAGCCGTGAGGCACAAGTTCGTTCATTGACCACCCTCTCTTGCGGTCTTATCGACATGCTAATGCGAATTAGTTGCATGAATGGAATGGACAGTTGCATCGGCCTTGTCAAGCGGCCTCGGGAGTCAGCGATCAGTCTTCAACTGCTTTGAAGACAACGGGGCCCGGCAGTTGGTTGACTGCGCGATCTGCCGTCAGTTTCCAGACTTCGCGTCATGTGTTTGCGGGGCGACGCGAAGTCCTGCCTCGCAGAACGACTTTGCGATCACGCGCAGGGCATTGGCGAAAACTGGCGCCATGTCGACATGAACGATCTGCCTGCTAAGCGCCTCTAACGCGGCGTCGTGCTGCTCCTGTGCAGCCACGATGCACGCGAGCAGGATCGCTTCCTGCTCAACCACCAGCTCGCGGTCGAGCGAACCGAACTGGAGCGGCCAGCGCGCATTGCTGCAAAGCGTTCGCATGGCCAGATGGAATGCGTCAGTCGCCTCGCCAACTTCGCATGAACTGAATGCGCTGGAGATCGTTCCGCAGATGCAGCGCCCTTCAATTGCGGCCTTGATCCATTGTCGCACCGACCAAAGGAGCAATTGAGCGCCGCGTTCCTGACTATCCACCGGGCGATCCACGAACCGATACAATGGAGCGCGCCTTTCCGGACTTAGCAGTCCAATTCTCCACGGGTGCCGTAAGCCCGCACAGGGCCCTAACCTTCTGGCCTGGAGGCTAGATGATAACGATACTGCGAGTCAATCGCATTGACATGCCGAAGGGCCCGCTTTAGGCGCCCCGCCATCGGGTTCGCAGCCGGGGTCCATGTTGCCGCGAACTCAGAAAGGGGATCGATCGAATGAGAAGTTTTGGTGGTTTGGGGGTTCTCGTCGTGGCTGGCATGGCCTTCCCGGCGATGGCCCAGGACGAGGCCGGCTCGCCCGACAAAAGGGACGAGATCGTGGTCACCGCCACGGGGCTTTCTTCGGCGAGCTCCACCACCAAGACCGATTCGCCGATCATCGAATCCCCGCAAAGCATCTCGATCATCAGCCGCGACGAGATCGATCTGCGGGCCGCCTCCACGATTGCCGATGCCTTGTCCTATTCGGCCGGCGTCCAGGCCGAGCCTTCGGGCATCGATAGCCGCACCGACGAAGTTTCGGTGCGCGGCTTTGGTGCAGGGGGCTTTTCATCAAATAACAATTTCGTCGATGGCCTGCGCCTCCCCGCGGGTGGTCAATGGACGCGCTTCGGCTTCGATCCGTTCGGCCTGGAACAGATCGAAGTGCTCAAGGGACCTTCGAGCGTCCTTTACGGGCAGGCGGCGCCGGGCGGCATCGTGAATATCGTCACGAAGCGGCCGACCGCGGCAACCCGCGGCGAGTTGCTGGTCCAGGGCCAGGGCTATACCGGTCTCGGCAATTGGTCGGGCCGTATCGCCGGCGATTTCGGCGGGTCGCTGAACGAAAACGGTTCGGTGCAGGGCCGCATCGTCGCTCTCGCCAATTCCGGCGGCACGCAGGTCGATGGTGTCGACAATTCGCGCTATTACGTCTCCCCAAGCCTGACTTGGGAACCGGGGCCGGACACCAGCTGGACGCTGCTGGGGCAGTATCAGCGCGACGAGGGCGGTGCGACGTTCCAGTTCCTTCCTGCCACCGGCTCTCTTGAATCCACCAATGGCGGCCATATCGAAAACGATGCCAATATCGGCGAGCCGGACTGGAACACGTTCGACCGCGACCAGTATCTGATCGGCTCCTTCTTCGAACACCGGTTCAGTCCTGCGCTCACCTTGCGCAACAATGCGCGCTACACGCATATCAACACGCTTTACCGGGTAACGGTCCTTTCGGGCGACACGATCACCGATTGCGATGCGGCTGGCCTCGGTTCGGATTGTATCGACGGGCAGACGATCGGCCGCCGCGCCGTTCAGGGCGATGGCGAGAGCGATGGCTTCGCGATCGACACCCAGTTGGAGAGCAATTTCCAGACCGGTTCGATCTCTCACCAGCTTCTGCTGGGGGTCGACTATTTCCACACCGAATGGGAGCATTTTCGCGATCTCGTGAGCCAGCCTGGCGCCCCCGCGCCGGGGCAGGTGCTGCCACTGTGGAATATCTTCGATCCGGAGCCGCGCGGTTCCGATGACTATCTCGATAACATGAACCCGCAAATCTATGGCAGTTCGGTCAGCAAGCAGACCGGTATCTATCTTCAGGACCAGGTCAGCGCCGGCAATCTGCGCGTGACGATCGGCGGTCGCTATGACTGGGCTGATGATGACAGCACCGATTTGCAGACGAATGCGAGCTTCTCGACTGAAGCGAAGGATTTCACCTGGCGGGCCGGCGCCGTCTATCTGTTCGACAACGGACTGGCGCCCTATTTCAGCTATTCGGAATCCTTCCTGCCGCAGGTGGTCGATCCGTCGCAGACCCTGAACAGTGTGCTGTTCGAGCCGACGACCGGCGAACAGTTCGAGGCGGGGCTGCGTTACCAGAGCGGCCGCAACATCTACCTGACGGCCGGCGCGTTCGAGATCACGCAGCAGAATGTGGCCACGTCAGATCCCAATGGGACGATGTGCGGACGGCGCGTGTGCCAGGTGCAGACGGGCGAGGCCCGCGTTCGCGGGCTTGAATTCGAAGGGCGCGCATCGCTTCCCAGCGGCACCGCGATCATTGCCTCGGCTTCCTATCTCGATGCCGAGATCACGGAAAGCAACGATCCGATTGTCGGCAACAAGATGCAGGCAGTGCCGGATGTGCTCGCGTCGCTCTTCATCGATCAGCGCATCGAAGCGGGACCGCTCGCCGGGCTCGGTTTCGGGGGTGGCATTCGCTACACGGGCACGAGCTATGGCGATACGAACAACGATTTTGAAATCGACGGCTACGCATTGTTCGACGTGTTGCTGCGGTACGATCTTGGCGTTGCCAATCCCGGCCTGGAGGGCGTGTCGGTTTCGCTCAACGCGCGCAATATCGCGGACAAGCGCTATGTCGCGACCTGCACGAGTGCCGCCTCGTGTTTCTATGGTCAGGGACGCGTGGTCACCGCACGGCTGCAGTACCGCTGGTGAGGGCATTGATGCTGCGGGCACTGCTCGGCCTTGCCTTGCTGCTTTCGCCCTTCGGCTTTGCGCCGGGATGGGCTGAGCCATGGCATCTGGAGCGCTCGGTGGTCGAGACGCTCGCCGCGCCTGACGGGCATTCCTATCGGATCATGGTTGCCTGGCCCGAAGGCGAGGCACCTGCCAATGGATGGCCGGTCCTGTGGGTGCTCGATGGCAACGAAAATTTTGCGGTCGCCGCGCTGACGGCGCGGCGACTGGCAAGGGCCGGAAAGCGTTCGGGCGTCGAGGATGGCGTGGTTGTCGCGATCGATTCCGGCAAGCTGGGGCGGCGGGTCTGGGACTACACTCCGGACGTTCCCGGCTATGCTATCCCGGAGGGCGCCCCGGCGCATGGCCTGCCGGTGGGCGGTGCCGACGACTTCCTCGATTTCCTTGAAGAGCGCGTGCAGCCGATGCTCGCCGAGCACTGGCATATCGACAGCGAGCGTCAGGCAATTGTCGGGCACAGTTTTGGCGGATTGCTCGCCTTGCAGGCTCTCGCGTCCGGCCGGCACTGGACGCGCTATGTCGCGGTCAGCCCTTCGCTTTGGTTCGGAAATGGGCGTCTCTCCTTCGAGCCGAACGAGGCAGCGAGAGCGCGCGAAGCCGGATTGCTCATCGCTGCTGGCGATCGCGAGGCAGGGCCGGGTGGCTCCATGGCCGATTCAGCGAGGGAACTCGTCGCCCGGCTCAAGTCGGAGAACATGTCCGCCGATTTCCTCCCTTTGGCCGGACAAGACCATGGCACGACCATGCTGGCGGCGATGGGGCGGGTCGTGGCCTTCGCCTTCGGGCGAGAGGAGAAGGTGCCATGATCGCGGCTCTCGGAGCATCGCTGTCCTTGCTGGGAGCTTTGCTCCTCTATCTCGCCTCGCCGAACCAGCGGGCGACCGCACGTCGGCTGCCGCGTAAGCCGCTCGCATGGTGCGGAACGCTGCTGTTCGTCGCCGGACTGGCCTTCCTGCTCGGCTGGGCCGGACCGGCCACGGCGGTGTTCATCTGGATGACGCTGGCGATGTTGGTGTGGACCATCACGCCGCCGCTGGCCGCCTGGGTCCTGCGGCCCCGCGGAGATGCCCGATGAGTGCGCCTCTCACCAGCCGCGACTGGTTCGGCAAGGCGAGCGCAGGCCTGATCTTGGGCTTCGCCATCGCGCTCGGCGTATCGGGCCTGCTATTCTGGGCATTGGGCGTGACCGAGGGATATTTCTCGCTCAGAGGCCAGCTCACCATGTGGATCATCGCGCCGATATGGTGCGGTATCCTGAGTTTTTGTTTCCTTTTCCGATCCGGCATACGGGCATGGCTGGTGCTTGGTGCCGCCGCCGCTGCGATCTGGCTTGCGCTTTTCGCAACGGGGCTGCTTGCATGAAGATCCGCACCGACATCGTGAAGATGTACAAGGAGATTCACGGCTGGGTCGGGATCATATCCGGCCTGGCCCTGTTCATCGCCTTCTATGCAGGGGCGATCACCATGTTCGAAGAGCCGCTGCAGCGCTGGGCATCTCCGCAAAGCGGCCTCGCCGCTCCGGTCTCGCTCGAACGGACGCCCGAGCTTGTTGCGGCGGTCCTGGCCGAGCATCCCGAAGCGGCGAAGGGATATGAGATTCATCTTGCCACCGGGCCGGAACAGCCGGCGCGTGTAAGCTGGTCCGTTCGCAATCCCGGCGCCGACGAGCATGCGGCACCGCAAACATTCTACGCCGCCCTCGCTCCGGATGGCTCGCTTCAGGTGGAGGAGCAGGGCCCTTCCTCCGTCGCCCAATTCGTCGACGTGCTGCACCAGCAGGTCGGCCTCCCTTTCGCGCACGAGATATCGATGCCGATCATGGGAGGCATCGCGCTGCTATACGCCGTCGCGATCGTTTCCGGCCTGATCGTGCTGCTGCCCAGCCTCGTTAAGGATTTTTTCGCCATGCGTATTGGCAAGAATGCCAAGCGGATGTGGCTTGACCTCCATAATGTTCTCGGCGTGCTCAGCCTGCCGTTCCATCTGGTGATGGCGCTGACGGCAGTGGTCTTCGCCTTCCATGATCAGTTCTACGATGCGCAGGGCGCCACATTTGCACGCGGCGGTTCGGGCGGGATGACGGAGGTCAGTGCCCCGCCACCGGACCGCGAGCCGCTTGCGCCGGCGGCGATCGTGCAGCGCGTGAGAGAACAGGCTCCCGATTTCGGCCTTCGCTCCCTCAATTACCTGCAGCGGCCCGACGGCGCCCGTATCCTGCGTGTGACGGGAAGCGATCCGCGTTATGGGCTTCGTGGTCCAACCTATGCCCTGGCCGAGCTGGACCCTTACACCGGCCGTTTCACAGAGACCGACTACATGCCCGGCATGCAGGACGGCTGGGGCGCCACGATCACGAGCTTCTTCGCGCTTCACTTCGGCAATTTCGGCGGGGCCGGCATTCGCTGGACCTATTTCCTGCTCGGTCTTGCGGGGGCGTTCCTGTTTTACACCGGAAATCTGCTGTGGATCGAATCCCGCCGTCGGCGCGAGAGAAAGGCCGGGGCCGTGATGCAGACCCGTTCCACCCGCATCCTTGGCGCGCTGACGGTTGGCGTCCCGCTGGGCTGTATTGCCGGAATCTCCGTAACGGTAGCGGCGGCAAAGCCGCTTGGGCTGAATGCCAGCGAGGGGATCCACAGCGCGATCTACTATGCGGTTTTCCTAGCGTTTACCGGTTGGGCGCTTCTGCGCGGTGCGGCGCGGGCCGGTATCGAATTGCTGCCGCTTGCAGCCGCGGCAATGCTGCTCGTTCCAGCCGCCACGCTTGTGTCGCTCGGGCAGGGACAGTCTGCTTCGGTGACTATGGTCGACTTGACGGCACTCCTGGCCGCGGGCGTCCTCTGGCTTGCCTGGCGAAACACGAGGCGGCGCGGCAGGAAAGGTGAACGCGACAGTGTCTGGTCGGCCCGAACCGAACGCTCACGGGTCGCCACGCGAAGCATTTGTGACGATTTCCGTTCGGCCGACAGGAAGCGGTAACACGCGCTGGACAGCGCAAACCCGAGAATTCGCGCCGAGCCTGCGCCGCGCTTCAGTTCCGCATGAAGAACTCGACCGGCACGACCAGTTCAATCGTTGTGCCTTCCACTTCCTCCGGCGGTTTTGGGAAGGGGCTGGCGCGTTTGATCGTTGCGAGTGCAGCCTCGTCGAGCCGGCGTGAACCGGAGGTGCGGGCGAGGTCACTGTCAAGCAGTCTGCCTTCCCGATCCATAGTGAAACGGACATGGGCAACCCCCTGCTCATGCCTCGCTCTGGAACTGGCGGGATAGCGACGAAACATCTCCAGATGCGCCAGCAGCAACCCTTCCCAACTGGACTGGGTATTGCTGGCAAGACGGGACGCGGGCGGGGCAGGCAGCGACTTGGGTGCGGTGGTTTCCGGTACCGGATTGGCCGCGACAATCGGCCGCGCAGGCTCCGGGGCGGGGCGTGTCAGCAGCGGCGGGAGGACCGGCTCCGGCCAGTCGAGTGGAGCCTCGTCCTGCTTCTCCGGCTGTTGCGCCTGCTGTTCCACCTGTACCGGCCCTTCGGGCACTTCATGCTGCGGCTGGGGTGGTGCGGCGGGGACATCGAATGAGGCGACAAGCGGTGCGGGTTCGGCCACGACAAAGGTGTCATGCCCCCATTTGATCAGCAGGCCCAGCGCGACGAGCCCATGCAGGATGAGCGCCAACGAGAAGGCCAGGGAGCGGCTGAAGGAAGAAGAACCGCTATAACGGCTTCGCTCCTGGGCCGGCGCTTTTGAACCCAGCGGCGCGATAGAAATATCGGGCCGGGCATGTGGTTGGGCCAGACCTGTGTGGTCGAGTATACGCACCGGCCTCATTGCGTGTCCTGATCCCTGTTTTGCCGCGAGCCTTCATATCGGGGCAGTGGGCGGCCAGCGATCCACAGCGCGCTCGCCAGCATCGCCGCGCCCACTATAAGCGCCAGGAAAGGCCCGGGTCGGACGGCGAGGACAAACAGGCCGTAGCCCAGCATCATGCCGCCCCATGCAGCGTAGCGGGCATGGCGCGGAATGGCCTTCTCCTCCCGCCATGCGCGTAGAGGCGGGCCAAAGCGCGGGTGGCTTAGCAACCAGGCTTCCAGCCGGGGGGAGGAACGGGCAAAGCAGGGCAGGGCCAGAATCAGGAAATCGGTGGTCGGCAGCAATGGCAGGAAGGCGCCGGCGAAGGCCAGTCCCACCAGCAACAGGCCCAGAACGAGCCAGGCGATCCGCGCCGTCCGACCGCGCCGGAGGAGTGTCGCATGCGAACCTGCTCCGGCTGGACCTTCAAGCGTGTCGGCGTCCGTCGCGGAAAGGTCTGTCTCAGCCAAGGCAGGCATGGGCAAGGGCCTGCACCCGGGCAAAGGCGGCTTGCGCTCCTCGCGTTACCCTTGCTTCTTCCTCATCGCTCAGTTCCACCCTATCCAGCGCAGCAGTGAAGACGCGCCAATGGGCCGCCGGGCCTGCTTCCGCGGGGGCAAGATGGCGCGCGCCCCGTCCGTCCGACAGGCCGAGCCTGGCCGCCTGCTTGCGCAGCAGCGCCGCGCCCATATTCGAGCCTTCGGCGACATAGAGCCAACCAAGTGCTGTGGGCAGATCGACCTTCTTTCCCTTGGCAAAGGAGGGGCCACCCGCCGTATCAGGTGCTTCCAGCCCGAGGTCGGCCAGATCCGCCTCGATCAGCGCCAGCCGCCGTCTGTCTTTCAGACGCGGCAGAACCGCCTGCAGCGCAGCATTGTCATAAAGCGTGTCAATATCGCTGTGGAAAGCCCATTGCATCTGAACAAAGCGGCCATAGCCTTCGATGCTGGCGAAGCTCGCCGCCGACATCACCGACTTGTCCAGCGCATCATGCACATCATGGGTCAGCGCCTTCAGGCGTCTTGCGCGGGATGGGTCGAGAGTTTCGGTTGCGTGAATCATGTCATCAATCTCCGTAAACTCAGAAGCGATAAGTCACGCCAAGGGTCAGCGCGTGAACATCGGCGCTGTTGTTCGCCTCGCGGCCGTTCACGACGTCTGCCGTGCCGGTAATGTCGGTCACCTCGTAGATCGGGAACGAAAAGATTGGTCCGAGAAACTCCAACCCAGGATATGTATCCATGTAGGTTCCCACCACTTCCTTATTTTGGAAGCTCTTGCCGACGCCGGAGCGGGCATCGGGAAAGGAGAAGGAAGTGGAGCCGAAACGCGCATAACTATATTCGGCACGGAACGACCAATTATTGCCGATCGCCAATTCGGCGCCACCGCCAACGGTCCAGCCCGTCCGGGTCCGGCTATCGGTTTCGGAAAAATACGGTTCCGTCAGATAGCCATAGGGATTGGACACGGAAAGATTATCAACTCCATATGTATCGATATATTGAGTGCGGGTCTGCTTCTCTCTCATAAAGGCCAGACCGCCTGCCCCGTAAAACAGCACTCGGCCTATGGAGTAGCCTAGACGCGCACGGGCCGTTGCCATCCACTGGAAGTCATATTCATTGGAGGCTTCCGCCTCCTGGTCTGGGGCAAGGTCATAAAAGCCATTGCTGGTGGTCTGGATTTCCTCGGAAATCGTATAAGCGGTCGACTTTGCCTGCATCAGGGTAAAGCCGCCTTCCAACCCGGCGATCCAGTTGCCGCCGATGGCGAAATTATAGCCTGCCATGGCTCCCCACTGCAGATCACCATGGTTGACATCGGCGCTTTCGCTCAGGGCCGTTTCGTCCTCGTTTCCGTCACCGTCAGTGGTATGTCCCTTGCTGATGACGTGTCCGTATCCGGCGTTCGCGCCGAGATAGAAGCCGCTCCAGTCCCCGCTGAAGATGCCGAAGGCGCCGCCGCTGCGGTTGCTGAGGTAGGCTTCCATGGCGCGCTCGCGCTGGACGGCGGATTGCGGCTTCGAAGGACCGCCAAAGGCACCGGTAAAGCCCACCCGGATCGTCCGGCCCGGCGAGGGCATCAGGCCCAGCGTGAGTGCATCCATGTAGTATCGGTCGGTGATGTTATCGATGCCGAATTCCACGCTCATCCGGTCGTCAAGCCGGAAGTCGCCGAAGAGATCGAACACGTCATATGGTTCCCAGTCGATCACGGATGTGGAACCACCAAAAGTGTAGATGGTCGTGCCGCGATCGCCCATATGCGTGTAACGGCCTCCCAGATGCAGCCGTTCGTCGAACAGCCTTGTGCCAAGCGTTACTGACAGGCTTTCATTGGGCGGAAGGTGCGTGGGGACATAGCTGTTGGTCGTCCCTCCACCGCGGCATGCGCCATCCGTATCGCAGAACTTCTCATTGGTCAGAACCGAGCCCGCGACTTCCGCATAGACGGTGCCCATGTCGTAGCGCAGCGACAGCTCCGCGCCCTGGAATTCGGCGCTGGCGATATTCACCACTGATGTCAGGCCGTCGCTGACACCGCGGGTCAGATAGTCGTCGACATGGTTGGAGTAATAGCTGACGCGCGCCTGCAGCAGATCGTCGGCCTTGAACAGGGAATCCGTCTGGTAATTAATCCCCACCTCGCTGTTGCGGGAGCGTTCAGGACGCGCTGGGTTGTCCGGATCCGGGTAGAAGGAGAAGCCTGTCGTGGACTCGAACAAACTCGGCGCGCGAAGAGCTTCGGCATAGCGGGCGAAAAGCTGCAATCCGGCAAGCGGCTCGACCGTCACGGACGCAATGGGCGTGATACCGTCATTCTTCTCGTGATTATAACCTGTCGCGCGATCGCGGACCTCGCTGCTGGAGGTGCTGATGTCGACCAGATTGTTGTCCTGCGATTCCACATTGGTATAGCGCAGGGCCGCGCTCATGGTCAGCCAGTCGAAGGGCCTGAGGTCACCGGAGAAATAGGCGCTATATTCCTTGCGCCAGCCATCGCGTGGTTCGAGAAAGTTTTCGTATTCGGAATTGTCCTTGTAATCCTCCCAGCCCTCGGGCGCTTTCAGCCGCTCATGCGTGTAAGAGCCGCCATAGCTGAGCGTGAGGGCGCCGAGGGGCGTATCGAGCCGGGAATCGTTCCATAGCCGCACGCCGCGCCGGTTCGACTGGCTCTGATAGGCGATGTCGTCATTGAGTATCGTGCCATCATACAGTTCGTAGCGGTAAAGCGTTTCGATACTGGTGAAATTGTTGGTCGCCCAGCCATCGATATGCAGGTCGATCAGATCGTTATCATAGGGATTCCAGCGGAAACGGCCCGTGTAAGTGTCCACATTCGTGCGGCTGAGCGGTGCCTGCATCGCGCCGCCGAAGCGAATGATCTGCGACGGCATCATTTCGCCGAAATCGCTCTCATAGCGCATATAGGACAGGTCCAACGCGATCTCATCGCTCGGCCGGATAACGCTGCGCAGGAGGATTGATGTGTTGTCCTGCGAGGTGCTGAGCACTTCCTCGCCCAGATTGTACCGCCGCAGATAGCCGCCAGTTATGCTGGTGCCCCCTTCCGGAACCGTTCCGTGTTCGCCGCCGAAATAATTGCCCGTCTTGCGCCGGGCATAGGCTGCAACGAGATCGAAATATTCGAAGCGGTGAGCGGCAGCGATGCTGAAATTATAGCCGTTGAGGTCCAGCAGGCCCGGCCGGTCGAAACGCTCTTGCGTACCATTGCCTGTGCCGAGCGCGCCCGTCTCGGGCGGATCGACATTGTTGCCTTGCAGGCCCGTCTTGACCCGGATGCCGAATTTCCCGTTCTCGGCAACCAGATCGTTCACGCCGACCGTATTGGCGCGCACGACGCCGCCCGTGGCGCCTACGCCGTCGGCGGCTGCGCTAGGCCCTTTCTCGATCGTGACGCTGCCGATCAGGTCGGGGTCGAGATAGGTGCGGCCCGCTACGCCGGAATAGCCGCGATAGACGGTGGACTGCTGGAGCGATCCGTCGATTACCACGGGTACACGGTCCATGCCCTGCATCCCGCGAATATTGATATCCAGTGCGCCCGAATTGCGGTTGTCGCCATTGAGGACTCCCGGAATCCCGCGCAGGAAATCGCCGGGCGAAGTGCCGCGATTCTGCTCGATCTGGTCGGCTGAGATGTAGACGCGCGATACCGCCCCCCGATAAGGCGCGGCCTGTGCGGATGTCGCTTCGCCTGCGCCTTGCAGGCCATTGCCGGCTGCTGTCCGATTGGCACCTTCAACTTTCAGCGTGCCGAGCTGGATTGCATCGTCCTGCGCGCCTGGGGCGGGCTCGATGAGCACGGAGCCGTCGGTGAGCTGGCGATAGGTGAGACCGGTTCCGGCCAGCAGCTGGCCAAGAGCATCGGTTACGCCCATGCTGCCCGACACCGGCGCGGATTGCTTGCCTTCGACTTCTGCCGCTTCGAAGCCGACCTGGATCTTTCCCTGCTGCATGAGCTGCCGCAGAGCGGAACGCAGCGGTTGCGCGGGAATGTCGAAGACGAGCTTGGCTTCCGCAGCCGGTGGGCCGGACTGTGCCGCGGCAGGCATGGAAGTGGCCAGGCCAAGGGCCGTTCCGACCAACATTGCGTGTTTTGCAAGTTTGACCATGTGCGTTCCGGCACGCCTCGTGGAATTCATCGTCTGGAAGCCCCTTCAAAAAGCGGCGGGCGTCGTTATCCGCGGCGCCCTATTTACCGCTAATGCAAATCAAAAGCATAAGCTTTCGATGGGAAGACTGACTTCAGGTGCCTTTCCCCAAGGGGAGCGCGAAAAAATTAATCGGGAGGGCGCAGGAGGATGATTCCTCCCGGTAATTCGACCAGCCGCAAGGCACGCATGCGGGCAATCGTCTCAAGCGCTTCGTCGGGACGTGAGGCGAGAAACAGCCCGCTGACGGGCTCCACGCCATCGAAATTGCCCATCATCCAGATGGGCGCCTGACGATAGCGGGAGAGCCGACGAACCGCGATCGACACAGCCTCGCGGTCGAGCAGCAGTTCCCCATTTCGCCAGGACGCGAGCTCTGCCACCGCGCGCGCGGGCAATCTGACAGTGCCCCCGGAGGCATATTGCGCCCGATCCCCGGCTGCGAGCGGCAGGCCGGCTCGATCTTTGGGACCGCGCACTTCCACAGCGCCTTGCGTGACGGCGATCCTGACCGCGTCGCCGTCCTGCTCCACTTCAAATGCCGTGCCTATGTCGCGCGTTACCCCGTCCATCGCCTCCACTAGGAATGGGCGTGTTTCATGCCTGACATCAAACCAGGCACGCCCTTCGAGCAGATGGACGACGCGGCGGTTGCCGTCGAAATCGACCGCGATGGCAGAGGCGCTGTCCAAGGTTGCAGTCGAGCCGTCGGCGAGGCTTATCCGCTCGATCGAGCCAACATCCGTACGGTAGTCGGACCGTATTTCGAGAAGCAGCGTTGGACCAAAGGCCAATGCGGCGACGCTTGCCGCCAGTGCCAGGGGCACGGCGCGGAGAAGAGTATGGCGGGGAAATGCACCTGCCTGGCACGGCTGGCCCGAACGCGGGCGAAGGGCCGCTGGCGCCGGATCGCTCAGCGCGTCGGCGGCCAGTTCGAGATCCTGCCACAATGCGCGTGCGCGCGAGAAGGCGCGTGCATGGGCGTCGTCTTGCGCCAGCCAGTTTTCGAGCCGGTCCAGTTCCTCTGCGCTCATATCTTTCGATGCAAGCCGGGCAATCCAGTAATGGGCGCGCTCTGCGGCCTCCGGGGCAGAGCCTGGACCATCCTGTCCGGTCAGGGGATTTGTCGGCTTATCCATAAACGGGTCGTTGCAGAGCTTTCCATTTAGCCGCCTTGCGCAGCTCTCTTATTCATGAGACTGATGAAGCGGGTGCTTGCCCAAGCGGCTGACCGGAAAATTCAGCCGTCTTCTGCATTTCCGTCTCGGATGCGGGCGAGATGGGCAAGGGCTCGACGCAAGTGGTTCTCGACCGTGGTCGTGCTTACACCGACTCGTTCGGCCACTTCGCGCTGTTTCAGGCCTTCGATGCGGGTCAGGCGCAAAATGGTGCGGGTCGGTTCGGGAAGCGCACCGATGGCATCTCGCACGCGCTCCAGAGCTTCGCGCGATTCGGCAATCTCTTCCGGTCCCAATACATGGTCCGTGCCCCACAGCAGGGCTTCAGCCCTTCGGGCAGCGGTTGCCTGCCGCTGATCCGACTTGAGGTGGTCGACTGCCACATTATGCGCCAGGCGTCGCAGATAAGCCCGCTTGTTGATGATTGGCGGCTCATCGCGCACCTGCTGGACTTTCATCCATATCTTTTGTGCAACATCTTCCGCAGCGTCGCGCCCCACCAAGCGATTCACTTGCCGGAGCAGTGAATGACGCTCTTCAAGCAGCAGGCGTGACAGGGCGATCGAATTGGTGGGCATGGCTGACGATCATCGGTGATTAACTCAATTGCGAGTAGCTCGCAACAAGGAGCGTATTGCCTCCGACGCATCCGCGAGTGAGTGGCGCTTCGCCTTGGCGGTGCTGTCCCGATCTGTTGCATCAGTTGCGGGTAGCCATACCGCTCGGTCGCTTAGGACTCATTATATGCGATAAACCGCATAATCGAATTTAATGTCATTCATGGCATATTATCGATTTATGCCCTAAATCACATATAAGAGATTTATGTCATTTATGGCATAACGCCACTGGAGGCATATAATGGCACATATCGCACGATCACCCCGGGATCTTGGCAATCTGATCCAGCGCGCGCGCAAGAAGCGCGGTCTTACGCAGACCGACCTCGCGCAATTGGCCGGCCTGCGCCAGGAGCTGATCTCCAAGATAGAGAGAGGTCAGGAAGGCACCAAGCTGTCAAATATCTACGCTCTGCTCGCGCCACTCGACCTCGAACTGATGATCGGCGCGCGCATGAACGCGTCCAGCCCTCGCATCGAAGATGTCTTCTGATGCCGAGGCATCCGGCTCATGAGCCGCTCGACGTCCTGATCAATAATCGGCTTGTCGGTCGCCTGACCAAGGGCGTTCACGGTGCCATCGCCTTCGCCTATGATCGCGAGTGGCTGGCCTGGGAGCATGGCTTTGCCATCTCCCTGTCCCTCCCGATGCGTGAGACCGCCTATATTGGCGCTCCCGTCGCCGCCGTGTTCGACAATCTGCTTCCCGATAGCGAGCCCATCCGGCGACGGATCGCCGAGCGGACCGGGGCTGCGGGCGTCGACGCGTATAGTCTGCTCGCCAGCATCGGGCGTGATTGCGTGGGCGCGATGCAGTTCCTGCCCGCTGATGCCGCCCGCAATGTCCCGCGCTCGGTTCAGGGAGAACCCGTCGATGACGAGGAGATAGAGCGCATCCTTGCCGGCCTGGCACGGGCACCGCTCGGCATGGATGCGGAGCACGAATTCCGTATTTCGATCGCCGGGGCGCAGGAAAAGACCGCCCTGCTTTTCCACGAGGATCGCTGGATGCGTCCCGCCGGTGCCACGCCGACGACCCATATCCTCAAGCCGCAGCTCGGTGAAATCCCGACATCCTTCGGCATGATCGATATGGCGGCGAGCGTCGATAACGAGCATTATTGCCTGCGACTGCTCGCCGCATTCGGCCTGCCGGTTGCTAAGACGCAGATTGCCACATTCGGCAAACGAAGGGTCCTGGTGGTCGAGAGGTTCGACCGGGTCTGGCGTGGGCCCGACGACCTGCTGCGTCTCCCGCAGGAAGATCTGTGCCAGGCGCTCGGCGTGGCACCAGGGCGGAAATACCAGAATCAGGGCGGACCGGGTGCGGCCGCCATCCTGAGATTGCTCCGGCGTGCTGACGATCCGCTCACCGATCAGGCGGATTTCTTCAAAGGTCTCATCCTCTTCTGGCTAATCGGCGCCACGGACGGGCATGCGAAGAACTTCAGCATATTCCTGCGCCCGGGCGGTCGCTATGGCCTGACGCCTTTCTATGACGTGCTCTCCGCGCAGCCTGCCTTCGCCCGCGATCAGATTCCGCATCGCGCCTACACGCTGGCCATGTCGGCGGGCCGCAAGCGCAGATACAGGATAGGCGAAATTGCTGGCCGGCACTTCGTTCAGACTGGCGACGAAGCCGGGCTGGGCCAGCTCATCATGCGCAAGGTCTTCGAGGATATTCTGGCGCATGCCGAAGCGGCAGTCGCGAATGCGGCCGCCGAGATGCCACCCGACTTCGCGGATGAAGTCCATCTCGCCATAGCGAAAGCCATGCCTGACCGGTTGCGGTTGCTCGAAGCGGGTCTTGCCGATCTTCCGTTCGCCTGAACCGCCGGCCGCGCAGATCCCCGGACGATGGATGCGTGGAGGCCTTGCCGGTCGCCGCGAGCCCCAAAACCTGACGACCCTGCTCGCCGGTTTTGGCAAATTCGTAATCTTCCCCGCGCAAGTTCGAACCGTCTAACTGGACGAGGTCCTGATCGTGCGACAAGCAAGCCTACTATGCTGCCTGGCCTTTGGCCTGTCTCTTGTGACGGCGCTGCCGGCCCATGCGCAGAAGGTCAGCGGGCCGGCCGAAGCGATCGACGGGGATACGCTTGCGCTCACCGGCATGCGTGTGCTGCTGCTCGGCATCGATGCCGTCGAAGCGGGCCAGACCTGCCGGCGCGGCGGGACCGACTGGGCCTGCGGACAGGAGGCCAAGGCACTTCTCGCGCGGCTCGTCGAGGGCCGGCAGGTCGAATGCAGCGGCCAGGAGAGCGATCGCTATGGCAGGCTGGTCGCGGTCTGCCGCGTCGATCGCCGCGATCTTGCCGAACGCCTGATCGGTGCAGGCCTTGCCGTCGCGCTACCGGATTTCAGCGAAGACTATGTCTATGCCGAGATGCAGGCCAGAGAGGCCCGGATCGGCATCTGGTCGGCCGAGTTCGACCTGCCGGCCGATTGGCGCGAAGCGCATCCGCGCGCCGATGCGCCGGCCGAGCGCGTCGCTGACACTGAGGTGGAGCGGGCGCCGGCGCCGCGGGTCTATCGCGACAGTCTCGGGCGCTGCGCCATCAAGGGCAATCGCAGCCGCCGCGGCGAGTGGATCTATCATCTGCCGGGCCGGCCCTATTACGCCGAGACCCGGCCCGAGGAGCGCTTCTGCACCGAGGAAGCCGCGCTGCGGGCAGGCTATCGCCCCTCGCGCGCACGCTAGCAGCCAGGATATCGCGCGCTTGCGCGGGTAGTACGCCGCTTTAACACCGTGTCAGCCCGTCGCGGGGCCGTCGGGGAGTGCCATGCTGGCCTGGCGCCCTGGTCGCTGATCTCGAACCGGCCGCTCTCCCCGCCGCTGGCTGACGGCAGGCCGCGCATCCTCGCTCCTGGCGTCCTTCACCTGACCGCCTTCGCAAGCAGCCGGGTGGGCGTCGCTATTCCCTGGGCCTGACCGGACGGCCCGCAACCCCGGCTGCGCCGGGGTCTTCCACTTCGTTGCAGCCCTGCGGGTGCGGGCCGCCCTTCATGGGCAGGCCCTTTGGCTTCGCTCCTGCCGCCCACCCGCCTTCCGGCGCCGGTCGAGGGCGGTGAGCAGAGGAGCAAGAGATCATGCGCACTACCAACCGTCAGAGCCTTTATGGCGAGGTCACCGCCCGGATCATCGCCGACCTCGAACAGGGCAGGCTGCCATGGGTGCAGCCCTGGGATGCGGCCAGCTGTCCGCTGGCCATGCCGCACAATGCGGCAAGCGGGCGCAGCTATTCCGGGATCAACATCCTGATCCTGTGGGCAGCCGTGGTCGAACGGGGCTTCACCTCGCAGCGCTGGCTGACCTATCGCCAGGCCCAGGCGGCCGGCGGCCATGTCCGGCGCGGCGAGAAGGGCACCATCGTCTGCTACGCCGATCGCTTCACCCCGAAGGACGAACGGGAGCAGGCGCGCGAGGACGATCGCGAAGCGCGCTCCATCGCCTTCCTCAAGCGCTTCACCGTCTTCAATGTCGATCAGTGCGAGGATCTGCCAGCCGGACTGACCGGCGCGCCAGCCATCCCCGATCCGGTGCTGTCGATCGCGGTGGCCGACAGCCTCATCACCATGTCCGGAGCAGACTTCCGCATCGGCGGGGGCGAGGCCTTCTACATGCCCGCTCATGACTATGTGCAGGTTCCGCCCCAGGCGGCGTTCGGCGAACCGGTCAACTGGTATCGCACGGCGCTGCACGAGCTCGGCCACTGGACCGGTCATGCCAGCCGGCTTGGCCGCGACCAGTCCGGGCGGTTCGGTTCCTCCGCCTATGCCAGGGAAGAGCTCATTGCCGAGATGGCCTGCGCGTTCATCTGCGCCTCGCTCGGGATCGAGCCAACCGTGCGCCATGCCGATTATATCGGCGCATGGCTCGAGCTGCTGCGCAGCGACGAGCGAGCCATCGTCCGGGCAGCCAGCGCTGCCAGCAAGGCGGCCGACTTCCTGCTGGCATTTGGGGAGGAGGGGTCATGATCGAGCCTCTGTCCGATCCCGCCCTTCTCCGGCGCATGCGCAGGGCGCTGCGCCGGATGAGCAGGCGGCAGGCTGCCATCTTTATCGCCATGCGCGACGAACAGCCGCCCTATGCCGAGCTTGCCGAACGCCACGGCATTACCATCGCCGAGGTCGAGGCCGAGTTCGCTGCCGGCCTGACAATCTTCCTCGCCTCGCTCGAGGAGCCCGATCGCTGGTTGGATTTTGTTAAGGATATCTTCCGATGATCGCGGCGACGGCAGCGGGTCACCCGATTAACCTCCTGCGCTATTCCAGCAGCCCGCTGCCGTCGCTTTTCGAGATCGCGACAGAGCGCCGAGGGAGGCGACGGCCCCAGCGGCCGGACGAAGGCGCGGGGCATGATCCTGCTGCCTTTTGCTTGCGCCTTGGCGCAACTATGCGTCACAACCGGATAGCGCCCATGAAGACCAGCCTCGATCACCTCCCTGACAAGAAACGCCGCGATCTCGAGGAGATCGTGCGCATCCTGTTTGCCGAGTTCGAGGACGCGACCAGCCTTGCCACCCAGAAGTGGAAGAAGCAGGGGCGGATTCTCAAGATCATCCTCTATGGCTCCTATGCCCGCGGTGACTGGGTCGAAGATCCGGTCGGTGGGTACTTCTCCGATTACGATATCCTCGTCGTGGTCAGCGACGAGCGCCTCACCGACGTGCAGGACTACTGGGCCAAGGCCGACGAGCATCTGATGCGCGAGGCGACGATCACCAAACGCATCTCGGCGCCGGTCAATTTCATCGTCCACTCGCTGGTCGATGTGAACAGCCAGCTGCAGCGCGGGCGGCCGTTCTTTATCGATATCTACGAGCAGGGCATCGCGCTCTACGAAGCGGATGATCACGCACTCGAAAAGCCGAAGCCGCTAACGCTTGAGGCATCTTTAAGAGAAGCCAAGAACAATTTTGCGGAATGGTATCCAAGCGCGGTGCGACGCTTCGAGCTTGCCCGCAATGCCATGGAGAAGGGCTATTCAAACGAAGCTGCCTTCGATCTTCATCAGGCGACCGAGCGTTTCTATCACACGCTTTTGCTGACCCTCCGCTTGTATTCGCCGAAGTCGCACAAGCTGAAGTTCCTGCGCGGCCAAGCCGAGCCTCTGGAGCTCGATCTGATCGCGGTCTGGCCGCGCGATACGAAGTTCGCGCGGCGCTGCTTCGAACTGCTGCAGGTCGCTTATGTGCAGGCCCGCTACTCGCCGCATTACAAGATCACGAATGAAGAACTCGAATGGATCGGCGAGCGTATCGCCCTATTGCAGGAGCTCGTGAAGCAAGCTTGCGAGCGGCATATCGACGCGCTTGAACGGCAGATACCCGGCCCACCGATCGAATAGGGCTGCTATTCTTTCCTGTTGCTCCTGATCGCCCGAAGAACAGGGCTGCACTCCTTGACCTTTGACTGTGCAAGGTTAGAAAAACGGCGCTTGGGCGGGCGCATTTGAAGGAGCAATGATGGACGAGAACACTCCCGGTACCGAGACGCTGATCACGCTGACCTCGGATATCGTTGCCGCGCATGTCGCCAATAACGACGTTACGCTCGAGGATGTGCCGACCCTGATCACCAATGTCTATGGCGCGCTTGCCGGTCTTGGCGCCGCTCCCGAAACAGAAGAGAGGCCCGAACCGGCGGTCGCGATCCGGTCCTCGATCAAGCCGGATTACCTCGTCTGCCTCGAGGACGGTCGCAAGCTGAAGATGCTCAGGCGGCACCTGATGACGCAGTACAATATGACCCCCGACGATTACCGGGCACGCTGGAACCTGCCGGCCGATTACCCGATGGTCGCACCCGCCTATGCCGAGAAGCGGCGCGAGCTCGCCAAGCAGATCGGGCTCGGCCGCAAGCCCGGCCAGCGCCGGGGGCGCCGCAAGAAGGTGAGCTGACGCTGCTCCTGAGTGCCTGATGCGCGTGTTGCTCTCCCGCAGGTGATACAGGCCGAAAGCCACCTTCTTCCTGCTCCGCCGGCCCGCGAATACCGGGTCGGGGCTTGTGACCTGGGCCGGTCGCGGTGCGGCAAAACCGGCGCGCGCCGGACTTATTTCCCCGGCCGCTGCGCGGCCTCCTCGCGGGGGCGCAAGCACCTGCAAATAAGCCCTTGGCGCCGGTCCTTCGCCTGGGGCTGCGGCCCTTCGGGTTCGCCGCTCCGCTGGTCCCGTCCCGTCGGTCTGCCCATCGCCCGGCAGCTCCGCGGGGCGAGAGACAAGGAGAAGACCAATGGCTGCAATCGGATTTGTCACGCGCGAGGGCAAAGCCTTCAAGGG
>Ga0207828_100195_pt1 | contig 43897 bp, 42 predicted proteins | sample TtaePargueraPR_11_FD_187276 | JGI IMG/M metagenome (GOLD analysis project Ga0207828, IMG submission 187276) | Aerobic enrichment media microbial communities from Bioluminiscent Bay, La Parguera, Puerto Rico - Tt and P2 (3) (SPAdes) | ecosystem: Environmental > Aquatic > Marine > Unclassified ...
GGCAGCCCTCTTTGATCGCGGCGCGGGCGCTTGCCACGGCGCGGTCCAGATCGGTCAGCGGGACATACCCCACGGCATAAAGCCGCCGGTCCACGGAGCAGAAATCCACCATGCCGCGGTTCATCGCATCCGCGCCGCCATAAAGAATGTCGAGGTCTTTGGTGCGGCGGAACTGCGTGCCCGCAAAGGTGGAGAATACGAGCTGACCCTGGAAGCCCAGCTTGTCGAGCACAGCCGGGCGCTCTTCGGGGAAGATCGCGCCGAGCGCAGACCAGCCCTTGTGGAGCAGAAGCTCGTCTTTCAGCTTCGCCGCCCCTTCCGGGTCTTTGCCCGCCACACGGGCGCGGGCCTTGTCGATCTCATCATCGATGAAGGAAATGCGGCCCGCTTTTTCCAGGCCCAGATCGCCGAGTTTGGCTTTCAACTGCTCGTCTGCGTAGTCCAGCAGCCAGCCGCGGGATTCCATGATGTGACTGTCGGCGTCAAAAATCAGCCGTTCACCCGCATAGGTGTCCGCCATAAGCTCCTCCCTATTCATGAGGCCGCCCCCGGACTCTCCCTCGCGCGGACGCAGGGGAATCAACGGGGTTTGGCACTCTCCTCCTATAAGTCACGCTATCGTGACTTATCTGGGAGCGCAAGTCCCTTTTTGGTGGAGTGACGGTTTTAGCGGGCAGGCGTTTCTCCCGCCCCTCCTCCTTCGTCGCTCCCGCGAAAGCGGGAGCCCAGGGGCGGCAAGCTCAGAACAAGCAGCCCTGGATTCCCGCTTTCGCGGGAATGACGAAGAAAAAGAACGCGAGAAAAAGGAGGCGCCTACCCGTCCGGATAAAGCTTTGTCACCGTGGCGGCACCTTCCGTGGCGACCATGGTGTAGATGCGCACGATCTCTTCGAGCGGCAGAAGACGGCTGCGGTGTGCGGCCACAGCGCCCAGTGTGGCGGAGAGCATGATATGCGCGACGGTGCGGGCAGCATTTTCCGGCAGGCCGAGCGACTTGCTGGTAACCGCCGCCCAGTCATCGGCCCAATATTGCCTGAGCGCGTTCGCCTTATCCTGCAGCGGCGCTTCATCGCCATACATGAGCCGGTCGATAAGCGGGCCTTTCTCGTCATAGGTCTCGAGCCAGGCGCGCACGCTGCCCGCAATCCGCGCTTCAAGGCCGTCTCTCTTCCCGATCTCCGCGATGGCCCGTTTGCGCAAATCCTTCATCACGCGGTCGAACAGTGCGGTGAGCAACTCATCCTTATTGTCGAAATAACGGTAAGGCAGGCGTTTGTTGACGCCGGCGCGCGCCGCCACGCCTTCCATCGTGACCGCATGCACGCCTTCATCCGAGACGATCTCAGCAGCGGCCTCAAGGAAACTGGCCGCCCGCGCCTCTCCGGAAAGACGCTTGGCGGGCGCGGGTTTTACTGTCGTTTCTGCTTTCGCTTTGCTCAAGAGATTAGGTTCCTTCCGGCGGCCAGCCTAGCACCCGCACACCCTCTTCGCAGCCTACTTGAACTCCCAGGCCAGTTTTCCCTCTTCCGCATATCCTTCCACCACCGCGCCGTCATGGCCGGGGATCAGGATGATACCTGGCTCTTCTTCGCTCAGGCGTTTCAGCTCCGCCAGTTCCCAATGCACCATGTCGCGGTTCTCGTTCAGAAAGGCATAGCTCACAAAACGGGGCCGGGCCTTCATCGTCTGTACACTGTCGAAATGCCAGGCAATGTCGCCGATCACAAGATACTCCGTCCCGTCCGCAAGCTGGATGAAAACCATCTGGCTGCCCGGCGTGTGTCCGGGCGCCTTGATCAGGGCCATGCCGGGCGCCAGCGCATATATGCTGTCATAGCTGATGGGCTCATATCCCTCGAGCATGCCCTCCTTGAAAGAGGCAGGCTCCATATAGGCCGGGTCCGACAATTGCTCTTCCGTCAGCTTCAACTGCGGGCGCAGCGGCGCCAGATCATCCCGCGCGGCAATGCCCCCAATATGGTCCATGTGTTCATGAGTGATGACGATATGTGTGGCGCTCTCCATCGCGGTCTGCATGCGCTCATAAGCATCATAGGAAGCTTCTGTCGCCCCCTGCTCCTCGGCAACGGACGGATCGGCTGCCGTGTCGATCACCACGTGCCCATCCGGATAGACCACCTGATAGGAATAGACCGCCATGCGGCGCATGCCCCATTCCCCGCCGGAGATGACCGCCGCGCCCGGAAAGGCGAGCGAGCCGACATGCTCGACCCTGATTTCTTCCGGCTTCGGCCCCGGCGCCGCATTCGCCGCGGCGCGCACCTTGCTCATATCGAGTGAAAATTGCGGATCATCCGGCACATGGGATTCAACCGCATACCAGTAATAAGCGCCGCCAAGCACGAGAACCAAGGCGGCAAGCACCGCCAAAGCGATTTTTCCTTTGGACATTTCCCAGCTCCCCAATATCGCGGTGTTTACCGCGCGCCCTCCGCCCCCATGAGATGGGGGCTTCGAAATCTCTGACAAGCGGGGATATCTTTTATTTTCGAGGATGCGCGCTCAGGCGCGCTTTTCCCACTTGCCCGCATCCGTCTGCTGCCAATAGGTGGCGTCATATCCGCCCGCCTTGACCTTCTGCCAATGGGTCCGCGCGCGCGTCACAGCGTCGGCATCATTGCCGTCAAACATCAGCACCACCCGCTCATAAGGGGTGAGGTCGCCGGGCTCCGCGCCATCGACGAGAAAGAGCACATTGGCATTGTTCGGGTTTTCATCCGCATGCGTCAGAAAGACGGGCTGCGCCTCGGGCGGCCCGTCTTCCCGCGTGCCATGGGGCAGAAAGCTGTCGTCCTTGTAGGTCCAGAGCGTCGAGACCAGCGCCTCTATGCGCTCTTCATTGCCCACCTGCACCACCGCGCGCCAGCCGCGCTGAAGTGAGCGCTCGAGCAGGTCCGGCAAGACCCGCTCGAGCGGCATGTGCATCAGATGATAGAAAAGCACCTCGCCCAAATGCGTCGTCCTTTAGAGAGCCTCAGTCCTCGTAATGCTCGGCCACCAGCCGGTCGAGCAGGCGCACGCCATAGCCCGAGCCCCAGCTCGTGTTGATGTCGCTCGCGGGCGAGGACATGGCCGTGCCTGCAATGTCGATATGCACCCAGGGAACATCATTCACGAAGCGCCCAAGGAATTGCGCAGCGGTGATCGAGCCAGCAAAGCGGCCGCCGACATTTTTCATGTCGGCAAACCTGCTGTCGATCATCTTGTCGAAGGCAGGGCCCATGGGCAGGCGCCAGACTTTCTCCCCTTCCCGTTCGCCAACGCCGAAGAGCTGTTCGGAAAGTTCGTCATTATTCGAGAAAATGCCCGCATATTCCTGGCCGAGCGCCACCATGATCGCGCCGGTCAACGTGGCGAGGTCGATCATGAATTTCGGCTTGAACCGGTCCTGCGTGTACCAGAGCGCATCGCACAGCACGAGGCGGCCTTCCGCATCGGTGTTGATGACCTCGATCGTTTGGCCGGACATGGACGTGACGATGTCGCCGGGGCGCTGCGCGTTGCCATCCGGCATGTTTTCCACAAGGCCGACAACACCCACGGCATTCACCTTTGCCTTGCGCGCGGCAAGCGCCTGCATGAGGCCGGCCACGCAGGCCGCGCCGCCCATGTCGCCCTTCATGTCTTCCATGCCTGCCGGGGGTTTCAATGAAATGCCGCCCGTGTCGAAGCAGACGCCCTTGCCGATGAAGGCGACAGGCGCCTCACCCTTCTTGCCGCCATCCCAGCGCATCACCACGAGCTGGCTTTCCCGGCGCGAGCCCTGGCCGACACCCAGCAGCGCGCCCATGCCGAGCTTTTCCATCTGCTTTTCGCCCAGCACCTCAACCTTAAGCCCTTCCGGCGCGCCCGCCTTGATGCGGGCGGCGAACTCAGCCGGATAGAGAATATTGGAGGGCTCGTTGACGAGGTCGCGGGCGAAGATCGTGCCATCGGCCACCTTGGCCAGTTCGCCGAAGGTCCGGCGGGCCTTGGCCGTGACATCGGACATGATCACGGCCTTGGCGAGCTTGGGCTTGCCGTTCTCTTTCTGCTTGGTCTTGTATTTATCGAATCGGTAGGAGCGGAGTTTCAGGCCAAGGCCGATGCGGGCGGCCAGTTCGTCCATCTCCAGTTTGAGGCCTTTTGCCTCATCTAGCCAAAGCGTCAGTTCCTTGTCCGGCCCTTTTTCGAAACGAGCTGCGATCTTGCCGCCCAGCCCTTCTGCGTCATGCGCCGTCAGGTCTGCCGGGTTGCCAAGACCGATCAGCACCACGCGGCCTGCCGAAACGCCTTTCGGAGCCATAAGCTCGGCAAAACTGCCCTTTTCGCCCTGGAAATCCGCCGCTTTTGCCGCCTTTTTCAGGGCGCCGCCTGTCTTTTTATCGATTTCGGCGACACGCCCCCTGAAGGTCGTTCCCTTCGGCACGGTGAGGAGCAGAATTCCCGCGCGCGGCAGCTTGTGGTCGGCAAAGGAAATATTCATGAAACCCTCGTCTTATGCGTTATGAGCGCCTCCCGGGATACCCGCCCGGACACCCGCATTGAGTTCTGAGGCCAAAGCCGTTACATGCCAGCAGGATTTAAGCGGGCAGAACGGGTTCGCGCCCGGTGCGCATTGATTTATATTAGCCATTCCAGTTGTTTGAGCCTGATATCCTATCGGAATTCCGGTTGTAAAAAAGAGGTGAGAACACTGGAGACCGTAAAATCCGGGCATGGGGGCCCGCCGGACCAGACGGAAGCGTGCTTATGAGGGGACTGCCCCGCTATATTGCGAGTCAGATTGCCGGGCCGTTCGCGGTCGCGACCCTCATTCTGACGGGCATCATCTGGCTCACTCAAGCCCTGCGGCTGCTCGACGTGGTGGTGACACAAGGCCAGACGGCCGGAACTTATTTCGTGCTCACCATGCTGGCCCTGCCCAGTGTGCTTTCGCTTATCGTGCCGATCTCCTTCTTCTTTGCAGTGCTTTATGCGCTTCACCGGCTTTATTCAGATAGCGAGCTTGTGGTCATGTTTGCGGCGGGTGTCAGCCGCTGGGAGGTCACACGGCCCATCCTTTATTTCGCGCTCGCGGTTTCCGTGCTTGTGCTCGCGCTCACCATGTATCTGAGCCCGCTTGGCCAGCGCACCATCACTGAGCGCATTGCGGAAATCCGCGCTGACGTCATCTCTGCCGTGATTCAGGAAGGCCGGTTCAACACGCCCTCGCAGGGACTCACCGTTTATGTGCGCGAGCAAGGCTCGGGCGGCGCCATTCAGGGCATTCTGGTGCATGACAACCGCGACCCCGCGCGGCCGATCACTTACATGGCCGAGAACGGCCAGCTTGTGAAATCCGAAGCCGGGCCGCGCCTTATTATGTTCAACGGCAATATCCAGCGACTGATCAAGAGCGAGGAAGATGAGAACGGCCCATCCGTCACGCTGCTCTATTTCGACAAATATACCTATGACCTGACAACACTTACCGGCTCCGATAACGAAATTTATTACGAAGCCTCGGAACGCTACTTCCATGAGCTGTTATGGCCTGCCGAAGACGACATTTATGGTCAGAACTATTATCACGAGCTTTTCCCGGAAGCACATCAGCGTTTGGCAACCCTGCTCTATCCGCCCATGTTTGCCGCCCTTGCCCTGGCCTGCCTGCTCTCGGCCGAGTTCAGCCGCCGGGGCTATACGTCCCGCATCGTGATTGCGGTGGTTGCGGGCCTGCTCGTTCAGGTGCTGGCTCTTGCTATCAAGAACATGGCCGTCAAGACGCCCCCGCTCGTCATTCTTTTCTATGTGCTGCCGTTCCTCGTCATCCTGGCCAGCTTTGCGCTGATCCTGATGCCCGAGACCGTAACCCGCCTTTGGCGCCGGCTGCGCGCGAAACTCACATTCCGCCGCCCTGCCGGCAACAATCCAGCGGGGGTTTGAGCCATGTTCGCCTCCTGGACACTCTCGCGCTATATCGGCCGTCAGTTCTTCTTTGCCTTTCTGGCAGCCTTTCTCGTCTTTCTCGCAATCGTTTTTCTGGCGGACTTTGTCGAGCTTTTGCGGCGCACGGCAAACCGGGAAGAGGTGACGCTTGCCAATGTGATCACCATGACGCTTCTGCGTCTGCCCAATCTGGGAAGCCAGCTGCTTCCCTTTGCCATTCTAATCGGCGCGATGGCCTCGCTCCTCCGGCTGAGCCGCACAAGCGAGCTTGTTGTGACCCGCGCCGCCGGGCTTTCCGTCTGGCAGTTCCTGACGCCCGCACTTGCCGTCGCTTTCCTTGTCGGCATCTTCACCGTGACGATTTACAATCCGGTGTCGGCAACGTTGATCACACGTTTCGAACAACTCGAAGCGCGCTACATCAAAGGCCGGGCGAGCCTGCTCTCCGTCGCCGAAACCGGGCTTTGGCTGCAAGAGGCGACAGAAGAGGGAAAAACTGTCGTTCATGCGCTGCGCGGCAGTCAGGCGGGCAAAATCGAACTGCGTGAGGTGATGATCTTCCAGTTCGCGCAGGACGACACATTCCTCAGCCGAATCGATGCGGAAGAAGCGGTCCTGGAACCTGGCCATTGGCATTTGACGGGCGCGCAAGTGACCCCGGCAAACACTCCCGGGAAATATTTCGAGACCTATCAGGTGCCGACATTTCTGGAGATGTCGCAGGTTCAGGAAAGCTTTATGGACCCGAGCACGATTTCCTTCTGGGATCTGCCGAAGTTCATCGCCGCGGCCGACAAGGCGGGCTTCTCCGTTCTGCCGCACCGGATCCATTGGCATTCACTCATTTCAACCCCCTTCCTTCTTTGCACCATGGTGATTGTCGCCGCGATCTTCTCCTTGCGCATTTCGCGGCTGGGCGGGCTTGGCCAATTGGTGCTCGGCGCGATCTTCAGCGGCTTCGTCTTTTTCTTCTTCACGCGCCTTTCTCTGGCGCTCGGTAGCTCTGGCATCATTCCGCCGTTTCTGGCAGCTTGGGCCCCGGCCATTTTCACGGCATTGGTGGGGCTTGCCGTATTGTTTCATCTGGAGGACGGGTAGTGCCGCAGCGGGGGGTCTTGCGCAGGGGGAAAATCACTGCACGCAACCGGTATAGAAGCGGATTCAAGCCGCTTTTCGTCACTGCCGGCCTCGCCCTGAGCAGCGCGCTCAGTGCCTTGATGGTGTTCTCGTCCCCGAGCTTGGCCCAGAGCCAGGCTCCGGAGGCGCAAAAACCGCTCGAGGAATCGGGCGAAGTTCTGCTGCAGGCAGAAGAGCTGCTCTACAACCGCGACACGAAAGTCGTGACGGCGCAAGGCAATGTCGAGATCGTCTACGGCCCGCGCATTCTCTTTGCGGACCGGGTGATTTACGAGCAGGAAAAAGACATTGTAACCGCGAAGGGCAATGTCCGCATTCTGGAGCCGACGGGCGATGTACTCTTTGCCGATTCCGCGCGCCTGACCGATCAGATGAAAGAAGGCTTCATAGACAGCCTTTCGGTCCTGATGGTGGACAACACGCGTGTTGCCTCCGTGGAAGCGCGCCGTACCGGCGGCAATGTGACGACCTTTCATAAAGGCGTTTTCAGCCCTTGCAACGTCTGCAAAACCGAGCCCGATTCCACGCCTCTGTGGCAGATCAAATCCTATAAGGTCATCCATAATCAGGAAGAGCAGCAGATTCTTTATGAGGATGCGTTCTTCGAGTTTTTCGGCGTGCCCGTTGCCTATATGCCCTTCTTCTCGCATGCGGACCCGACGGTGAAACGCCAGTCAGGTTTTCTGTTTCCGAGCATTTCGACGTCAAGCGATCTCGGCTATGGCGCGACCATTCCCTATTATTGGGTCATCGCGCCCAATATGGATGCCACGATCAGCCCCCGCTACATGTCGAAACAGGGGTTGCTGCTGGAAACCGAATTCCGGCACCGCACGGAACGCGGCAAATATGAATTCACGGTCACCGGCACCAAACCGCAAGAGCCGGAAGAAGGCACCCCCGCTGATACGGATTTCCGGGGCAGCTTTTTCTCCGATGGCGCCTTCACGATCAATAAATATTGGGATTGGGGATTCCGCACCGAACTCACGACGGATGACACATATCTCAGGCGGTACGGGTATAATTGGGAAACCGACCTGACGAGTACTGCCTATGTCCGCCGCCAAGATGGCCGCAACCAGTTTCTCGCTGAAACATTCTTCTTTCAGGGACTGCTCGAGCAAGATGTCTCGGCGGAAACGCCCATCATCTGGCCGCTCGCCAATTATCATTTTGAACCCGAACAAGAGATTCTGGGCGGCAACGTGGCCTGGGACACCAACTTCATGGTCTTGACGCGCGCGCGCGGCACGGATTCGCAGCGCATTTCTTCAGCTGTTGAATGGGAGTCCCGCCATATCACAAGCACCGGCGAAATTTTCCGGCCCTTTGTCGATTTACGCGGTGATCTTTATTTCACTGACGAAGTTCAGACCAGTTCTGGCCAAACGACTGACGAGAATCTTGTCGGCCGGGCGCTGCCCATGGCCGGACTTGAATGGCGCTGGCCCTGGGTCGGCGGCACCGGTTCATCGCGTCAGGTGATTGAGCCAGTGGTTCAACTTATTGCAGCCCCCAATGGAGGCAATCCGGAAGACATTCCGAACGAAGACTCACAAAGCTTTGAATTTGACGACATCAACCTCTTCGACCCGAACAGATTCCCCGGGTATGACCGCTGGGAAGGCGGCTCCCGCGCCAATGTCGGCGTCAACTTCTCGGTGTACGGGGAAAACGGCGGGCGTTTCGACGCCCTTCTCGGCCAGACATTCCGCTTGAGAGAGAACACAGATTTCAATGCAGGGTCGGGCCTCAGGGACCAGAAATCGGATTATGTCGGCCGGCTCCGCTACGCGCCGTCTGATAATTTTTCAGTTACGCACCGCTTCCGCGTTAGCCAGAGTGATTTCACATTCGAACGAAACGAAGTCGACTTATATGGCCGCATTGGGCCCCTTTCAACTTACGCCACTTATGCATATTTTTCGGAGTCACAATCGACCTCGTTGGGGACGCGCGAAGAAATTTCCGGCGGCGCTTCCTACCGGATCGACAACAATTGGTCGCTGCGCGGCTACACACGGCGCGACCTTGCAGACGACCAAACTTTGCAGAATCTTCTCGGGCTTCGTTACCAGGATGAATGCTTCGCTCTGGACCTGAATTACCAGCAGAACTTCTACCGGGACCGCGATATCGAACCGGATACCACGGTCATGCTTCAACTCACCTTCAAGCATCTGGGGACGACCGGCTTCAGTTCGTCTCTGGGCAGCAATACGGAAGAATAATGCCCCAGCAGGCGTGGCTGGCATTTGAATTTGAAAGTCAGGGCTGACACGCTATGCTGCCCTCCAAACCGGCTCACAATGGCGGATTTTCGTTGATTATCATGACGTTAGACCAGTTTTTCAGCGCCCACCGTGCGAAACGGCTCCTTTCCGGCGCCGCGGCCCGGGCGGGCTTTCTTATGGTTTGCCTTGCCCTCGCGGCTTCCCTGGCTGCGCCTTCCTCCCCTGCCCAGGCAGCGGATGTGCAAGGCATTGCCGCCGTCGTGAATGACAGCGTCATTTCCCGCTACGACCTCGAGCAACGGATGCGTCTGGTGTTGAGCACCTCCGGCATTCAGCCGACGGACGAGAATGTGGAGCGGGTGCGCCAGCAGGTTTTGCGCAACCTCATCGACGAAAAGCTCCAGATTCAAGAGTCAGAACGGCTGGAACTTTCTGTAAGCGAGGAAGAGGTGAACGAGGCATTGGAACGGCTTGCCTCGCGCAGCGGACGTTCGGCTGCCGAGATCGAGAGCTTCCTCGGACAGAATGGTATCGATATCAGCACACTGCGCAATCAGATTTACAGCGAGCTTGCCTGGAACAAAGTGATCGGCCGCAGCTTCGCGCCGCAGATTTCCATCGGCGATCAGGAAGTCGATGAAAAATTGCGGCAGATCGAACAGGAATCGGAGCAGGTCCAGTACCGCGTCTCGGAAATTTTCCTTGGTTTCGAAAACCCGACACAAGAGCGCGACATGCGCGAAGGTGCCACCCGTCTTGTTCAGCAATTGCGGGGCGGCATGCCGTTTGCCGCTGCCGCGCAGTTCAGCCAGGCCGCCTCTGCCGCTGCGGGCGGGGATATAGGCTGGGTGGCTGCGAGCCAGCTTCCCGATCCTATCGCGCAGCGCATCGTCAACATGTCGGCGGGCGAGATTTCCGATCCCATTCGTGTCGTGAACGGGTTCTACATCATTCAGGTTCAGGACATGCAGAAGGGTCTCGGCCCCAACCCGCTGCGCAACCGCTTCGAGCTTGTGCGCGTGGTGCTGGCGCTTGACGAGAACGCGCCGCAAAACGCGGTCAATGTCCGCGCCCGCGACACGCAGAATTTCATGTCCGGATTCCGCACCTGCGCGGCTGTACCGGAGCAACTCCAGAACATTCAGGGGGCGGAAGCCTCCCCGCCCGTGCAGGTAGAAGCCGCGCAAATTCAGGAACCGCTGCGCAGCCTCTTGCAGGAAGCAGAGGCCGGCGAAGTGATCAAACCGCAACGCACCCCGCAAGGCATCGAAATCTTCATCCTCTGCAACCGCTGGGACGATCAGGGTACGAAGATCACGCGGGACAGCATCGAGGACAATCTCTTCAACCAGCGTCTTTCCATGATGGCGCGCCGTCACTTGCGCGATCTGCGCCGCGATGCTGTGGTGGAAATGCGCTAGACGCAAAGGCTCTCTTAATGCTGCCTCTTGCGCTCACCATGGGCGACCCGGCCGGGATCGGCGGCGAGCTGACGCTTAAAAGCTGGCGCGCGCGCGATGAGGCGGGGCTCGTGCCTTTTTTCGCACTGGATGATCCCGCCCGCCTTTCCGCACTTGCCGCGCAGATGAATCTCGATGTGCCGGTGCGCGAGATCACCGCGCCGGAAGAAGCTGTCTCCCTTTTTGCCGACGCGCTGCCGGTTCTCCCTGTGCGTCTTGCGGCAAATACGGTGCCCGGCACTGCCGACCCGCGCAATGCCCCCGCCATTATCGGCTCCATCGAAGAGGCTGCCGCCCTCTCCCTTTCCGGCAAGGCGGGCGCCGTCGTCACAAACCCGATCAACAAAGCCGTGCTTTATGGCGCGGGCTTCACCCATCCAGGGCATACGGAGTTTCTGGCCGCGCTCACCGGGGGTGACCCTGTCATGATGCTCGCCTCGCCGCTTTTGCGCGTCGTGCCGCTCACCATTCACACAGCCCTTTCCGCCGTGCCGGGCCTCATCACGGACGCGCTCATCCAAAGCAAAGCGCGCATCGTGCACGCCGCGCTGAAACGGGATTTCGGCATTGCCCATCCCCGCCTTGCCGTTGCCGGCCTCAACCCCCATGCGGGCGAAGGCGGCACAATGGGCAAGGAGGATGCAGAGATCATCGCGCCCGCGCTTGCCGCCTTGCGCGACGAAGGCATGGATATTCGAGGGCCCCTCTCCGCTGACACCATGTTTCATGAGCGTGCGCGGGCCACCTATGACGCGGCGCTGTGCATGTATCACGATCAGGCGCTCATCCCGATCAAGACGCTGGATTTCGACCGCGGGGTCAATGTGACGCTCGGCCTTCCCATCCTCCGCACCTCGCCCGATCACGGCACCGCCTTCGATATTGCCGGAAAAGGCATCGCCAATCCGGCAAGCCTCATCGCGGCGCTCAAACTCGCAGGCAGCATGGCTGCGGCGCGGGCGGCGTGCTCATGAGCGGGGATGGCCTTCCTCCCCTGCGCGAGGTGATTGCCGCGCATGAGCTGCGCGCGAAAAAGTCGCTCGGGCAGAACTTCCTGCTCGATCTCAACCTCACCCGCCGTATTGCCCGCGCCGCAGGCGCGCTGGAAGATCACGAGATCGTGGAAGTCGGCCCCGGCCCCGGCGGGCTAACCCGCGCGCTTTTGATGGAAGGTGCCAAACGCGTCATCGCCATCGAACGGGACCGGCGCTGCATCGACGCCTTGCAGGAAATCGAGAAAGCCTATCCAGGCCGCCTCACCATTGTGGAAGGCGACGCGCTGGAAGTGGACATGGCCTCGCTCGTCTCCGGCCCCGCCCGCATCGTGGCCAATCTGCCTTACAATGTCGCCACAGTGTTGCTCGTCGGCTGGCTGCAGAGCGAGCCCTGGCCGCCCTGGTTCGAAAGCCTCACCCTCATGTTCCAGAAAGAAGTGGCCGAACGCATCATCGCCGCGCCCGGGGCCAAATCCTATGGCCGGCTTGCGGTGCTTGCCGGCTGGCGCACGCAGGCGGAAAAGCTGTTCGATGTGGACCGCGCGGCCTTCACCCCGCCGCCCAAGGTCACGTCCTCCATCGTGCACCTTGTGCCCCGGAACGAGCCGCTTGCCCCAGCCAATCCCAAAACACTGGAAAAAGTGGTCGCCGCCGCCTTCAACCAGCGGCGCAAGATGATCCGCGCGAGCCTTAAATCGCTGGGCGTGGATGCGGGCGCGCTCATCACTGAGGCCGGGCTCGACCCGCAGGAGCGGGCCGAACGGCTCACCATCGAAGAGTTCTGCGCCCTTGCCCGGACTTTCGACGCCATGAAGGGCACCTGAGGCCGTTCCGCCCTGCGGAGCAGCCCCAACCAACCGTTGCCCCTGCGGCAAAGGCCATGTATTCACTTTCTCAAGAAGCGCCGCTCTCCACGCGGCCCACAGGTTCCAGGAGGCAGACCCATGAAATCGCAAGCCATCGTCGAATACGGCCAACCCCTGCAGGAAGTCACGGGCGACATCCCGGAGCCGAAAGGCGCGGAAGTTGTCGTGAAAGTCAGCCATTGCGGCGTTTGCCATTCCGACGTTCACCTGCATGACGGGCATTTCGATCTGGGCGGCGGCAACAAGCTCGATGTGCGCGGCGGACGCCAGCTTCCCTTCACGCTCGGCCATGAAATCGAAGGCGAAGTCGTCGCCGTCGGCCCGGATGCAGAAGGTGTGAAAGTGGGCGACCAGCGCGTCGTTTATCCCTGGATCGGCTGCGGCGACTGCCCGACCTGCAAGCGCGATGAAGAGCAGCTCTGCAACAAGCCGCGCCAGCTCGGCATTCAGGTTGCCGGCGGTTATGCCACCCATGTGCTGGTGCCGCATTCCAGATATGTGCTCGATTACACGGGCGTCAAAGACGGGCTCGCCGCCACTTACATGTGCTCCGGCCTCACCGCTTTCTCGGCCATGAAGAAGCTCGGCGAGATTTCGCCGGAAGAACGCGTCATGGTCGTTGGCCTTGGCGGCGTCGGCATGATGGGCCTGCAATTTGCCAAAGCCATGTTCGACAATGCCCCGCTTGGTGCGGATGTGGACGAGCAGAAGCTGCAGGCGGCCATGGGCGCCGGGGCGCACAAGACCTACAATCCGAAAGACCCGGAAGCGGTCAAGCAGGTGATGGGCGACACGGGCGGCGGCGTGCCCGCCGCGGTCGATTTCGTGGGCTCGGAAGCCTCCCTCAAATTCGCCACCTCCGTGGTGCGCAAGGGCGGCAAGGTGATTGTGGTCGGCCTCTTTGGCGGCGGCTTCTCCATGCCCATCCCCATGTTCCCCATGCGCGCCATTTCCATCGGCGGCTGCTATGTGGGCTCCCTCGGCGAAACACATGAAATGATGGAGCTTGTGAAAGCCGGCAAGATCGACCCGATCCCGGTCGAGGAACGCCCGCTCGATCAGGCCTCGAAGTCACTCGACGATTTGCGCGACGGCAAGATCATGGGCCGCGTGGTGCTGAAGCCGTAAGGGCGGATGTCATAGAGATTTTGAAGGGAGCCTCCGGGCTCCCTTTTTGTTTGAGCTGTCAAAGCGCCTGCTGCAGCCCGCGCACGAAATTGGAGAGTCCAACCTGGCGTTTGCGCTTCAGCCGCTCCGACATGAGGATGGCTTTGAGCTGTGCGAGGCTTTTGTCCACTTCCCGGTTCACGATGATGTAGTCGTAATCCGTGTAGTGAGAAATTTCATCGGAGGCTTTGGCCATTCGGGCGGCAACCACCTCTGCCGGGTCCTGCGCGCGCGTCTTGAGGCGCTGTTCCAGTTCCTGGCCCGACGGCGGCAGAATGAAGACGCGCACAATGTCCTCCCCCGCCGTTTCCATGAGCTGCTGCGTGCCCTGCCAGTCGATATCGAAGAGTACGTCACGGCCTTCGGTCAGCGCTTCTTCCACCGGCGCGCGGGGCGTGCCGTAATAATTGTCGAAGACCTTCGCGTGTTCCAGAAACTCGTCCCGGTTCACCTTGAGGCCGAAATCTTCCGTGGAGAGAAAATAATAATCGACGCCCTCTTTCTCCCCCGGCCGCGCTTTGCGCGTGGTGGCGGAGACGGACATGGTGATGTTCGGGTCATCTTGAAGGAGCAGGCGCGACAGCGTCGTTTTGCCTGCGCCCGATGGCGAGGAAAGAACCAGCATGAGGCCGCGGCGTTTGATGTCGTGTTCACTCATTCGACGTTTTGCACCTGTTCGCGAAGCTGATCGATCACGGTCTTCAGCTCCAGGCCGATGCGCGTCAGCGCCACATCGGCGGCTTTGGAGCAGAGCGTGTTCGCTTCGCGGTTGAATTCCTGGGTGAGAAAATCAAGGCGGCGGCCTACCGGCTCCTTTGATACCAGAAGTTCGCGGGCCTGTTCCACATGGGCGGCAAGCCGGTCCAGCTCCTCGCGCACATCCGCTTTGGTGGCAAGAAGCGCCGCTTCCTGGGCAAGGCGCTCTTCATTCAGCGCGGGCGAGGCGCCGAGCAGTTCTTCCACCTGCCGCTTCAGCCGGTCGCGCATGGCTTCAATGCCGGCTGCGGGCGAGGCCGCGGCATCGCGTGTCAGCTCTTCAATGCGGGCCACCTGGTTTTCCAGAATGGCGGCAAGCTTTGCGCCCTCTTCCCGGCGGGCGGCGTTCAGCTTCTGCATGGCTTCGGCAAAGCTCTCCATCAATGCTTTTTCAAGGCCGGCGCGGGCTTCTTCGCTTTCTTCCACCTCACCCGTTTCCATCACACCCTTGAGGCTCAACAGCCCTTCGGCGGAGGAATCGGCGAGATAGATCTGGTGGTCGCGCAGCCGGGCCGTTGCCTCCAGCACCGCTTTCAGCGCGTCCTCATTGAGGCGCGGCACATTGGCGGAGGTCTCGCGGGTGAGCTGCAGGTTGGCCTGCACATTGCCGCGTTTCAGCGTCTCCGCCGCAATGGCTTTCAGCTTGGGCTCCAACGCGTCGAAACCGGGCGGCGTGCGCAGGCGCAGATCGAGCCCCTTGCCATTGACCGAGCGCAGCTCCCAATGCCAGCGCGCGCCTTCGCAGGCGCCTTCGGCGCGGGCAAATCCGGTCATGCTCGAAATGGTCATCAGAGGCCCTATCTCAGAATCAGTTTGCTCATGCGGGGCACTATAGCAGGCGCGGGCCTACCTTTCCCCCCGCTCCCTTTGAATGCGCCGTAAGGCGGCTACATTGCGCAGATGCTGCGCATGGGAGCGGGCGAAAGCGTGCCCGCCCGTGCCGTCCGCCACGAAATAAAGGTCTTTCGTCTCCGGCGGATTCAGCACCGCCTCAAGCGCGGCCCGGCCCGGATTGGCGATGGGCGTCGGCGGCAGGCCGTCGATCTGATAGGTGTTGTACTCCGTCACGCCGTCGATCTCACTGCGGCGGATGCGGCGGCCGAGCGGGCCCTTGCCCGCTGTGATGCCGTAAATGATCGTCGGATCGGACTGAAGGCGCATGCCGAGATTGAGGCGGTTGATGAAGACAGCGGCGACGCGCGGGCGCTCCTCCGCCACGCCGGTTTCCTTCTCCACGATGGAGGCGAGGATCACCGCTTCTTCCTGCGTCTTGATGGGTAGGTCTTCGGCGCGATCCGGCCAAAGGTCTTCCAGCACCTTGTCATGCGCTTCCGCCATGCGGTCCAGCAGCTCCTGCCGGGTCGTGCCACGCTGAAAGAGATAAGTCTCGGGCAGCAGCGCGCCTTCGGGCGGCATGTCTTTCACTTCGCCGGTCAGCACCGGATCGGCCTTCACGATCTCCACGATTTCGAAGCTGGTGCGCCCTTCGGGCACGGTGAGCTTGTGGAGGATCGCCTTGCCCTCATAAAGAAGCTGGGCAATCTCCGCCATGCTGGCTTCGGCTGGAATGGCATATTCGCCCGCCTTCAGCGCGGCGGCCTTGCCTTCAAGCTGCACGCCAGCGCGGAAGATGAGTGCGTTCTCGATGGCGCCCGCCTTTTCCAGACGTCCTGCAATGGAAATGAGCCCCGTGCCGCGGGGAAAGAGGACGATCAGTTCTTCTTCTGCCGGGCCCGGCCGCTCATAAAGATGCTTGCCGTAAAGGAAAAGCCCGCCCGCGGCGCCGAGGCCTATGACCGCCAGCACCAACAGCGAGACGAAGCCCCAAAGCAAAAGGCGCCGCCCCTTGCGGGGCGCCGCCTTTGTCTTTTCTTCCGTGGCTTGAGCGTCCGCGGCGTGACCGTTTTCTGCGCCGTTGCTGCCGTTCATAAGCCTGTTACTCAGTCCACCTTGCGCATGACAAGCGAGGCATTGGTGCCGCCGAAGCCGAAGGAGTTGGAGAGCGCGTAGGTGATGTCCTTATCGCGCGCCACCTTCGGCACGAGGTCGAGCTTCGTTTCCACGGAGGGATTGTCGAGATTGAGCGTGGGCGGCAGCTTGCCGTCGCGGATGGCCAGCATGCAGAAAATCGCTTCCACCGCGCCCGCCGCGCCCAGAAGGTGGCCGATGGCGGATTTGGTGGAGGACATGGAAACCTTCTCCACCGCATCGCCGAGCATCCGCTCGACAGCGCCCAGCTCGATCGTGTCGGCCATGGTCGAGGTGCCATGCGCGTTCACATAATCAAGGTCACCCGGGGTGATGCCGGCGCGTTTCAGCGCGGCCTGCATGGAGCGGTAGCCGCCATCGCCATCTTCCGCCGGCGCGGTGATGTGATAGGCATCGCCCGAGAGGCCGTAGCCCACGACCTCGGCATAGATTTCAGCGCCGCGCGCCTTGGCGTGCTCATATTCTTCCAGCACGACGACGCCTGCGCCCTCGCCCATCACGAAGCCGTCGCGGTCCTTGTCATAAGGACGGGAGGCCTTTTCGGGCGTATCATTATAAGAGGTGGAGAGCGCGCGGCAGGCGGCGAAGCCTGCAATGCCGATGCGGCAGATGGCCGATTCCGTGCCGCCTGCCACCATGACATCCGCATCATCCAGCGCGATCAGCCGGGCCGCATCGCCAATGGCGTGCGCGCCGGTCGAACAGGCGGTGACGACCGAATGGTTCGGCCCTTTTAGTCCGTGCTGAATGGAGACATAGCCCGAGGCGAGATTGATGAGACGGCCGGTGATGAAGAACGGGCTGATGCGGCGCGGGCCCTTCTCATGCAGGATCAGCGAGGCCTCGGCAATGCCTTCCAGGCCGCCAATGCCCGAGCCGATGAGCGTGCCCGTGCGGTGCTGTTCTTCGTCGGTCTTCGGTGCCCAGTCGGCATCTTTCAATGCCTGGGTGGCGGCGGAGACGGCATAGATGATGAAGTCATCGACGCGTTTCGATTCCTTCGGGTCCATCCAGTCATCGGGGTTGAAGGCGCCTTCGCCTTCCCGCGGCACCGGACAGGCGATCTTGCAGGGCAGATCATCCGTCTCGAATTTGTCGATTTTCCCGGCGCCGGACTCGCCCGCCAGAAGCCGTTTCCAGGTGACGTCCACTCCGCATCCAAGCGGAGAGACCATGCCCAACCCGGTGACAACAACCCGCCGCATGCACATCCTCCCGGCTTTGCCCCAAAACTGCGCGGGGCTCCCCTGACAAGGGGATCTTATAGACACTTAAGGCCGCGGTTTTGTCGCGTGATCACGCGGGGCCGCGGCCTTAAATTGAGAACTTATTTCGAGTTCGCGTCGATGAACTTGATGGCGTCGCCAACCGTCTGGATGGTCTCAGCCGCGTCATCGGGAATCTCGACGCCGAATTCTTCTTCAAACGCCATCACGAGTTCGACGTTGTCCAGGCTGTCCGCGCCGAGATCATCGATAAAGCTGGCATTCTCGGTCACCTTGTCGGCTTCCACGCCCAGATGCTCCACCACGATCTTCTTCACGCGCTCTGCAATATCACTCATATCCAGTCCTCAGATCCTTCCAGGTTGACCAGCCTCGCGCCCCCCGCACTCTAAGATGGCGTCAAGGATGCAAACGTGGCGCTTTCCACATTCAGGAAATTGAACAGGTTGTGGCCTGTCCAGACACCCGCCGCAAGTAAAAATTCGCGGGTTTGAGTATCACACTTTCCCGATTTTTGCCAATAAGCTCACATTTGCCGCGAGGATTTCGAAATACGCCGTAACTCTTTGTTTTTAATGGAAAACTAACTCAGATCATCACCATGCCGCCATTCACGTGAATGGTCTGGCCGGTCACATAGGCCGCTTCCTCACTCGCAAGATAAAGGCAAGCAGCGGCAATTTCATCCGCTGTGCCGAGGCGCCCGGCAGGGATTCGCCCGGAAATGGCTTCCTGCTGCTTGTCGTCCAGCGCATCGGTCATGGCGGTCTTGATGAAGCCGGGCGCCACGCAATTCACCGTAATGTTGCGGCTTGCAACTTCCTGGGCCAGCGACTTCGACATGCCGATCATGCCGGCCTTGGAAGCGGCGTAGTTGCCCTGCCCCGGATTGCCCATCACGCCCACCACGGAGGTGATGCCGATGATGCGGCCCCAGCGTGCCTTCATCATGCCGCGCAGCACGGCGCGGGAGAGGCGGAAACCAGCGGTCAGGTTGACCTTCAGCACCTCTTCCCACTCTTCATCCTTCATGCGCATGAAGATGTTGTCGCGGGTGATGCCGGCATTGTTGATGAGAATGTCGAGCCCGCCCATGGCTTCGGTTGCCTGTTTGGGCAGCGCGTCCACGGCTTCAAGGTCCGACAGGTTGCAGGGCGTGATGTGAGCGCGCTCGCCCAGCTCTTTCGCCAGGCCTTCCAGCGCTTCCACGCGCGTGCCGGAGAGCGCCACGTCGGCGCCGCGCGCATGCAGCGCGCGGGCAATCGCCGCGCCAATGCCGCCGGACGCGCCGGTGACGAGAGCTTTTTTTCCGGTGAGATCGAACATGACCCTCTCCCCTTTCAGGCTTTGCGCCCTTCTTCATCTGCGGCCCGCCGGGCCGGAACATGTGTCCCTATGTGCCTTTATTCGCCACGAGGGTGCAAGGACGAAGTGGCGCATTCTCCCAAACTGCCTCTCCCCGCAGTCGTCGTCCCGGGATTTATTCCCGGGACCCATTGGCTTTTCAGCGCAAATAGGCAGGGCTGTTTTGCACACGCATCACGCACCCATTCCGCTTTCCTTCGCTGAGAAGCGAGTGGACCCCGGCAACAAGTGCCGGGGCGACGGGACGGGGAAGGCACTCAAATGAAGCCCCCTCAAAGCCCCTTCAAAAAGGCTTCCACATCGGCGGGCGTGCCCACATTTGCGGTTTCCACTTCCTTGGCGATGCGCTTGGCGAGGCCCGAGAGCACCTTGCCGGAGCCGACCTCGACGAGCTGGCCCACATTCTTGCCCGCCAGGTAAGCCACGCTTTCGCGCCAGCGCACCATGCCCGTCACCTGCGCCACCAGCAGCTTGCGGATCTCTTCGGGGTCTTCCACCGCGCTTGCCGTCACATTCGCGACCAGCGGCACGACGGGCGCGCGCATCGTCACATTGCCCAGCGCTTCGGCCATGGCGTCGGCGGCGGGCTGCATCAGCGCGCAGTGGAAGGGAGCGGAAACATCGAGCGCCATGGCGCGCTTGGCGCCCTTTTCCTTGGCGAGAAGAATGGCGCGGTCCACCGCGGCCTTGGAGCCGGAAAGCACCACCTGGCCCGGCGCGTTGTCATTCGCCGCCTGGCAGACATCGCCTTCGGCGGCGGCTTCCGCCACGGCTTTCGCTTCTTCGAAATCAAGGCCCAGCACGGCGGCCATGGCGCCTTCGCCCACGGGCACGGCTTTCTGCATGGCCTGGCCGCGCGTTTTCAAAAGCCGCGCCGTGTCCGCCAGGGTGAAGGTGCCGGCGGCGGCAAGCGCGGAATATTCTCCCAGCGAGTGGCCCGCGACGTAAGCGGCCTTATCTGCCAGCGCAAAGCCGCCCTCTTTTTCGAGCACGCGCATCGCGGCCATGGACACGGCCATCAGCGCGGGCTGCGCATTTTCCGTCAGCGTCAGTTCCTCGCCGGGGCCTTCCCACATGAGCTTCGAGAGGTTCTGGCCCAGCGCCTCATTCACTTCCTCGAAGACTTCGCGGGCGGCGGGAAACGCCTCCGCCAGTTCCTTGCCCATGCCAACGGCCTGAGACCCCTGCCCCGGAAAAGTGAATGCTCTTGTCATGACGGCTCCCTCTGCTTTTTCTCCGCGCCTTCACCACCTGTTCGCGCCGGTGCCCATGGATAGCGCGGCAGCGGGAGGTGTCAAGCGGCGGGGACGGCTCTATTTCCCACTGTCGTCCCGCGGCTCGACCGCGGGACCCACTCGCAGCCCCGCTTGCCGCAGCGCCAGATGGCGGGCACGCCTGCGCTGCACATTCTGCTGTCACCCCCGGACTTGTCCTCATTTCCTTCCCTCAATCGTCATGCCCCGCTTTATCCGGGCCATGACGCTCTGTTTTAAGGAGAGAGCAAATACCCCCTCACTCCCCGAAATAAGGATGCACCACAAGATCGCCCGGCGCCGCGCTCATTTCCGCCGCGCGGCCTGCGCGCAGCTCCAGCACGCCGTGGGCGGGGCCTTCGGAGGGGATCAGCTCTTCCGAGCCCGGCTCCGTGCGCGGCGCGATGGAGACGATCTTCCCGGCTTCATCGACATAAATAATGTCGAGCGAGCTTGGCGTGTTCTTCATCCAGAAGCGGCGCACGCGCGGGCGCTCCCCCGGCCAGAGAAAGAGCATGCCTTCCGCCTCTCCCAGCTCCGGGCGGAACATCAGCCCGCGCGCCCGCTCGGCTTCCTCATCGGCCACTTCCACCACAAAGTCGAACCGCCCCGCCGCCGTCACCACGGCCAACGGCGCGCGCGGCAACACCCCCACGGGGCCCGGCACCTTCCCCTCCCAGGGAAACCCCGCCAGCGCATAACTTCCCGCGAGCGCCAGAAGCAGCAACGCGGCCGGCAGCACCCGTCCAAGGTCAAATGATCTCCGCATCATGGGCGGGAGTTTAGCGCAAGGAGGGGAAGGCGTCGCGGGTGCGTTCAGGCTTTCGCTTCATTCCCCAGACTGTCATTGCCGGACTTGTTCCGGCAATCCAGGGGCGGGATAGCACAGCCTCAGTCCCTTACTCTGGATCCCCGGAACAAGTCCGGGGATGACACTTCGGTGTGAAGCAAGATCAAGCCACCCCCACCACTCGTCACCCTCGGGCTCGACCCGAGGGTCCATACTGAGTCAGCCACCAGCAGAGAGGCTAGTGAACCTCGTGATGAAGTCGCGGAGTCATGCTTAGAAACAAACGGATAAAAAATACTTGCAATCACCATTGATGTGAAACGGCGCAGCCCGGAGAACTCCTACTCAATCTATTAAATAGAATCTTCACAAAGAGACTCAAAGCCATCGTCTATGAACTTTTTATACTCAGTTCCCTTCGACTCGAATTCTGAATCAAAATTATTGTCGAACGCGGCAATTGCAACTAGCAGAACATGCATTGAGGTAAGCAGTAGAAACGGTATCTTCTCGATCGAATTGACGTAATTGAATTTCTCAACTTCACCAGACATTCCAAACACCATATGGGATTCCAAATCTCGTGGTTGTGTATGGATTGCTTGGCTCAATTGCGAATAAACCAAGATATACCAATCATGCATACCGGCCCGACGGCTCCACTCCTCAACTCTAAATTCCTTGACCCCAACGGCGCAAATATGGTCGTCAGCCTCTTTGAAAGATTCCGACAAACCATCATTTCCTCCTTCACTAGAAAACAAGTGAGGGTAACTATTTATCTTGTTGATCGTTTTTTTCCGGTTGCGAGAGTCTTCAGTTAGAAAGACTTTGAATGCCTCCTCATCCTGAACTATCGCGCGCAACTTAAATACACCTTCGATGAGTGCGCGGAGGCTGACCCGGGCAGCCACAATCATTCCCCGGGCGAGCAATACATTGACTGCCTGATAATGCTCCAAAGCTCTCATAAGGAGACTAGCAACGGCCACAGCCTTTGGATCACGGTTACGTACGGGCGTGCTGAAGAGAAGCTTGTGACAATCATTGTTCAGCTTCCTCGACTTCTGGAAATAGACCGGACAAGAGGTCTGAATGACGGCTTCAAATTCTGAAATGCGGTCTGTCAAAAATCCATCTGCGTCAAACTCAAATGTGACCGCGTCTCTTGTGCTTTCTCCATCCGCCATCGTTTTTCCCCATGCCCGATTCTAATCCGCCGACAGAACATACCCACTTGTCAAAGAACCCGCCCGCGTCCGGGCGGCTGTCCGGCGCCGGGGTTTTGCCCGCAAGATCGCCCGCCGCTGAACAGATTGAACAAATAGGGAACAAAAATAGCCGCTTCAAGGGGTAGCGGCAAATTTTTTCGTCTGCCGCGGGCGCTGCATGGATGCCCGGGTCGAGCCCGAGCATGACGAAGTTGGGGTTGGCGGGGTGTGGGGGCTTTTCGCCCTTCCCCAAAGCCGTCATGCCCCGGTTTAGCCGGGGCATCCACGGGCGGCATTCTCGGGCGCTGCGGCGGGTTTCCGTGGATGGCCCGGTCAAGCCGGGCCATGACGGGAGGGTGTGGGCAAAGGCAACGGGCAGGGAAGCAAGGGACGCCCCCTTCCCCCTTGCGCGGCCCGCAATTTTGCCTATAGTGCGCGGCTTCTAGAGACCCGTTCCCCGGTTGGGGGCTGAACGGAGCACCGGACACGCGTCCGGCAGGGCTTTCCCAAAAGGATTTCCCGGGCTCCCGTGTCCCCGCTTCTTTGGTCCTTTCGAGCCTTTCCATTTACCGGGCTCAAAGGGGGCTCGGCGCCGGGGGCGCAAAAATGAGGAAAGGCATCATGGCTCTTTACGAGCATGTATTTATTGCGCGGCAGGACGTGTCGCAGCAGCAGGTCGACACGCTGGTCGACCAGTTCAAGACCATCATCACCGAACATGGCGGCTCGGTCGGCAAGACCGAATATTGGGGCCTGCGTTCGCTCACCTACCGGGTGAAGAAGAACCGCAAGGGTCACTACACGCTTCTCAACGTCGACGCGCCGCATGAAGCCATGCAGGAGCTCGAGCGCCAGGAACGTCTTCATGAAGACGTTTTGCGGTCGCTCACGCTGAAAGTGGAAGAGCTGGAAGACGGCCCCTCCGCGATGCTGCAGAGCAAGAACCGCGATGGACGCGGTGACCGGGGCGATCGCGGCGACCGCAGAGGCGGCGACCGGGGTGACCGCGGGGATCGTGGCGGCGACCGCGGGGACCGGGGCGACCGTCCGCGCCGGTTCAACGACTAAGGCAAAGGAGAAAGACAAATGGCTATTCCGCAAGTTCCCGTTCGCCGGCCTTTCTTCCGCCGCCGCAAGACGTGCCCCTTCTCCGGCGAGGGCGCGCCGAAAATCGATTACAAGGACGTGAAGCTGCTTCAGCGCTATGTTTCCGAGCGCGGCAAGATCGTCCCGAGCCGCATCACGGCGGTGTCGGCGAAGAAACAGCGTGAGCTGGCCCGCGCCATCAAGCGGGCGCGCTTCCTCGCGCTGCTGCCTTACGTGATCAAGTAAGGCTTTCAAGTTCCGGAACGCCCGCCCTGAAAAGCGGGCGTTCCCTTTTATCTGCTTCTTCACGGCCCCCTCCCTTTCCGCCCGGCATGATTGGCCCGGCGCAGATGGCAGCAGACGGAGTCCACGCCGATGTCACATTGGACAGTTGGATTGGCGGCCGGTCTTTTAAGCGCGCTTTTCTTTTTCAGCACCGCCTCGGGCTCGCTCTTTGCCGCGCTGCCGCTTGCGCTCGTGCCGCTGCCGCTGTTTCTGGCCGGGCTCGGCTGGGGCGGGCTGACGGCGGCCTTCGCCGCGCTCACGGGCTTCGTCCTTCTCTCGCTTGCCTCCAGCTTTTCAGCGGGGCTTGCCTTTGTGCTTTTTGCGGGGCTGCCCGCCTTCTGGCTTTCGCGCCAATCGCTCTTCTTCATCCGGCCGGTGAAGACGGGGCCGAAGACGGCGGGGCATTATCCGCCAGAGCCGAAAAGCGAGCCCCAGGAAGAAGCAGCGAGCGATGCGCGCCCCGCCCCGCCTGAAAATGTGATCTGGTGCCCGCCCGGCGACATTGCGGTCTGGACGGCGCTCACCGCCTGCGCCGTTCTGCTCATCACGGAAGCGGGCATTCTCATTGCCGGGCTCGACGGGCTGGCGCCTGCCATCCGGGACTGGGCGCATCAGGCGCTGGCCTCGGAAGCGGGGGTGGCAGCGCGGGCGCTGGCGGATGAAGGCATGGCGGTTCCCGCCGAACGGCTGATCGCGCTCTCGGCGGCGGTCATTCCGGCGGCGGCGGCAGCCGCCTGGTCGCTTCTGACGCTCGCCAACATGGCCTTCGCCCAGCGGCTTCTGGCGGGATTCGGCCATAATCTGCGCCCCTCGCCTGATTATGATGCGATGGAGCTGCCCCGGCCGCTGCTCTGGGTCTTTCTGGGCGCCTTCGTCCTCAGCTTCATTCCGGGGGAAATGGCCTATTTCATGGGCGCGCTCGTAATTGCGCTGTTTGTCCCATATTTTCTGTTGGGCCTCGCGGTAATCCATGCTATTTCCCGCGCTTGGAAAGCCCGGATCGCCGTTCTGGGCCTTTTTTACTTCCTGTTGCTGATTTTTGGATGGCTGGCGCTTCCTGTCGGCATCCTGGGCATGATGGATCCCTGGTTGACCCTGCGGGCGCGTTTTGGCCCTGGCGGGGACCCGGGCAAGGAGAGAGATTAATGGAAGTCGTGCTTCTCGAGCGGGTGGAAAAGCTCGGTCAAATGGGCGATGTCGTCCGCGTTAAAGACGGGTTTGCCCGCAATTTCCTTCTGCCGCGCAGCAAAGCCCTGCGCGCCACGAAGGACAATCTCAAGCGTTTCGAAGCGGAACGCGCGCAGCTTGAAGCGCGCAACCTCGAGCTTCGCAAGGAAGCTGAAGGTGTGCATGCCAAGCTCGAAGGCCAGTCCTTCGTCGTGATCCGCTCGGCGAGCGATTCCGGCCATCTTTATGGCTCGGTGAGCACGCGCGACATTGCGGGCGTTTTGACCGATGGCGGTTTCAGCGTCACCCGCACTCAGGTGATCCTCGACAAGCCCGTCAAGGAACTCGGCCTGACCAGCGTGCGCGTGATGCTGCACCCGGAAGTCTTCTCGACCGTGACGATCAACATCGCCCGCTCGGCCGAAGAAGCCGAAGCGCAGGCGCGCGGTGAAAACGTGCTCGCCCGCGACGAGGACGAAGACGAACTGGAAGCCGGCGAATTCTTCGAAGATGAAGAACTGGCCGCGGAAGCTGCCGCCGAAGCGGAAGAAGGCGCGGACGAAGAACCGCAGGCCTGAGCCGCCTTTCCATAGAAATAGTGCAGAAAGGCGCCCATGCTCTTGCATCGGCGCCTTTTTTGCGTTCTGGCGCCGCCCTTCTTTGGAATTTCTCCAAAAAGCACTTGCGCAGGCGCGCTCCTTACCGTTTCAATTAAGGCTCACCTTCTGCCCCGCCCCCCGGATGCTTTCGCGTTTGGGCAAGAGGGAAAGTTGCCTCGCGCGACCGGAAAGGGCTGGACTGGAAGATCCGACGTTTGCACCGCCATGTTTTGGGCCGCGTTTTGAAACGCAAAGGAGGCAGGCATGTTGTTCGGTTGGCTTCTGGAACGGATTATCCACCACGGCGATTTGAAAGTGGTGGATGCGGATGGGAAACAAACTTCCTATGGAGACGGCCAGGGCCTTACCGTCACCATCCGGCTGCATGACAGATCCCTGCACAACAAGCTGGCATTCAATCCTTATCTCTATCTGGGCGAGGCCTATATGGACGGCGCGCTCACGGTGGACGAACCGGCGGGCATTTACGAGCTTCTGGAACTGTTGCTTTCCAATATCGGCCAGGGCTGGGCGCATCCGCTCGCCTCTTTGGTGGCCACTGTGCGGCGGGCGAAACGGCGGATCGACCAATACAACCCCATGGGCAAGGCCCAGGCAAATGTCGCCCACCATTATGATCTCGATGGCGGCATCTACGATCTCTTCCTCGATGAAGACAAACAATATTCCTGCGCCTATTTCGAGCGGCCGGGCGTGAGCCTGGAAGAGGCGCAGCTTGCCAAGAAACGCCACATCGCCGCCAAGCTGCGCATCGAGCCGGGCATGCGCGTGCTCGATATTGGCTGCGGCTGGGGCGGGCTCGGGCTTTATCTCGCGCAGGAAACGGGCGCGGAGGTTGTCGGCGTCACCCTTTCGCAAGAGCAGCACCGCGTCGCGCTGCGCCGGGCGGCAGAGGCGGGCCTTGGCGACAAGGTCAAATTCGGCCTGCGCGATTACCGCACGCTGGACGATCAGTTCGACCGCATCGTCTCGGTCGGCATGTTCGAGCATGTGGGCGTCGGCCACTACACCGAATATTTCTCGAATGTCCGCAATCTTCTGAAGCCGGATGGCGCGGCGCTCATTCACACGATCGGGCGGCTGGACGGGCCGGGCGCCACCAATCCCTGGATCGCGAAATACATCTTCCCGGGCGGTTATATCCCCTCTCTCTCGGAAGTCGCGCCGGTGCTGGAGAACCAGCACCTGATGCTGACCGATCTTGAGGTTCTGCGGCTCCATTATGCGGAGACCTTGCGCGAATGGCGGCGGCGCTTCATGGCGAAGCGGGATTTCGCGGCCCGCATTTATGACGAGCGCTTCTGCCGGATGTGGGAGTTCTATCTCGCGGGCTCGGAAACCTCCTTCCGCTATGAAGGCATGGTGGTCTTCCAGTTCCAACTCACCCGCCAGATCGGCGCCCTGCCCATCACCCGCGATTACATGGTGGACTGGGAACGCAGCCACCGCGGCGCGGCGTCTCAGGCCCCGCACACAGCGGTCAGCGCGGACTGACGCCGGGGCCGCACTGCCCCGCCGCCGCCATATTTGCCCGCTATTCACACCTGTGGAAAAAACTTTTTCGAGCCAGAGCAAGTCGGCCCCTCCCTTGAGGGGCGCGACCTGCTAAAACAGACGCATGGAAAGCTTACGCACATCCTTCGCCGACCCGCAGGGACAGGCGGGCGAAGACGAGACCGGTTATCGTCAGGCGCCGCATAATATCGAGGCCGAGCAGGCGCTTCTGGGCGCGATTCTCATCAATAATGAGGCGTATGACCGCGTGGCCTCCTTTCTGGAGTCCGGCCATTTCTATGAACCTTTGCATGGGCGGGTTTATGAGTCGCTCGCCAAGCTCATCACGCAGGGGCATCTCGCCAGCCCCGTGACGCTGAAGCATCATTTCGAACATGATGAGGGCATGCGCGAAATCGGGGGACCGCAATATCTTGCCAGGCTCGCCGGCGCGGCAACCACGCTCATCAACACGGAAGATTACGGCCGCACGATCTATGATCTCGCCATAAGGCGCGAACTGATCCGCATCGGTGAAGAGCTGCATAACCGCGCTTATGACGCGCCGGTGGATGACCCGCCCTCTGCACAGATCATGGATGCGGAACAATCGCTCTATAATCTTGCCGAAAAGGGCAAATATGAAGGCGGGTTCGAGGCGTTCGTTTCCGCCGTCAAGAATGCCGTGGACATGGCCGCCGCCGCTTATCAGCGCGATGGCGGGCTGTCGGGCATTTCAACCGGTCTGCGCGATCTCGATTCCAAGCTTGGCGGCCTTCAGCCGTCCGACCTCATCGTGCTGGCGGGCCGCCCTTCCATGGGCAAGACGGCGCTTGCCACCAATATCGCCTTCAATGCGGCGCAGGCTTACCGGGCCGAGCATAAGCCGGATGGCTCCATCGAAGTGCAGGACGGCGCCGTGGTCGGTTTCTTCTCACTCGAAATGTCGTCCGAGCAGCTTGCCACCCGTTTGCTTGCGGAGCATTCGGGCGTTGCCTCCGAAAAACTGCGCCGGGGCCGCATCGACCAGGATGAATGGCACCGCTTTGCGCAGGCCGCACAGGAACTCGAGCGCCTGCCGCTTTATATCGACGACACGGGCGGTCTCACCATTTCGACACTGGCGGCGCGCGCGCGCCGCCTCAAGCGCCAGCACGGGCTTGGCCTTCTCATCGTCGACTATATTCAGCTGCTGGCCGGCTCGAAGACCGACAACCGCGTGCAGGAAGTGACGGAAATCACGACGGGGCTGAAAGCGCTGTCGAAAGAACTCAATGTTCCGATCATTGCGCTCTCCCAGCTCTCGCGTCAGGTGGAATCGCGCGATGACAAACGGCCGCAGCTTTCGGACCTGCGTGAATCCGGTTCGATCGAGCAGGACGCGGATGTGGTGATGTTCGTTTTCCGTGAGGAATATTACGTGCAGCGCCGCGAGCCGCGCGAAGGCACGCCGGATCATCTTCAGTGGCAGGATGAAATGTCTCAAGTGCACGGCCTTGCGGAAGTCATTATCGGCAAGCAGCGTCACGGGCCCACCGGCACCGTCAAGATGCAGTTCCAGGCCGAGATCACGCGCTTTGGCGATTATGTTTCCGAAGATCATCTGCCGGAAGAAATGTATTGAGCACGCCGCCATCATCCGCCCTGCCCGATTCCGTCAGACGCGAGGCCAGCGGCGCTTGCCTGACGGTGGATCTTGGCGCGGTTCAGGAAAATTACCGCCGCCTTGGCGCCGAAGCGAAAGGCGCGGAAGTTGCTGCTTGCGTGAAAGCGGATGCCTATGGGCTCGGGCTTTCGCAGGTTGCGCCCGCACTGCTTGAGGCGGGTTGCCAGACCTTCTTCGTTGCAGAGCCGCTTGAAGGGGCCGCCTTGCGCACGCTTGCGCCCCGCGCCGATATTTATGTGCTGGATGGGTTCTTCACCCCGGCCGCCGCGCTTTACCGGGACTACGCCCTGCGCCCTGTTCTTGCCACGCGCATGCAGATCGAGGACTGGCTCGCCTTTACCGGCGATGCGGGACTGCTGCCCGCCGGACTTCATTTCGACACGGGCATCAACCGGCTTGGCCTCAGCGCGGCGGAGGTGGACTGGCTGCTGCAGGATGCAGAGGTCAAAGCGAGGCTCGACATCCGGCTTGTCATGAGCCACCTCGCCTGCGCCGAGGAGACCGAAAGCCCGTTGAATGCGGCCCAGCTTGCCCGCTTCCGGGACTGCCGCGCCGCCTTTCCGGAGGCAAAGGCGAGCCTTTGCAATACGGCCGGGGTGTTTCTCGGCCCCGATTATCATTTCGATCTGGTGCGGCCGGGCGTCGGGCTTTATGGCGGCAATCCCATGCACGGGCGGCGGGAGAGCCCCTTCCAGCCCGTCGCGCATGTGGCGGCTCGGGTGCTTCAGGTGCGCGAGATCGCCAAAGGCGAGACCGTCGGCTATGGCGCGACCTTCACCGCCCCCTCCCCCCGGCGAATCGCAACGCTGGCGGCAGGCTATGGCGACGGGATTTTCCGCCGGGTGGGCGGCGACAAACCACAAGCAGAAGTTGTTATTTCAGGCCGTAGAGCCCCCATGGTGGGCCGGGTTTCCATGGACCTCATCACCGTGGATGTGACGGGGCTGCCGGAAGAGGCCGTAAAAGCCGGCATGATGGCGGAAATTCTGGGCGCGGCGCTCACCGTCGACCATCTTGCAACAGCGGCCGGAACAATCGGCTATGAAGTGCTAACCCGCTTGGGCAACCGCTATCATAGATCGTATAAGACAACGGAACCTGAGACCGCCCGCGGGGCGGACCAGGCTGCCGTCTCAGCCAAGGACCATTAAGGGGGCTCCTCGTGAATATTTTTGCCGCTGTGGGACGCGTCGTGCTGACGCTGCTGGCGGAAACCGGGCGCTTGTCCCTGTTCATCTGGATGGGGGTTTCCCATCTGGTGCGTCCGCCCTTCTACTGGCGGATCATCGGCCAGCAGATGATGCGGATCGGCTATTTCTCTCTGCCGGTCGTGGCGCTGACGGCGTTCTTCACGGGCGGCGTGCTGGCCTTGCAGATCTATTATGGCGGCAGCCAGTTCAACTCCGAGTCGATCGTCGCGACCATTGTGGCGCTCGGCATCACCCGCGAGCTTGGCCCCGTGCTGGGCGGACTGATGGTGGCGGGCCGGGCGAGCGCGGCCATTGCCGCAGAACTTGGCACGATGCGCGTGACCGAACAGATCGACGCGCTCTCCACGCTCTCGACCAACCCTTACAAATATCTCGTTGTGCCGCGGCTCATGGCAGCCATCATCACCCTGCCGGCGCTTGTTTTTATCGGCGATGTGATCGGCATTTTCGGCGGCTTCGTCGTCGGCACCCAGTCGCTCGATTTCAATTCAGGCGTCTATGTAAAAACCACCGTCGATTTCTTGCAGCTCGACGATGTAACCTCCGGTCTGATCAAAGCATCCGTCTTCGGTTTCATCATTGCGATCATGGGCTGCTTTCATGGCTTCAACAGCAAAGGCGGCGCGCAGGGCGTTGGCCGGGCGACGACCAATGCCGTGGTGACGGCATCGATCCTCATTCTGGCCGCCAATTATGTGATGACCTCCCTGCTCTTTTCTTCGTGATGCGATGCTGGGTCTGAGACGAAAAAAGGACGACATGGCAGAGAACAAGCTCAAGCTTACGGGCGTGCACAAGCGTTTCGGCTCGAAGACCGTCCTGAACGGGATCAATCTCGACGTGCCGAAAGGCAAATCCGTCGTCGTGATCGGCGGATCGGGCACCGGCAAATCGGTAATGCTGAAATGCGTGCTTGGCATCATCAGGCCGGATTCAGGTTCCATTCTGGTGGATGGTAAAGATGTGATGCGCATGGACACGGAAGCGCGCGAGGAGACTTTGCGCAAATTCGGCATGCTGTTTCAGGGCGGCGCGCTGTTCGACAGCCTGCCCGTCTGGGAGAATGTCGCCTTCGGCCTGATCCAGGGCAAAAAGATGAAGCGGCGCGCGGCGAAAGAGATCGCCGTAGCGACGCTTGCCAAGGTGGGCCTCGGCGCGGAAGTGGCAGAGCTTTATCCCGCCGAACTTTCCGGCGGCATGCAAAAGCGCGTCGCCCTTGCCCGCGCCATTGCAACGGAACCGGAAATCATCTTCTTCGATGAGCCGACCACGGGGCTCGATCCGATCATGGCGGATGTGATCAACGACCTGATCGTGGAGCGCGTGCAGGATCTGGGCGCCACCACGCTGACCATCACCCATGATATGGCAAGCGCGCGCAAGATCGCAGATTACATTGCCATGATCTACAAGGGCGAAATCATCTGGTATGGACCGAAGGAAGACGTGGACCACAGCGGCAACGATTATGTGGACCAGTTCATTCATGGCCGTGCGGAAGGCCCCATTCAGATGGAAGTCTTGAAGCCTTGAGGCGGCCCCAGCCGTTATCACGAAAGGACAGGCGCTAAGTCATGGCGCGCGCGAAATCGCAATTTGTCTGCCAAAGCTGCGGCGCGGTTTATCCGCGCTGGGCGGGCCGGTGCGAGGCCTGCGGCGAGTGGAACACGATTGTCGAGGAATTACCTGAAACATCCGGCGTTGCAGGCGGGCCTGCAAAGACCACCGGCAAGAAAGGCCGGATGATCCAGCTCGTGCCGATGGACGGGGAAACGCCGGAAGCGCCGCGCAACCTCTCCCGCATTGAAGAATTCGACCGGGTGTGCGGCGGCGGGCTGGTGCCCGGCTCCGTTCTGCTGGTGGGCGGGGACCCCGGCATCGGCAAATCGACGCTGCTTCTGCAGGTGATGGCCGCTTTCGCGCGGGCCAAGCTCAGCGCGGTTTACATCTCCGGCGAGGAAGCGATTGCCCAGGTGCGGATGCGCGCCAAGCGCCTCGGCCTTGCGGATGCGGAGGTGGCGCTGGGAGCGGAGACGAACCTCAAGGATATTATCGCGACGCTTGAGGCCGGCCCTCCCCCCAATGTGGTCGTCATCGATTCCATTCAGACCATGTGGACGGACACGCTCGATTCCGCGCCCGGCACGGTGGCGCAGGTGCGCACCTGCGCGCAGGAGCTGGTGCGCTTCGGCAAGAAGTCCGGCGCGGCGGTCATCATTGTCGGCCATGTGACGAAAGACGGGCAGATTGCCGGCCCGCGCGTGATGGAGCACATGGTCGATACGGTGCTTTATTTCGAAGGCGAGCGGGGCCATCATTTCCGCATTCTGCGCGCGGTGAAAAACCGTTTCGGCCCGACCAACGAGATCGGCGTTTTCGAGATGGGGGAGCTGGGTCTTGCGGAAGTGCAGAACCCTTCCACGCTATTTCTCGGGGAGCGCGGGCGCGAGTCGAGCGGCACCGCCGTCTTTGCCGGGATCGAAGGCACGCGGCCGGTGCTCGTGGAATTGCAGGCGCTGGTCGCCGATAGCGGGCTTGGCAATCCGCGCCGGGCCGTGGTGGGCTGGGATTCGGGGCGCCTTTCCATGGTGCTCGCGGTGCTCGATGCGCGCTGCGGACTTTCCTTGAGCGGCCAGGATGTTTACCTCAACGTGGCGGGAGGGCTGCGAATCGTCGAACCTGCGGCGGATCTGGCCGTGGCGGGATCTCTGATTTCCTCGCTTTCGGGCAAGCCCATTCCGGCGGATACGGTGCTTTTCGGCGAAATCAGCCTTTCCGGAGCGATTCGGCCGGTCAGCCAGAGCGAAAGCCGCCTGAAAGAAGCCGCCAAGCTGGGCTTCAAACGGGTGATTTTACCGAAAGGCCCGTCGGGCCAGCGGGTGGAGGCTGAAGGCCTCGAACTCATCGAAATGGCCGATCTTGGCGATTTGATCGCGCATCTATCGGTTTCCTGAGCGCGGTTGCCCCGCTATTCTGGTAGCGGGGAAAAGGGGATTTTGACGTGACCGGATTCGACATCGGCATCGTGGTTCTGATGCTTCTTTCTGGCTTTCTGGCCATGGCGCGCGGCTTTGTGGCCGAAATGCTGTCCATCATCGCCTGGATCGTCGCGCTGGCCGTCACGCTTTTCCTCTACCCTTACGTCTTTCCCTCCGTGCGGGAGATTTTCAGCGCGGACTGGATTGCAGCCATCGTGGCCGCGGGCGGCATTTTCACGGTGGTCTATCTTATCGCCTCGATGTTCACCTATCGCTGGGCGGGCCAGGTGCGCGCCGGGGAACCCGGGCCGCTGGACCGGACGCTCGGCCTCATCTACGGCGCGGCACGGGGTTTAATCGTCGTCGCGATCGCCTATCTCTTCTTCATCTGGCTCGTGCCCGACCGTTCCGAACACCCCCGCTGGCTGGCGGAAGCCCGGCTGACCCCGGTTGTGGAAGGCACGGCCATGACACTGGCCGAACTCATGCCCGACCGCTCCGATGTGCGGCCGGTTTTCCAGCGCCGCGGCGCCCGTCCCGAAACAGAACAGGCCCCGCGACAATCAGACGCTGACACGGACGATGGAAAAGGTTATAAGCCTAGCGAGCGACAGGGCCTCGACCAGTTGTTTGAAACAACAGTGGATTGAGCGGGGCCAAGCGGCAAGGCCCCGGTTTATGGGCCCCTATTTATGGGTCATTTGTTTATGGGCCCCGGATATATGGTTTCAATGCCTCTGACCGATGACGCGCACGACCAGCCCAGCCTGCCCTTTGCAGCCTCGGCTGAAGAGGCGGCCCAAACGGAGCCGCTGTTCCTTCTCGATGACGAACTGCATGCCGACAAGCTCCGCGAAGAATGCGGCGTTTTCGGAATCTTCAATCATGAAGACGCCAGCGCGATGACAACGCTCGGCCTGCATGCCCTCCAGCACCGGGGGCAGGAAGCGGCAGGGCTCGTCTCTTATGACGGCAAGCAGTTTCATTCCGAACGGCGGCTTGGCCTGGTGGGCGACCATTTCACCAAGCAGTCGGTGATCGACCGCCTGACGGGCACATCCGCTATCGGCCATGTGCGCTATTCCACGCAAGGTGAAACGGTGCTTCGCAATGTGCAGCCGCTCTTCGCCGACCTTTGGGGCGGCGGCTTTGCCGTGGCCCATAATGGCAATCTCACCAATGCCGTGACGCTGCGCAATGAGCTTGTGCGCAAGGGCGCGATCTTCCAGTCCACCTCGGACACGGAAGTTCTGCTGCAGCTTGTGGCGCGTTCTTCCGGCGCACATGTGGTGGACCGCGTGATCGACGCGCTGCGGCAGATCGAGGGCGCCTATGCGCTGGTCATGCTGACCAACAAGAAACTGATCGGCGTGCGCGATCCGCGGGGCATCCGCCCGCTTGTGCTGGGCGAGATCAATGGCGCGCCGATCTTCTGTTCGGAGACGGTGGCGCTCGACATTATCGGCGCGAAATTCGTGCGCGAGGTGGAACCGGGCGAGATGATCGTCTGCACGAAGGACGGTATCGAGAGCATGCGTCCCTTCCCGCCCGTGCCGCACCGCCCCTGCATTTTCGAGTATATCTACTTCGCGCGGCCCGACAGTGTTGTGGGCGGGCGCAGCGTTTACAAGGTGCGCAAGAAGATGGGCGTGGAACTGGCGCGCGAATCTCATGTTCCCGCCGACATGGTGATCCCGGTGCCGGATAGCGGCGTGCCCGCGGCCATCGGCTACGGGCTCGAGGCCAATGTGCCTTTCGAGCTTGGCATCATCCGCAACCATTATGTGGGCCGCACTTTCATCGAACCCTCACAGCATATCCGCGCGCTGGGCGTGAAGCTGAAGCACAATGCCAACCGTGCCTTGGTGGAAGGCAAGCGCATCGTGCTGGTGGATGACAGCATTGTGCGCGGCACCACCTCGGTGAAGATCGTGAAAATGATGTATGAAGCAGGCGCCAAGGAAGTGCACATGCGCATTGCCAGCCCGCCGATTACGCATCCGGATTTTTACGGCATCGACACGCCGAGCAAGGACCAGCTTCTGGCCGCGAATTACGACATTGAAGGCATGCGCCGCTATATCGGCGTCGACACGCTGGCTTTCATTTCCGTGGACGGGCTTTACCGGGCCATGGGCTATGAGGGCCGGGATGCCGAGGCGCCGCAATTCACGGATCATTGCTTTACCGGCGAATATCCGACGGTGCTGACCGACCTTTCCGGGGAGCGGCGCTCGGACCAGCTTTCGCTTCTTGCCGAAATCGCCTGATGCGCGGGCCGCTCAGGCCCAGCCGCGCTTCAACAGAGAGAGATACTCATGACCGGCCGACTGGAAAACCGGCTTGCCCTTGTCACTGGCGCCTCGCGCGGCATTGGCCGTGCCGTGGCACTCGCCATGGCGGCAGAGGGCGCGCATGTCATTCTGGTCGCCCGGACGGTGGGCGCGCTTGAAGAGGTGGATGACGAGATTCAGAAGATCGGCGGCAAGGCGACGCTCGTGCCGCTCGACCTGAAAGACCTCGATGCGATCGACCGGCTGGGCGGCATGGTCTATGAGCGCTGGGGCAAGCTCGACATTCTGGTGGGCAATGCCGGGCTGCTCGGCATTCTCACGCCGGTCAATCACATCGAGCCGAAAGAATGGGATCAGGTGCTGGCCGTGAATGTGACGGCGAATTACCGGCTCATCCGCTCCATGGACCCGCTTTTGCGCCGCTCCGATGCGGGCCGCGCGATCTTCGTGACCTCGGGCGCGGCGGATAAATGCAAACCCTTCTGGGGCATTTACTCGGCCACCAAGGCGGCGCTGAACGGCATCGTCAAAACCTGGGCGCATGAAAACGAGAAGACGCCCATGCGCATCAATCTCGTCAGCCCCGGCCCTGTGGCAACGGCTATGCGCGCCAAGGCCATGCCCGGCGAAGACCCGGCCACCCTGCCCCGGCCCGCGGAACTGGCGCCGCTGTTCCTGAAGCTCGCCTCGCCGGATTATGACCGCACGGGCGAGATCGTCGCATTCGAGCGGCGCTAAACACCCTCAAAATTTTCCTTTCTCCCTCAAGGGCTTGACGGGAAGTTGCATCCTGCAGCTTTTCCGCCCCTTGACTTTCTCTTCCTTCGCGCCAACACTTAACTTTATGGTTAAGTATTCAGACGACACGCTCAACCGCACCTTTGCGGCACTGGCAGACCCGACGCGGCGCGGCCTCCTCGCGCAGCTGGAAGAGAAACGTTCTCTTTCGGTGAGCGAACTTGCGCGGCCGTTTCAGATGTCGCTGCCTGCGGTGATGAAACATCTCGACGTGCTGGGCGAGGCCGGGCTCGTCACAAAACGGAAAACCGGCCGCACGGTGACGTGTGAACTGAATGCCGGCCCGATGGAAGACGCCATGGCCTGGCTAACCCGATATCAACGTTTCTGGACCGAGGGGCTCGACCGCCTCGCGGCTTTCGTGGAGGAGGATCCATGTCCACCGAACGCATTACCCGACCCAGCCTCACGCTCAAGCGCCGTCTCAAAGCGAGCCCGGAAAGGGTCTACGCCGCGTGGACGAAAGCCGAGCAAATGATGGTCTGGTTCGGGCCCGAGAATGTCGAAACCAAGGAAGTGGATGCGGATGTACGCGTCGGCGGAAGCTTCCGCGTGAAGATGCTGGAGAACACAGGCGACTGGCATGAGGTTTCCGGCACCTACAAGGAAATCGTGCCCAATCAGAAGCTCGTCTTTTCCTGGGCCTGGGTGACGACGCCGGAGCGGGAATCGCAAGTCACCGTTACGTTGAAGCCCGACGGCGAGCACACGATCCTGACCCTGCATCATGAACAGCTTTTCGACGAGCAGGCACGCGCGGGCCACGAGCATGGCTGGACGGGCTCGCTCGAAAAACTCGAAGCAATGTTTTCCTGAGTCGTATGACAACGCTTTCCTGAAGGAGGCACAAATGGAACCACATAAAGTGACATCCCGCGAAGAGTGGCTCGAGGCGCGCAAGGCGCTTCTTAAGCGTGAAAAGGAAATGACGCGGCTGCGCGACAAGATTGCCGAAGAGCGACGGGCCCTGCCCTGGGTGAAGATCGACAAGGAGTATGTATTCAACACTGCCGAGGGCAAAAAAACGCTGGCGGAACTGTTCGGGAACAACAGCCAGCTTGTCATCTATCACTTCATGATGGGACCGGATTGGGAGGCAGGCTGCTCCGGCTGCTCGTTTCTGGCCGATCATCTCGACGGCGCAAACCAGCACATCAAACATCACGATGTGACGCTGATGGCCGTCTCCCGTGCACCGCTGGACAAGATCCAGGCCTACAAGAAGCGTATGGGCTGGGATTTCGACTGGGCGTCCTCAAACGGCAGCGATTTCAATTTCGACTTCCATGTCTCCTTCAGCAAGGCTGACGTGGAGGCCGGCAACGTCTTCTACAATTTCCAGAAGGCGCAGGACCCCGGCGAGGAAATGCCCGGCTTTTCCATCTTCTACAAGAACGAGAATGGCGAGGTATTTCATACCTACTCCTCTTATGCCCGCGGCAATGAGGAAGTGATCGGCGCTTACATGCTTCTCGACATTGCGCCGCTTGGCCGGAACGAGTCGAGCAGCATGGACTGGATGCGCCGGCACGATGAATACGAAGCGCAAGCGGCCCGCCGCTCCGCCTGACCTCTCACTCCTTGTGCCTTGAAAGGACACAACATGGCTGAAGCCGCTTTGAAGATGACCGACAAAGATGCCATCCACGCGCTGATCGATGAATGGGTGCGTGCGGCAAAAGCTGCCGACATCGAGGCCGTGATGGCTTGTTATACGAACGACATTCGCGCTTTCGACGCCATCTCCAAACTCGAATTCAGGGGCATGGAGGCCTACCGCGCGCATTGGAAAATGTGCATGGAAATGATGCCGGGCGCCGAGATGATCATGGATGTGCATGATCTCGAAATCGAACAGAACGGCGCACTTGCCGTCGTTCATTACGTTTCACTTTGCGGCGGCAAGGACGAGAAAGGTGAAACGCAGACCGGCTGGATGCGCGCCACTGTCTGCTGCCGGAAGACGGATAAGGGCTGGAGGATCTCACATGAGCATTATTCCTCGCCCTTCGATCCGGAAACGATGGAAATCATCAACACCCGCTGACCTATCCCCGGCGGGTCTGGCGGGCGGGCAACCGTCCGCCTTTCTTTTTCACATCCAAAGGAAGGCGAGCATGACGCAAACACAGCAAATGCCCTTTCAGGAGCCGCGTCTTGAAGAGATGACCGCCAAACACATTGCAGGCATCGAAGCACACTACAAAGGCGGCGATATGAGCGGCGTGCCTGCGCAATGGGAAATACTCGGCGCTCAGGGCGACGTGCCTGGCAAAGCGGGCTCTGCGCATTACGGTGTCTGTCACAGCCTGAAAAGCGAAGGCATGCGCTATTTGTGCGGCGTTGAGGTGCCGGACGAAGCGGACATTCCCTTTCCGGATTGGGCTACCGTCAACCTGCCCGCCGCCCGGTATGCCGTTTTCGAGCATAAAGGCCATGTGGCCGAATTGCGGCAAACCATTCACGCCATCTGGGAAAGCTGGCTGCCGCGTTCAGGCCTCGCTTTTGCGGATGATGCCGAACTTTTCTTCGAGAAATACGGGGCCGATTTCGATCCCCTGTCGGGAGCAGGACGGATCGAGATATGGATACCCATCGTCTGATTTCCTTCCCTCAACAAGGAGACCGGTATGCAACCTGATACACACAAGATCGTTTCACAGGCAGAGTGGCTGGAAGCGCACCGCGCTTTTTCCGAGCGGGAGGCCGAGTTCCTGGCGCTGAAAGATGAAATAGCGCAGGCCCGCCTGGCGCTTCCCTGGGTAAAGCTTGAGAAGGCTTATCTCTTCGACACGCCGGAGGGTCAGAAAACTCTTGCCGATCTTTTCGGCGGAAACAGCCAGCTCATCATCAAACATTTCATGCTGGAGCCAGGGCAGATCAATGGCTGCGTCGGCTGCTCTTTCGAATGCGACCACATGGCGGGCCCCCTGAAGCATATTCCGCATCATGATGTGAGCTTTGCCGCCGTTGCCCGCGCGCCGCTCGATGAAATCGAGGCCTACAAGCAGCGCATGGGCTGGACCTTCCCCTGGGTCTCTTCCCATGGCAGCGATTTCAATTACGACTTCGACGTTTCCTTCACGCCGGAGCAAATGAAGAACGGCACATGTTTCTACAATTATCAAGACATGGCCGCGCCGATTGAAGACCTGTCGGGCCTCAGTGCTTTCTACAAGGACGAAGACGGAACGGTCTATCACACCTATTCTGCCTTTGGGCGCGGCGCGGAAGAACTTCTGAGCGCCTATATGGTGCTGGACATGACGCCGAAGGGCCGGAACGAGACGGAACGCGGCGATCTGACGGACTGGGTGCGCCCGCATGATCTCTATGGCGAGGGCGGCACGGTCGAAGCCACAGGCCGGTATGCTGCAGGACAGAAAGACGCTTGCTGCGGCTGACCCGCGCATGAGGAATGAACTGGAAAGGCGATGCAGGACCTCCTGCCATGGGCAGCCGTTGCCGGGCTCGGGCTCTATCACGGGCTCAACCCCGCCATGGGCTGGCTTTTTGCCGGCGGCCTGGGCGTGGAGCACGAGAGCCGGGAGGCCGTGCTGTTCTCGCTTTTCCCTATTGCCATCGGCCATGCGCTTTCCATCACGCTTGTGGCCGGGCTTGTCATCATGACGGGGTTCTTCATCGATGAAACCGCGCTGCGTCTTCTTTCGGGCAGCGCACTGATTGCCTGGGGGCTCTATTGCCTCTTTTCCGGCAAGAGCCATTTGATGCCGGTCTCCTTGAGCACGGGGTTTGCCGGGCTTGGACTTTGGTCCTTCCTGATGGCGAGCGCGCATGGGGCCGGGCTCATGCTGGTGCCGGCGTTGATGCCGCTCTGTCTTTCGAGCAGCCCTGCAGCAGCACTTGGCGCCACCGGTTCCTTTGCCGTTGCGGGCGGCGCCGTGCTTGTGCACATGGGGGCGATGCTCGCCGCGACAGGCGTGCTCGCCCTGCTCTTTTACCGGGGCATGCAAAGCGGTTTCCTGAATGAGCGGACGCGGCTTCTGGATTTTCTCTGGATCGGCGCGCTGTTTACTGCCGGATTCTGGTTGATCCTGGCCGCTTAAAGGTTGAAATGACGGGCGGGCACGCCCATTTTAACAGCGCAATCGTCAAGGAGCCGCGGGCCAATGCGTCACTAACCCGACATTTGATGGTTTTCACCTCATGCCGGGATTCCGTTTTGATGACGCATGCGCTTCTTTCGGGCAGCGGCCTTGCTGCCCTCCTTCCAAACAATCAGACACTTTTCTCGGGCGTTTCGTTTCACCTGCCGCCCGGTCTTCATGCCGGCCTTACTGGGCCGAATGGAAGCGGCAAGAGCACGCTTGCGCGCCTGCTGGCCGGCCTTGCTCCGGTACAGAAAGGCCAGCTTGAGCGCGCAGGCACACTGCATTATGTGGCACAGGAGGAAGCCTGCCTGCCGGGCACACGTGTTGCCGACCTGCTGGGCGCCGGGACTGTTTTCAATGCGTTGCGGCGGGCGGAGGACGGCGCTGCCACGCCCCACGATGTGGCTCTTATCGGCGAGCGATGGCAGATCGAAGATGAGTTGCAAGACGCCATGGAAGCAGCCGGTCTTCCCCGCTTTGCGCTGTCCCGCCAGGGCCGCACCCTGAGCGGCGGCGAATTGATGCGCCTCCGTCTTATTGCGGCGCGGAGATCCGGAGCGGACGTCTTGATCCTCGACGAGCCCACAAACCATCTCGACGGGCACGCAAGGCGCTGGCTTTATGACTGGCTCGAAGATTTTGCCGCTGCCTTTATCGTGATTTCGCATGACCGCGCGCTTTTGCAGCTCGTTCATGAAATCTGGGAATTGCAGCCGGACGGGCTGGCCGTCTATGGCGGACATTACGCGCTTTATGCCGCGCAAAAGGCAGCGGAAGAAACCGCCGCCCGGCACCGGCTTCATAACGCCGCGAGAGAGAAAAAACGCGCCCGCGCTGCGGCACAGCTTGTCAAGGAAAGGCAGGAACAACGCATGGCGCGAGGGCGCAAAGCGCGGGCAGGCTCAAGCGAACCTAAAGTTCTTCTAGATGCGCGCAAAGGCCGGTCGGAACAAACAAAAAGAAGGCTTCTTGAAACAGGTGTGGCACGCATCAAGAACGCAGAGGATGCGCTTACCTCCGCAAGAACGCAGGTGAACACGCGCACGCCCATTCTCTTCGACAGCAGCGCTACGCGGGTCGGCGCTTCGGAAGCTGTGTTGAGCATCGACGATTTATCATTCGAAGCCGGCGGCACACGTCTGCTGAACGGCTTTTCTCTGATGATGCGCGGGCCGCAGCGCCTCGCCCTCAAAGGCCCCAATGGCAGCGGTAAAACCACACTGCTCAAACTCATCAGCGGCGCATTGATGCCTGCCCGTGGCATGCTCCATGTGTCCATCACGCCACATCTTCTCGAGCAAGATTTCGGTAGCAAACGAGAACAAAGCGCAATAGATGCTTGTCTTGCCCATTGGGAAGGGGCCCGCGAAAGCGATGTGCGCACCGCGCTCGCACGGGCTGGACTGAAAGGCGAAAAGGCGCTGACGCCGCTTGGCGCGCTGAGTTGCGGGGAGCGGATGCGCGCCGAGCTTGTGCGGCTCTTGAACGGCCCCTCGCCTGCCCGTTTTCTGCTTCTCGACGAGCCGTCCAACCACCTGGATCTTGAGGCGCTTGAATCTCTGGAGGAAACGCTGCGGGATTTCCGCGGCGCGCTCATTGCCGTCTCCCATGACGAAGCTTTTCTTTCCGCGATTCAGCCGGATGAAAACATCACCCTTTCCCTGCCCTAACGCTTCTTTGCGCGGGAGGCGTAAGGGTTTTTCGTCTTGCGCATGAAGATGCGGATGGGCACGCCCGGCACGTTGAAAGCTTCGCGCAGGCCGTTGACCAGATAACGCTTGTAAGCAGGCGGGACTTCCTCCGCCCGGCTGGAAAAAACCGCGAAAGTCGGCGGGCGTGATTTCACCTGCGTGATGTATTTGAGCGAAACATGGCGGCCGTTCACCGCGGGCGGCGGGTGGCGCGAGACCATGGCTTCAAGCCAGCGGTTGAGCTTGCCGGTCGAAACGCGCGCGTTCCAGACCGTGTGCACTTCCTCGATGCGCGGCATGAGCTTGTCGGTGCCTTTGCCTGTGAGCGCGGAGAAAGTCACGATGGGCACGCCGCGGATCTGCGGCAGAAGGCGGCCCAGTTTTTCGGTGAGGTCGCGCATTACCTCCTGGCCGTCCTCGATGAGGTCCCACTTGTTCACGGCGACGACGAGCGAGCGGCCTTCCTGTTCCACCAGGTCGGCGATGTGCAGATCCTGCTTCTCGAAGGGGATCGTCGCGTCGATCATCAGCACCACGACTTCAGCAAAACGGATCGCGCGCAGGGTGTCGGCAACGGAGAGTTTTTCGAGTTTCTCGGTCACCCGGGCGCGGCGGCGCAGGCCCGCCGTGTCGAACAGCTTCACCCGGCGGCCGCGCCATTGCCACTCCACACTGATCGCATCGCGGGTGATGCCGGCTTCCGGGCCCGTCAGCATGCGGTCTTCGCCGATGAGCTGGTTCACGAGGGTGGACTTGCCCGCGTTCGGGCGGCCCACCACGGCGATGCGCAGCGGCGCCTCGAGGTCGGGCTCATAGGGCGTTTCGGCGTCGAAATCCTCTTCCTCGCCGCCCTCGGCCTCCTCGCGGATGGTTTCCGAAATCTCGTCGCGGTCCACTGCCTGCACGAGCGGCTGCAGCAAGTCATAAAGCAGGTCGAGCCCTTGTCCGTGCTCGGCGGAAAGTGCCAGGGGTTCGCCGAGGCCGAGTTCATAGGCTTCCGTCAGACCGGCATGGGCGGCGTTGCCTTCGCACTTGTTGGCGGCGAGAACGACCGGCGCATCCGCCCGGCGCAGGATTTGCGCAAAGTGACGGTCGAGCGGTGTTACCCCGGCGCGCGCATCGATGAGCAGAAGGCAGAGGTCGGCATCGGCGATGGCAAGATCGGTCTGCTGGCGCATGCGCGCTTCAAGGACGTCGCCTTTCGCCTCTTCCAGCCCAGCCGTGTCGATCACAGTGAATTCGAGATCGCCGAGCCTGCCCTCGCCTTCGCGCCGGTCGCGCGTGACGCCGGGCGTGTCGTCCACAAGCGCGAGCTTGCGCCCGACAAGGCGGTTGAACAGGGTCGACTTGCCCACATTGGGGCGTCCGACAATAGCGAGTTTGAACGACAAGGCCGTGACCTTTTCCAGCAAGGGCTCCGCTTAAAGCGCGGGCCGGAGGCGGCTTATTATCTGTATGCCACCAAGTCCGCATCATCGGTCAGCAGGTAAAGCGTGCCGCGTGCGACGATGGGTGCAATATAAACAGCTTCGCCGATATCCAAAGTGCCCAGCACCTCGCCGTCATAGGGCGAAATAGAGGCAAGGGTGCCTTCAGAGGAGGCGAGAACGAGCCGGTCGCCCGCAAGCACCGGGCCGCTCCATTCGATGGGGCCGGACCGGTCTTCCGGGTCTTCGAAGCGCTGAAGCTGCGTGATCCAGCGTACGCGCCCGTCACGGCGCGAGAGGCACACGACTTCGGCTTCCGTCGTGACGAGGAAGATGAAGTCACCGGCAACCCAGGGCGTTTGCACACCTGAAATGTTACGCGTCCAGACGCGTTCACCGGAGCGCGCATCGATGGAGACCATACGACCTTCATGGCTCACGGCATAAACGCGGCCCCGGTCGATCACCGGGCGGCCTGCGACATCGTTCAACTCCGTCAGGGACGACATCGCACCGGTGCGGGTAAGCGAGTCGCTCCAGAGAACGGAGCCATTCTCTACGCGCAGCGCGAAAATTTCACCGGAGGAATAAGGGGAGACAACGACCGAGCCTGAAACAGCCGGGCTTGTGGCGGCAAGAATGCCTGCCGCCTCGGTGATGCCCTGGTGGCGCCAGAGAACGGACC
>Ga0207828_100196_pt1 | contig 43581 bp, 46 predicted proteins | sample TtaePargueraPR_11_FD_187276 | JGI IMG/M metagenome (GOLD analysis project Ga0207828, IMG submission 187276) | Aerobic enrichment media microbial communities from Bioluminiscent Bay, La Parguera, Puerto Rico - Tt and P2 (3) (SPAdes) | ecosystem: Environmental > Aquatic > Marine > Unclassified ...
GTCCGGTTCTCCCCCCTGGCCGGACGCCTTTTTTTTGCCTGATGCCTGCGATAGATGTCGCATTCTTGGGAAATCTGCAAAGCCACCCCCTGATTTCACAGGCTGTTAATTTTAATTGCCTACTAAAGTGATGCATGATTCCCTTGCGGGACAAACTCGACACAGGACAGGACCGACATCTTCCATGATCAATGACTTTCTGAAATCCGTTGCGCAGTTTTCCGACCCGCGTTTTCGCAAAGTTGTGCTGATTGGTGTTGCCGGTGCGCTGGCAACCATTGTCGGGTTGTGGGTCCTGATCTGGTTCGGCCTGAATTCCATCACCTTCTTTACCGATGGTGGCTGGCTTGAAACCGCCGTGGACTGGCTTCTGGGCATTGGTCTGACCCTTCTTGTGCTTTTGCTGTTTCCCGCGGCCACGGTCCTGATCTCGAGCCTTCTGCTCGATCAGATTGCCGATGCGGTCGAAGACAAGCACTATCCGACCCTGCCCGATACCCGTCCGCAGCCGATCATTGAAGCGCTGATCAGCGGTGTTAAATTCGCCCTGACGGCTTTGGCGCTTAACATTTTGATTTTGCCGCTTCTTCTGGCCGGGCCGCTCTATGTCATCGCGTTTTACGGGATGAATGGCTATCTTTTGTCGCGTGAATATTTTGAACTGGTTGCCGCACGCCGCTATGATGCGCGGACGGTTGAGGCCATTCGCAAAAGCCGCCAGAAAAAGCTTTGGATTGCCGGGGTCGGTTTGACCTTCCTGATGACCATTCCCTTGGTCAATCTGGTCGCGCCGATCATCGCCACCGCCTTTATGGTTCACTATTCTGTGCGTCTTGGCACCTATGTGCCCGAGACCGCCTGACCGGTAACCGCAAGGCCGATACACCTAGACCAACATCGAAACTGCAACTCTAAGGATCTGGTCATCCCATGTTTGGAAAGAAAAAAGCCAACAAAACAGTCGACAGAAGTGCGACTTCGTCAGATACATCTCGCCTGGATGGATCAGACAAGCTTTCCGGGACGATGACCTCGGCCTCTGATGCTGCATCTGACAAAGCCAGCGAAACCCGCACGTTCGAAAAAACAGAAAAACGAACAGAGCCGCGGCTCTTCACCCAACCGCGCACAAAGGATGAACCGCAAATGTCCAGCAAACCGCACTCCACCAACTTCCGCCCGGAAATCCCGAAGCGCCCGCTTGAAATCCCGACCCGCGGCAGTTCCGGTCGCCCGGGAGGATCGGGTAGCCACTCCTCCGAGGGCAAGAAACTGACAGTTGGTCGCGACATCACGCTTAAAGGTGAAATCGGTTCCTGTGACGTTCTGGTCGTCGAGGGCGTTGTCGAAGCCCAGATCAAGGAATGCTCGCGCCTCGAAGTTTCCGAAGGCGGCAGCTTCATCGGTTCTGCCCAGGTGGATGAGGCCGAAATCAGCGGCAAGTTTGAAGGTGAACTGACGGCTGGCCGTGTGGTTGTCATCCATTCAGCTGAAATCAGCGGCAAGATCACCTATGGCGCGCTTCAGATCGAAAATGGTGCCCGCATCAAGGGCGAGCTGGAATATGTCGAAGGTGCTGACACCGGTATAAGCCGCGGCGGCAGCACCGGCGCAATCACCATCCCGCGCAAATCTGACGATTCCTGATTTTTAGCGCGCATGATTGCCCTGACCCAATCCTCACCCCGAACAGACGTCACCCGTCCATTCGGGGTGATTTTGCTTCTGGCGGCAATTGCCATGGGTCTTTCGGCCTGTGGGGGCGGGTCGTCAGTGCCACCGGGTTCGACAAATACCAATTACGGCGAGCTTAATACCAAGGGCAATATCACCACGACCCAGCCCGAAGCCCGCAGGCGGCCTGAAAATTCAAGATCACGCACCACCACGGCCGCCATCCCGTTCAAGCCGGTGCCCAACGCATCGCTCAAGGGTCTGTCAGAACCGGAAGTCGAAGCCAAAATCGGCGAACCGGAAATGATCCGCGGCGAAGGCGACATCCGCGTCTGGCAATACAGATCCGATCAATGTTCGTTTGATGCCTTCTTTGCCCCAGCAACCGAAGGCGCACCCCGTGAACTCCGTCACATGCTGGCCCGCATGCGGCGCGGAAATCAGCCGATCACGGTTCAGGATTGCCTTGATCAGGTGGTCAAAAAGAATCTCGCACGCGGCTGACGCCATCCACCGAATAATTTGTAAAATTTGCCTGTTCGCACCCGGTTGGGCGCATTCCTTGGTTTAATCTTTACCTTTTGGCGGCAATCTCGGAAAACGAACCTCATAAATTTGCCATATCCTTTGGATTTTATGCGTCCTAACGTGGTCCGGTCGGACCGATCCCGAAACTTCAGACACGATACGCGACCTCATGAAAAAACACGTCCATCGTCTCGTCAGAAATTCGTTTGCCGCCGCTTTTGGCGCGGTTGCCTGTCTGCTTGCGCTTGGTTTTTCGACCAACCTGGCACAGGCTCAGAACTCCCCGCAGCTGATTGATGTTTACGGCAAGTGGGAAGCCTATACCTATTCCGAGGATGGCCAGAAAGTCTGCTATATGGGCAGCCAGCCGACCTCGGCCAAAGGCGACTACACCCAGCGTGGCAAAATCTATGTCATGGTCACCCATCGCCCCGCACTCAAGCTGCTCAATGAAGTCAGCTTCATCACCGGCTATACCTACAAATCGGGTAGCGAGGTCGATCTACGAATCGATTCCAAAAGTTTCAAGCTGTTCACCCATGATGACTCCGCCTGGGCCGTAAACAGCGAAGAAGACCGCAAACTGGTCAGCGCGATGAAAGCCGGATCGACCATGGTTGTGGTTGGCTATTCGTCACGCGATACCAAGACCACCGATACCTATTCGCTTTCGGGCTTTACCAATGCCTATAACGCGATTTCAAAGGCCTGCAACACCAAGCCGGTCAACTGATCAATATCTGATCGAACCGGTTGGTGGGGCCGTCACAGACTTCTTTGCAACCGTGATTGCAGTGCTGTGATAGCTGCAATGTGAAATTTATCGTTTCTAAATCGACCCGGCCCCGCTATATGCGGGGCCAAGCATTTTTGCATCATTTCTGGTATAGTCCCGCTGACGCCAGAACAAGACGGCCAAAAACCGTCTGGCAAACCCACACTACGCAAAAGAGAGAGCCCGGGATGACCGACGTCCTGACCGAAAACGCACCCCAGACCGATGCCCCTGCCAAGCAGGATGGGCCGTCGCTGTCCGACTTCGTTTCGCGCGCCGCCAATGGGCAGGCTGCCGACGGTCGTCGGGATCTGGTCGGCATCACCCGCGAAGAACTGACCGAACTCATGGCTGGCATGGGTGAAAGCAAGTTCCGCGTCAAACAGCTTTGGAACTGGATCTATAACCGCGGTGTCACCGACATCGAGGACATGACCAACATTTCCAAAAAGCTGCGTGACCGACTGGCTCAGGATTTCTATGTCGGGCGTCCTGTTCTGACAGCCGATCAGAAAAGCACTGACGACACCCACAAATGGCTGATGAAGTTCCATGACGGCAACGAGGCCGAGACGGTCTATATCCCTGATCGCAACGAAGATCGCGGCGCTGTCTGCATTTCATCGCAGGTTGGCTGTACGCTGACCTGCAAATTCTGCCACACCGGTACCCAGCTTCTGGTGCGCAACCTGACACCGGGTGAAATCGTCAGCCAGTTCATGGTCGCCCGTGACAGCTACGGCGAATGGCCGACCCCGGCCAATGGCATCCGCCGCCTGTCAAACATCGTCATGATGGGCATGGGCGAGCCGCTGTTTAACTATGAAAACGTTCGCGATGCCCTGCGCATTGCCATGGACGGCGAAGGTATTTCGATCTCGCGCCGCCGTATTACGCTGTCGACCTCTGGCGTGGTGCCGGAAATCGTGCGCTGTGGCGAAGACCTTGGCGTTGGTCTGGCGATCTCGCTGCATGCGCCTGATGATGATCTGCGCAACGAAATCATGCCGATCAACAAGAAATACCCGCTAAAAGAACTGATGGATGCGTGTCGGAACTATCCGGGTATGTCCAATGCCCGTCCGATCACCATGGAATATGTCATGCTGAAAGGCGTGAACGACAAGCCGGAACATGCGCGCGCGCTGGCCAAGCTGGTCAAAGGCGTTCACTGCAAGTTCAACCTGATCCCGTTCAACAAATGGCCGGGTTCGGATTACGAATGCACGCCGACCAACGATATCAAGAAGTTCGCGCAAATCCTGCTCGATAACGGCTACGAAGCGCCGATCCGCTGGCCGCGCGGCCGTGATATTCTGGCCGCCTGCGGGCAGCTCAAATCCGAAAGCCAGCGTCAGCGCAAATCGCGCGTTGGTGCCGCGGGCAACGCAGGTGGCTGCGGGAAATCGGATGCCGGCAACGAAGGCATCGTTGCCGCCCAGTAAGTCTGGCACCAACGACGACCCAATATTGATCAACACCGGATGGCCAAGCTGTCCGGTGTTTTTCTTTGCGTTATGGCCCTTTTTTCAGATCCTTGCGCAAAATTGTCGCTGTGACATTGTTTTGATTGTCCGGTTGCACGGGTGGGCATAGCGTGAATTTCGCATCGTATCGCAAGGGATTTCATCGCATGTCCGTCGGGCAGTTTTTCGCCATTTTACTGGTCGTCACCATCTGGGGGGCGAATTTCACCGTGATCAAGCTGGGTCTGGGTGAAATGCCGCCGATCCTGCTTTCATCCTTGCGCTTTGCCTTTGCCGCATTACCCGCCGTCTTCTTCCTGCCGCGCCCCAAATGCCATTGGAAATATGTTGTCGGCTTTGGGGTCGTTCTGGGCTGTATCAAGTTTTCGCTGCTGTTTCTCGGCATGGATCTGGGATTGTCGGCGGGGATTTCATCGCTGGTGCTGCAACTTCAGGCCTTCTTCACCCTGTTGCTGGGCATCTTTTTACTCGGTGAAAAAGTCGGGCCGCACCGGGTTGCTGCCATGGCCGTGGCTTTCATGGGTGTTGGGCTGTTGCTGTTTGTTTCGGACGGATCGATCACCGCGACTGGGCTTGTGCTGGTGATTGCGGCTGCCGCCGCCTGGGGCCTTGCCAATATCATCATGAAAAAGGCCGGATCGGTTCAGATGCTGTCCTTTGTTGTCTGGGCCAGTCTCGTCCCGCCGATCCCGCTTTTCATCCTGTCGATGATCACCGAAGAGCGCGCAAACCTTGCCATGCTTCCAGATCAGATCAGCTGGATTGGCATTGGTGCCATCCTCTATCTCGCCTATCCGGTGACGTTGCTGGGCTTTGCGATCTGGGGTCGGTTGCTGTCTACCCTGCCGGTTGGGCTTGTGGCACCCTTTACCCTGCTGGTGCCGATTGTCGGCATGGCGACATCCGCATTGGTGCTGGACGAGGATTTCGGGCCGATCAAGATCATCGCCGCCCTTCTGGTCATGGCGGGATTGCTAATCAATGTGTTTGGCGGAAAGCTAATGAAACTGTTTTCACGCAGAAAACCGGTCATATCCTGATTATAGGATTATAGGATAGCATTTAGTTGACGATATTCTAGATCCAGCGAAGTTCGGGTTTCTTATCCCGGCCGCCTTGCTGGGTGCGGATATCGTCAATGCTGATATTCATGATCAGGATGCCGCCAAGGCCCCCTTCGGTCATTTCAGATAATCGGATACCCACCCGGTCGTGGTCAAGTTCTGACAGATACACATCGCGTGCATCCTCATCCACAAAGTCGATATTGACCGCATGGGTGAATCCCTGGCTCAGGCCTGATCCCGGCCGTTTCGCCCCGCCGCAAAAGGCCACCATCCCCGGTACGGCAAGGGCGGCCTTTTCAAGATGGCTGATCATGGCATTGATCTCGGCATCCGGGACGTGGCTTGGAATCTGCAACAACACAATATGACGGATCATGAACTGTTTCCTGTCTGATTGTCGGCATCCTGCCAGTTTGCCGGATCAATGCTATTGGGCAACAGAATATATTTCCGGCCCTGCCGGTTCATGTGCCCGGCATAAAGGGCTGCATCCTCGCCCGGACCAAAGAAGATATCACCCCGCACCGGCCCGCGAATGGCCCCGCCGGTATCCTGGGCCACCATCAGACGGCGGAATGTGCGGTCCGCATTCATCGGATCAGCGGTTTCAAGCCAGACCGGAACCCCCATGGCATGGAACCTGCGATCCACGGCCAATGACCGGCCGGGCTCCAACGGCACCCCTTGTGATCCCAGCGGGCCGGCATCGGGGTCGTTCGGATCAACCTTAAGCGGTTGGAAAAACACGTAAGATGCGTTGGTATTCATCACCGCGTCGGCTTCGCCCGGATTGTCATGCAGCCATTTACGGATTGATTGCAGCGATACGGTTTCACGCGTCAGGACCCCGCGCGCAATCAATTCCCGCCCGATGGCAAAGTAAGGATGGCCGTTGGTTGCGGCATAGCCCACCCGAAGCACGCTGTCATCGGGCAGAACCACCCGACCAGACCCCTGAATTTGCAGGAAAAAGGCATCCACTGCGTCATCGACCCAGACCAGTTCAAGATCACGGTCAGATAACGCCCCTTCCTCAATCGCTTCGCGGTCGTAATAGGGTTTGATTGCATCACCCGCGATCCGCCCGACCAGTTTGGTGCCTTTCAGATCCTCGCGAAAATCGCCAAGATCAATCGAGACCATGTCATTGGGCTTCAGATAAAGCGGCGTCTGATACGCCCCGCCACGGGTCAGCTGACCTTGCAATTCCGGCTCGTAATAGCCGGTAAAAAGGCCTTCAGCCGTATCGCGATTGCCACTGAGATAGGGTCTGAAACCGCTTTCAAAAAACGCACGGGCGTCTTCCTTGCGCAGGCTCTCAACATCAAGTGAAACCGCGATCTCGCAACGATCACGCCACTGACCGATGGTGCCCATGCGTGGGTCGGGCCCGACCGGTTTGTCATCACTGCGCCTTAGCATCGCCTGGCACGACCGGGCAAAGGCCCGCACGGACCCGCGCATATCATCGGTCTGCCAGCCATCAAGATCGGCGAAAGTCGCCGGGCGCAGGGTCAGTTTGTCTTCCACCTCGGCCGGGGGTTCGATCTGTCCGGTGATTTGTGGCCAAAACATCCAGATCAGGGCGGCAGCCGCACCGACCAGCACAGAAACAAGGGACAGGCTGCGCGATAAAACCAGTCGTCTTTTCAAGATGGAAACCCGTAATTAGCCAATTCGAACGTCACCGTTTTTGCAACGGTTCTACGAAAACCCGATTTTGCCCCTGACATGCTTAACAAGCCGATAATTGCGCCTGCTCGTTACCATGCGGACATGAAAAAAGGCGACCCGGTTTATCGGATCGCCTTTGATATGTTTGGTCTTTGCGAAACCCGCGTTAATCGGCGGTTTCTTCTTCCGGGGTTTCGGTCGCAACCAGCTGCCAGTTCGGATCGCGGCTTTCGATATTGCGCGCGAATGTCCAAAGGTCTTCGGCCTCGACCACCTTGTTGGGGTCGCCATCGACAACATCGCCCTCGGCATTGCGAATGACCGAGACTTCCTCGGACACGAATTTCACCGTCACATAGGCGGTGCGGCCTTCAAGGCTGGCGTCATGGATCGACGCGCTCTTGATACCGACCAGGGTGGTTTCCTCGTGCTCGCCCTTTTCGGCGCGGGCATCAATGGCAGCGGCGAAGTTCTTGTAAACCTCGGCCGAAAGCAACGGGTTCAGGCCATCCTTGTCGCCCTTGGCAAAGTATTCGACAATCATTTCGAACGCCATGCGCGCGCCATTCAGGAAGTCCTGCTGGGTAAAGTTCGGATCGTGCTTCTGGATCTCCTGCAGGGTTGCAAACGTGCCCGAAGGAACATCTGCCGCATCCTGATCGTTACCAGAGTCCGGCAGGCGATAAACATTATCGGTCTGAGCTGCGGCGTCTTTCTGGCCTTCATTGTCATGAGTCTGACGGCCAAAGATATCGGACGGCCCCTGCTTTTCATTGCCGGTGCGACGGCCAAGCACGCCACGCAAACGCAGCACAAGGAAAACCGCAATCAGAGCGAATAAGAATATATCGAAATACTGCAAGACGGTCTCGTGATCCTAATGGTTTCAAACTGGTTGTCTGTATATCACAACCGTGGTGGAGAGATGGTATGAACTTAACCAAATGCAAGGGCAACTGCCGATTACCCGGCAAGATGTGATCATCTTCACCCTTCACCGGTACGATATGCGCCGGGGCGAGGCCAAGATGACGATCTGCCGCATTTTTGTCGCGTTGTCACATTAGCGTTCCCACCAACTAACCAACGAACTTAAGTGTGCAGATTAATGAGAAATCGCTGAAAACCAAGTTGTTTTCTGCAATAGTTTCAGCAAGACGTCAGCTTTGGCCGTAAAATGCATGTGATAATGCGACATTTGCGGCGCATACAGGCAATCCATCGCCAGTAAACGGAGAAACAATGGGCTTTTACTTTCTCGCGATATTCGTCGCCATGCCAATCATCGAAATCGCGGTCTTCATTCAGGCCGGCGAACTGATCGGGCTATGGCCGACCATTGGCGTGGTTGTTCTGACAGCCATCATCGGCACGTCCCTGATGCGTGCCCAGGGTCTGCAAACCCTGGCCAAGGCGCAAAGCCAGATGGATCAGGGCGAAATGCCCATTGGTGCCCTGTTTGACGGCATCTGCATTCTGATTGCCGGTGTATTGTTGCTGACCCCGGGCTTTGTCACCGATACCTTTGGCTTCCTGTTGCTCGTCCCGCCGCTGCGCCAGCTGATCGGGGCCAAGGTCATCATGAAGCTGGTCCAGTCGGGCAATATCCGGACAAACTTCCGCGGTGCAACCTATTCCAGCGGTGCGCAAGGCGGGCCAAGCGGGCGCGGACCCAATGGACCCGGCGGACATGGCACCGGTGGAACACAGCCGCGCGGGGCCGGGCCGATCATTGATGGCGATTTCGAAGATGTCAGCCCGGATGATCCGTCAAACGACACCGATCGCAGCAACGATCCGGGCGACGATCCCGAAACGCCGCGCAATTTGCCGCCCCGTGACGAGACCCGCTGAATTCATACGAAAATCACAAAATCAGAAGGCTGACCGGGGGTGTCGGTCAACCTTCTTTGATTCAAAGGCCTTTGGCAATAATAAGGACAACCAAACCCCCGGAAATACGGGCTTTGATGTGGGCTTTGACCCGCTCTGATTGGCTTGCCCGTGCAGTCCAGACGTGCTAGGCCAACAAGTCCAATTTATCTGCCGCAACGGGGCGGCGTCAGTAATAAGCATTTCAGCCACGGCAAAGCCTTCAGGCCGAAAGCTTTTTTCTGATCAAGACGAAATGACCTCTAAGGGAGCTAGACTTTAATGGCCGAGAATACCACCGGTGCAGAAGGCGCAGCAGAACAGAAGCAGCAGCCGGCCGCAAATCCGATCACGATCCACACCCAGTACATCAAGGATCTGTCGTTCGAAAACCCGAACGCACCGGAAAGCGTTGCCCTGCAGCAGCAGCCGAAAATCAATATCGACGTTGATGTTGAAGCCCGCACCACCCAGGACCAGAAACTTCACGAAGTCACCATCAAGATCAACGTCAAAGCCGACGTTGGCGACAAGGTGGCCTTCATTGCCGAACTGCAGTATGGCTGCGTTGTGACGCTGAATGTTTCTGACGAACACCGCCTGCCGGTTCTGATGATCGAAGTTCCGCGCCTGCTGTTCCCCTATGTCCGCAAGATCGTCGCAGACCTGACCGCAGACGGTGGCTTCCCGCCGCTGATGATGCAGCAGATTGATTTTGCTGATCTTTTCCGCAAGAAATTCGCATCCAAGATGGAAGGTCAGCCGGCTGGCAACGCCTGATTGACCTCATTCATCGGCTTTTGGTTCGATACCAAAACGATGACAAAACAAAGGCCGCCAGTTTGGCGGCCTTTTTATTTTAAAATCGAAACGTTTTCGCTGATTGGCCGTCAAACAGAGCCGACTAGAAGGGACGGGCAATGACCATGAAGACGACAATGATCATCAGGATCGTCGGTACTTCATTGAAAATACGATAGAATTTCTGCGATTTCGTATTGGCATCCGCCTCAAACGCGCGGCGGTAACGCGCCATCATCATGTGCGCGATGGTCATCAGAACCACACACAGCAGTTTGACGTGGAACCAGCCTTCGGTCATGACACCGGCTGCATGGATCAGATAGCCGCCAAAAATCCAGGTCGCGATCATTGCCGGGTTCATGATTGCCCGCAAAAGACGGCGTTCCATCACCTTGAACTTCTCGCTGGCTTCCGAGCCCGGCGCGACTTCGCAGTGATAGACATAAAGCCTTGGCAGATAAAGAAGACCCGCCATCCAGGCGATCACGCTGATGACATGCAGGGATTTGATAATGCTGTAGCTATCCATCTCTCTCTTCTCTGGATGTGACGGTCAGGATCGGCAAGTTTAAGCCCGCGCAAGCGGGAATTTTTTGAATTTTCCCGACCATAACAGCAATCAGGCCGATCCAAAAACAGAACCGGCCCGATTGGCGTTATAACTGTGATCTAAAGCGCGTCGCGCTTTAGGCCAATTCAGGCCCCGGCAGGTTTCAGCGATGGCTGCTTGGCGACCGCACAGGAATGTTCATCCGGGCACCACCAGCCGCGTGTTTCGACCGTGTAGTCATCCGGGCCTTTTTCATCGAGCTCGTCCTGGGTTTGTTTTACAACCGAAACAAGTCCGGCAATAAACTTCGGATGGGAACAGACCGTGCGCACACGTTCATAGATCGGCACGTGTTTTTCATGTGCCAGTTCACCATATTCGATGTCGAGTTCGACCAGGGTTTCCGAATGCTCGGTGACAAAGGCAATCGGCACCACGACGATGCCCTTGTTTTCCTTGCCAGCACGTTCGATCTCGTCCTCGGTCGATGGGCCAATCCATTCCATCGGGCCGACCCGGCTTTGATAACAAACGTTCCAGTCCAATCCATCGATCGCCATTTTCTCGACCACGGCGGCCGATGTTTTTTCGATCTGCGACTGATAGGGGTCACCACGCTTGGTGATCACCGCTTTGGGCACACCATGGGCGGAAAACAGGATGCGTGGCTTATCAATGCCAAGTTCGGTCGCCTTGGTCAGGGCGCGCTCATAGCCCGCCTTGATCATCTCGGCCGAGGCCTCAACAAAGCCCGGATTGGTCGGGTAGCAGCATGCGGTCTTGATCGGGGATGTCAGGCCAACCTTGGCACAGGCCCGTTTCCAGTCCTTGACCGACGATCCGCTGGTGGTGGTTGAAAACTGCGGATAAAGCGGAAGCAAAATCTGTTCGTCCGCCCCCCATGCCTTGACCGCGGCTGCGGTATCATCGGCAAACGGTTTCCAATAGCGCATGGCGATAAAGCAACGGTTTTCATAGCCGTCATCTTCGGCGTTCAAGGCAATCTGAAGCGCATCTGCCTGTTCCTGGGTCAGTTCCAGAAGCGGCGATTTGCCGCCGATATGGTCATAAATCTCGCGCGCAATTGGTGCGCGGCGACGCGAAATCAGCTTTGCCAGCAAAAAGCGGAACGGATTGGGCAGGCTGATGATCGCCGGATCATTAAACAGGTTGAACAGAAACGGCTCAACAGCTGCCGGACTGTCCGGCCCCCCCAGATTGAAAAGAACAATGGCGCGTTTCTTGCGCGTCGTCTCGGACATTTGGCTATCCTTCATGTCAGATCGTGTCTGGACCGGTTCCCGACAAACCGGGAATGATGTAAACCCGTCGCGCTCCGGCGCCTATTTTGGTCAAACCGGACCCAAGCGCAACAGGCAACGCCCATCATACGCATTGAATTTTTCAATCGATTTGATTGATTTCAAAAATCACAAAATAAAATGCAGCAATTGCCGACATTTACCCTTTGTAATCCCGAATGAAGTCCACCAGCTGACCAACATGTTCCGGCGGGGTTTCCGGCGTAATGCCATGGCCAAGGTTAAAGATGAACGGCCCCTTGCCCAGCGTATCAAGGATGCGCTTGGTTTCATCAAACATCGGATCGCCACCGGTAATCAGCAACATCGGATCCAGATTGCCCTGCACGGGTCCCAGTTTCTGAAGGTTTTCCGCCACCCAGTCGAGCTTGACCCCGCTATCAAGGCCAACCGCGGTCACACCGGTTTTCTGTTTGAAATCAACCAGATGCAAGCCACAGCCACGCGGGAAGCCGATAATCGGCAGATCCGGGTGCACGGCGCGCAAATTGGCAACGATCTGTTTGGTCGGCTCGATCACCCAGCGATTAAAGCCGGTCTCGGACAGAACCCCGCCCCAGGTTTCAAACAGCTGAATGCATTCTGCACCGGCCTCAACCTGCTTCAGAAGGTACTGCGTGGTTGCCTCGACCAGAATGTCGATCAGTTTGGCAAAACCATCCGGATCGCCATAGGCAAAGCGGCGGATATTCGGGAAGTCCTTCGATCCCTTGCCCTCGACCATGTAGGTCGCAACGGTCCAAGGTGCACCGGCAAAGCCGATCAGTGCTGTACTGGATGGAATGGCGTGTGAAAGCTTTGAAACCGTCTCATAGATCGGACCAAGCGTGTCATGAATGCCTTCAACTGAAAGCTTGCCCAGACCTGAAGCATCGCGGATGGCCTCAAGCTGTGGGCCTTCTCCCTGCTTGAAGGCCAAATGCTGTCCAAGTGCCTGCGGTATAACGAGGATATCGGAGAACAATATCGCCGCATCGAAGTCAAAGCGCCGCAGGGGCTGCAACGTAACTTCGCAAGCAAGATCAGGATTATAGCAAAGATCAAGGAAAGAGCCTGCTTCTGCGCGGGTTGCGCGGTACTCTGGCAAATAGCGGCCAGCTTGGCGCATCAGCCAGATCGGCGGTACCGGAAGAGTTTCTCCGGCAAGGGCACGCAAGAAGGTCTTTTGGGTGTTAGGCATCTGGTTTCCTGTTTCTCTTCCCGATCGCTTTTTTGATCTTTGGCCTGACACGTGGCGTTCGGCCACCTGTCAGAACCGGCTTTGTTATTTCGTGAAATGTGTCCTGGGGCCTTTGCCAAGACGTTTTCCACGTTCTGCCTAACAAAACCTTATTTAATAAAAAAGGATGTTGTTTGTGAGTGGTTCCCTGTGGATAACAGGGATTAAATTTCACGCACAGTTTATTCACATTCCGACTCGGGAAAAATGATTCATCTCAACCGGCCTTGGGGAAAACTGTGTACGACTCCGAACGACTCCCGGACTCTGCCTTGGGAAAAGACGTTTTTGAATAATGGGGATAAGGTGAATAAGTCTGGTTTTTGCATTCTTATCCCTGTTATTAGGGGAAAAATTTGGCACTTATCCCGCTCGGGACAGAGCACTTGAGAAACTTTGTATGAGCGGGAGGATAATTCCTGTGGAAAAAATCGGGCCGGAGTCGCACCCGTTATCCACATTTATCCACAGGGCCGACTCCGATCCGCTAACTTCGGGTTGCGATAAAACTCTTATCCATCCGGTTAGTGATCGGTATTTTGAACAGCCGTAACGTTGTTTGAATAAAGTTAGAAAAATCGTTTGGTCGGCAAAAAGTGGATAAGATTTCGCTTGGGTCGCCAAAAATTGACCAAAGAAACGGACAGGCATGGTCGGGACGGACAAAATTTTCCATCTTCATCTGGTCTCGGACTCAACCGGCGAGACGGTCGATGGCATTGCGCGCGCCTGTGTTGCGCAATTTCCCGATGTGCGTGCCCATGAACATGTCTGGTCGCTGATCCGGACCGATGCCCAGCTGGCGCGTGTCTTGGCCGATATCGAACGCAATCCTGGCATCGTTCTTTACACCGTCTTTGACAGCGACATCCGCCGCAAGCTCGAAGAAGGCTGTCGCCGCCTGCAGGTCCCCCACAGCCATGTGCTTGATAATACAGTGACGATGATGGCCGGGTATCTGGGGCAGCAATCGCACGGCCGGACCGGCGCGCTCCATAAAATGGACGAGGAATATTTCAACCGGATCGAGGCGATCGATTACACCCTGACCCATGATGACGGGCAATCGGGCTGGGATCTGGAAGACGCCGATGTGGTGATTGTCGGTGTCTCGCGCACGTCCAAAACCCCGACATCGGTTTATCTGGCCAATCGTGGCATCAAGACTGCCAATATCCCGTTTGTGCCGGGCTGTCCGTTGCCGCCGGAACTTGATCAGCTCAAAAAGCCCCTGGTGGTTGGCCTGATCAAGGATGTTGATCAGCTGGTCTCGATCCGCAAAAACCGCCTGCGTCAGATCGAACGCGGCGAGGGCGGCGATTACGTTGATCCGGTCGCAGTCCGCGATGAAGTTCATCAGGCACGGCGATACTTTACCGAACGTGGCTGGAAGATCATTAATGTGACCCGCCGGTCCATCGAAGAAACCGCCGCCATCATTTTATCGACCATGTATGACCGCCGCGGTCATTAAGCTGCACCAACAGGATAAACATATGCCCAGCACCCATCGTCTTATTCTCGCATCCAGCAGCAAGGCCCGCCATGCCATGTTGACCAATGCTGGTGTCAATTGCGAAGCCGTCGCCTCGATGATTGACGAGGACGGCTATAAACAGGCGATGAAGGCCGAGGGTGCGACGGCGGCCGAGGCCGCGGAAACCCTGGCTGAGATGAAGGCGCTGCGCATGTATCGCCAACAACCCGATGCGATTGTGATTGCCGCTGATCAGATGCTGGAATGCAATGGCATCTGGTTTGACAAGCCGATGGACCGTGACAATACCCGCGCGCAGCTTCTGGCCCTGCGGGGCAAAAGTCACAAGCTGGTCTCGGCCGCTGTTATATATAAGGAAGGCTCGCGCATCTGGGGCACGATTGATACCGCCCATCTGACCGTGCGCAACTTCACCGATGAATGGCTCGAAGAATATCTCGATGCCGCCGGCGAAGAAATTTATCACTGTGTCGGTGGCTATCAGCTTGAAGGCCTTGGCGCGCAGCTGTTTACCGAGGTGCGCGGGGATTACTTTACCGTGCTGGGCATGCCGCTTTTGCCGCTGATTGGCTTCTTGCGCGATCACGGTGTTCTCAAGGCATAATCACAAAAACGCATCAAAAACCCATCAGGCAGGAAACAGCACGCAATGACTTCGCGAACTCCTTATCGCACCCTATCGGGCACATCGCGCCTTGCCGGCGTGATGGGCTGGCCGGTATCGCATTCGAAATCGCCGCGCCTGCATGGCTATTGGCTGGCGAAATACGGCATTGATGGCTGTTATATGCCACTGCCCGTGGAGCCGGAAAACTTTCAGGCAGCTTTGATTTCGTTGCGTAATCTGGGATTTTCCGGGGTTAATGTCACCATTCCGCAAAAGGAAATGGCGATGCCCGAATGTGACGAACTGTCTGATCGCGCACGCCGCATCGGCGCGGTCAATACCGTGACCTTTGCCAAGGATGGTCGTCTTTTGGGCGATAATACCGACGGGTTTGGCTTCCTTGAAAACCTGCGCCAGGAAGCCCCCGATATCGCCTTTGCCAGCGGTCCGGCGGTGGTGCTTGGGGCAGGCGGGGCGTGCCGCGCGGTTCTTGTCGCCTTGCTGGATGAAGGCTGCCCGGAAATTCGTCTGGCCAACCGGACCCGCAAACGCGCCGAAGACGTCGCGGCCGAAATCAAGGACCCGCGGATCAAGGTGATTGACTGGCCGGTTGCACCTGAAGCCCTTGAGGGCGCATCGCTTGTCGTTAATACCACAAGCCTTGGCATGGTCGGCCAGCCCAAGCTTGAGATCGATCTGTCCGGTTTGCCGCAAACCGCCCTTGTCACTGATATTGTCTATGCGCCGCTGATGACCGATTTGCTGGTGCAGGCCAAGGCCCGCGGCAATCCGATTGTTGATGGGCTTGGCATGTTGCTCCATCAGGCAAGACCGGGTTTCCATCGCTGGTTCGGGATTGATCCCGAAGTCACCCAGGAACTGCGCGATTTCGTTCTTTCGCCGGATTAAGATCTGAATGGTAATCTTATCATGAAAATTCTTGGGTTAACCGGCTCCATCGGGATGGGCAAATCAACCGCGGCGGCGATGTTTCGTCACCTTGGTGTGCCGGTTCATGATGCCGATGCCACAACCCATGAATTGATGGCCCCAGATGGCCTTGCCTTTGACCCGATCGCCAAGGCCTTTCCCGATGTGATCGTTAATGGCCGGATTGATCGGCAGGCATTGGGCAAGATCGCCTTTTCCAATCCGGATGTTCTAAAAACGCTTGAAACCATCCTGCATCCGCTGGTGCGCGCAGCCGAAAATCGGTTTCTTGCCGCCCAACGTCGTTTGGGGCGCAAGCTGGTCGTTCTCGACATCCCGCTTTTATATGAAACATCCGGTGAAAAGCGCTGTGATCATGTTGCGGTTGTATCGGCCCCGGGGTTCATACAACGCCAGCGTGTTCTTTCGCGAGAAGGGATGACGGAGACAAAATTTTCCGCCATTCTGTCCAAACAGATGCCAGATATCGAAAAGCGAAAGCGCGCTGATTTCATCATCCCGACCGGGTTGGGGCGTGCCGTCACTTTTCAATATATTCAGGGTATTATCGACCAACTCAGTTGATGACTGGATAACGACTACATGCGTGAGATTGTTCTTGATACCGAGACCACCGGCCTTGATCCCTATGCTGACCACAGACTGGTTGAAATCGGCTGTATCGAACTGATCAATCACATGCCCACCGGGCGGCAGTATCACCAGTATATCAATCCCCAGCGCCCGATGCCCAAGGAGGCATTCGACGTTCACGGTCTGGGTGATGAGTTCCTCAAAGACCAGCCGGTCTTTGCCGAGGTCGCCGATGAGTTCATCGAATTCATTGGCGAGGATTCGGTTCTGGTCATTCACAATGCCAGTTTTGACATGAAGTTCCTCAATGCGGAGCTTGAATGGCTCAATAAGCCGCGCATTGCCATGGAACGCGCCCTTGATACGGTTCAGATGGCGCGCAAGAAATTCCCCGGATCCCCGGTCAGCCTCGATGCGCTGTGCCGCCGGTTCAAGATCGATAACTCCAACCGTACCCTTCACGGGGCCCTGCTTGACTCCGACCTTCTTGCCCAGGTCTATCTGGAACTTCTGGGCGGCCGTCAGCATGGCCTGTCGCTTGATCCCAATGCGCTAAACGGTGATCAGGACGAAGATAACGGCGGGCGTCGGGTTCTGGGCCCGCGTGGCAACCGGCTGGAACCAAGGCCGCATGTGATCAGCGACGAAGAACTTGCTGCCCATCGCGCCTATATCGAGGCCAAAGTCAAAGATGCGCTCTGGCTGACAAGGCAAGATGCCTAGGATGGCACAAGGGCAGTGGCCTGCACTGCGTTCCTTAACGTTGCCCTTCAAAAAACGCGCTGATTACATTCTCGCGGTCCTGATTCTTGCATGTGTTCTGATTGTTGGCCCCGCGTCCGCTCGGGCCGACGAGGCGGCCACGGGTAATACCCCCGGCACAAGCCCATTTAACGGCACCTACATCATCCATCTGTCTGAAAGCACGCGGGTTCAGTCATCTGGCCGGCCGGAGCCAGGCTATTTCGATACGCTTGCCATCGAACTGTTTACCAAGGCCGGTTTGGCTGTTGAAATCGTGCCGCAGATGCCCTGGAAACGGCAGATGGAGCTGGCCGGACGCGAAGTCGGCCACGTAATTTACCCCACCACCCGAATTGATCATCGCGAAGATGTTTTCCAATGGGTGGGTCCGGTCAGCCGGACCTTCTGGAACCTGTTTGGCTTTGTCGATACCGGTTGGTCGGACATGGCGTTTGACACACTTTTGCGCGATGCCCGCATCGGGGTTCTGATGGGATCGGCGCGTGAAGGATATCTTCGTGATCGCGGCGCCCAACAACTGGTTATGGTGCCGCGTGAAGAACTTCTTTTGCCGATGATGATGGCTGATCGCGTCGATCTGATTGCCATCGGTGGCAATATCCTGCGCCATTATCTTGATAAGGTCCGTGCCGAATATCCCGAAGTCAGCATTCCTGATGTGGCCGGCATCAAGCCCTATCGCACCTGTTATCTCTATATCGCGATCAGTGGTGATGTGCCGCAAAGCGACATCACAAGGCTGCAAACCCAGCTTGACCGCTTCAAAACCAACGGCTTTTTTATTGAAAACCGCCGGATGCACGGGCTTTCTACCAATCTTGACAGTGCGTTTCTCAAGGCGATGCTTGATCTTGATAATAACGGGGTCACCTGTGTCGATCTGACCGACATCGACACCTGAAACACAACCCCGTCGGGCCACCTTTCCCAGTCTGTCCTGTTTTTCCTGCAAACATATTGTTGCCGTGACGGCGAAATGCGCGACGGGCGCGGTTGCGCGAAAAGCAATGACACGGCAATATGCCGCGAACATTCCTTTGGGTGACCGGGCTGTTGCAAACAGGTGATATCGAATGGACGATAAAGCCTCGCGTATATGGACCGCGCCGCTTGCATATTGTCTTGGTCGATGAGTCAGAAGAAACCAAATAAGCGACGCCGCACCGTCACGGATGACGAAAAGACCCTGTGGGAGGTCTTTACCCGTGACGTCAAACCTTTGCGCAAGAAAAGGCGCAAGGCTGGCGATGACGTGGTCGCGTCTGATGATGACATCCACACCAGCGATACCGCGATTACCCTGCCTGACAATCTTGGCGAAAAGCTTGAACAGTCCGAACAAAGCCGGGCTGCGCGCAATTTGCCCTCGGCCCGTCATGCTGATCGTGGCCCAAAGATCAAAAAACAGAACCTTTCCGAACTGAAACCCGGTGTCACCGACGGGATTGATCGATCGACCGCCAACAAATTCCAGAAGGGCAAGATGTCGATTGACGGGCGCATTGACCTGCATGGCATGACCCAGGAAGTCGCCCATAATGCGCTCAATGCCTTTATCGAGGATAGCTGGCGGGCCGGAAAACGTTGCGTTCTCGTAATCACCGGCAAGGGATCGCGGGCTGATGAATATGGCCGTACCGGTCTTTTGCGCGAACGCACCCCGCAATGGCTGAGTGCGCCAAACCTGCGCAATCGCATCCTTGCCATCCATCAGGCCCAGATCCAGCACGGTGGCGCCGGGGCCTTTTATGTCTTGTTGAAACGGAGACGCCCGTGACACCTTTTGGCAATCGCATCCGGGAACTCCGCGCGCGCAACAACGTGACGCTGACCGATATGGCAACCGCCTTGCAGCTGTCACCGGCCTATCTGTCCGCGCTTGAACACGGTCATCGCGGGCGGCCCAGCCCCGGTCTGGTGCAGCAAATCTGCGGCTATTTCAATCTGGTCTGGGACGAGGTCGATGACGTCAAACGCCTGGCCCAGCTGTCACACCCGAAAATCACGGTTGATACCGCCGGGCTGGAACCGCAGGCCACCGAACTGGCCAACCTGCTGTCGGAACGCATCGCCGGCCTGAGCGAGGATCAGCTCAACCGAATGCTTGAAATCGTTCGGGAACGTCCGGCCTAGGCCCTTGTTTCCGTAACTGGCAACCTGATATAGGGCCTTTGCACGGTAAAACCGTGTTTTTTGTACAACCCCGACTGCAAAAATAGCCGATCTCAACGAATCACGGTTTGACTATTGCGATTTTCAAGGGTATCAATCGGGGGTGTTTCGATCCAGAAACATGAAAAGACCTGCCTTTCTTGCAACTCCAAGGTTTCGAACCGTCCGCACGCCCCAGCAAAAGCCTGAGCGCCTTGCCTGACGGTCAACCGCACATTCTCTTTTCTATCTCCATAAAATCTTCGCCCTTTCGGCAACCACAGATCATTAAACGCACATATGCATCTTCAGGACCTTAAAAAGAAATCTCCGACCGAGCTGCTTGCTCTGTCTGATGAACTCGAAATCGAAAACGCCAGCACGCTCCGCAAGCAGGAGCTGATGTTCGCGATCCTCAAGCAGTTGGCCGAGAACGATCATGCCATCTTTGGCGAAGGCGTTCTTGAAGTGCTGCCCGATGGTTTCGGCTTCCTGCGCAGCCCCGAGGCAAACTACCTTGCCGGACCGGATGACATTTATGTCAGCCCGAGCCAGGTCAGACGCTTTAGCCTGCGAACCGGCGACACGGTCGAAGGTCAGATCCGCTCGCCGAAAGAAGGCGAACGGTATTTCGCCCTGCTCAAGGTTGATAAGGTCAATTTCGATGCGCCGGAAAAAGTCCGTCAGCGCGTTAATTTCGATAACCTGACCCCGCTTTATCCCGATCAGCCGCTCAAGATGGAGCGTCAATCCGATCAGGAAGGCACGAACAAGGACATCACCAACCGCGTGATCGAACTGGTTTCGCCGCTTGGTAAAGGTCAGCGTGCCCTGATCGTCGCACCGCCGCGCACCGGTAAAACCGTGATGCTGCAAAACATTGCGCACGCGATCGAGGAAAACCACCCGGAAGCCTATCTGATCGTTCTTCTGATCGACGAACGCCCGGAAGAAGTGACCGACATGGACCGTTCGGTAAAAGGCGAAGTTATTTCCTCCACCTTCGATGAACCGGCCCAGCGTCACGTTCAGGTCACCGAAATGGTTCTGGAAAAGGCCAAACGTCTGGTCGAACACAAGCATGATGTTGTCATCCTGCTGGACTCGATTACCCGTCTGGCGCGTGCCTATAACACTGTCGTGCCAAGCTCGGGCAAGGTCCTGACCGGTGGTGTTGATGCCAACGCGCTGCAGCGTCCGAAACGCTTCTTCGGTGCGGCACGTAACATCGAAGAGGGCGGCTCGCTGACCATCATTGCAACTGCGCTCATCGATACCGGTTCGCGTATGGACGAGGTCATCTTTGAAGAATTCAAAGGGACCGGTAACTCCGAGCTTATCCTGGATCGTAAACTGTCTGACAAACGTATCTTCCCGGCGATTGATATCCTCAAATCGGGTACCCGTAAGGAAGAACTGCTTGTCGACAAGGGCGTTCTGTCCAAGATGTGGGTCCTGCGTCGTATCCTCAACCCGATGGGGCCGCAGGACGCGATGGAGTTCCTTCTGGGCAAACTCAAATCGACCAAAAACAACGACGATTTCTTCGATTCCATGAATGGATAAGTCCGCCCGGGCCTGATGGGCCCGGTGACTGGATCGTACAAAAACAAACGGGGCCCTTTGCGGTCCCGTTTTTTTACCTGCGTATCGGACCGCGGCAATGTTTCACATGAAACGATGATTTCTTGCAGTCTGTCACTTTTCCCGGCCATACTTCCATGTCGGAAAACATGGGGATGTGATCGCAATGACGGGCTTGGAAATTGGCACGGTAATGTTTGGCATTGCTTTGGCACAGATATCACCGGGCCCGAACATGATGGCGGTCTCTGCCGCAGCCCTTTCGGGCGGTCGGCGCGCCGGGGTCCTGACGGCATCGGGGATTGCGACCGGGGTTTTCATCTGGTCAATTCTGTTTTCTTTCGGTATCGGAACGATCATTGACGCCTTTCCGCAGACCGTGACAGCGATGAAGCTGCTTGGCGGGGCCTATTTTCTGTATCTTGCGCTGAAATCACTGCGCAGCAGCCTGAAAAATCAGGATCATCAACCGAAAGGATCGCGGGCCGAAACAGCACCACGGCTGGGCCGTGTTTCCTACCGGACCGGGCTTCTGGTGGTTTTGACCAACCCAAAGGCCGCCATGATGTGGGTGGCGGTATCGATGTTTCTGGCCTCGGTACACGGCGCGCATTCTGCGTTGGTTCTGATCGGTGTGATGGCTGCGCTTTCGGCGATGATGGTGTATGGCACCTATGCCGTACTGTTTTCAACCGGCGTTGCTGTTCGGACCTATCAGCGCTTTTTCCGGGTGATTGATGCGTCTTTTGGGGCGATTTTCGGTCTGATTGGCGGGCGGTTATTGATCGACGGGTTGCGTGCCTTACGCAATTGAACGACGATTTATCCCAAACCAGCACGATGCCCTAAGCCAAGGCCAGCACCACTTCGGCAAGGCTGCTCCCCAGTTTCTGCCGATCCACACGGGCGCTGCCCGGCTCGATAGAGAAATTGTCGTCATCAAGATGAATGCCGATATGGCAGGTGCCGTAATTCAGCGTAATAGTCAATGTGTTGGCGGCCGTGATCTCGCACACCACCGTTTCCCCGGGCTCAATCCGGTTGGGCGGCGGGCTTTGCCAGCCATCCTTGGGGGCAAGGGCGCTCAGATGCAGGGGATTGTCGGGATTTTCATTCCACAAGGTCAGTTTCAGGCGCATTTCCTGTGACATTTTTGGCATCTCCCGCTTGATGGTAGAGAAATCAGTCTATCCTGTTTGCCGCGGTTTTTCACGGCTTTGCGCAATTTTCACAGGCGTTGGCTGCATGAAGGCTTGAAACCACGCAAAAGCCGTGGGACTCTGGACAACCCATTCACGATCATATCGCGCTTTATGCAGCTTCTACTCAAATCTGTTGATTTCGCCGCCCGTGCCCATCGCGACCAGCGTCGCAAAGGCGCGGCCCAGGAACCCTATATCAATCACCCGATTGAAGTTTCCCGCCTGATTGTCGAATGCGAACCGGGCACAGACGAGGATATCCTGTGTGCAGCCGTTCTGCATGACGTGATCGAGGATTGCGGCGCGACCCGCGATGAAATCGCCGCCTGCTTTAATGACATTATCGCCGACATCGTGCTGGAAGTCAGCGATGACAAGGCCCTGCCACGCGATGAGCGCAAGGCAAAACAGATCGAAACCGCCCCAAACCTGACCAATGGGGCCAAGCTGGTCCGACTGGCCGACAAGGTCGCGAATGTCGGTGCGATGCTGACCGATACGCCGGTCGGCTGGGATGAAAAACAGATCCTGGCCTATGTCGACTGGGCAGAAGCTGTCATCGCGCCCTGCCGCGAAGTCAGCGATAACCTGTCAGATCGCTTTGACGCCATCGCCCGTGATGTGCGGATTTTCCATCAGAACGAACTGAAAGAGGCAGGGAAATAACCCTGCCTCTGATCATTGCCAAAGCCCGAAATCAGACGGTAAAGACGATTGAACCGCTGGTTTTGCGCCCCTCAAGGTCATCATGGGCACGCGCGGCATCCGAAAGCGGATAGGTCGCGGTGATGTCAATCGTGACAATGCCCGATTTCAGGACGTCAAACAGCTCACCCGCACTGGCGAGAAGCTCTTCGCGGGTGGCATTATAATTGAAGATACTCGGCCGGGTCAGGAAATAGCCGCCCGGCGCAAGCTGGGCGAGCGATACCGGCGGCACTGCCCCCGATGACTGACCGAAGCTGACCATCATGCCAAGCCGTTTGAGGCATTTTAGCGAATCCTCGAACGTGTCTTTACCGACAGAATCGTAAACAACTTCAACGCCTTGGCCGTTGGTGATCTCCTTGACCCGCTCGGAAACAACCTCGTCACGATAAAGGATCGGATAATCACAGCCCTTGGCCTTGGCAATCTCGGCCTTTTCCTTCGATCCCACTGTGCCGATCACGGTCGCACCAAGATGTTTGGCCCACTGGCAGACAATCTGGCCAACACCACCGGCTGCTGCGTGGATCAGGATGGTGTCGCCCTTTTTGACCTCATAGGTCCGGCGCAGAAGATATTGCGCGGTCATGCCCTGCAACATGGCGGCCGCGGCCAGTTCAAAACTGACATTATCGGGGATTTTGACCAGTCCCTTGGCCGGCATCACGCGCGCCTCGGCATAGGCACCCAGCGGCTGGGCGGCATAAGCGACGCGATCACCAACGGCAAGATCGGTGACACCCGCACCGACTTCCTCAATCACGCCAGCGCCTTCAAGGCCAAGGCCGGATGGCAGGCTGGGGGCGGGATAAACGCCGGAACGGAAATAGATATCGATATAGTTAAGCCCGACCGCCTTTTGCGTGAGGCGCACTTCGCCGTCGCCGGGTGTGCCAACCTCGACATCTTCAAATTTCAGGACATTGCTGCCGCCGGTTTCGTAAAATCGGAATGCTTTGGTCATCAGTGACCTCCCATCATTGCGTTTTGGAACGCTTGTTTCGTCAATGGGCCGAGTGTAGGGCAGATAAAGGATTTTTGCAGCAGGGCAAATCAGCTGCGTCTCAACCGGTCACAACAGGTACAGAGAAACAAAACCCATGCTCCTGACATATCCTGTCACCGGAATTTGCTACAGTTGACGTCCTTGCATGAAATGCCTCAGCTCAGGTCGGAGAAAATCACCCATGACGGTCATCAGCCACATTACTTTCGGAACCAATGACAAGGTGCGCTCTGCGGTGTTTTACGACGCTGTGCTGGGGGCGATTGGCTTTGCGCGTTTGCCAAAACCGCCGGAAAAGCCATTGGCCTATGAGCGTGATGGTCAGATGCCAACGATTTATATCTACACACCCGCGGATGGCCGTCCTGCGACCTGGGGCAATGGCACTCATGTTGCGTTTGTTGCGGATAGCCGCGATCAGGTTGATGCCTTTCACGCCGCCGCCCTTGAACATGCTGGCATGGATGAAGGAAAACCCGGCCTGCGCGCGCATTATGGCCCGAACTACTATGCCGCCTATGTCCGTGATCCGGATGGCAACAAGCTGCAGGCCGTGTGCTATGCCGAAGAATAATATTAAGTCATTGAAAAACTGACTAAAACGGAAGATCGCCCTGATCACTTGGCAGGGGGAGATCCACACCCTCGATCTTTAAAAGCGCGCGTTTGGTTTCAAGCCCGCCCTGGCCGGAATAGCCGCCGGGCTTGTTGTTTGACGCCAGAACGCGGTGGCAGGGAATGATGATCGGGATCGGGTTCAGGCCGCACGCCGTGCCAACCGACTGAAACGCCTTGGGCGATCCGGCGCTTTCGGCCAATTCCTTATAGGTCGCGGTCCTGCCCATCGGTATGTCGCACATCGCCTGCCAGACGGTTTTTTGAAAATCCGTGCCATTCGGCGCAAGTGGCAAATCAAAGCGATCCAGCGTGCCTGAGAAATAGGCCGCCAGCTGTTTTTTGGCTTCCTCAAGCACGGCTGTGCTTTCAACGTCTTCGACAAATCCCCAATCAAGCGCAACGATTTGATCTTCAAACGCGAAAACCGTAATTGCGCCAACCGGACTGTTGAGAGATATTTGTGCCATCCCTAGGCCACCTTGGCCGGCAAATCGGCCAGAAGCTTGGTCAGATCGGCGGCATTTGTCACCGGGGCAGAGCACACTGGCCCCTGACAGACATAGGCGGTTTCCTTGCCCTCAATCGCGGTTTTTCCTTGCGCCGGATGACCATCGGGCAGGGGATCGCCGTCAGACAGAATGGTAATCGCCCGGTTGGGCAGATAGGCGCCAAAGATGGCGCGCCGCATATCAAGATAGGTCTGGCTGCGATCCTTGGCGATGAGCACAATCTGCACCGGGTTTTGCAGCATTTCCGCCGCCATCATCAGGCCCGGCATGTTGGGGAACTGTTCACCAATCCGCCCGGCAAAGGCCGACAGGGTGATTTCGGCTCTGTCACGATAATGGGTATCGCCAGTCAGGGCATAAAGCTTGGCCAGGTTTTGCGCCATGATCGCATTGCCCGACGGCACGGCATTATCCATGAACGGTTTCTGGCGGATCATCAGGTCGCTGGCATCGGATGCCGACTGGAAATAGCCGCCCTGGGCATCGGCAAACAGGGTTTCGACCATGGCCGACCATCGGGTGGCCTCATTAAGATAGGCATCCTCGCCAAAGCATTCATAAAGCCTCAAGGCCGCACGGATCATATGCGCGTAATCTTCGAGCATCCCGGCATGCTGTACGCGGCCATCGCGATAGCTGTGCAGGAAGCGGTCATCCTGCATCAGGGTATTGGTGACGAAGCTATAGGCAAGCTTGGCATAATCCAGCCAGTCTGCCCGGTGGAAACTCATGGCGGCCTCGGCAAAGGCGGCAATCGTCATGGCGTTCCAGTCGGTCAGCGCCTTGTCATCCCAGCCCGGACGAATGCGTTTGGCGCGTTCAGTCAAAAGCTTGGCCCGAAGCTCGGCCAGCTTCTCTTCGGTTGCGTCATCGGCAAGCGCCAATCCCGATGCGGTACGGTTAAGGATATTCTGGCCTTCCCAGTTGCCGTCTTTTGAAATGTCATAGAATTTCTTGAACAGATCGGCATCCGGGCCAAGGATCTGATCAATCTCGGCCTCGGACCAGACATAAAACTTGCCTTCGACGCCTTCGCTGTCGGCATCAAGGCTTGCGGTAAAGGCGCCACCGGGAATGCGCATTTCGCGCAGGATCCAGCCAATGGTTTCCTCGACCCGCTTGGCATATAGCGGATTGGCATCAACCCGCCAGAAATCGCACAAAAGATCAATCAGCTGGGCATTGTCATACAGCATCTTTTCGAAATGCGGCACCAGCCACTGATCATCAACCGCATAGCGGGCAAAACCGCCACCCAGATGATCATAAATCCCGCCCTGGCACATGCGATCAAGGCTGTGTTTGGCGATGCGTTTAAGCCCGTCATCATCGGTGCGCACACCGGAGCGCCAGATAAAGGACAGCAGGCTCGGTTGCGGGAATTTCGGTGCGCCGGATGTACCGCCATTTTCCCCGTCCATGATCTGCAAACAGCCATGGCCGCAACGATCAATCATCTCAAGGGTCGGAATCGCACCGACCGTGGCGCGATTCATCTTGATCAGCGCATTGGAAATCTGGCTGACATTGTGGCGCACATCATCGGGTTTCTCGGCGTAGATCTTGGCGACCGTTTTCAGCACATCCCCAAATCCCGGCCGGCCATAGCGCGCTTCCTTGGGGAAATAGGTCCCGCCCCAGAACGGTTCGCCATCCGGGGTCAGGAACATGGTCAGCGGCCAGCCGCCCTGTTGGCCCAGAAGGGCGAGCGCATTCTGATAGAGCGCATCAAGGTCCGGGCGTTCTTCACGGTCAAGCTTGATATTGATGAACAGATCATTCATCAGGGCGGCGATGCCATCATCCTCAAAGCTTTCATGGGCCATGACATGGCACCAGTGACACGCCGCATAGCCAACCGAGAGCAGGATCGGCTTGTTCGCAGCCTTGGCGGCCGCAAGGATTTCAGCACTCCACGGCTGCCAATGCACCGGGTTGTCACGATGCTGAACGAGATACGGGCTTGTTTCCGAACCAAGATTGTTACGTGCGAGTTCCATTTTGTGTCCTGTGCCTGGTGCGCATTTGGGTCTGCGACCGGTTCTTTTTTGTTCATGGCTGTATTTTCATCAAGCCTATCGGACATGGATAAAATAACAAGGGATCCGAGAGTCTTAGGGGGCAAATTTCACTAATTCTTGATGATCGTTGATACATTTGCGATAAATCATGGCAAATGACGCGCGATTGTTTAAAAAACCCATCAAGCGTCAAACTTTCGAGATCAGCGTATTGTGACGAACACGTTCAAAAACCCTCTGGCTGGCAATGTCATCCGCGCGCTTTGCGCGTTGGCACTTGTTCTGGTGGGTTTTGCGCATCTGGTCCCGCAATTTCCGCAAAGCAACGCAGGCAAGCCTGATCTTTCCTTCTATGCCCTGCCGGACGGGTCGATCCCGTACATTTGCTCTGCCGCTTTCCCGACAGGTGCAGATGACGAACCGGCATCCGGTCTGACGCAGGATTGCCCTGCCTGTCGTATTATTTCCTCTATCGTTCTGCCAGTTCCGCAGCCCGCGCTTAAAGTCCGCGAGCCCTATGCAAGGATTGTCTTTCCAAGGGCACAGGAACCCGTTCATGTCGCAGAACCTGTTTTCGCTGATATCTCACCGCGTGCACCACCCGTCCTGATCGGGTGATTCCCGCTTTTTGCGACTGCACGAAATGACCGTGACCCTACGGGTATTACCGGGGAATGCCGCTGCGCGCTTGGTTTGCTGCGCGTTTCAGATGGCAAGGTCGCGGTCTTGAGAAAATCCTATCAGGAAAACGACAATGAAACTTTTTGCAAAAATTGCCACGGCTGCAATCGGCGCGATTGCGCTGTTTGGCGCGACCCAGGCCCATGCTGATATCGAAATCACCGATGTCGAAGGCCGCACCATTACCCTTGAAAAGCCCGCTGAACGGGTGATGCTCGGCTTTAACTTCGAAGATTTCCTAGCGGTTACCGGTGACGGCGCGCTTGACCGTGTTGTTGCCATCTCCCGCCCGGTCTGGAAGGGATGGCGTCCCAAACAATACGAAACCTATGTCGCCAAATTCCCCGAAATTGATCAGATGACTGATGTTGGCGATACCGAGGGCGGCACGTTCTCGATCGAGGCGGCTATTGCGGCCCGCCCGGATCTGGCGATCATGGCCGCCTGGCAATATCGCGCCCTTGGTCAGAATGTCGAGCAGATCGAACAGGCCGGCATCCCGGTTCTGGTGATTGATTACAATGCCCAGACGCTGGACCGTCACCTGACCTCGACCCGCGCCCTTGGTAAGGCAATGGGGACTGAAGACCGGGCCGAGAAGCTCGCCGAGCTTTATGAATCCTATTACCGGGACACCCTCAAACGCGTTGAAGCATCCAAGGTTGCGCGCAAGAAAGTCTATGTCGAACTGGCAAAAAATGGCCCGTCGGAAATCGGCAACAGCTATGCCAATGGCATGTGGGGCGGGTTGGTCGATACGCTGGGTGGCGATAACATCGCCAATGGTCAGATCGAAAATTGGGGCCCGCTGAACCCGGAATATGTCCTTGCCAGCAAGCCAGAGGTGATTTTCCTTGCCGGGTCGGAATGGCTGGGGTCGGCCGGTGCGGTACCGGTCGGCTTTGGCGCGGATCCGGAACTGGTTAATGAGCGCATGGCGGCTTATCTTGGTCGTCCGGGCTGGTCGGACCTGCCAGCTGTTCAGGATGGCGAGATTTATGCGCTTTATCATGGCGGTGCGCGTACGCTTTCGGACTTCGTCTATATGCGTATGGTCGCCAAGGCGCTTTATCCGGACAGCTTTGCCGATATCCATCCGCGTAAAGAGCTTGAAGCATTTTATGCCGATTGGCTGCCGGTGGACCCGGACGGCGTGTTTGTCGCGCGTTATGTCCCGGTCGGGCAATAACGGGCAATGCACCGCGAAACAATGACCGTCGATACCCGGCATATTGCCGGGTATCGACGCATGGCCTTCAAACGCGCTTTGGCACTGGGTGGCGCGATTTTTGTCATGCTGTGGTTGGTTATTCTTGATCTGTCGATCGGTCCGTCCGGTATGCCGCTGTCAGACGTCATTGATGCCGTTCTGGCCGGGCCGGATGGTGCCGACCGCGCGACAGCGACCATCATCTGGTATTTGCGGATGCCGCAAAGTCTGATGGCGGTGATTGTCGGCATGTGCCTAGGCATTGCCGGTCTTCAGATGCAGACGATCCTTGATAACCCGCTGGCCAGTCCCTTTACGCTGGGTTTTTCGGCTGCGGCCGGTTTTGGTGCGGCTTTGTCGATCATGTTTGGCGCCGCTTTGCCCTTGCCGGAATATCTCATCACCCCGATTGCTGCCTTTGCCATGACGATCCTTGCCTGTTTGATTGTCTATGGCATGGTGCATGCGCTGGGCGAAACGCCGGAAATCCTTGTTCTGTGCGGGATTGGCGTGTTGTTTTTGTTCCAGTCGCTGCAATCGCTTTTGCAATATCTTGCCTCGCCGGAGATCCTGCAGCAGATCGTTTTTTGGCTGTTTGGCAGCCTGCTTAAAGCCAATTGGACGAGTGTGGCGGTCACAAGCCTTGTGGCATTGGCCTGCCTGCCATTCATTCTGCACGATACCTGGAAACTGACCGTCTTGCGTCTGGGCGATGCCAATGCGGCAAGTCTGGGCATTTCGGTGGGTCGGTTGCGCCGGCGCAGCTTTGTGCTGATTGCGCTTTTAACCGCCGCCGCGGTCAGTTTTGTCGGCACCATCGGTTTTGTCGGACTTGTTGCCCCGCATGTCGCCAAGGCACTGGTGGGCGAAGATCATCGCTTTGCCATTCCGCTATCGGCAATGGTGGGGGCGGTCATCCTTGCCAGCGCATCGGTATTTGGCAAGCTGATCTCGCCGGGAGGGGTTATTCCGGTTGGCATCATCACCGCAGTGGCCGGTATTCCCATGCTGTTTCTGGTTATCTACGCACGTAAAAGGCGGTCCTCATGAAGACGCAAACCCTGGCCATTCGTGATCTCGGCGTTCGGCGCGCCGGGTGTGATATTCTTTCTGGTGTAAGCTGTTCCCTGATCACCGGGCAGGTGGTCGGTGTGATCGGTCCGAACGGGGCTGGGAAATCGACGCTTTTGTCGGCGGTTGCCGGGCAATCGGGCTTCTCGGGGGCGGTAAGTTGGGGTGCGTCTGGAACAGGCGCGCGACCCAAAAGCAGCGATATCGGCTATATGCCGCAATCGTGCAAGGTCACGGCATCGCTGACGGTGCTTGAAACCGTGCTTCTGGGCACGCATGAACGGTTGGGCTGGCGGGTTTCGCAATCAGATATCGCGCGGGCGACCGACATACTGGCGGAATTGTCCTTGTCGCATCTGGCGTCACGCTGCATGACGACGCTTTCGGGCGGGCAGCAGCAGCTTGTTCTTCTCGCCCAACGTCTGGTGCGTCAGCCGGGATTGCTTGTTCTTGATGAAGCCACCAGCGCCCTTGATATGTCCCATCAGATTTCGGTACTGATGCTGCTGAAACGCTATGTCGTGCGCCACAACGCGCTTGCCCTGATGGCCATTCATGACCTCAACATTGCCATGCAATATGCTGATCAGCTTATCCTGATCCATGATGGTCGGCTTGTGCATCAGGATGCGCCCGAGAACGTACTTTCTGTTGCAAACATTCGTCGATGTTACGGGCTTGATGTCGACCTTGTCGCCCGGGCGGGCGGCCGGCCGGTGATTGCACCGCGACCACAAGTCATGGCGTAAATTCGAAAATTTGCCGATCTAAGCGCATCGGGGCGATCTATTTTTGGTGGTTTTCCGGGGAGCTTGCACCCAAGGGGAGCCTCTCTGAGTGCTTTGTGTTTGAGATGTTGCCATTCCCCGTCATAATGGCGACAACCAGACAGCGATAACGCGAACAAAAACGCATGAGGAGATCAGGGCCATGAAAGTAACCGTGAACATTGATTGCACGCCGGAAGAGGCACGGACCTTCTTTGGCTTTCCTGATGTTCAGCCGATGCAAAAGGCGATGATGCAAGACATCGAAGACCGTATGAAAGCCAATCTGGCGGCGATGGATCCGGAAACCATGCTCAACACCTGGCTGCCGCAGGGTATTCAGAACTGGGAACAGCTGCAAAAAGCCTTCTGGGGCCAGTTCAACAGCACACCGGGCAGCAGCAGCGGGAACAAGGACTAAGCCGGGATCAAATGACGTCCATGCGTGAACATTATTATCAGGCACATGTTTTCGTCTGCCAGAACGAACGCCCGGCCGGCCATGAACGCGGGTGCTGCCAGTCCAAGGGCGCGACAAAGCTCCGCAATTACATGAAGGTGCGCGCCAAGGAGCTCGGCCTGCCGCAGACCCGGATCAATACCGCTGGCTGCCTTGATCGCTGCGAACTGGGCCCGGTGATGGTGGTTTATCCCGAAGGCACCTGGTATCGCTATGAGACGATGAAAGACATTGATCAGATCCTGAATGACCATCTGATCGGTGGGCAGATCGTCGAACGCCTGCGGCTGCCGCCCGATCAATAAGCCATAAAGACCAAGAAACCGGCCCGTAAATCTGCGTGGCCGGTTTTTTCATGCGGTGGCGACAGATGCCTGCCTTCCCGGCACGACGCATTAAAGCCCTGTTGGTTATTTTCTGCGATATGTTGACCTTTGGCGCTGTCTGAACGATATCCTCAGGCCAAGCCAACGCATCTTCAAACTGACGGAACCGACATGATTGCCAGTCGAGAAACCATTTTTGCCCTGTCGTCCGGTGCAGGCCGTGCCGGTGTTGCCGTGATCCGATTATCCGGGCCGTTATCCGGGGCAACCTTATGTGCGTTGCTGGGCCGTGATGCGATGCCCAAGGCACGCCATGCGATCTATGCCCCGATCCGTGACCCGCACACCAAGGAGCGGCTTGATGATGCGGTGGCGATCTATTTCCAGGGTCCGGCCAGCTTTACCGGCGAAGACGTGGTGGAACTGCATGTCCATGGCGGGCGGGCCGTGGTTGAAGGGGTGCTCGATTGCCTGTCGCGCCAGGATTGTCTGCGCGTGGCCGAACCCGGCGAATATACCAGACGCGCCTTTGAAAACGGCAAGATGGACCTGACCTCTGCCGAGGGCATTGCCGATCTGATTGATGCCGAGACATCTGCCCAGCGCCGGCAGGCCGTGCGTCAGATGGCCGGTGAATTGGGCACGCTTTATGAAGGTTGGCGCGCGCGTCTGATGAAGGCCCTGGCGCATATCGAGGCCGATATCGATTTCCCCGACGAAGACCTTCCTGACGGTATCGTTCCGGTGGTGCGCGGTGATCTGATGAGTGTGTTTGGCGAGGTCAAAAAACATCTGGCCGATAACCGCCGCGGCGAACGCCTGCGCGAAGGCTTTCAGATTGTCATCCTCGGCGCGCCCAATGCGGGTAAATCAAGTCTGCTCAACCGGCTTGCCCAGCGTGACGCCGCCATTGTGTCCGAGATTGCCGGGACGACGCGCGACATGATTGAAGTCCATCTTGATCTTGGTGGCTTCCCGGTCACCATGGTCGATACCGCAGGCCTGCGCGAAAGCGGTGATGTCATCGAGTCCGAGGGTGTGCGCCGGGCGACGGAGCGGGCCGAAAATGCCGACCTCAGGCTGGTGGTGATTGATCGCGCGGACTGGCCGAACATTGATCCGGAGGCCGCGCGTTTGATTGATGACAAGACGCTTATTCTGATCAACAAGGTCGATGCAACAGATGCCATTGATGTCCCGGCACAGTGGCAGGGGACATCGGCCGATGGCGACGCGCTGGAGCTTCCCGTTTTGGCCATATCGGCCATGACCGGGCAGGGGATGGAAAGCCTCTTGCAACTGCTGGAGACTCGCGTAAAAGAGGGGCTCGATTTTGCCGGGCCCGTGCCGCTGACACGGTTGCGCCATCGGCGGGCACTTGAAAGTGCCAGCGATCATCTGGATCGCGGATTGCAGACCGATATCGCGGAACTGGCGGCTGAGGATGTACGCCTCGCTGTCCGCGAAATCGGCAAGATTACCGGACGCGTCGATGTGGAAGATTTGCTCGATATCATCTTCGGGGACTTCTGTATCGGCAAATAGAGTTAGGGAAGAGTCCCTAGGGCCAGGATCTGCTAATTTTGTTAGAATGGTCATTCAGATTTGTGCGGATACGCGGAGCAAAGCCGCAGGCAGATATGTATCTTTCAAGGCTTTACGACAAAGTAGGCCGTGCAAATCTGAGTGATCCGGAGGACAATCGTTATATATGTGAATTCCGACGTCAAACCCCTTGTTCGGGGTCCCAACCCGCACTGCGGGCTTTTCCTTGGACTTCACATATATAACGGTTGCCATTCCAATAAAATTAGTAGGTCCTGACCCTGTAAATGTTTCACGTGAAACATTGGTCGCAAGACGGGCCGGGTAAGCCTGTCGGAACCGGATAAGGTTCACGCCCGCAGCATGATAAGTTGCGGGGATTGAGTGAGGAAGTCGATGTCACAGAACGTGCCAAATAACCGCTTTGACGTGCCATTTGATGTGATTGTGGTCGGCGGTGGCCATGCCGGATGTGAAGCCGCTGCCGCTGCTGCGCGCATGGGGGCTGCCACGGCGCTGGTCACCCACCGTGCGGATCGCATCGGGGAAATGTCGTGCAACCCGGCCATCGGTGGTTTGGGCAAGGGGCATATGGTGCGCGAAGTCGATGCGCTTGACGGTGTGATGGGCCGCGCGATTGACCGTGCCGGCATCCAGTTCCGTATGCTCAACCGCTCCAAGGGGCCAGCGGTGCGTGGCCCGCGTGCGCAGGCAGATCGCAAACTATATCGACAGGCGGTACAGGATATTCTGGCCGAGCAGGAAAACCTCACCATCCTCGAAGGTGGCGTTGAAGACCTGATCATTGATGACAATAACCGCGCCAAGGGTGTCATCACCGGCGACGGTACCGAATACATGGCCGGTGCGGTGGTGCTGACCACCGGCACGTTCCTTAATGGGCTTATTCATATTGGCGAGAAATCCGAGCCGGCTGGTCGAATGGGTGATGCCCCGGCAACCGGCCTTTCGGACACGCTGGCAAAATATGATTTCCGATTAGGACGGCTTAAAACCGGCACGCCTGCGCGCCTTGATGGTCGGACCATCGATTGGGCGAGCTTGCAGGAACAGCCGGGCGACACCCCGCCAGAACCGTTTTCGTTCCTGACCAAAGAAATCACCGTGCCGCAGATCCCGTGTCACATGACCTGGACGACCGAGGCGACCCACGAAATCATTCGCGCCAATCTCGACCGCGCGCCGATGTATAGCGGCAAAATCAAAAGCAGCGGTCCGCGCTATTGCCCGTCCATCGAAGACAAGGTCGTTCGCTTCGCCGAGAAAAATCAGCATCAGATTTTCCTTGAGCCCGAAGGGCTCGACGATCCGACCATCTATCCGAACGGTATTTCGACCTCATTGCCCGAGGATATCCAGTTGGCCATGCTGGCCACCATCCCGGGGCTGGAAAAGGTCGAGATTTTCCGTCCGGGTTATGCGGTGGAATATGACTTCGTTGATCCGCGGGAATTGCGCCATACGCTCGAAACCAAAAAGGTCGCGGGCCTGTTCTTTGCCGGTCAGATCAATGGCACGACCGGCTACGAAGAAGCCGCCGGGCAGGGGCTGATTGCCGGTGTCAATGCCGCCCTGATTGCCGGTGGTGCTGAGCGCGAATTCGTTCTCGATCGCGCCGATGCCTATATCGGTGTGATGATCGATGATCTGGTGACCCTTGGCACGCGCGAACCTTATCGCATGTTCACCTCGCGCGCTGAGTATCGCCTGATGCTCCGCGCCGATAACGCCGATCAGCGTCTGACGGATCGCGGTCTTGATATTGGCTGCATCGCATCCACCCGCGCGCAGGCATGGGATGCCAAGAAATCGGCATTGAATGCCGCCAAGACCGAAGTATCCGAGCTGACCGAAACCCCGAATGGTTTGGCGAAGTTCGATATCAAGATCAATCAGGATGGTGTGCGCCGGTCGGCCTATGACCTGCTGGCCTATCCAGATATTGATTTCGATACCCTGACTAGGGTCTGGCCGCAGCTGGGCGAACTTGATCCGGCAATCAAGGAGCAGGTTTCGATTGATGCCCAGTATAAAGGCTATCTCGACCGCCAGGCAGCCGACATTGCGGCCTTCCGCCGGGACGAGGAATTGCGTCTGCCGCGTGGGCTTGATTTCGATAAGGTCGGTGGACTGTCGGCAGAGATCCGCTTGAAGCTGAAAGAAATCCAGCCGGAAACCATCGGTGCCGCGTCGCGTATTCCGGGTGTTACCCCGGCGGCTGTGACCGCACTGCTCGGTCATATCAAAAGCCACAAGCATCAGACGGCCGCCGTCAGCAAGACCGCCTGATCGGTCTTCGTCTACACACACTATATAATGCGTCGGAACGGGACGCTTCCTATCCACATTACAACGCCCGGCCAAATTCACTGGCCGGGCGTTTTGTTTTGACCGGGGCCGTTGGGTAAGGGCAGGCGCACAAGACGGCCGGACATGTTGAAGTGCGGCTGGTGATCACCGGCTTCTGCCGAGTCGCAAGGGATTTTGGCTGGGTGGGGTGGTGGAGTCGCCCATGCGGTGTCGGTGGGCAGGCAAACTTCATCGAATGTGCGGTGTTTTGGCTCTGGAATGATGCATTTTGGATGTGGGAATGTTTCACGTGAAACATTCGATGCTGTTTTGAGGTGTTTTATCGCATCCGACGCGGCCAAAAACACAAAAGCATAAAAATCAAGACTGGAGTGTTTTTTGGGCAAGGCCTATAACTCAAACATGCAGACAATTTCCACACCCGTAAAAACATGGTTTGAGCAGGATTTGAATGTTTCACGTGAAACATTGGATCGACTGAACCATTATGCAGACCTTGTCGTGAAGTGGCAGCCGCGCATCAATATCGTTGGCGCCAGCACGGCAGAAGACGTTTGGGGACGTCATTTACAGGATTCTGCGCAGCTTTGGCCTTATGTTCAGGACATCGCCACAGCCGGCAAAATCGTTGATTTTGGATCGGGTGCCGGCTTCCCGGGCATCGTTCTGGCGATCCTTGGCGCCAATAACGTCACCCTGATGGAATCCAACACCAAAAAGACGGTCTTCCTGATGGAAGCTGCCCGGGTATGCGGTGTTCTGGATAAAACCGAAATTGCCCGTGAACGGATTGAGGCGGCTGCCCCGCGGCAGGCCGATGTGATTACGGCGCGTGCCTTTGCCCCCTTACCAAAGTTGTTGGAGTTGGGGCAGCGCCATTTGAAAGACGGTGGCCATTATGTGCTGCTGAAGGGACGTGCCTTTGAGGATGAGCTGGCGGACGCACGTGACGCTGGTTGGACATTTGATGTAACCACGCATGCCAGCCTGGTCGATCCGGACGGTGTCGTGATGATCTTAAAAGGAGTGGGCCGGTGACGGATGTTATTGATTTGCCGCTTTCGACGAAATCAGAGGGTGCCAAGGCTGGGGATGGAAACCATCGTCCACGCATCATCGCAGTCGCCAACCAGAAGGGCGGTGTGGGCAAGACCACCACGACGATCAATCTGGCAACCGCACTGGCGGCTGTGAACCAGCGGGTTTTGATTGTTGATTTAGATCCGCAGGGCAATGCCAGTACCGGTTTGGGGCTGCGTCCATCCGACCGGGAAATCAGTTCCTATGACGTGCTGATCAACGGCAATACCCTGGAAGAGGCACGCAAGGAAACCTCGATCCCGCGGCTCAGCATCGTTCCGTCGGGCATGGATCTTTCGGGGGCGGAGATCGAGCTGGTCGATTTCGACCGCCGCGAGATGCAGCTTAAGGAATCACTTGGCAAATTGCCGCAGGATGTTGATTACGTCCTGATCGATTGCCCGCCGTCTTTGGGGCTTTTGACTCTGAATGCGCTGGTGGCATCCGACGCAGTTCTGGTGCCGTTGCAGTGCGAATTCTTTGCCCTTGAGGGGGTCAGCCATCTGGTGCGGACGATCAAACGGGTCAAGAAGGCGTTCAACCCGAACCTTGAAATTCAGGGCATTGTTCTCACCATGTATGACAAGCGCAACAACCTGTCGGCCCAGGTGGCCAATGATGTGCGCGACTATTTCGGCGATGTGGTCTATCGCACGGTTATCCCGCGCAATGTCCGCGTTTCCGAAGCGCCCAGCCACGGAACACCGGTGCTGGTCTATGATATGAAGTGCCCGGGTTCACGGGCCTATTTGAATCTTGCGAGCGAAGTCCTGAAACGCGAAGGGGTTAAAGCATGAGCGAAGCAAAAAAACGCGGGTTGGGCAGGGGACTGTCTGCACTTCTGGGGGAAGAGGACGAAGAAGTTACCGTCGCCGCCAGTGGCGAAAATACGGTCGCTGCAAACCCTGGACCGGGCGGCACGACGCAGCATATTGCGATCACCGATCTGAAACCGTCGCCGTTCCAGCCGCGCATCAATTTTGATGATGACGCGATTGATGATCTGGCAGCCTCGATCCGCGAAAAGGGCATTATTCAGCCGATTCTGGTACGTGCGTCTTCGACCGGTGAGACCAAATACGAAATCATTGCCGGGGAACGCCGCTGGCGTGCGGCCCAGCGGGCACAGCTTCATGAAGTGCCGGTCTTGGTGCGCGAATTTGACGACCGCGAAACCGCCGAAATTGCCCTGATTGAAAACCTGCAGCGCCAGGATCTGTCGCCGCTGGAAGAAGCCGAGGGCTATAACCGCCTGATGAGCGAGTTTTCCCATACGCAAGAAGCGCTGGGGCAGGCACTGGGTAAAAGCCGCAGCCATATTGCCAACAGCCTGCGCTTGCTGGGCCTGCCAGCACCAATCAAGCAGATGTTGTCGGATAAGGTTCTGAGCTCCGGCCATGCGCGTGCGCTTTTGGGTGCCGAAAACGCGGTCGAGCTTGCGGCCCAGATCGTCAAGAAGGGTTTGAATGTTCGTCAGGCCGAGAAACTGGTCAAAACCGATGGCGGCAAGGCTGCGCGCGCGAAGAAATCTTCGGGCCGGTCTTCGATCGAGAAAGACCCAGATACAGTATCTCTGGAACGTGACCTTAGCAATATGTTGGGGTTGGCGGTCAATATCGACTTTGACGGATCGGCGGGAAAAATCTCCATCCGCTATGAAACGCTTGAGCAGCTTGATGACATCCTGCAGCGCCTGACCCATGGCAAGGCCGCGGAAATGGCTGAGGACGAGGAGAGTGATGCCAGCCCGGATGAAAACGAATTCGATTCGATGTTTATCGAAGACGACGAGTTTGAGGCCAGCTCGGTTGATGATATTGAAAACGAAGACGAGGATGCGCTGACCAGCGAGCTCGAGTCGATTGCCGATGTTGTCGATGGCGGGCGCGATCTTGACGCTTTGGACGATAGCCTGATGGATGATGACGAGCCCGAAGGCGACATGCCGATCGAGCAGGAAGAGGTCGATGAGGGCGTGCTTGAGGAGGTTACGGATGGCATCGGAAAAAAGCCGTAACCAGAACCAGCATGAAGGATCTTGATCGCGAAAAGATCAATCAGCTGAAAAAGCTTAAGGAAGAAGACGCGAAAGCACGCCGGGGAACTGTTGAGGTAAAGCGGATTCTCTAAGCCACAACGCCGTCATTCTTTGAAAAGTTCTGATCTTTAAGTGGGCATGTCGCATGAAGCGGCATGCCTATCTTTTTGGGGTTGGGTGAATATAGGGTGCCGCGCCGCGAATCGGTACATATGGCCGGAAGAGGCATTAGGCGGTTAGCGCCGGACCTGTTTCTGACGGGCGACTGCGACCTTGATCATGGCACGATGGGCGATGGTTTCGGGGATCGCCAAGCCGCTTTTGCAGTCCTTTTCGGCTTCCAGCAGGATTTGCAGGGCACGCTGCAGGTTATTGACCGCCCAGTAATTCAGATTAGCGCGAAACTGATCGGCGGCCTTGAAAAACAGCGGCGGGCGGAGCGACTTCATCGCTTGGTCGGCGCTGGTACCCTGGGAAACCTGTCCCTTGACCAGATGAAGCTTCTGAAAATAGCTGATCATCATCCGCAATGCGCCGACCGGGTTGAGGCCTTCTTCGACCAGGCGGGTGAGAGCCGCATCGAGATTAACCACATTGCCCTGTGAGACGGCCTGAATGACATCGTCATAATGGCGGGCGGAACTGTCGCCAACGCAGGCCATGGCGTCTGCCAGTGTGACCTGACCGTCTTTGTGCGCATAAAGGGCGAGTTTTTCAAGCTCGCTTCGCGAAATCATGCGGTCAGAGCCAAGATTGGCGACCAGATAGCTGGTCGCATCGCGGTCAATGCGCAGTTTGTGGTCTTCCATGATCGACTGGATCAGGGTTTCGATGTCGCGCGCGCCATCGGCATAGCAGGGCAGGGCCATCGCGTTGCCGGCCTTTTCAACCGCCTGACGCAGTTTTGAGCGAGTCGGAAGGCCTCCGGCCTCAATCACAATCAGGGCGTCGCCCGCCGGATCGCCAAGGAAGTCGGCAATTACCGGCGCCTGTGCATCACCGATATCACGGAGTCGGATCACACGTCGGCCTCCGCCGAAACTCATGGCGGCGGCCTCGTCACGCAGGCGGCTGGAATCTTCCTTAATCTGTGCGGCGCCAAGCTCGATCACGCGAAAGGGATCCTTGAGGTCCTCGACCACGGTTTTGGCCAGTTTGGTCGCACGTTCACGCACAAGGCCTTCATCTTCACCATAAATCAGGACGAGCTGCGCCTTCGCATCCGGGGCGCGCAGAAAGTTTTCAACCTGTGCTGCCTTGAGCTTCATGATGCGCCTTGTGGTTCGTTGGGGGATAGTTGAATGATTACTGAGAGCGCAGGCCGATGGCGACCTGATTGGCCAGCTGCTGGGCCAGATTGCGTGCAGCGTCATTACGGGCAGCGTCTTCGGCCTCGATGGTTGCAAATTCCGAATCGACGATGTTGTAACTCGTGCGGGCACGGACCAATCCCTTGCGCAGCACTTTGGTATCGGACCGGCGGACGAGTTCGTAATTGGCGTTAATCAGGAAATCGGCAATGGTTGCTTCGTTGTCTTTGGTAAAGCCTTGCTCACTTGTTGATTCGCTTAAGGTGACTTTCAGGTCATAAAGCGGGGTTGCGCTTTGACCACGCGGGGTCAGCGTCTCAAGCAGGGCATTGCGGGTCAATTGTCCGACGCGGTCATTGATCAGCGCGACCTTTACCTGGGCCATATTTGCAGCCGTGTTGTAGTCATCACCCGCCGTGGCATAGAGCGGGCGAAATCCGCAGGCGGCAAGCGTTGTCAGGGCCACAACTGCGAGAATCGGAAAAACCGCGCGCAAAGTCATTCAACTATACCTTACTTTATCATTGGTCTGGGACCGAGTGATTGGATCATGTTCAATCCGGCCCTGGCGCCACAATAGTTCGGTTGCTATAAAAGGGCAAAACAGAGATAGGCTGTTCAGGAAAGAAATGTACAGTCCGGGGTTATTCGGATCCTGCTGCATCTTTTTGAACAGATTGCGCAATTCTGCGATAGCGAGATTATTTTTGCCGTTTCGTAATGCCTCTGTCACCGCGTTCTGTTGGGAGGGCATGGTTACACTACAATTTGGGCGCAACGAGCCCACACGCCAGACATCACGTAACCAACGCCAATGACCAATCAGGCTGTTTTGCGTCAGGTGCAACGGTCGGTGGGCAGGCACATCGGCCAGCAGAGCGAGTGACATGATATCAAACCCGACTTCATGATAAAGCTGTTGACCATTGCCCAGCGATCCGTAGGTTGCGACCTTTGCCGGCCGACAGTGCTGTGCGGGGGGTGGCGAAAAATCCAGTGGCGATGCCGCAACAGCTGAGCAGTAGAGTGCGGTGCGAATCGTCGTAAGGCTCTCTGGCATCACCGCAAAAACATTACGTCGTTCTACCGATACAACAAACCCCCAGTCGCGTTGTAGCGAGTGGGGGTTGTATTCAGGCGATATATAAAATGTGCCTTGCGACATCAGCCTTATTGAGAATTTGCACTGTCAATGCGCAGCTGACGGGCGCGGGTCAGGATGGCGTCTTCCATGGATGTTATGGTGCCCAGTTCAACCACGGCATCCTGCCACTGGTTGGGGCCGACATTGACCTGACGGAACACGGAAACCTTGATCGCGTCTGAACGAAGAGCGGTTCCGAGAATATAGGCGGTCAGTTTGAAGCGTTCATCGCTTGTTTCCGGTGGTGTGTACCAGTCGGTAATAATGACCCCTCCAAAGGGGTCCGCGGAGTTTAGCGGCATAAATGACAGGGTATCGAGCGTTGCGCGCCACAGGAAGCTGTTGACGCCAATCCCTGATCCTGGACCTTCTTTCTTCTCTTCTCCACCAAAGATGTTCAGGCCATCTCCGCCAAACAGACCACCGCGCTCTTTTACATCTGCTTTTGTCGCAGCCCGTCCTTCGGTTCCGACCCTTTGATCGCCCGGGGCAGAGCCGGGATAGCTGTCATAATCGGCCTGGGTGCCCGGGGCACAGCCAGCGAGCACAGCGACGAGTGAGCAAAGTGCCGAGAGTTTCAATATAGAATTACGCACGTCTGTTCGACCCCGGTTAGCAATTGATAATTCGCATTGGACAGCAATATATGCGGCAATTCGTTTCGGGGCAAAGGAAACGAGTGTGTTTTTTTTACAACAGTTGATTGGCTTTGTGCTTTTTCGGCAACAGCGCGTGTTGACTTCGCTGCTCTTTGGTGGCTCCATCATTCCCGAACCGGGCAGCAAAAGCTGTCCAAATACATTTGTTGCGTAAAACGCATGCAAAGACGTTGAGGGAAAAGATGAAAAAGATTCTTCTTGCTGGTAGCGCGATGGCCGCTTTCGGTTTCGCTGGTGCCGCACAGGCTTCCGAGCCGATCACTTTGTCGCTGGGTGGTTACATGGAACAGTGGGCCGGTTTTGCTGATTCCGATGACGGTGATGAAGCGAAAAATGCCTTCCAGTCTGACTCCGAAGTTTACTTCGATGGTGAAACCATCCTTGATAACGGTATCCAGGTTGGCGCGCACATCGAACTCGAAGCAGAAACTTCTTCGGACCAGATCGACGAACAGTTCCTCTATCTTAGCGGTGGCTTCGGTCGTTTTGAAATCGGTAAAAACGACTCTGTTGCTGACTCCATGTCGATCACCGCTCCGTCCGTTGGCCCGGTTGGCGTGAACGACGGTGACATGACCTCATGGACCGACAGCGTTTCGCTGATCGATACCGTTCCGTCCTCTGGTGACCAGAACCGCGTAACCTACTTCACCCCATCCTTCGGTGGCTTCCAGGCTGGTGTTTCTTACGCTGATCAGGGTAGCACCAACGGTGGTTTTGACACCGACTTCAACGACGATAACGATGGCATCAACGGTTTCCAGAGCGATTCGGCTGGCGACGACATGAACATCGTTTCTGCTGCTATCGCATATAGCGGCGACTTCGACGGCTTCAGCATCAGCGTTTCGGCTGAAGGCGAAAACCAGGGCGAAGGTAACTGGTATGGTGTTGGTGCCAATGTTGGCTTCGGTGCTTTCACCGTTGGTTCTTCCTGGGGTCACACCGAAGATGACTACGGTGTTTCCGAAGACGCAGCTTCCGATAATGGTGGCGATGTTGACGCGTATGACTTCGGCGTAGCTTACGCAATGGATGCAGCTTCGGTTTCCCTGTCCTATGCTTACCAGGATGACGAAACCGACAACACCGAAACCCAGGCGATTGACCTTGGTCTTCGTTACGCTCTTGGCGCTGGCGTTTCCTGGCGTTCGTCCCTCTTCTGGGGTGAAGACGACGTTGAAGGTGGTGACAAAACCGATGCATACGGTGTTGTTACCGGTCTGCGTCTCGACTTCTAATTCTTCGGAATTTGAAACAGACGAAAGGGGTGGCTTCGGCCACCCCTTTTTTATTTGTTTGCAAAGTAAGCGCCTTTGACCCTCGGGCCGTTTGAGTCCTGAACCTAGGCACCTGATTGATTTTTATCGCAAAGTCTCTTTTTTGTTTCTCTGCCGGACTAGGGCAAGACTCATTAGCGCGATTGGAGAATACCAGCAAGAGCGGCCCAAAGTTACGACCAGTGCAATATACTACTTCACCACAAAAAGTGACTTTTGGTCAGATAATGGCGATAGATACGCTTGCTCTGTGTGCAAATGGGTGGGAACGATTTGTAAAGGTGTTACGGGAACAAGTGTGGCAATTGCGCAACGATGTGTGAAATAAATAACCATCGGTCATTTACTTTTATTGACCATTGGTCATTACGCTGGCTTTATCATTCCCGTGAGATCGGCGGGATCATTCCTGATCCTGTCATCCCGAAACGTTTTTCTTCGAGGGTAATGATGAAAAAGATTCTTTTTGCTTCCAGCGCGCTTGTCGCTGTTGCTGCTGCGGGTTCCGCACAGG